>WNFT01000709.1_pt1 | contig 28076 bp, 26 predicted proteins | sample 5400191 | NCBI WGS metagenome assembly WNFT01 (sample SAMN13153359, study PRJNA577476) | soil metagenome | isolation source: 80 cm saprolite under Madrone tree | place: USA:California | collected 2016-06-14 | reverse complement strand
GCGCTGGGCCGAGCAGCACGGCTACAAGATCGAGTATCTGGAAGAGACGGCCGGCGAAGAAGCGGGCATCAAGTCGGCCACCATCCAGGTGAAGGGCCACAACGCCTATGGCTGGCTCAAGAGCGAGGACGGCGTGCACCGGCTGGTGCGCATCTCGCCGTTCGACTCCAATGCCCGCCGGCACACTTCCTTTGCCAGCATCACGGTCTATCCGGTGATCGATGATCGCATCGTCATCGACATCAAGGAGGCCGACGTGCGCACCGACACCATGCGGTCGGGCGGCGCCGGCGGCCAGCACGTCAACAAGACCGAGTCGGCGGTGCGCCTCACCCACATCCCGACCGGCATCGCCGTCGTATGCCAGGCCGAGCGCTCCCAGCACAAGAACCGCGCCCAGGCCTGGAAAATGCTGCGGGCCCGGCTCTACGAGCGCGAGATCAAGCGGCGCGAGGCGCAGGCAGTGGCCGAGCAGGCCGCCAAGACCGATATTGGCTGGGGCCACCAGATCCGCTCCTACGTGCTGCAGCCCTACCAGATGGTGAAGGACCTGCGCACCGGGGTGAGCACCTCCAACACCGGCGCCGTGCTCGACGGCGACCTCGATGACTTCATGGCCGCAGCGCTTGCGCAGAAGGCGTTCGGGGCGGAGCCGAAGCAGGTGGAGGACGTTGAGTAGGAACGACGCGCCGCGAGAGAGCACTTTTTGCGATGTCGTCGAAGAACTTGTTTCGCTCTACATGCGGGTCTATGTAAATCGCATGAATCACATCAGTATCCACGACTTACGGATGCTATCCGGGGCGACAATCGGGGCATTGCCGGGGCCAACGCCGGTAAAGTCCCGCGATCGGACGGTTGCGCTGCTGGTGCCGCTGAAGTCTGCTGATCCTGATCGCCTCGCTGCTGTGTTGGCCCGGGCCGAGGCACTCGCGAAAGGACGGGACTCTGCGGCGGATGATGCTGCGCTTGCCCCCTTCGGCGAGGTCGATCCGGCTGATTGGTCGGTGGAAGCGATGCACGCGCTCACGGCCGAGCAGTGGAACTTGCGATATGAACGCTTTACTTGAGAAGGCCCTGGCGGAAGTGGCACGGCTTCCAGAGGAAGAACAGGAAGCCATTGCCGCGATTATCTTGGACGAGATCGCGGCTGAACGCGGCTGGGATGAGCGCTTCGCCAGGACCCAGGATCAATTGGGCGCCCTTGTGCGATCGGCTCGCGCCGAGGTGGCACGGGGTGACGTTATTTCTGACGATCCCTCCAGCCGCCCGGTCAAGTGATTTCCCGCACTACAAGGAACTTTTGGAAGCATTACGAGGCTTTGCCCCAGGAGGTGCAGCGTCAGGCTGTTCGTGCCTACGCACTATGGCGCGCCGATCCGAGCCATCGCAGTTTGCAATTCAAATGCGTGAGCGAGAAGCACGCCGTCTTCTCGGTCCGCGTCGGCATTCACTGGCGCGCGCTTGGATACCGCGAAGGCGAGCTCGGGGAGGACACCTTGACGTGGTTCTGGATCGGGTCGCATGCGGATTATGACAAACTCATCGCGGGTTTATGAGCTGACGTTGCCATTCGACAAAGCGCTGTGGTCTGCTAATTCGCCCCCACCCGCGGCGCCGTTTGCGCCCCGTCCGGCGGCGGCAGGTTTCCCCCGAGCTCGATTCCCGCGGGCGCAAGCCCTCCGATCCGCGGATAGCCCCCGACCGCATCGCGAATCGCCTGGCGAACGCCGACGTTCGACAGGAAGAGATCATGGTTCAGGATGCCCCAGCCTTGCGCTGAGGCGTCGATCACCCGCAGCCCGAACTTCTCGAGCTGCGCCTTCTCGGCCGCCCCGACGCGGGTGGTGCTGCCGTTCACCCATCGCGACACCGCGAGGGCGCGGTCGTCCGTCGCCGTGATGATCGTAATCTTGGGGGCGAGCGGGCCGATCCGCTGCACCGATGCGGTGAACACGTCCATGTCGATGTCCGGCGAGGCAAACACCAACGCGCCGATCCGGTCGGCGGCGTAATTGCCAAGCTTGGCATACAGTTGTCGCAGCGCCTCCATGGTCAGCATGGTGCCGACACTGTGCGCCACGATATTGACGCGGCCGACGGTCGGGCTTGCGAGCAGGTCTTCGAGCACCTGGTCGAGGGCGTCGCGCGACCACATCGCGCTTTCGCGATCGTAATTGTAGTCAAGGAGCCTCGCCCGCGACGGCCAGGAAAACACCAGGGTGTCGCCGCCAAACTTGATGCTGTCGGACAAACGTGCAGCATCGAGCGCCGCCGCCTCGAAGGTCTGGTTGAAACCGTGAACGTAGACGAGCAGGTTCCGTCCGCTGGTCCCCTGGCCGAGCAAGTCGTCGATCTGCGCTACCGGCTCGATCGCGGCGATGCTCCAATCAGAAAGACCGACCGCGGCAAGCGAGAGCCGGCCGTCATCGGGCGGCGTCATCGCGGCGCGTGCAAGCGTAATCGTGCGGGACCGCTCGGTTCCGAACCACGGCTTGGCGCGCGCTCCGGCGACCGATTTTCGTGTGGTAGCTACCAGGAGCGTCGGACGGGTCGCAAGCTCTGAGGCGCCGAAGCGCGGCCCATGCGCCGCCATGCCGGCGCAACCCCCGACCGCAAGCCCCGTTGCGGCCGATACGAGGCCGCGAAGCGCAGTGCGGCGCGAAACGGCAGTGCGATCAAGCTGCATGCGGCGATCGTTCTCGCGTTGTGGTGGTGGGGGCGCCACGATGGCACCGGGCTTTTTGACGCCCGATCGCGGCGATAACAGGGCAAGGGCAGCACGGGATCGCGGTCCACAGAATTGACGAAATTATCGAACGACGCGCGCAGACTCGCCTCTCCACACGCACTGCTGAGAGGCAGCAGCAGGATCGTTGCGTTGCAGCGATAGTGTCGCGGGCGACGGGACGTTTTCACCCCTGGTCAGCGATTTCGTCATAGCCGCGGCCGAGGAATTCGATAAAGCAGATGCCGTGACCGAAAGGATCGGCCATCTGGGCTATCCGACCCCAGTTATGCGTTCGAATCCCGCCCTCCATGGTGGCGCCTGCGTCGATTGCCCGACTGACCGCGGCGACAATATCAGGAACCACAAAGTCGAGATGGATCGGGGTCCAGTGCCGGCGGTAGCGGCGCACATCGTCGGCTTCTGCCGATGGCCTCGTTCCCTCAGCCTTGCGCAACAGGTAGATGGCCGACGACGTGCCACGCATTTCCACGGCGAATGAGCCGAACCGCCGTCCGATCTGCAAGCCGATCGCCCGCTGGTAGAACGCAATCCCCTTCGCCAGGTCATCGACATCCACGTTGACGAGCAAATCCATTGCCTACTCCACAACCTGTGTCACGGCGCGGCCGATCGTAAGTCTGCACGACCAGTCGCTAGGGGCGTATCGCGGCGGCCGGCAAGCTGTTAATCTGGGCGAGTGAATTAACGATCGTCCTGAAGCCTTGGGGGAAACTCATGCACGCCGCGCGATCTTTCCTCATGCCCGGCCTTGGCGCTATCAGCCTTGCCGCCGCAGCCCTGCTCACTCCATACGCCGGGATCGCGGCTGAGAAATATCCCACCCGGCCGATCCACTTCGTCGCCGCCTTTCCGGCCGGTGGCGCCGTCGATATTACGGCGCGGATCGTCGCGGACTGGCTGTCGAACGATCTCGGCCAGCAGGTCATTGTCGAGAACCGCGCCGGCTCCGGCGGCAATATCGGGGCGGCGGCCGTGATCAATTCGCCGCCGGACGGCTACACCCTCCTGTTCGCGGCGGCGAATAACTCGATCAGCGCCTCGCTCTACAAGAAGCTGCCCTACGATTTCATCCGCGACACCGCACCGGTCGCCGGCATCATGCTGCTCACCAATGTCATGGTGGTGCCGCCCTCGCTGCCGGTCAAAACGGTGGCGGATTTCATCGCGCTCGTCAAAGCAAAGCCCGGCGAGCTGAGCTTTGCGTCGTCAGGAAATGGCACCTCGGTGCACATGTCGGGCGAATTGTTCAAGCTGATGGCGGGCCTCGACATCATCCACGTGCCGTATCGCGGCTCGGCGCCCGCCTATCCGGACCTCATGACCGCCAAGGTCCACGTGCTGTTCGACAATCTGCCGGGCGCGATCGAGTTCGTGCGCGGCGGCCAGCTCAAGGCGCTCGGCGTGACGGTGGCGAAACGCTGGCCGGGGCTGCCGGATCTTCCGGCCATTGCGGAGACAATCACCGGCTTCGAGGCCGCGCCGTGGTACGGTATTTCCGCCCCGAAGGGCACGCCGGCCGAGGTTGTCGATATCCTGAACAAGTCCATGGCGGCCGGACTTGCCAACGCGAAATTGCAGGCGAAGTTCGCCGATCTCGGCGGCATCCCGATGCCGATGTCGCCCGCCGAATTCGGCAAGTTCGTCGCCGACGACACCGCGAAATGGGCCAAGGTCGTGAGGGCCGCCAACCTTTCGGTGGAGTGAGGTCAGACTGCGTTGCCGGCTGTCGTGGGTAGCTCGCCGTAGCTCGTAGGATCGGTTGAGCGTCAGCGAAACCCATCAACGTCCTCTCCATATCAGCGATGTTGCCGTGTGAAAGTCCCATGATGGGTTTCGCTCGCGCTCAACCCATCCTACGCGACCCGCGTCATCTCCTTTCCGCCGCCCCCCCGGCGACCTTCTCCTTCAATTCCTCCCACGCGCCCTGCAGCGGTGCGAACACGAAATGCACGCGATGTATCCCCGGCCCGACCTGCACGGCGCGGAATAGCACGTTGGCCTTGAGAATGTCGGCCGACCTGCCGTCCACTTCGGCGCGCCACCAGGGATGCCAGACATCGTTGAGGATGAGGAAGCCGCCATCCGGCGCGTCCGCCTCGATATCGATCTCGGTGTTCGCATAGCGCTCGATGCGGGCGCTGCCGGCAACGGCTCTCGAATCCACCGCGCGCGGCGGCACCGCGGGCGGTTGCTCTAGCAGCACGGTGCGGCGCGGATCGATATCGGGCCAGCCATTGCGGAGGAGGTCGTCGAAATCGGCGATTTGATAGTCCGGCACGACCATCGCGCGGGGCAACGCCCGCGGATTTTCGTACACATAGGCGTCCTTGGTGCGGGCAATAAACTTGAGATCGCCGGCGTGGAGAGAGGGGTCGATCTGTTCGACCGGCACGCCGCTCGCGATGAAGCGCACACCGCACAGGTTGGCCATGGTGGAGCGGTAGGACGGGAACAGCGGCGCGAAGGCGCGCTGCTGTGGCGTCGCCACGGTATCGCCGACCCCGGTCGCAAGCGCAAAATCGTGGAGGCGGAGCGGGTTGTGCCCGAACAGGTGGTCGAAGCCTTGAGCGAGTGCGACGTCGGGCCAGTGATAGGCGATGCCGATCAGCTCGACGCGGTCGCGGCGGTCGGCGGCGGAGGTCTCGGCAAGTTTTGCCTTGAGGAGCAAGATGGTTTCGTCGCTGCCATCCGGCCGCAGCGCCTCATAGAGTGACGGCGGCAGGCCGGTCGATTCGTTCGGTCCATTGTTCCAGGCGATGTCGAAAGTGTTGAAGCCGCAGAGCAGAACAGCTGTCGCGGCAGGACGCGCCGCCGCAAAGCGGCGCATCACTTCGACAAGCGCGATCCCGCCGGCCACGAACACGACGCCGGTCGCGACCGGCGACACCGCGAGATCGAGCTTGCCGGCTTCATGGGCGATCGCAACCGCAATGGCGATAGGTATGGCCATCAATGCGGATTCGACGGCGACCCACCAGCGCGGCGCCGGCGCCGTGCCGGCAAGCAGACGGTGGACCAGGTAACCGGTATTGATGGCGAGCAGCAGGCCGATGATGAACGTCGCATCGGCAGGGCGGCGGAACAGGTCGACACCCGGCAACAGTTCGTACATCAGACGGAAGGCCGGCGTGTACCAGCCGAGCGCATAGAGCAGCACCAGCGCAAGCATCACGGGAAAGCAGCGGATTTCGCGCGTCCACAACAGGCCGCGCGCCAGCCCGGTGCCGAAAAGGAGGATCATGGCGAGAATGCCGCAATAGATTTCGCCGACATTCTGCGCGAGGAAAAGTCCGGTCGGCGTCATCTTCTCGCGCCAGCCGGGACTGGGCGGACCCCAGAAAACCACATTGGGATCGGCGGCGCCGAACAGGTCGGAAACGACCAGCATGAGCAGCAGCACGGGATGCAGCGAGCCGCGCCCGGCGGCCTCCAGGCCGACCGTCGGGCGATTGCTGGCGGCTGCGAGCAGCGCAGTGAGCACCACCGGGACGACAGCGATGACGGCGACGGTCGCGGCGCATGCGGCGAGCGGAAGCACGGTGCTCCTGATGCGCGCCAGCCGCCCTTTGCCATCGAGCCACCAGGCGAGGACGAAGAGGGCAAGCACGTAAAGTCCGATGAGCGCGACCTGGTCGCGTCCAATGATCAGGAGGGCGATGATGACGCCGGCCGCAACGCCGATCCGCCATGAGGCGCGGTCGAGGGTGCGGGCCAACAGCCATAGGGCGATCGGCATGCAGGAGAGGCTGATGATCTCGCTCGTGTGCTGCAGGCGGGATGACGCCGAGCCGCCGAACGCGAAAATCAACGCTGCGACCGCAGCGCCGACGGGATGCCAGCCGCGGTCGCGGAAGAACAGCATGAGTCCGAGACCGCCGGCGAACAGATACGCGAAGGTGACAAAATCGACCGCGCGAAAGCTTGGCGTCGGGTCGAACGCCGCCAGGGCGAAATGCAGCGGCGAGAAGATCAGCGATTGCGGATCGGCGATCTGCGGCCAGCCGGCAAACAGGTTTGGGGTCCAGAACGGCTGTTCGCCGCGGGCGAGCGACGACGCGAGGAATTGCAGTTCGGGCTGGAACTGGGCCTTGGCATCCCACGGGATCGTGACCGCGCCCGAGAGCCACGGCCATGACAGCACCGCAAACGCGGCGGTGTAGAAAAGCACCGACAACGCGAAGGTGCGCGTGCGCAATCCTGATGACTGAAGGGGCTTGCCGTGGGCCAATTGCGAAAGCCAGAGTCATAAGGCCGCAAACAACTCCGACCTCATCCTGAGGAGCGCCGCCTTGTGGCGGCGCGTCTCGAAGGATGGCCGCGTGCCCGGCCGTGCCTGCTGCCATCCTTCGAGACGCGCGCAAGCGCGCTCCTCAGGATGAGGTCGAAGAAATTCCGCGTCCGCTTTCTCGTGGTAAAACAAGCTGGGCGACGGCGCCGGCCTTGACGTCCTCGGCCAATGCGCGCACGGACTCCTGGGTGATTTCGATGCTTTCGCCGTTGCGAATCGAGGCTCTTGCGATGTCGACGGCAGCAAGAATCTCCGTCCGCCGACGTTCTCTATCGATCCACAACGTCATTGCTGCCTGCACGGCATCTTCGGCGCGCTCAAACCGGCCGCTCTCGACAGCCTTTCGGACAAAATCTTGCTGCTCGGAAGTTAGGTCTATTTGCATGCCGCATACGTAGCGGGTTGAAGCCGCCGGATCAAGCAGGGCGCGGCTTATCACTCGCCTTTCGCTCGGTTGGCTTATCAGCGCGACGATCCAACGTCTGCTTTATCACCGCCATGCTTTGTTCCGTCATGGCGTCGCCGTCTGATTCAGTGGCTTGCAGGCGCGACGGTGAGGTGTTAGATATTCATCCAAATGGGTGAATATAATGCTCTCGACGACACGCTGATGGCCCTCGCCGATCTTACGCGCCGGGCGATCCTGGCGCGGCTGGCCGCTGGCGAGGCGCGGGTCACCGATATCGCCGCGCCGTTTCCTATTTCGCTGAACTCGGTTTCCAAGCACATCCGTATTCTGGAACGGGCCGATCTGGTCCGACGCCGCAAGCGGGGTCGTGAGCATCTGCTTGCACTCAATCCCAAACCACTGGACGCCGCGGCGAAGTGGATCGAGGAGCAGCGCGCGCTCTGGGCATGGCGGCTCGGCGAGCTTGACAAGGTCTTAACAAAGGAGAGGCCATGACCACAGAGACCACATCGTGCATGGTAGTCATGCACCGCTACGCTGCCTCGCCAGAACGAGTCTTCGACGCCTTCCTGGACGTGGAGACTGCGCGTCGCTTTCTGTTCGCTACGGCGACGGGAGAAATGATCACGGCGGAGATCGAGCCGCGTGTCGGCGGCCGCTTCACATTCACCGAGCGCCGCCCGGACATGGGCGACGTCCGCCATGTCGGCGAATATCTGGAGATCGATCGGCCGCGGCGGCTCGTCTTCACTTTCGGCGTCCCCCAGTTCGATGCGCGAATGACCATCGTCACCATCGAGATCCGGCCGCAAGGTGATGGATGTGAGTTGACCTTGACCCACGATGGCGTGCCGCCAGATTACGCCAAGCGCACCCATGAGGGCTGGAGCCGCATCCTCGCCGGCCTCCTGCCTGCTTACGACGGCGTGCACGCTGCGGGGTGGCGTTAGCGCTGCGGGCCGAAACGGTATCCGCGGTCCTGTAGGGGCGACCCTTGTGGTCGCCCCGTTGCCTGCAGATGCGATGGACGGTCTAAGTGCCCTGATCGCGCCCCGCCCGGGGGGCACGCGGGCGACCACAAGGGTCGCCCCTACAGGAGCCCTCGCTGGACGACGTCATGCGCTTTAGCTCTGCGTCTCGGCCGCCAGACAGTCCAGCGTCTGCTTCATGACCGCCATGCCTTGTTCCATCATGGCGCCGACGGCGCCGGCGGCGGCGTCCGGGAGAAGATCGGCGATCCAAACGACTTTGGTCAGTCCTTTCGCATCGGCGAAGACCTGCGCCGATCCGTTATGGTGCGTCATCGGTCCGCCAACCACCGACCACACGACGCGACGTTCGTCATCATCGACCGTGACGATCAACTCGCGCGCCACCATGCCGTTGCCGAACGTCACCACACGCGCACCGGGCTCGAGACGCGTGTCGGTCACGAAGCCAGGCACCAACCGGGTGTGAAGTGCACCGACATCGCGCAGTGCGTCCCAGACGTCGTCCGGCCGCGCCGCGGTTGAGATTTCCTTGCGTATCGATGCCATTTTGCTTTCTCCTGGATTCGGCGCGGGCATCCGCGGAGCCCATGCTCGCGAGGTCTCACGCGGCGTTGCCGCAATAGGCCTCGATCCGATAGCCGTCGGGATCGACAACGAAGGCCGCATAGTAGTTCGCCCCATAGTCGGCGCGCAGCCCCGGTTTACCATTGTCGCGGCCGCCGTGGCGGATCGCGGCCTGGTGAAAGGCATCGACGCTTTTCCGCGTCGGGGCCGTGAAGCAGAAATGCAGCCCGGATTGCGGATCGGACTGAACCGGACTTGGGCCGGCGCTGATCCAGAATGCGACCTGCTCGTTGCCGTAGCCGAGCGAGCCCTCCGACGAGCTCAGACAAGAGTAGCCGATCGGCTTGAGCGCGGCGTCGTAGAATGCCTTGGCTTTCGCAATGTCGCGAACGCCGATGGAGACGTGATCGATCATGTCGCCCTCCTTCGCTGGTGTCCCTATATGCTGTGCGGCCCAGTTTCCGGGCTTGGGTAAAATTGCTAACTTCGCGCCATGCGACGAAACGACAGCACCGCCAGCGCTCTGGTCGCCCGTCCTCTGCGTCAAGGGCAGGGGTGGAGCATCGGCGAGTACCTCTGCACCGCAGGCCCGGATGATCGCCCCTTCGAGGAGCGCCGCGAGGAGTTCTCGATCGCCGCCGTGATCGAGGGGACGTTCACCTACCGGGCAGATACCGGCACGGCAGTGATGCACCCCGGCGCCTTCCTGTTCGGCAACTCCGCCACGTGCTACGAGTGCGGCCACGATCACAGCACCGGCGATCGCTGCGTCGCGTTCCATTTCTCGCCTGCATATTTTGCGGAAGTAGCCGCGAGCATTGCCGGCTCGGGCCGGTTCAGGTTTCCCGCTCCCATGTTGCCGGTCGCGCCCAAGCTGCTGCCTTGGCTTGTGCGGATCGAGGCGCGGACGGCGCTTGCGGAGCGCCTCGAAATGGACGAATCCGCACCCCGCTTCATGGAAGCGGTGATCGGCGCAGTATCCGGCACGACGCCGCTGCCGGTTTGCGCGTCCGCCCGCGATGCGCGACGGGTCGGCGATGCCTTGCGCTACATCGAGCGACACGCCGCAGATGCCCTTGATCTCGACACCCTCGCCGGCGTGGCGATCATGAGCAAGTATCACTTCCTTCGCACGTTCCGGCACATCGTCGGCATGACGCCCTACCAGTTCGTTCTCAGCGTGCGGATGCGCAGGGCGGCCGTGCGCTTGGCGACCTCATCCGAGCCGGTGTCGGCGATCGCGTTTGAGACCGGCTTCGGCGACCTCTCGACCTTCAACGGCCGGTTCCGGGACGTGTTCGGCATGAGTCCGACGGCCTACCGGAGCCGAGAGCGCGCACCGTAACGCTGTCGGGACCGTAACCTTCCCGCGGCCGATCGACGGTTGTTGTAGTCTGGCGGTGCCCAAGTCCGCCTGCCCAAGTCCGCCTGCCCAAGTCCGCCTGCCCAAGTCCGCCTGCCCAAGTCCGCCCGCCCAAGTCCGCCCGCCGCGTCGGGCCTCCTCCTGCCTCCTGCCTACGATCAGGAGCAGGCCGTCCTCCGACACCTCCCACATCCGGTGCGACTTACCTTTGTACGTCTTGGTAGTAGATCTGCTTAAAACTAAGCGCACGCCCTCGCCGGCTGCTGTACGCGCGCCATCGGCATTCCGGCGCGGCGTCAATCGGCCTCGCGTTCGATAATCGCAAGCGTGTCCGGATGAACCTTCAGATCATACCTGCGGCCGTCGGAAGCATAGGCACCGTCGACCTCCCAAACGTCATCATCGTCGTCGAGTTCGATCTTGCCCCAGCGCGTGAAGCCCTCGTTGCGCAGCATGGTCTCGATACGGGACCGCTCTTCGGGAGACGGCGCCCGGTCGGCAAATACCTGTCCCGGGGACAAGATACCCGCCACTAAGACGAGACCAAGTAGGATCTTCTTGATGGTCGGCATGGGACACTCCGCGCCCCGCGCGTGCGTGACAAACGCAGACAGGCAGGGTCGGTTCCCACAGTCGAGACAAGCCTGAGGTCGAGCGGCCCGCCGCCCCCTCCTCGGCGATCCGGCGCTGTTGCTCGGGTGCCAGCTCCCGACAAAAGCGGGGGGCGGGTGGATCACCCCCACTTTCTGGGTGTTTCCCTTCCACAACATCGAGGAGGTGGTGATGAGATTGTTCCAGGTCGCGTTGTCGTTTGTGATATCGGGCTCGGCTGTTGCGCAAGTTCCGCAGAATCCGGAGGCGTGTGCGCTTCTGCGGGCTGATTTGGACGGGGCGTATAATCGTTTCATCACGGCGGGTCAGTCGCCGGATGTGGCGATGGCTCTCACGGAGCGGATGCTTGAGATGCGCCGCAAGACGGGTGACCCGTGTTACTGGCCGCCGCCTCGACCGGCGCTGCCGCGCCCGCATGATGATGGCAGTGGGGCGCGACGAGCGTTTTAGAAATCGGGGCCCGCTCGCCAAATCCGGGGAGCGGGTTTTCGCCAAATCTGGCGAAAACCGCGGCTTCGAGACCCCCCGCGCCACCTCAGGCTGCCGCATTGCGCTTGGCGTCGGCCATGACGCGCTCCTCTTGCGCGCGGAGCTCGGGCGTCAGGGCCTCGCCGAAATCGCTGGCGTCGAATACCGGGCGGATCTCGATCTCGCATTGTTCGTCGTGCGGATTGGGGCAGCGCTTGACCCAGTCGATCGCTTCCTGCAGCGAGGCGACCTTCCAGAGCCAGTAGCCCGCGATCAGTTCCTTGGTCTCGGCGAACGGGCCGTCGATGACCAGGCGATCCTTGCCCGAAAAGCGTACGCGGGCGCCCTTCTTGGACGGGTGCAAGCCGTCGCCCGCGAGCATGACGCCAGCCTTGACCAGTTCCTCATTGAAATTGCCCATCTCGGTGAGCAACTGCTGGCTCGGCATCTGACCGGCTTCGGATGCCTTGGTGGCTTTGACGATGACCATGACCTTCATTGCTTCATCTCCTTGGTTAGTGGACCTGGATATGCGCCTGCTCCAACTGCGCCACCAATGGCGTGTCCGCCTCAATGACGCAGCAGTCCGGGCCGATCCGACATCCACCTAGGAAAAATGTTCATCCCGCGTCGCCAGGAGTGTTCGCCGTTGTTTTGGGACGGCCGGCGGAGCCCCGGCCATTGATTTCCATAGAGTGGGCCGCCGGAAAACGCCGCCCGCCATCTTGTCGTTCCGTGCTCGCTGGGAACGTCGATGCGTTCGATGATTGTGGAGTGCGTGCGACATCCTCCAGAGGCGCGTGTGACCCGAGTCTCCCCTGCGTCGCCGATCATTCCGCTGGGGACCAGGGTTGCCTCTTTTGCGCGCGTCGGTTCGCGCCAGCGCGATCGGCTGAACTCCCCGCGGGCCGCGCCGGTCAGCGGCCGACTCTGGAATAGTCGTCAACCAGTTTCCAGGCGACCGGCTTGATCAGGCTGTAGGAGTACTGCCGGATCAAATCGTCGCGCTCGCGGCGCTTATCCTCGATTTCTCGGCGCGCCGCTGCCTCGTTCGTTACGAGGACGCCCTGTAGACGTTGAAATCCCTTCACCGCTTCGGTGAGTCTGTCTTGGATGTCCTTGAATTCCTTGTTCGCCTTTTCGATCAGGGCCTTGATCTTTTTGACGTTGCCTTTGGCGTGCAGCACTTCTTCGACGTCGAAGTAGAAGCCGGCGATCGTCAGGAACTTGCCGCCACGCTTCGCAATGTGCTGGACGGTGTGGCCGGCCTTCTCCACCTCCTCCATGCTTTCGAGCGCGAACTTGGCATATTTCGATTCGGCGGCCGTTCCGGTGCCGCCCGACAAATAGGCCTCGGCCACGGTCAAGCCGCCCTTCGCCAGCAGGCCGAGCCCCGGGGTGAATAGCTCGACGGTTGTGATCACGACCCCGAGCAGGCTCTTGATCTCGGCTTCGATTTCCTCGGCCTGCGCCTCGCGCAGCAGTTCGTCAAGCTCGAGCAGTTCCTGGTGAAGCTGCCCCGCTGCCGCGGTGAAGCCGACCACCGGCACGGCGGCGGCGCCGGCGACCAGCCACAGCGTCGGAATCGCTTCGGCGTCCGTCAGCATCAAATCGGCGGCGTCAAGCGCCGCTGGAAAGATCTTGAGTAGCGGACTGAACTGCGCCGGATCGGGAAATTTCTTTTGCTTGATCAGATCGATCGCCCAGGCGCAATCATTCTGCAGCTTTTCCACCCAGTCGGTTCCGTATGGGGAAAGCACCGCAAGCTTGTGGTCGACACGCCAGAGCGCGGCGTCCGCTCGCTTCTTGCGGCTCAACTGCATGTCGGCTTCGATGTCGAACTCGTGCCAGGTGTCATAGGTACCGTCGCCCAGGAAAGCGTCGATCCCCTCGGCTTGTTCGTCAGTCACGCTTGTGGCCATGTCCTAACCTCATACCGAATGGTCGGCGTTGAGGATCACCTCGCCGCTTGGCAACTTTGTTATGTTCGCCACGGTGTTGTCTCCTTGACGGTCGTTTGCCCACTGGAGGGTGTCGGCCAAGCGGGACGGCAAGTTCATCCGTTCGAACGGGGTTGTTACCTAGGGAACAGGTTTCCGTCCCTTCCAGATTGAGCACTACGCTTGGCGCGGGCATAGAGGGGCATCACATGAGCGACACGGCTGCCGAGGCACCTACGGAGCCGGTTCTGCCGGCGCCGTTGCCGAGGTCGAGGCTGCCGCACCCGACGCCACGCCACCGGCAGCCGGTGAACAGGTCGTTGCGCCTACCGCGCCAGAAGCCGATGCGCGGGCCATCGAGATCGAGTTTTCCGATCGGGCCCGTTCGACAAGGTGTATTGGATTGGTTGATCGACAATGAACGCCCGCAGCGTGTCGCGGAGATTATTGCCGGTCTGGGCAACTAGATCCGCGGCGCCGTCGAGTCCGCGATCAAGAGGGAATTCGACGCCGGCCGCATGGAGCGAGTTGCCCCGGGCACCTATCGGCTTGCCCCACCCAAGCCGCCAGAGCCATCAAAGGCCGCGGCGCCGCCACAGCCAGAGCCGGTGCGCAGCGACGGCCACACGAACGACGAATGGTTTGCCGCGCTTGAGGCGGATCTGGTCTCCCCCGATGGACGCACAACCTCGTCTGGTGCTGCTTGATGTCACTGCGGAGAATTGGTCAGCGGCCATCTACCAAGCGTCATCGTTGACTGCGCTCCTGACGCAGCTTCCCGAGCGGGGCTGGCTGTTCGAGTAAATCTGCGCGCCGCACCGGGTTCGTGATCCAAGGCATTTGCTCACCTCCGCCCGCTCCGATCTGCGATGGCGTCGTTCAACATTAGCGTTTGCGGGAGTAGGGCCCCGGGCCAAACCGGACGAACGGCGCAGCAATTCGGCTGTTCGGGCATGGACAGTCCGCTGCCCGGTGATAGCGTTGGCGAGGCTGCGCTGTGTGATTGGCCCGTCGAGTCCCCGCGCGTCGCGGCGTATGCGCTCTCTGGGACGTCAAGATGGAACGCGATGATTGTGATCACGACCGATAATGTGCCACCGGGTGAGCGCTTCGAGTTCTGGCGCGACTCCATCGCCCGGACCGCACTGCAGTTTCGCATGGAGCCGGTGAAGCACGCCCCGCGGGGAGAAGCCCGGCTCGCCGCGGTTGGCGGCCTCGGCGTCATGAAGTGCGACGGCTCCGTGGCGGCCCGCTACACGCGCACCCGGGCGGAGATCGGTCGGTCACAGGCGCCGCGCTACTTCGTGCAAATTCAGCTCCGCACGCAGTGCGTGCTCGATCACGGGGAAAAGCAGTCCCTTGTTGCGGTTGGCGATGGCTTCGCGGCTGATCCGTTACGAGAATTCGATATGAGGTTCGCGGCGCCGGAAAACCCTCACAAGCGCGTATTGGTAGCGGGATTCCGAAAGGAGGCGGTGGCGGCGCGCGTCGCGCGGCCCGACCTGATTCACGGCGCGGTTCTCCGGCACAGTCGGCCGCTCATGCGGCTCCTGACCAGCTATCTGCTGAGCGGGCTGGAGATCGCCGATGAAATGACGCCGCAAGGCGCGGCACTCTTCGAGGACCATGCAGTGGAGCTTCTCGCGCAGGCCCTGCGCGAGTCGTGGGCCGAGGAGACGCGACCGTCGGAAGCTTGGCGGGAAGCCCTTTTCATGCGGGCGTGCAGCCTCATCAGGCTGTGCTACGGCGATCCCGGTCTCGGCGCCGAGCCGCTGGCCCGAGAGCTCGGCATCTCCACCCGTCTTCTGCAGCGGATCTTCGCCCAACGCGGTGAAACCGTCATGAGGCGGATCTTCGCCGAGCGGATAGCCCGGGCGGCGCAACTGCTGCGAGACCCGAAGGCCGCTCACCGAACGGTGATCGACATCGCTTTCTCCTGCGGCTTCAACGACAGCTCGCATTTCGGCCGCGTCTTCGCAGCGCATATGTCGATGACGCCCACCGACTGGCGGAGGCGCGGACCCGAGCTGACGGCGGCGTGAGAGGCTGGGCGCGACCCTGTGCAGAGCGGAACATGGATGGTCCTTGGCAGCGTAAATCTGCCAAGGTCTTGCTCTGAATTTTGGTCTTAGAGCGGATTCAGCGAACGGTTCAGTGCGATGACATCGGCATGAACATCGGCATAGGCCGGCTTGTTGGCAAAGAGCCTGCCATATTTCTCCCTCCACTCGTTGTCGCGTATCTTCTCCGCCTTACCCTTGACCGCCGCCCTGATCCCTTCCCGCGTCTTTTCCGCACCATAGTCGCAACAATAGGCGGGCGTTGAAGGCTGCTGCCGCCACGATTCCTCTAACGACCCGCCATCGACCGGATCGAACCCCATTTCATTCACCAGTCCCATTACGATCTGTTTGGCCCGAGCATCATCACCCGCGACGGGGATAGCCAGCCGATCTGGCGAGCCTTCGGGCTTCCCCAGTTCAGAGAGGGCGTGGAACATGATGCTATTGAGCGCCTTGAAAATGGGGCGGCCAAGCTGCTGCGATATCCAGACGCTTTCCGGCATACCGGCGTCGATCTCCGGAATGTGTGCGTCGCGCACGTCGGGGTAATAGTTCCCCGTATCGATGATCACCACGCCTTCCGCAGCCCGATTGAACAAGTCGTTGGGCAGCTTCGCCACGGCGGGAAAGGGCATTGATAGCAACACGACGTCCGCGCCTTCTACGGCCCCGTAGATATCGGCAGCATCGGCACCGATTTCATCGGCAAATTGCTTGACGGCCTCGGGGCCGCGCGAATTGGCGACACGCACGCTGTGGCCCTTCTCGCTCCATCTGCGCGCTATAGTTCCCCCCATCTCACCAATGCCAATAACGCCAATCTTCATAATTTCACCTTGCCTGGTGTTGCTTTTAGTCAGCGGCTGCCAGTGCCCAGATCGTCAGAATGCCCGGCCTTCAGGCGAGACCACTGGGCGGTGGGACGTCCATCAGTACGGGTAACTTGCTTGCCTTTAAACCGTTGTGGCCAGCCGGTCGGCGAGTCCTCCCACGTCTCCTGCCGCCCGTAGACGGTCAAGTCGAGCAACCGATAGCTGTTATCCGTTGCCTCGACGCCGCGCCTCGTCGTCCAGTAAGTCTCGAAGACATTGGATCCTTGTCGCAGGTAGCAAACGATGTGCATCATGCCTACCCGGCGTCCAACCAAGAGGGTGGCGAGCGAGTCCTGGGCCGAGTACCAAGGCATCTCCCAGCCCATGAAGTCGCGGTACCGGGCGCTCTCTTCGTACGGGCCTTGGCAAAGCGTGGCGTAGGTGACGTCGCGAGAATGAACATAGGACAGCTCGCGGACCTGCGATGTAACCCAGGTGCACCCCTCGCACTGCTCCGGCGCAGGGTGGCCGGTGTGCCACATGAAGTAGTAGGCGATGAGCATCCGGCGTCCCTCAAAGGCGTCCAATAGTGTGACTGCGCCACGTTCGCCAATGAGCGGTGTGGCGCCATCCACCTCGACCATGGGGAGCCGTCGGCGGGCGGCCGCAATGGCGTCGCCTTCTCTTGTGTGAGCCTTCTCTCGAACCCGCAATGCGTCCAGCTCCGCCTGGAAGGTGCTCCGATCGACTATTTTGGGCGCTCCAAGTTCATCTCTCATGATGTCTTTCATCGTTCTCTCCCTTGCTACACAGGCTTTGGGTGGAGATGTTTCGGCCACCTAACGGCTCTGCGTCCTCGACGGCTGGACTGACCCCTCACTTGGCGGGGGTTCTGGGGTCGAGCGGGCCGCAGATCAGCTTCAGCCAGGGTCCCGAATGGAACCCGCTCATCAGCAGGTACATCGGGACCATGCCGCTGAATGGTGACCCTTGCGCGGTCGAGCAGAGCATGTCCGCCCGGCCGCCGCCGAGCACAGCGGTAACCAGCGCCATGACCGCGAAGGTGGGCGCCGCGGCCAGGGACAGCCAATCGGCCGCGCCGAGAGCGCGAGCGCCGCCGTCCTCATGATCCTTGCTCATGGTCCCTCCCTCATCGCGACGCCGATCCGGCATCGCAGCGGCGAGACGCTGGCACACGCCGAGCCTGCGCTCCGCCTCGCGCAGCAGCAACAAGCCTGCGTCGGAGGACTGGTTGCCGCCATCGAAATCCGCTGCGAGTTTCTTGCAGCGGACGGCTGGTAGGTCGAACGGAAGCGGCGTATCGGTGTTCATGACGCCTGTGGCGCTGGGCGGGTTGCACGGGGCGGTTCGTCTGGACAAAGATTTGCCTACGTGAATCGCGCCTTTCACGCCACTGCAATCACTCAAAACCCACGGCTGATGCATAATCCGGCTAGACGTCCTCGATCTCATAGATCATGCTCTGTACGCCCGTGCTCAGTTCGGTCAGAATGGCCATATCGGCGCCCGTCGCCCGGCCTTCGACAGACTCAAACAGTGCGTGTCGCAGCGAAGCCATGTCGTCCCAGTCCAGCTCCGCGATCTGATAATATAGCTCTCCGCCACGCACCGCGGTGGCGTTGCGGCTCAGAGTGTAGCGTCTGAGCCCAGGCATTTTCTTGGCCAACGGGATATGCACCTCGCGATAGTGACGGTCGAACGCCGTGACGTCCTTCGGCTTGCTCCAAAGAATGATAAACCGAGCCATCGTGAACCTCCCCCCAGATGAATCCATCTCACGTGGTCCTTGCTTCGCAGTGAGATGTTCGAGCGGCTGCGCCTCGGCGACAAAGGGCGCGACGCCAAGCGCCAGCAAGGTGAAGACCGCGTTCCGCCTGCTTACCAGCATCTTCGCCATTTGGTTTCTCCTCCTCTGCGCGATGTCGAGAAATGACTGCGTCGGACTGCTACAATCTCCATCGATGGGAACAAGCGACGCCGCCGCTCGTCGATTGCTTTCACCAGTTCAAGAGCGTCTTGTTCGCAATGTTCATATCCAATCTCCTTTCGGATCGGCTTTTCTCGTCTTCTTGCGCGGTGTCCGGGTGGCAGCACCTGCCGCCCTCGTGTGTAGGACCGACGCGGAGGGTGAAATTCGCCGGTGCCTGGCGCTTAAGAGCAATCTGAGCGGTGGCAGAGCACAGATTGCCTCTCGCCGTAGCGCTACTCCCTCTCCCCTCCGATCGACTATTTGGGCGCAAGGGAGAGAACGATGAAAGACATCATGAGAGATGAACTTGGAGCTACACCGGCTTTGGGTCCTCTGCGTCGCGCTTTCGGAAGGCGGCTTCTCCAGCGTCGGACACCTCGACCCACTTCGGGTCAAGCGAGGCCTCGGCGTCGTAGGTGTCGTGCCAGTTCCACCACTTGTACGGCGGGGTCTGGGGGTAACCCTCTGGCGAGTCCTCCCAATTCTCCTGACGGCCGAGCGGCGTGATATCGAGGTAGCTCCAGGTGGTCCCCATCGCCTCGTCGCCGCGGGCGTTGATGAAGTAGGTGCGGAACACGCGCTCGCCGTCGCGGAAGAACACATTATGGCCGTGCCATTCGTCCACGCCGAAGTCGGAGTCGAAGCTGTCCGTCAGGGTGTACCATGGCATCTCCCAGCCCATCCGCGCCTTCAGGCGCATGATGTCGGCTTGCGGCGCGCGCGATGCGTATGCGAGCGTGGTGTCGCGGGCGTTCAGATGGGCGAGGTTGCCGACTTGGTCGGCCCCCAGGGAGCAGCCGCGGCAGGCATGCTCGGGCCACCCGAACACGAACAGCTGCTCGCGCGCAGCCGCCCACTCCTGCGGCGACACGATCGGCGGTGTATTCATCGCGAGCGGTCCGCCCTTGCGGTCGTCCTTGGTGGATATCGGCATAATGGCCTCCTGTTTGTCGGGGTGTTTATTGCGAGAGCGCGGTCAGTTCCGGTCGAGCGACGCAAGCCGATCAAACGCGTCTCGTCGTGCGGCTTTATTCCCAGCTGTCGAGCTTGATATCGTTTGGATGGGGCGCGCCTTTTCCGGTTTCGAGAAGCGACTTCAGGCTCAACAGAAAGACCGCCCACTTGGTGCTGCAGTGGTGCATGAACTCCACCGGCTCCTTCCAACCTTGTTGTTTGAAGAGGACGATGGTCCAGTCGCCTTCCTGCCTGAGATCCCAACTTACCTTTGTGCCAATCCATTCTGCGGGTCCGTCGACCACTTGCCACAGCACGTGCTTGGCGGGCTGAAGCTCAAGAACCTTCATGTCGATACCGCCGGCCACAAAGCGGAACTGGATCACTCCGCCGACTTTCCCCGCCTCCCCCTGCGTGTCGCTTGTCCACCACCCGGAAAGACCTTCGACCGTGGCCAGCGCCTTATAGGCATCATCCAGGGACGGCGATTTGATTCCGACTTTATGCAGAATATCTGGCATATCCCCTTTCTCCTCTACTGTTGTTGATCACCTCATGCACGTAGTGCCGGGTGTCGAACGGTGGGAGTGACAAGCGTGGCGGGATTCATTGTCCGACCGTCTCGGAGACGTCGACAGACCCGAGCTCCCGTTCTTGCCATTCATTGAGAGCGTTGCGCATGGCTCGCCCCAACATCGCTCGCGATTCAATCCCATGCGATCTGCGGTCGCTGACCGACCAACAACACGGCGGCCTCGCGATATCTTCGTTGATCCGTGATCATCGTTCATCTGTGATCGACTGCAGACTTGGAAATAATCCCGTCTTGACCATAAGGAAAATTCATAGTTGGTATGGTGATCATGCGAGATTTGAATTTAGCATCCGTCGATCTCAACTTGCTGCCCGCCCTCGAGGCGTTGCTGCATCGACGCCACGTCACGCGCGCTGCCGAGGATGTCGGTCTCAGTCAACCGGCGATGAGTCATGTGCTCGCGCGGCTTCGCCGCGTTTTGGACGATGACCTCCTCGTGCGCGGCCCGTCAGGACTCACTTTGACTCCCCGCGCGAAGGAGATCGCGCCCCGCGTGACCGCGATTCTTAACGCGGCGAGGGTGATTTACCGCCCACCACCGTTCGAACCTTCAAAAGTCCATCGGATCTTGCATCTTGCCGGCTGCGATTGGCATTCGATACTTTTCGCTCCGGATTTGATGAATCGCATTCGAGAAGAGGCGCCCGGGATCGAATTATCGATCGAGAACTACACACGCGACGTTTTCAAGCGGCTCGTTGATGGATCAGTCGATCTCGTCTTTTTCAATGCGGAGACGCCTTTGCCGCCCGGAGCGGTCTCGACTGTAATCGGTGAAGATCGCTACGCACTCGTGATGCGTGAGAAACACCCAGCCGCCGCGAAGAAATGGACGCTTGCGGAATATGCCAAGTGGGAGAGCGTTGTTGTTTCGCTCATCGGTGACGGCACGAGCGACATCGACGCTCGACTAGCCAAGGCCGGCCTGACGCGTCGCATCGCCTTGTCCACGCCGCACTTTATGGGCTGCCTCGCCATAGTTTCCGCGACTGACATGATTACGACGACCTCGCACTTATTTGCCACGCGACACGCAAAGGCCTACGGGCTTATCGTCAGAGAACCGCCATTTCCTGAAGTCCGGTTTACTAACACGCTCATAGGCTCCGCCTTGCGAATGAACGATCCCGTCGTTCGGTGGTTCTGCACGCTCGTGAAAGAGGTTTCGGAGGCCGCGCAACACAGGGTGTTACGTGGCTGGGCGCTGCGCTGAAAGCTGGATACCCAAATGCTCTGTGCGGCGGACCTTCCACATAGATCACTTAGGCGCGGCCATCTGCGGCAATTGTTCTCCGATCGTCGCAGAGTAGATGATGAATTTAAACGGGTCCGTATTCTGGTTCTTCTCCATCAGCTTGAGGTAGACGAGCCGTTTCGCATTGGTCACGGAAGCGCTGCCCGCGAACCGGTTTCCGGATGACTCCAGCAGCGAGGCTGCGAGCTCATATTTGCCGTCCGCGGTCAGCCGTTCCACCGTCTTGACAAGCTGACTTTCCGATACCCCGAGGTAGTCGACCAGGAGTTCTGCGTGGTCTGCGTGGGTGAGATGTTCCAGCCCTTGCAAATCCGGCTGCCAGTAGCCGACGTTCTGATGGTAAAGCCTGTCAATGACGTGTTCGCGCATGACAAGGTAGGGCTGATACACGTCGGGCTGGCTGAGCAGGCCCGGGGGAATCAGGTTTGCCTGGTGAATCGCGCCACGCTCGTCACCCCGTTGCATCGCGCCCAGCACCTGGTCGCGCAGCCACACGAGATCAACTTTGAGCTGTCCCAGCATTGCGGCAGAGGTGAAACTCTGCGTCAGCGGCTCGTGGCCATGAAGCAGGTATCGAGGATTCTTTTGCACGATGATATCGATGGCATCCAGCAGCCCCTTTAGGTCGCCCTCCGGGACGAATGGTGCGCCCAGGTACGGCATAATGAAATCCCCGACGAACATGACCCCCTGATCCGGCAGGTGGATCAACATCGCGTCGTGAGTTTCGCCTCCCTCCACCGGAATGAGCTCGATATGTGTTCCCCCGATCATGAGCTCGGTGCGGCGATCGATCGTGAAATCGGGTCTGAAGCTGCGTACGTCATCGATGCTGAAGCGTTCACCGAGGAATTGTTTGTTGAAAACGCCCGGCCCCGCGGCTCCGAGAGTGATTTCTTCTGCGTAATTGTCTCGCGCGTAGAAGTGCAGGCGCGGGTTTAAGGCACGGAAATACTTGTGCCCGCCAACGTGATCCCAGTGGGAGTGGGTGATGAAGACAGTCGTTAATTCCGGCAAGTCTGGCGCATATGCCCGCAGTGCCTCGTAGGCGCTCTTAGCTGCGTCCGGGCGCGTACCCGCATCGATGCCGATCAGTTGCTGCCGATCATCCGTTACCACGAAGTAGTATTCGGTGAACTCGAAGCCGGACAGGGCATATATGCGGCCCGGCACGATCTCGCTGATGCGCCGTGGGCTAAATGTGTGCCCGGACGCCACGTCCTCCGAAAACGGAGTGATGAGCGTAATCGGGCGGTCAAAGTCCTTGTCGCCGCTCCGCCGGAGATAGTCTTGCGCCTTGGCCTGGTCCCCGTCTGCGACGGCGAGCTTTGCCAGGTGAAAGTAAACCTCCCGCAACCAGCCTGCGTGAGGTGCTCTGTCGGCGTTTTCCAAGCACCAGCCCAGTTCGGCCTCGGCGGCTTTCCTCTGATCAAACAGGCCGGGAAGTTCGGCATGAACGATACCTGCAATCCAGTTCACGACGAAAACCTTTCCTCCAGTCAGCTGCTTGGCCTGTTCCAACATGGAGAGCGTTTGTTCGACGTAGGTGACCCGGTCCGGCAACGAGATCGAGGATGCGTGCCGCGCCCGCAACAATCCGATGGCGCCCAGATAGAGCGCTTTTTGCGCATCGGTAAGCCGCGGGTCGAATTCATTTAGTCGTGCTGAGAAAAATTCGGCGCCCTCGCCTTCCAGGTTTGCGTTCGAATACGCTGCCATGAGTAGAAATAGCATTTGCGGATCTCGCGGTGGCGCCACGCTGTTGACTGCTTTCAAATAGTCGAGATCCGGATGATGAGAGGCGGACGAGGAGTTGATTGTGCTCTCGGCCGCAGCAGCATGAGTTCCGTGCAACGTGACGATGGTCCCAAGCAGGACAGCGAGCAGATAGATGAAGGTCTTCATGGTCGGGCTCCTATTTCTCTCGCTGAACGCGCTGGCGCGTTCCGTCTGGAGCGGGCTGGATCGATTCCGTCACACAGTCTTTCGCAACAAGGTTGGGGCGGACACTTGGATCGTGTTCAAGAAGCGCTTGGCTGAACCGCCGCACGATTTGCGCTGTCGTCAAGTTCGACATGCTTTCTCGAGCAGTTCCTTGCCCCTGCGCGTGTTCCGGTCCTGCAAGCAGCATAATGTCCTCCCCTGAAATGAATCGGTTGGCCAAAATGGGCTGACGGCGCCGGCTCGTCGGTCGCGTCCTGACAAAGATCTCGCAGAAAGTCCCCCGATCCGTCACAATACGGGGCAGCCTAAGCGGGCCGCCGTCGCACGGCTCGACTGCGAGCGGCTTGCATTTCGACTGTGAGCGAACGCGATGACCGTGGTCTCAGACCGAAGCCCTTCAGCTTGTCGTCCCAGTAGAAGGTGCGCCCCTTGGGAGGCTTGGCGTCGTTAAGCAGGAACGCGGCGGTGTGGCATAATGGGCAAACAATTGGGTCAGCAAAAAGCGGGTAAGCACCAGGTAAGCACATCCTCAAGATGGGCTTGAAACGAAAAGTGCCGTCAAATATGCACTTTTTCAGATCCCCGGCAGAACGCAGAAGCCGCATGAAATCGTAGAAAGGGTGGACCTGCATGTATCGTTCGCGCGTGTTCCTATTGAACCTCGTCGCCCTGACGGTCTTTGCCTCCGGCAACATACCCGGCTCCGCTGCCACGCGATGCGATCGCTTGCTGGACCGGCTCAACGCCAGACTAGCCGACGCAACCTGCTTTGAGAGCGCAGATCTCACGACCGCCAATCCGGCAACTACGCCGCCCAATAACTCCCTGCCCGGGTTGCCACCGTTCGCATTCACACCGCAGACTGACCGCAACGTGATCGCGCCGCCAGCCGGTTTTCGCACGCCCATTACCAAGGCGGTGCCGGGCATGCAGATTCAAGCCCGCGTCGCAAAGGATCCTCTGGGCGAAGCGCGAATCTTGATTCGGCTTCCGGATGACTGGAACGGCAAAATGGTGGTGGCCGGCGCATCTGGCACGCGCAGCGAATTCAACGGAGATTTCGCCTGGAGCGATTATGTGGTGCAAAAAGGCTATGCCTATGTGTCGCAGAACAAGGGTATCTACAATCTGTTCTTGTCAACGGCCGCCGATCCGTTGGGGTGCCGACTCAATCCGGCATCAGGAGTTTTCGTCCATTTCTATGACAACGACCCCGCGGCGGTGTTCACGCGCTGGAACGAGGTCATGCTGGCGGCCACCGATCTCGGCCGGTCCGCGCTTGAAATTCGCTATGGCCGGCGTCCCGCACGCACCTATGCGGTCGGCACTTCGAACGGCGGGTACCAGGTGCGCCGCGCCGTGGAGACGGCGCCGGAGCTATTCGACGGCGGCGTCGATTGGGAAGGCACTTTCGTCGATCCCGTCGCCCCCAATATTCTCAGCACCCTGCCGCCTGCGATCCTCAACTATCCGGACTATGTCGCGTCCGGATTCGACGCCGGCAGCACCGCGGCCAAGAACATTCTCGCCGCCGGCTATCCACCTGATCTGACCGTCTCCGCCGCCGGCGCCACCACGTCCTTGTGGGGGCTTTATTGGACCCAATTCTGGGAAGTCACGCAGTGCCAGTGGCAGAAGCGTCTGGACCCCGCCTACAACACCTACGTTTCCGGCACCGGCACCTACGTCTATGTCGACCGTCTGTCGGCATCCGACGTCGGTGCGAATGTTGCGGCGTTCGCCACCACCGGACGGATCAAGCGGCCGCTCATCACGGTGGCCGGTACCATGGATGGCCTGCTGCCGATCGATGTCCATGCCCGCGCCTATGCCCGCAAGGTCGCGTCGCATCGCGACGGCGAGGCGTCGGATCGTCACGCGGACGAACGCGCGCCGGACTATCGGCTCTATGAGGTGCAAAACGGCAACCACATCGAGACCTTCGCGACCACGTTCCCGCACCTGCAGTTCATCGCGCCGCATGCGCAAAAGGCCTTCGATTTGCTGGTCGCCAAAGTCGAACTCGCAGCCGCGCTGCCGCCGAGCCAATGCATCCCGGTCGGAGGCCAGATCGTGGCGGCGCCGGCGCAGCCGGGGCATTGCGCAAGTCTGCTTGCGCCGTGAAGGCCGGCCGGCACCGGCTTGCGGGCGGCGGAAGCGCGGGCTAGACCGTGCCGATGCAAGCGATCGCCCTTTATCCAGGCTCGTTCGATCCGGTGACCAACGGCCACGTCGACGTGGTGCGCCATGCTGCGCGGCTCGCCGGCCGGCTGGTGATCGCGATTGGGGTCCATCCCGGCAAAGCGCCGCTGTTTTCGACCGACGATCGCATCGCGATGCTGGAGGAGACCTGCGGCGCCGTGGTTCGCGAGGCGGGTTGCGAATTCGCCTGCATCACCTTCGACGACCTTGTGGTGTCGGCTGCGCGGCGGGTCGGCGCGACCATCATGGTCCGCGGCTTGCGCGATGGCACCGACCTCGACTACGAGATGCAACTCGCCGGGATGAATGCTGCCATGGCGCCGGAGGTGCAGACGGTGTTCCTGCCGGCGTCTCCGCCGGTGCGTCCTATCAGCGCCACTTTGGTGCGCCAGATTGCCGGAATGGGCGGCGATGTATCGGCCTTCGTGCCGGCCGTTGTGGCGGACCGGCTCAAGACCAGATTTAAGATGAACACACGAACCTAAGAGGAACCTCTCATGTTACGCCTGATCGCCGTCTGTTCCTTGCTTGCGAGCTTTGCCCTGTCCCCGCTCGCACCCGCCGCCGCCCAGGGGCTGCCGGCCGGCGCCGATCCGCAGAACGCCCTGGTGATCGACACCACCCAGGGCCGTATCGTGGTCAAGCTGCGCAACGACATCGCGCCGCAGCATGCCGCCCGTCTCAAGCAGCTCGCGCGCGACAAGTTCTATGACAATGTGCCGTTCCACCGGGTCATCGCGGGGTTCATGGCGCAGACCGGCGATGGCCAGAACGGCAACGGTAGCGGCGGTTCGAAATACCCTGACCTGAAGGCGGAGTTCTCGCAGGTGCCGTTCAAACGCGGCATTGTCGGCATGGCCCGCAAAGGAGGGAACAACGATTCCGCCAACAGCCAGTTCTTCATCATGTACGCCGACGGCGCTTGGCCCCAATTGAACGGCCAGTACACGGTGATCGGCGAGGTGTTGTCCGGCATGGACGTGGCGGACAAGATCAAGAAGGGCGAACCGGTCCAGGATCCTGATCGCATGCTCACGGTTCGAGTGGAGGCTGACCTCAAATAACTCGATTTGGTTTGAATGCGACCCGGCTAATTTCCTGATCGATTACAAGTGATTGCATCATTCCGCGCTGAAGCGGCACGCGAACAAGTGGCGAGTCTCTGCCGACTGTCTGTGGTGTGGATCAGCCCTGGATTGTGGCAATCCTGTTAAGGGAATAATATAGGCCGGAGCAAAGTGGGGCGCGGTATGTCAAGGAACCTTCTTTTGACGTTACTGTTCGTTTCGTTGGGATCGTTCGTCGCTTATTTAGTGCTACGCTGGAATGCACCGCTTCCGGAAATTGAAGCAAAAGGTCCCGACACACAACTTACCGCACAATACGTGACGCTCGCCACCGCAGTAGTGTCTCTCGCGACGGCAATCCTCGGCCTTGTCAAATCTACCAGAAGCCGCGGTGGAGACACCTGATGCTGCGGGCGGACTTACGAGTGGTTCTCGCTACACTGCTTGCCATGGCCATTGCTGGCCAATGGGCAACGGCGCGAGAAGCGACTATTTCCAATCCGAAGCCTGATCGAACATGGGGGAGCAAGGTTGGAGGTTTCTTTGCCTCTGGCAAAAGCGTCGCTGTCGTTGTTGGGATCAGCAATTATATTGGCGAAGGCGCAGGCGGATATCTTGCGCTCCCGAGTGCGAGGCGTGACGCCGATAAGATGGTCGATTTCCTGATTAATGATGCAGGGTTCGATAGTGTCTACATCCTGACTGACAACGATGCCACGAAGCAAAAAATCGAACAGTTGATGACGGACGTAATTCCAGAAGTTGTCAAGTCGTCCGACCGATTTTTATTTTACTGGTCTGGACACGGCGACCAAAGGGTCTCTAGAGGAGGGGGAAGCGCCTTTGGATTTTTGCCTCTTGCAAATTCTAAACGCAATGAGTTTTCAGGGATGGTTAGCATGGACGATATATCGCGCTGGGACAGATATGTCTCCGCGCGACATTCTTTGTTTATTTTGGATGCGTGCCTGAGCGGCTTGGCGGGCACTGAGAGAAAGTCGGCACGGGATTCTCGATTGGAGCAACTGTCCCTGCCTGCACATCATCTTTTGACGGCTGGGACAGCGAACGAGACGGTCATTAGCGGTGAGAGATGGACAGGGAGTCTGTTTACAGATTCATTCATTTTAGGCGCGAAAGGCCAAGCCCACAGCTCCTCTGGTATTGTAACTCTGTTTTCATTGATCGAATTCATTCAAGATCGTGTTATCATTGAAAAGCAGTCAGTGAACTGGTCGAAAAGCCTGACCCCGCAACTTCGGAGTCTCCAAGCCGGTGACGGTGCCTTCTATTTTACGGCGCTGCGCCAGCCGACTGGGGCGAATCCGGTCATCGGAGAAAACCCAAACGCCAATAATGAGTTGAAAGGAAAGGAGGTAGCGGTGCAGCCCTCCATCGCTGCATCTGCGCGCCAGCCAAACGATGCGAATCCAGTCGTAGGAGGAAACCCAGGCAGCAATAGTGAGCCAAAGGGAAAGGACGTAGCGGCTCTGCCGCCGGCCCAGAAACTACCAACCGGGACCGATCCCCAAAACGTCCTTGTGATCGACACCACCCAGGGCCGCATCGTGGTCAAGCTGCGCAACGACATCGCGCCGCAGCATGCCGCCCGTCTCAAGCAGCTCGCGCGCGACAAGTTCTACGACAATGTCCCGTTCCACCGGGTCATCGCGGGGTTCATGGCGCAGACCGGCGATGGCCAGAACGGCAACGGTAGCGGCGGTTCGAAATACCCGGACCTGAAGGCGGAGTTCTCCCAGGTGCCGTTCAAACGCGGCATTGTCGGCATGGCCCGCAAAGGCAACA
>WNFT01000706.1_pt1 | contig 28111 bp, 26 predicted proteins | sample 5400191 | NCBI WGS metagenome assembly WNFT01 (sample SAMN13153359, study PRJNA577476) | soil metagenome | isolation source: 80 cm saprolite under Madrone tree | place: USA:California | collected 2016-06-14 | reverse complement strand
GGAACGCCGACGGTTCAATCGATGTTTATCTTCAGCAAGAGGCTCCGACCGGGCACGAGCAGAACTGGCTGCCGACTCCTTCCGGCAAGTTCAAGCTGATGCTTCGGGCGTATCTGCCCGGCGCGGCCATTCTCAATGGCGCCTACCGCGTGCCGCAAGTCGTTAAGGCGCAGTGAGATGAACCGGCTTATTTTGAAATACGGATATCCCATAACAGGCGTGATACTGGCGGTCCTCGCGTGGGTCATCTATCGGCGGATATCTCGCGGGTGGAGCGAGGTGATTCCGCTCGCCGTAACGGCGCTTATCGTGTGGGCGCTAGGCACGCCGGCTTTCATTTACTTTTGGCCGCGCCTCACGGTCATGGGCTTCAAAAGAGCGATTGTCAAGCGTGGTTTCGGCGGCGGCCCGATCCCCGTCAACACGCTTTACGCTGAGCCCAACATCTCTTCCGCGTCGGCGTCGAACGCGAGCCTACTGGGAACCGGAACCGACGACGTGCTCTACGTCGCCGGCTGGCTCGACTTGAGGAATGGGCCGCAAGTCCTGCACGCGCCAGATATGGCCGGGCGTTATTACAGCGTGCAGTTCACTGATCCGTCGGACAGCGCAAACTTTGCCTACATCGGCAAACGTACGACGGGAACCAAGGCCGGTGACTATCTTCTCAGCCGGCCCGGCTGGAAGGGAACGCTACCGAAAGGCATGACGCAGATTTCTTCGCCAAACACTTCCGTGCTCGTCATCGGCCGTGTATTCGTCGAGAGCGACCGCGATCAACCGACCGCGTACGCGCTGGCGCAACAAATACAGCTCGCGCCGCTGAGTCAGTAGCGGTCGACGGGAGCAATCTGACGAGCTCGTGGCGTGGACTACCGACGTCTTCCTCGCGCTCATTGGTGTTGGCGCCGCGCTCGCCGCCTACCGCGGGACGCGCGAGGCGATCTCGCGGTTCGACTAGTGTCCGACTTGGGCTACCACGTGCAAGTTTGAAGTTGCGCCTAGGTCCGCTACCAAAACTTCCCGCGCTCATGGGGCGCACTTCCCGCGCGATTCGGGGCAGCGCCTTCATGACCGAGGGCAGCTGGCGCGGCCATCCTGCATGCATCGTCCGCTTGGACGAATAGCAATGGAGGCAGTCAATTGAGATACCAGGTGCGATCGTGCCAACCGCCGTTATGGCAACTTGCGTGGCCAACAGCCTGAGCAATGTAAAGACTATTGGGTCCACTGGGGCAGCGAGATGATCGCGAACCAGGTTGTTGACGAGTCGAAAGTCGAATCAACAACCGCTGCCCTCGCGCATGCGTTTGTTGGCTGAGTGAGGTGCGTCGCAGTTAGCCGTGTGAATTCCGGGGCCACCTTGTCAAGTGGCCACTGCGTGGTGTTAGCTGGAGCGGTTCCGCAAGAAGCCGAGTCGGTCAACTGCACCGCTCATCGAGACGGCCCGCCCATGAACGACGGGCGCGTCACGGCCGCAGCAGGCTGGGCGGCCGACCGAACTTGACAGCGGCCTATGGGCGTGGCAATGTCGCAGGGGACTTGGAACGTTGCAAAAAGGCCGATGAGCCTCCTCTGGTCAGGGGACAGCCCGAACTGACGACAGGCATCCTTCCGGCCTGCTGACACATGGAACTTCGCTACGAACAGGTCTGTAAGCGTTTCGGGACCGCCGACGCACTGATCGACCTCGACCTCCACGCGCCGGACGGCTGCTTTCTGGTCATGCTGGGGCCGTCGGGTTGCGGAAAGACAACAGCTTTGCGCCTCCTGGCGGGTCTCGAAGCGCCGACGAGCGGGCGGATGTTTATCGGTCCCCGAGACGTCACTTCGCTGCAGCCGCGCGAGCGCGATATCGCCATGGTGTTCCAGAGCTACGCGCTCTACCCACATAAGACGGTCGCGGAAAACATCGAATACCCCTTGCGCATCCGCCGCCTCTCGCAAACGGACCGGCAGGAACGCGTGATGCAGGTCGCCAAGATGCTCAACATCGACTCGTACCTCGAGCGCTACCCACGGCAGCTATCGGGAGGCCAGCGCCAACGGGTCGCGCTCGCAAGGGCCATCGTGCGCCAGCCGCAGGCCTTCTTGATGGACGAGCCGCTTTCCAACCTCGACGCCCAGCTTCGCTTTCAGATGCGGGCCGAGCTGAAACGCCTGCAGAAGTCCCTGGCCGTGACAACGGTATACGTGACGCACGATCAGCTCGAGGCCATGACGATGGCCGACCTCATCGCAGTGCTGTCGGGCGGGCGGCTCCAGCAGGTCGCATCGCCGGCCGAGATCTATGCCCGACCCGCCAACCTCTTCGTTGCCAGTTTCTGCGGCTCCCCACCGATGAATCTCCTCCAGGGGACGGTGACCAACCGCCGCTTTCAGCGTGCTCAGGGCAGTTTCCCAGTCGACGACGGGCCTGCGAGCGAGCTTGTTATCGGGTTCCGGCCAGAGCACGCGCAGATCACTATGCGTGGTGCTCCGGATTCGTTCGCGGGCGAGATTTATGTCGTCGAGCCCTTGGGCAGCGAGACGCTGGTCTCGGTCAAAGTAGGCACCGATCGCGTCAACGTTCGCGTCTGGTCAGAGTTTCAAGGCCAGATCGGCGACCAGTGTGGCGTTAGGCCCGACGCCAGCCGCACGGTGCTTTTCGAAAAAGACAGTGGTCGCCTGATAAAGGGCAGCACGAACGGCTCTTCGAAACAAGGGACGGGCAGCGTTCGTGAATCAGCATGACCGGCTCACTGGCCGGCGCCCAGCAAATCGCATGGAGGGATACATGGCGCAGACGGAAGAAGACATGAAGTCCGAGTCCATCCTTTCCCGGCCCCTCAGCCGTCGATCCGTGCTTAGGGCGGGCCTGTTCGGAGCAGCCGGCCTCAGCATGGCACCGATTCTCGAGGCTTGCTCGCCCTTCTCATCCTCTACCAGCGGAAACACGGACAAGATCGTGATCGGTACCTTCCAGGACAACGCGATGGTCCCCTTCAAGGACGTCTTCATCAAGCGCTTTCAATCTGAGACGGGCATCAAGGTCCAGTACAACGAGACCAACTACGACGCCTGGTACCAGAACTCGAAGAATGATGGCTTGCACAAGACTGGCGCATACGACATCTACGTCATGGACGACAACTGGGTGCCTGAGTTCGCGGCCGGAAAGGTGATTCAGAGCCTGGACAAGCTCGGCTTCAAAGTGAATCCCGACATTCTTGCCAACGGGCTCAACCAGGGATACTGGCCGCCCAAGACCGGGGCGAAGATGAAGGCCTTCGCCAATGCGACGCCTGAGCTTTACGCGATCGTCATCATCGACGACGTCCAGATCCTGTATTACAACAAGCAGTATTTCGACGGCGCTCCTAAGACCTGGGACGACATCGCGCGCGCGGCACAGTCCAAGAGCAAGCCTCCGAGCCTGTACGGATGGTCGCCCCGCGGAGTGAAGGGCAACCCCATAGTGCAGACCTACTTGCCCCTGTTGAATGCGTACGGCGGCAACTTCGTCAATCAGGATTGGTCGCCGGGCTTCGCCGGACCGGAGGGGATAGGTGCGCTGGAAAGGCTGTTCAGCTTTATTCCGTACATGCCGTCTGGCAGCGCCGAATTCGACACCGACCAGGAAGTCCAGGTCCTGCTCCAGGGCCAGTGCATGGCGCTCACGGAATACACCGGTCTGACGCACCAGGTCGACGACCCCGCCGCCTCCAAGGTGGCCGGCCAGATCAACATGGCGGCGACTCCGAGCCAGGAAAAGAGCGGTCCTGCGATCGGCACCTTCATCTGCGGCATCGCATCTGGCGCACCGAATCCACAGGGCGCCAAGAAGTTTCTGGAATGGTTCACCAGCAGCCCAGTCCAGATCGACTTTGCGAAGACCAACGGCTCGGCGGCGGTGACTGGTTCGGCGCTGACGGACAAAACGATCAGCTCTCAGTTCCGCTGGCTGCCCGCCATTGCCGATGCCGTCAACAACTCGGTGGCGAAGCCGCACACGCCTGATGAACCAAAGATGGAAGACATCCTCGGCACGCGTCTCAATGAAGCCCTGGTCCAGGCGCTGAGTCAAAAGAGCGGCTACAGATCCATCGCCACCCAGAAGCTGACCCAGGCGGCCAATGAGATCACTGCCTATTTGAAGCAGCAGGGCGGCTACTTCTAGTCGTGGGCGTCAGAAGCAGCCAGTAGCCTGCATGGTCACAGCGGGAGGCACTCGGGCGCGGCCGCGGAGCCGGCGGGCGGCGCTCCTCGCGGGCTCCCATGTCCTGCTGCTCCCGGCCGCCATTGCGCTAGCAGCGGTCAGCATTTACCCGCTGGCTTACGGAATCGTTGCGAGCCTGCGCCAGTACCGCTACGGACTGGACATCGGGTTTGCGGGCGCCGACAACTACCTGAACGTCCTGCAGGACGCGACGTTCCTCACGGCCTTGGGGACCACTACGAAATACGTCGTTCTGTGCGTCCTCATTGAGACTCTGCTCGGGCTGGGCCTTGCCTTGCTCGTGAATCGCCAGCTCGTCGGCACGAGCCTCTGGCGAATCGGAATCATCTTGCCGATGACGGTCGCTCCTGTTGTGGTCGGAGTGATGTGGCGGCTGATCTACGCCTCCGATATCGGCATCTCCGATCCGGTGCTTGGACTGCTGGGCGTGCATGGAGTCCATGTGCTTGGCGGCGAATCGACTGCCTTCCTTGGAGTCGTTCTGCTCGATGTGTGGGAATGGACCCCGCTCATGTTCCTGATCTTGCTAGCGGGCCTGCAGACCATTCCGCAGGAGCCGCTGGAGGCGGCCGTGATGGATGGGGCGAGCCCAGTCCGCGTCTTCTTCGACCATGTGCTGCCGATGCTGAGGCCGGTGCTCTTTGTCGCTATCGTGCTGCGCACAATTGACGCCATCGGCACCTTCGACCAGGTCTACGTCCTTACCCGTGGAGGACCGGGCGTTTCGACTCAGCTTTTCAGCATCTATGCCTATAACACGGCTTTCTTGTTCACGCAGGAAGGGCGGGCGATGGCCATGGTGGTTCTGCTGCTGGCGGCTGTCCTGCTACTGGCTGGCATCGCCATCCGGCTGGTCCGGCTGGGACCAGGTACGAGATGAAACGGTGGTCGCGTCGGGCATTGATCTACCTCGCCCTCATCGCCGCTGAAGTCTTCGCGCTGTTCCCGTTCTGGTGGATGATCACTACGTCGCTCAAGCACCAGGTTGAGATCTTCGGGGGCCTGGAATTTCTACCGCAGGCTCCGACACTTGACAACTTTGCCGCCCTTTTCGACAGGTACAACTTCGGACCGTTCCTCGCCAACAGTCTCTTAGTGGTCGCGTTTTCAGTCGCGGGCAGCCTGCTGTTCGGGACCCCAGCCGCGTACGCGCTTACCAAGCTTCCCACCGAGAGCTGGCTGCAAAGACAAGCCCTGATCGTGATTCTTCTTGTCCGTATGCTCCCGGCGATCCTGCTCGTGATTCCGTTCTACATCGTGCTGGCCAACTACGGTCTGCTGAACACGCGGCTAGGCCTGATCCTGGTCTATACGGGCCTCAACACTGGGTTCGTGATCTGGTTGATGCAAAGCTTCCTGGCTGAGATTCCGCGCGACATCGAGGAGGCCGCGCTGGTAGACGGCGATTCGCGCCTCAGCGCATTGCGTCGAATTGTGCTTCCCCTGGCCGCACCGGGGCTTGCGGCGACGGCAATTTTCAGCGTAATAAATATCTACAACGACTTCTTGATCGCCCTGACCATGACGTCGACGCCAGACGCGCAGACCATACCGGTAGGCGTGTCTACCCTAATAGGAAAGATCCAGATCCAGTGGGGGCCGATGGCGGCGGCAGGCGTCGTTGGCGCCTTGCCGATCATCGTCTTTGCATTGCTGGTCCAGCGCCATTTCGTACGCGGGCTCACTCTGGGCGCTGTGAAATGACGAACATAGAAAGAATGCAGTACAGCGGCATGAATCCAAGAAACTGGGCTCCACCGAAGTCAGGACACCCCTCCTCGACCCAGAGGGCAAAGGGAGGATGACCGCAGGTGCCCGGACATCCGCGTGATGCGCAACGGGAACCCACTCAAGCGCCTTCACACTGAGGCCGTCCGCTAGCCGAGTTGCTCGCGATAAGGCGAGCTTAGCGACAGCTCCGATAGCCAATCACAATCAGCCCTCCTACGGAGCGGGAACGAGACAATCCCGCCACTGTCGCCATGAGGATCGACGCAGTCGGCAAGATCATTAGCCGACTTGCTGGTAACTTACACGTTCGCGACTCTCCAGTCGCGGCACGGCTTCTCCGATCACGTAGCGCTGAAAGTACTCACTGTCGGTGTGTGTCTTGAGTGCGAGATCGTCCGTGTAGGACTCAAAAAGAAGAAAGCGGCGAGGATTCTCGACGGAACGCAGGACTTCATACCGCTCGCAGCCGGGCTCGGCTCGCGTGCGGAGAATCATTGTTTGCAAAACTCGCTCCACCTCGGCCTCCTCACCTGGTTTGGCTATCCACGTCACAACAAGGATTCGACTCAAGCTCGTTACCTCACAAGTTGCTCGCCTGCTGTGGAAGTGGGTCCTAACGCTAACCCGACGAAAAGGTCCCCTAGCTCGTCGGTGGATTCAATTGTGATCGACCACGAGCGCTGGCATCGAGGAATTGGACGCTACCTTCAGCGCCGGTTCCACCAATTGCGCCACGCCTTCTCCGAGGTGCTCGAAACCTACTCTGACGGTGTTGCCCTAATGTAGCGCTGGTTCATTGCCTAAGACGATTCCAACAGCATCGCTCTGCGCCTGACTGTGGAGTTGGTCCAATGGAAGGTCAGTCGGGTGGGATGGTCTTGTAAATCAAGTCGAGATCAATGCCTTTCGCCTTGTTGACAGCCTTGGCGATATACCACCAAACGACTCCAATAGCGATTAACGCAACTGGAGTTACGGCGGTGGCCCACGGCAGCCACGGGCGGATGGCCAGTCCTACTTGTTGCTGGTAGAAAAACGGCACGACGATGAAGATTCCGACCACGATGATGGACAGAGTGCCCGCTACGATCAGGACCGGCAGGCCAGCGACATCCCAATCGGCCGGAGATCCCTCAAAGAGATCTCGCCTGCGGCGCGACATCACGGCTGCTGAGATGCCGACGACGAGGATCACCACAAAACTCGGGAATGTCGCCAGCGTGAGAGCCGTGGCGAAGTTCGCGTTGTAGGCGTTGAACGCCGCCCCTAGGATGGCCAGGGCAGCAGAGATCGCAACTGCGACTAGGGGAGTATGAGTCCTCTCGTTCACGCTGGCCACCCAGCTTGGGAGCAAGCGCTCAAAGGCATACACAAAGAAGCCCCGCTGCATCACCGACAAGAAGATATTGATCAGGGGTATGGTCCAGAACATCAAGCCGACGGCCAGAATGATCGCGAGAGTCGAATTGCCCGTCGCGAGCGCCGCGTAGTAAGGAAAGCTGGCTATACCCGAAGTTTGGTTGCCGGCTGTCGCAGAGATCGCGAAGTTTTCGCCAACGGCGTGATAGAAGGCAATCAGAGAAACGAGTACTACGACGATCTGAATCACGCCCCCACCGACCATGGCCCATAGCATGCGGGCGCGCTGCCCGGCTCGCCGCACCTCTACGGCGATGTACGTCCCCCAAAACATGAAGATGAACCAGCCGATTGCGTAGAACATAGCGCCAACAGTGTTGGAAAAGCTGTAACCACCTTCTGATGGATACAGACCTTTGTTGGCCCCTGCGTTCACGACGTTCTGATATGCATCTGCACCCGCCACTCTGTTGAACGTGTTCGCGAAGTCGGACTGCGAGGTGAAAAGCATGATGCCAATGCTGAGCAAGGCAGCGACGGTAAATATCGCCAGCATGATAGTCATCACTCGGAACAGCAGCTTAGTCCGGATCGCCGCCAGGATCGAGATTAGAAGAATGCAGATCGTGCTCGTGATGAAAACCCCGTTTCCGTTCGAAACTGTGAAGTAGGACGCCCATGAAGTGAAGGTTGAGTTCCCCGTGACCGAGCCAATGGTGAGGAGGGTGGGGTTCAGCGCTAGCTCTGACACGAAAGCAGCCGCAGTGCCGGCTACCAGCGATTGCGCCAGGATGAAGCCCAGATTGACACCGAAGCCGATGGCTGGGTGCAGGATTCGGGAATTGAATATGTAGTCCCCTCCGAGCTTCGGAAACGTGGCTGTGAGGAGAGCAAAAGTGATTAACACTGGGATGCTTGCAACCCCAGAGATCAACAAGGCCAAGAAGAAGTTCATTTTCGGAAAGACTGCAACGGTGAACAGACCCAGGATCAGAACTGACGTCAGGGGTGTGCCGGACGCGATGGTGTAGGCGAAAAAGTCGACCAGCCGGAGTTCGCGAACGAGGCCAGTCGCGTTGCGCGTGTAGACGGTCGGCGCTGCTACAGTCCGGTCTCCCGATCCACTACTCACGTCTATACCTCCGGATAAGAATCTCGTGAGCGCTCCGCAGGCAGGTGGCGTTTAGGTGTCCACGGTGGATAGGCCGAGCCTCGACGCGCTGCGACATCCCTTCGTTTCCTGACACCCTGTCATCTCCAACCAGATGGCCGCTGTGAGCGGACGTTGGGCCGACCGGTTTCCCCGGCAGTCATCCTAAGCCTACCTGGAAGAAATTGCAAGAATCGCTCCTGGTTGGAGGCTTTAAGTGATAGTTAATGAAAGGCAAGGCCCCATCTGCGCTTGCATGTTCTGTCAGTCCGAAGTAAAGTCAGCGATCGTTTGAAGCCATCGGTTGTCAAGCCGGAGATGAAGTGAAATGGCCGTATTCACAACTCTGAGCGCAGAGGATCTCGGTCTATCGGTCGCGTTTTCAAAAGCAATATCGATCGCAGCTGCGGCCGGGTTTGAGGCGGTGGACCTTCACATGGCAGAGCTGCTGAGCGCTCCCAATGTGCCATCGGCCGGTTCGATCGAGGCGCAGCTTGAAGAAGCCCGACTCCGCGGTGGAGGCTGGTGGTTGCCGGTCGAGTTTCGGGAAGGAAAGGACAGGTATGTTGCGGATCTGAAGCAGCTGCACCGTGCTGGTCCGCTTGCAGCTGCGCTTGGAAGCCCGTGGTGTCTAACGTGGATCTGGCCTTTCTCCGATGAGCTTGACTACAAGTCAAATTGGGCGTTGCACGTGGAGCGACTGGGACGAGTGGCTCGCGACCTCGGCGAGTACGGCTGCAAGCTCGGGTTCGAGTTCATCGGCTCGCGAACCATGCGACTGGGCCACAAGTACGACTTCGTGTCTACGCTGCCTGAGGCCTTAGACCTTATGGACCACATCAAGATGGACAATGTTGGGCTCCTTCTTGACTCTTATCAGTGGTACACATCCGGGGGTGACGCGGAGCAGCTCGCGGCCCTTGTGGAAGGCAGCGTTATTTATGTCCACCTCAACGACGCTCCAGCCAACCGAGAGATCGCCAATCAGGTCGACAACGAAAGAAGGCTGCCCGGATCCACCGGCGTGATAGACATCGACAGGTTCCTGGCGACTTTGAAACGTATCGGGTTCGACGGCCCCGTTGCGGTCGAGCCATACGATCCTGACGTCAACAAGCTGGAGCCTATGGATCGCGCGAGTGCTGCGCGTAAAAGCCTTGACGCGGTCCTGGTCAAGGCTGGCCTATCGCACACATAATCGCCGGCGGGCTCATCCACCAGTGTCGCTTGAAGCGACTTATGGGCGGACCAGGGTCGGAGCAACCTCACGGGCCAAAAGGTTGAGCGTGTCCTCGATGTCGTCCTGCAGCCAAATCCCCAAGATCAGGCGCGAGACGCCCAGGGGCACGTACTGGGCCAGATGTGCTCCTACCTCGGGGGCCGTTCCGACCACCCAAGGTCCCGGCGCCTGGTTGCGCAACGTCTGCACGACATCATCTGGACTCTTGCCGGCAAATTCCGGCATCACTTTTCCGAGCTCACCAGCTTTTGTGATGAGCTCCTCCTCAGTTCGCGCAATCAACACGCTAAGAGTGACTGAGCGCCGCACGGCACCGGCTGGGCGTCCAACCTGTTGGCACATAGTGGAGAGGCGCTGTGAGAACGCCTCGAATTCGGATGGTTTCATACCGTCGGCGTTGTACTCGTCCGCGCAGCGCGCCGCCACTCCAAGGCTCAGGCTCTTGCCTGACCCGCCGATGAGTATCGGAAGAGGATTTCGGACCGGTTTAGGGCTGAAATCGCGATGGACACGACGAATCTCGGTGATCGCTAGTTCAACTTCAGCCAGCCGAGCCGACACACTTCCGAAAGGCAGGCCAAATGCCTCGTGCTCTTGTTGGAACCATCCCGCCCCCAGGCCAAGAACCAGCCGTCCTCTTGACAACACGTCGATGGAGCTGGCCATCCGAGCGAGGAGAGCGGGAGCGCGAAATGAAATCGGCGTCACGAGCGGACCAAATTCGACGTGGTGGGTCCACTCCGCAGCAAGAGCTAGTGAGGTCCATGCTTCCAAGCACTCGCGTTGGGGTGCCCCGAACACGGACATGAGGTGATCGCTTCGCCAGAGCGAATCGAATCCGAGACTGTCCGTCAGCTCGCACAGCAAGCGCCACCGACGCCAGTCCAACCCCTCTTGGCCCTCGATCGAGATTCCTAACCCGACCTTGGACTCCGTGTCCGATGATCGCTCAGTGGAAGATGAGTTCACGAGCGACTTTACTCACCACCCGATCAGATCCTTTGCGCCGCCGATTGTGCAGGGTCCGCGTACGTCCGCACGAGTTTGTCCACGAACTCCTTTGAGGCTGCCGCGGCACCCCAAGGGTCGGGCCAAAAGCAGAGATCCACTGTCCACCACTCCGTAGCGCCGCCCGCTGCAACCAACGCAGGTATCACCTGATTGAAGTCGACCTCTCCCTGGCCAAAGGGCACATGAACTGTCGTACGGTCGGTGCTCTTGGTTGCCTGATGGATGCTGCCGTTTGAATCCAGTAGATGAACGTGCACGATCGTGCCCGATAGTTGTTCCAACAACTCGATTTGGCCGCCGCTCAACGTCGCCGGTTTGGCGCTACCGGGAATGCCGACGGTGCTCACGATGTGGGCATGAGCAGTGTCGTAAAGCACGCCGAACCCAGGGCCCGCAAGCTCGTGGGCTATGTGGATCACCTGCGCGGGTTCGTTAAGTGCCCAGCAAGGCTCGAACTCGAAGGCAAGCGTTACGCCTGCCGCCTCGGCACGAGCCGCTGCCTCGCGCCAGGTGCGCAGTAACCGCCCCATGGCGACAGCCTCACCGATCTCGGTGACAGCCTCCGGCGGATCGAGAGTGTTGACGATGAGTCGTCGGGCTCCCACCGCGTTGCAGAAGCCAAGGTTTCGGTCCAACGCCGCGAGGTAGGGGGTTGAGTCTTCTCCCAGGAGGCTTGTCTCTAGGAAATCAGTAGCGACCGCCGACAGTTCGAGCCCTCGACTCGCGAAGCTTTCCCGGAGCTCAGCTTGTGACGCCGTCGTCGCACACGTAGCAGGGTCAGGGTGAGGAAGGAAAGCCCCCAGCTCAACCCCCTCGAATCCGAGTTTGGTGATCCGGTCGAGCACCTGGCTGAATGGCAAAGGCTGCTCGGTGTAAACGCCGAACGCCCACGTTCCAATTGAGACTCTGGTCATTGGCACTCCCTATTCGATGAACCTGTCGGTAGAGCTGCCTAGCGGCCCATGACTCGGCCGTTCTACAGAGATTCCGGGCCGGCCACAGCAGCGTTAGTCAGGTGGAATGGTCTTGTACAAAAGGTCCAGGTTGATCCCGCGCGGCCGATGATAGGCCCGAGCCAGGTACCACCAAATTATGCCAACGATGATGATCCCAACGAACAGGATCACTGTGCCGGGGCGAAGCCAGTCGCGAGCTGACAGTCCGGTTTGATCGGCGAAGACAAACGGTTCGATCATGAAGAAGGCGATGACGAGCACTGTCCATCCACCCGCTACGGCAATCACGGGAAAGCCGAAGATGCGCCAGTCTGCTGGCGAACCCTTAAATATGTCGGGTCTCCGCCATGGGAGGACGAGTGCCGAAATCCCGACAAACAACGGAGCACCTAGTGCGGTCAGGTTAGCAAGAGTCAATGCAGTCGCAAAGTTCGCGTTGTAGGCGTCAAAGGCCGCGCCGGCAAGAGACAGGATGCCCATGATCGCGACCGCCACGATGGGGGTATGGCTGCGGGGGTTGACGCGGCCCACCCAACTCGGCAAGAGCCTTTCGAATGCGTAGACGAAAGCGCCGCGCTGAACTATGGCCATGAACACGTTCATGCATGGGATCGTCCAGAAAAGAAACCCGATGGCGATGACGACGGCTAGGGCCGCGTTTCCTGTAGCAAGCGTTGCGTAGTAGGGGTACGTGGCGATCCCGGTGGTCTGGTTTCCAGCTGCCGCGGAAATCGCAAAGTTCTCTCCGACCGCGTGATAGAAAGTGAAGAGGGCAAGCAGCAAGAACGCCGTTTGAATGATTCCAGCGCTGATGTAGCTGACGAGCATGCGGCCGCGCTGGCCGGCTCGTCGAACTTCACCAGCGATGTAAGCGCCCTGAAACACCCAGATCGAGAAGCCGAAGGCGAAGAACATGGTGCCGACCGTGGCGGTGAAGTCGTATCCGCCCTCCGACGGGTAGAGCCCCTTTCCGACCCCAGCCGCGACTACTTTCTGATACGAGTCTGAGCCAGCGACGCTGTTGAATGTGTTGGTGAAACTTGACTGGCTAGTCAGGGAGAGGATGACGATATCAGCCAGAGCGGCGATTCCGAACACGATGACCATGATGGTCATTACCCGAAGTAGGAGACTTGATCGTATCGCCGCCAGAACGCAAACGAACAGAATTGCGAGGGCCGAGGTGATAAAGACTCCGTTCGGATTCGAGATCTGGAAGGTACTCGCCCAAGAGGTTATGGTCGAATTGTGCGTGACGGTGCCCAGCACCAGAAGAGTGGGGTAGAGGGCGAGCTCGGGCAAGAAGCCCGCAGCAAAGCCCGCGGTCAGCGCTTGGGAAAAGACAAACCCGAGGTTCACTCCGAATCCGAGAGCCGGATGAAGAATTCGGGTGTTGAAGATGTAGTCCCCGCCGACCTTTGGCAAGGTGGCGGTGAGCAACGCGAAGGTGATCCAGACTGGTATGGCCGCGATCGCAGGGATCAGAACGGCCAGGAAGAGGTTGGTCCTCGGAAACACGAACACAGCGAAAAAGAGCAGGATCAGCGCCGAAGACAGCGGAGTTACTGCGCCGATGTTGTAGGCGATCTGATCAAACAGGCGAATTTCGCGAACCAGGCCGGTGGCGTTCCGGGTATAGACCGGCAACGCTGCGGGTTGTGATGCTCCGGCCGGGGAAACCGAACCTCCGCTAGTCGAACTGGCCATCGCCTGCCTCCCAGCATTTCAATCCGCTCATAGTCAAAAGCCAAGACTGACTCATGAAGTCAATCGGCTGGGCGTATGCACCAGGTCGTCGACTGGCGACCGAGTGGCGTTTATCTCCCGAGCCTCCGAGGCCTCAGCCTGGAGCACACGACTCGGACTGGACCCGACCACGTTGCTCATGCCCTTCCCTCTTGGTGCACTCGAGCCTCCGTGCCCCCCCGCATCACGGGGGTTCGCGCGAATCCTAACACCTTTGGAAGAAAATGCAAGAATGGTTGGACAGACGCGTCCAGATGAGTCATTTGCTGACAGGGAATGAAGGGACTGCTGAAGCGAGGTGAAAGGTCTGAGTCCTCTCACAGTCGCCATACTCTCGCGAGACCAATGGAGGGCGTCGCCACGGGTGACCGAATTGGACGGGAAGTGAGCTTTTCGGCCGTTGGGTCCGCGACCTAGGGATGGGGTTATTCGGGAAAGTCAAGGGCGGCGGGAGTGCCTCCAAGCGCCGAACGCTCCTGTTCTTTGCCACAGACCTACATGGATCGGATGTTTGCTTTAGGAAGTTCTTGAACGCCGGAAAGTTCTATGGCGCGACTCACCTGATTGTGGGTGGGGACATTACGGGTAAGACCCTTGTCCCGATCGTCCACGCCGGCGGACAGTGGGTGGCCAAAATCGGCGATCGCGAATACCGGTGTTCGACCCAGCGGGAGCTAGAAAGGGTGCAACAGATGATTCGGGATCGTGGTCAGTATCCACTGGTGGGTGAGCCGGACGAACTACAGGCGCTTGCCGATGAACCGACTAGGGCTCGGGTCTTTGCCCAGGCGGTCGTCGAGGGCATGACCCGATGGATGGAGCTGGCAGACTCTCGCCTGCGCGGCTCTGGGATCCAGTGCTATGTGACTCCTGGCAACGACGATTTTTGGGAAGTCGATCCCGTGATCCGGGCCTCCGAGACTGTTCAAATGGTCGAAGGTCAATGTGTCAGCCTGGACGACAACCATGAGATGGTGACGACGGGCTACTCGAATGTGACGCCCTGGCATACCGAACGCGAAGAGACCGAAGATAAGCTGGAAAAACGGTTGGAGGACCTGTGGCGTCGTGTCTCGGACCCGTCCAACGTCCTGGCTGTGATACACGTGCCTCCGATCGGCACGGGGCTTGACGTGGCTCCGGAGCTGGGACCCGATTTGCAAATGAAGATGAGCGGCGGCGGGCCCCGTATGACCCACGTCGGGTCGACCGCCGTACGGAGTTGGATCGAAGCTCATCAGCCGCTCTGCGGGCTTCATGGTCATGTACACGAATCGCGGGCTGCCGAGAGCATCGGCCGAACGCTCTGCCTCAACCCAGGATCGGAGTACGGGAATGGAGTTCTCGATGGCGCGCTTGTCGTGCTGGGTGACGGGTGCGTAGAGAGCCATCAATTTGTCAGTGGCTAGATTCACATCCGTGAGTAGTCCGAATTCATCGAACACACCCCAGGACGACATAGTCGCCGAGGCTCTGGACCTGGTCAAAGTGGGACAAACGGAAGGCGTGACGCTTCGGTTGATCGGGGGAGTCGCGATTCGTGTCCGAAGCAGGGCCCAATACGCCCCGATTGCACGCTCCTACAGGGACATCGATCTGATCGCGGCAAGACACGCCTCAAGCAAGCTGTCGAAGATGTTCAGTCGCCGTGGCTACACGCAGGACGAGCAGTTCAACGCGATGCACGGTCACTTTCGGCTGATTTATTACGATCCCGTTCACAGCCGACAAGTCGATGTCTTCGTCGGGCGCTTCGAGATGTGCCACTCCTTACCGATTGCCGATCGGCTCGATCTGCATCCGATTACCGTTTCGCTTGCTGATCTTCTGCTCTCGAAATTGCAGATATTCGAGCTAAATGACAAAGATCAGCGCGATCTACTCGCCCTGGTGCTCGATCACGAGATTGGTGGTGATTCGGACGCGATCGATGGCTCGTACGTCGCGCGGCTCTGCGCTGGCGACTGGGGTCTATGGCGCACGTGCACGCGCAACCTCGATCGCTTGGGTTTGCTGCTCGGGCAATACGAGCTGTCGGCCGAACAGAAGGCCATTGCGACTGCTCGGCTCAAGGAACTACAAGAGAAGATTGCTCGTCACTCAAAGTCGCTTCGCTGGCAAGCACGGGCTGTGGTGGGTGAGAGGTTGCAGTGGTACGAACTGCCCGAGGAGGTCGAACAGTAGGGCCGCTCCATTTGGACCGACCGACCTCACAAGTCGAATCTTCAACGCTCGACGAGTCGAAATGTGATTGAGAAGCCGATTCTTTGTAAGGGGACAAGCTGACATGAAGAGTAATCCGATAGGTTTCCAGACGATAACCTGGGGATTCGGCAACAAGGAATTGCAAGAGGCTTGGAAGGACATCTCCGAGCTCGGATTCCGATACTTCGAGGTCTTGAACGTCAGCAGCCTAGTTGACGATTTCGAGAGGAGGACGCTGCAGCTCGGTCCGGTGGGCCCTGCCCAGCGGTTAACGGACACTGACTATCTATCGTGGGTTGGGCTGTTGACCGAGGCTAAGCGTGTCCACGATCTCCAGGTGACCTCGATCTATACCGACGCGGAGTTCATCAACCCCAACATTTGGGCCATGGAGCTCGATCAATTCATCAGCATGGCAGTGATCCTGAGTGGCCTGGGAGCTCACCACTTGATCTGCGGCGGCGGGCCACCCGCTCGCAACGGTGACCACAGCCCCCAGGAGTACGCCGCAATGGCGCAGTCCCTTGAAACCGCGGGCAAGCGGTGCAAGGAATTCGGCATTGAACTCTGCTATCACCCGCACATTGACACGTTCGTACAAACGGACCGCGAGCTGCGAGAATTGGCCGCCGCCACCGACCCGGCACTCGTCGGTTTGTGCATCGATCCCGCTCACTTCTCTCTCACGGGAGGCGACCCGGTCGAAATTTTCCGCACTCACATCGATCGGATTAAGTACTGCCATCTAAAAGATCTCGATTCAGGCGATCCAAAGCGCTGGTCCGGAAAGGAGCGGTATGACGCTTTCGCGGAGCTCGGGACTGGGCAGGTAGACCTCAAAGGGATTGTCACGGTTCTGCGCGAGCATGACTACGCCGGCCCGCTGATCGTTGAGCTCGACTACAGCAAGACGTCGCCTCGTCAGAGTGCAGAAGCCAACAAGAAGTACCTCCGCGATGCGCTTGGCCTGAGCTGGTGAGGTTCCTCGGTCTGATAGTCGAACGAACGATCGCTTTTCGCGAGATTGAAGAGAAGCGAGGTGGAGATGTTTCTGACCCTTAGCGCCGAAGACCTGCCTCTCAATGTTCCGTTCGATGAGACGATTCGGATCGCCAAGGAGACAGGATTTGGGGCCGTCGATCTGCCCATGACTGAGCTCTTTGCTGGGCCTGCCGATCCATCGGCCGACCTGGTCGGTGAGAAGTTGGAGGCTGCCGGGCTTCGCGCTGGGGGTTGGTGGCTGCCGGTCGAGTTTCGGGAGGATGAAGACAAGTATCAGGCAGATCTGCGAGCACTTCCGCGCGCGGCAAGTCTTGCGCAGGCTTTACACAGCCCTTGGTGCGTCACCTGGATCTGGCCCTATTCAGACGACTTGGACTTCGACTCGAACATGAGGCTTCACGTTTCGCGCTTAGGTCCAGTGGCAGCCCAACTACGGGATTTTGGCATCCAGTTCGGACTCGAATTTGTAGGCCCACGGACATTGCGCGCTGGCCACAAGCACGAATTCATTTCTACGTTGCCGCAGACCCTGCAGCTGATTGAGAAGCTTGGATCCGACAACCTGGGCGTCCTGTTGGATTGCTGGCAGTGGTATACGTCGCGTGGGACCGTGGCGGAACTCGATGCGCTGGACGGAGGCCAGATCGTATATGCGCATATCAACGACGCGCCCGCCGGGCGAGATGTTCTCGCCCAGATCGACGAGGAGCGGATGCTGCCTGGCGCCACAGGTGTGATTGACATCGAGAACTTCTTAAAGGCGCTGAACAGGCACGGCTTCAAGGGGCCCGTTTCAGTCGAACCGTATAACGCCGAGTTGACTGCGCTAGAACCAATGGAGCGAGCAAGGCGTGCACGTGAGAGTGCCGAGATGGTATTCAGGAAGGCTCGAATTGCAATCGCGTAGCTATTACCGGTAGGAAGCAGTATTTCAGTCGGAACGCTCCGAGGTTCTTTAAGGCGTCGGCACCTGTCCGTACTTCTGGCGAAGGTCCTCCACGAAGATTCGCCCTTGTTCAAAAACGGGCCACGCGTTCTCCATCCAGCACACGTCCACCGTCCACCACTCATCCCGGGAGCCGGCTGCCACGAGCGCTGGCATAACGGCGTCCCAGTCGATGTCACCCTGGCCAAAGGGAATGTGCCGGCTCCAGCGATCGTCGAACAGCGAACCGTTCGAATCGATCAAGTGAACGTGGGTTATCTTGCCCTTGAGGCGCCGCAATAACTCGACCTGACCTCCGGGGAACGTCTCGATCTCCCCATGCTGGTTCCGACCCAACAAGCAGTTATGTGCCTGAGTGGTGTCGTAGATCACACCGAAGTTTGGTTCGGTTATCTCATCCGCGACTCGAAGGAACTGGCTTGGTTTGTTGAACGCCGTCCCTGGTTCAAACTCCCATCCGATCCGTACGCCAAAGTCCTTACCCCGGCGAGCGGCCTTGCTCCATGTCGACACGAGACGTTCATGGGCTCGCTCGTAATCCATTGACTCAAGCACATCGGGTGCGTCAACAAGATCGAGGCGGAGCATAGTGATGCCCAGGTCCGCACACAGTTGAAGCTGAGTGTCGAGTTGCGCAATAAACTTGGAGTTGTCGTCCGACGTGAGGACGCTTGGCGCGCCATCAAAGTTGGCTACGACTCCTGCAATCCCCAGGCCACGGTCGGTAAACAACGACGCGTACCGCCTTCGCTCTTCCTTGGTGGCGAGATCACTTACGCCGGGGTGAGGGGCGAACCACCCAACTTCGATGCCTTCATAGCCGGCTTTCTTGGCGTGGTCAACGACGCTGACAAAACCCTCCGGCTTCTCATCGTAAGGCGGAAATATGAAGGTCCACGCGCCCATCGCTATACGAGTCACAGTGCCATCTCCTTTTGATCCCCGAACCCTTGCTCGCGTCCCCTGAGAGACGACCGAGGGCTGGCCGGTCAGCCAGTGGTCCTGGTAAGGCCTCGCACCCCCAGTGTGCAGAATGTCTCACAATCGTGTTAGACATTGCAAGAACTTGCACGATTCTTTAAGGAAGCGGGGCTGTCGGCTGATTCGGTCGCGTCCGCCCGACACTGGGACCAAGGGGCATAGTTTGAACCGGCACCGCGCAACGAACCCCCACCTTCCTGAGCTTGCAGCCCTGTGACCGTACGAGCAACGTGGCCATGTCTTGGCGCAGACTAGGGCGCGTTCGCTGGATGCCTTTGCGATGGACTCACTTCGCCTCGGCGGAGCAGAGGTGATCGTTTCGCTACGCGCATCTGGCTGCCACCCGTCTGGCTGCCACCCGTCTGGCCCTTTCACTGATCGCCCGCGCGCGACAGGTGGAGCGCCACCCGCCAAAGGCACACCACCAGCCTCGAATCGCCCGAATCTATGAATGAGTTGATGCTGCGAGAGATGCAGGCCCAGCCTGTGACACTCGCTCAAGGCTTGCCTGACGTGCGCCGGCAAGTCGATCTCCTACCAAAGTTTGTAGTTGACCGGGTCATTCTTGTGGGGAGTGGCGACTCCGCCCTCGCTTGCCAGGCTGTGGAGAGTCTGTTCGGTCACACGTTGTCGATTCCGACGCTTGCGCTTTCGTCCATGACGGCAGCGAGATACCTCTCTACGACGGCGACTGATCTCGTTGTCTTGACTTCGGTCAGCGGAGAGTCCGTACGCACTATCGAGGCGGCTCGCGCAGCGCGTGCCTGCGGCGCGGCGACATTAGCTGTGGTTGCGGACCCTGCGTCAAGACTTGTCCGGGCCTGTGACGCGGGGCTGGTCATGCCGGCTCCGATCTCCAGAGCGACGCCGCACACAAGGGACTACACGTCTACACTCCTGGCGCTCTGCGTAATCGGCGAGCATCTATCGACGGGGCCGTGGGCGTTTATCGAGGAATGGGTTGCCATTACGAAGACCTTGGTTCCGCGAGCAATCGAATGGGCATCCGGCGTGGCGGTCAAAGCATCGAACGAGAGGGTGTGGTTCTTGGGTTCAGGCCCCGACCGTGCAACAGCAGCTTACGGGGCACTCAAGTTCTGGGAGTCCGGGGGGTCGCTCGCTTGGTCCGACGATCTCGAAGAGTTTGCCCACGGATCATTGCTTCAAGCGCGTCCCGGCGACGACGTGGTGATGCTGGCTACCGGGCGATCCAGGTCGCGCGCGGCAGAAATGCTGCCGGGCTTGGCGCTCATGGGCATGAACGTGCTCATCATCACTGACCAGGACACCCTCCGCGGCGTGGAGGGGGCGAGGCAGTTTCGAGTGCCCCGCCTCGATGTTGCGCCGCAAACAGCGATGGTGACCTGCTTCCCGGTTCAGGCCCTCGCCTACAGATACGCTTCCGCGCGCAGCATTGATGTGCTCGTGCCGATGAATGGGGCTGCGTACGGGCCGACTTTCGAGGCCGTCCACCGTGCGTGGGTGCGATCCGGAGCAATAGAGGTCTATTCGTGACCACGCAACCATCGCCAGGCATAGCCCGGTTTGGCACGTGTCGAAATCAATCAAGGTTGGCCGGCATCGGCTTCAGGCGGCCATGAAAACGCACGTGCCTTTCGCTGGTGATCTCGATCTGATCGCAAACGACATCAAGCGGCAATCGAGCCTATTGCGAGAGGCGCTGCCCTCATTCCGAGAATCGTCGCGCGGCGTTGCCGCCAAAACGCCGCTGGCTAATCGCGTCTATCTGGTGGGATGCGGTGACTCCTATGACGCGGCTGGTGCAGCTCAGTTTGTATGGGAGCGGCTGCTTGGGTCAACAACGCAAGCGATGACAGCGCTTGCCTTCAGCCGATATGCGGTCGATATCGCCCCTTCCGACTCCTTGGTTGTCGCGCTATCCCAATCTGGCAAGGTCAGCCGGGTAATTGAGGCGGTTAGGCTCGCGCGACGTCGCGGGATCCACACGATCGCTCTCACCGGATCGCGCGATAGCCCATTGGCTGATGAAGGCGGCTGGCAGATCGTGTCGTCGTTTCCTAAGCTAGGTTCGATTCCAGGGACAAGTTCCTATGTGTTGAACCTGGCTCTCTTAGTCGAACTTGCTGTTGGATTGGCAGACGCATGGCGGCTGCCCGCCGACACCGATCGCGTTAGGACCCAGCTAGCTCAGCTTCCTGACTTGATTGATCGCTCAGTAGCTGAAGTTTGGTCGACGGCGAAAGTGCACGCCTTGGCCACGGCGCATCGTGGGGTCGTGCAGTTTGCGGTCGGGTCAGGACCCAACCTGGCCACGGCGCGTTTCTTCGCCCGCAAGGCAGCTGAGATCCCGCAGGTTGCTGTGTTGGCGCAGGAAAGCGAGGAATTCGCGCACGATCAGTACTCCATTGTCCAAGCGGGCTCCCCCGTTCTGATGTGTTCCCCTCCGGGTGCCTCCTCGGGCCGAGACGATGAACTCCTAACTTCGTTGGCCAACCTCAGTGCAGTGACTGCAGTCGTCACAGACGAGACGCGAACCCTGCCGGTCGCGGCACGGCCCAGTTGGCGCTACAACGTCGCCTCTGGCCTCGAGGAGTCTCTTACCCCTCTGCTCTACTCGCTCCCAGCGCAAATTTACTCATATGAGCTCGCCAACCTGATAGGTGGGTCCTTCTACGCATTTGCCAATCAGGTCCACCGCAGCGATGGAGATCGCCTGATTTACCAAAGTGCAATGGTTGATAGTGTCCAGTTCCGCTGAACTCATGTGTGTCGGCGACATCAGCATCGATACGGTAATTTCGCTCGATCATCTTCCGAACCCAGACGAGAAGCAGTGGGCCAACGTCATCGGGGAGTTTCCTGGGGGCATGGCAGCCAATGTTGCCGTATCGTTCGCTCGGCTTGGCGGTCGCACCAAGTTGATCGCAAATGTCGGCCGCGACGCAAAAGGCGTCGCGGCGCTCGCCAGTCTCCGAGCGACTTCCGTAGACGTCAGTGACGTCACACATGTGGACCACCCGACTTTTTGGACCGTCAGCCTTGTGGACCGGAGTGGGCAGCATTCGATGGTGGAGATTTCTTCGCCCGCCATCAACCCTCAATGGCGTGTTATTGATGAACGTGCCATCGACGGCCTAACGGTTTTGTACACGATCGGATCGGAAACCTCGCGGGCTGCTCCGGCTTTCAAGTTATGCACGTCACGTGGGATTTTGACTGCATTGGATGTCGACTTCAGTGAAGTCGATGGGATGGCGTCGTTAACCGGTCTACTAGAACTCACAGACGTCCTTTTCTGCAATTCGGAGACTGCCAGCCGGCTGGTGAATATCACGTCGCTGGAGCAGGCTGTGCGCAAGCTCGGCGAGCTTGGCCCACGCACGGTGGTGGTGACCCGTGGTCATTTAGGCGCGCTGGCCTTGGACCGCCGCGAAGGTCTAGTCGCCGTGCATGGACATCGCGTACCGGCGGTTGATACGACCGGTGCCGGTGATTGCTTTGCGGGAGCATTTTTGTTTGGCCAGGTTCGTGGTTGGAGTCTGAGGCAGCGAGTTGAGGTGGCCAATCTAATGGCCGCCATGAGCACAACCGCCTACGGCTGTCAGGCTAGGCTTCTAGCGCTAGATGAGCTGGCGGCTTTGCCCGAGGCACGGTCGTTGGCATTGGAACTCAGTTGAGCTTCTACCCATTGGTCTCAAAAGACTTCCAGGTTCCGACCCGAGTTGAGATGTCCGGTTTCACCGTCATCCCCTTGACGATGGACCGCTTTGCAATCGATTTCGAGGCCTACCGCTCGAGCGTGGAGCACATTCAAGCGACGTATTCCGTCGACGAGGAACTGTCCGCGGGGCCTGGGCTAGTCTGGCCTGCCGGCGTGACCATACGGATGGCTCTTCTGGATGCCGCCTACTGCGAGATGGCCTTCCAGCTGCGAGTGCAATTTGCTTACCAAGTACTCGATCCTGCGGAAGCCCGGCAGCGGGGCTGTGTGTACCTGTTTCCGACGATCCGACGAGGGTATGAGGCGGAGGCTCGCATGTGGGTAAGGCATGACGAGTTCATGCATGGATTTGACGCGGAGCTCAACTCGTGGTTTCGCGGCTGGGTCAGCGATGTATGGCCCTTTCAAAAGGTCGCTTGGCCAGGTAGAGACATACCGTGGGACGAGTGGCTCAACTTGCCGCTCAAAGATCGTTAAATATCTGGTCGCTCATGAGTCGAACCGTGTTTGCGTGAGGAGATAGTGTCATGAAGTTTGCAATGCACAACTGGATGAGAGCGGAGCCGCTGGAGACGACGCTCGCGCGTCTGGAACGCTTTGGTTACGACGGGATCGAGATCTCGGGAGAGCCCGCCGAGTACGACGCGCATGAAGTGCACGAGCAATTGATGCGACATGGTTTGACGTGTTGGGGAGCGGTCACTCTGACCGAAAAAGGGCGCGATCTGATTAACGGAGACAGATACGTACGCCTCGGAACGATTCGGTACATGAAAGACTGTCTGAGCTTTGCAGCCGATCTGGGCGGACAGATTCTTACCGTTGTGCCATGTCTGAAGACAGCGCCGATGAGTTCGGTCGAAAACGAATGGCGGTGGGCAGTCGATGGCCTCAAGGAGTGCCAGGAGCACGCGGACAAACTGGGCATCCGGATGGCGATTGAACCCCTCAACCGCTTTGAGACCTACTTCATCAACCGCCACGACCAGGCTTTGGAGCTCGCGGAGCAGGTCGGCGGAAACTGTGGTGTCTGTCTGGACTTCTATCAGATGTGCGCTGAAGAAAACAGTTGGGAGAGCGCCCTCCGGGCAAGCGCCAGTCGCTTGGCCAATGTTCATATTGCCGACAGCAACCGAATGCCTCCAGGTCGGGGTTCTATCGATTGGAAGCGCGCCATACAGGTATTGAGCGACACCGCTTACAGCGGATATCTCAGCGTGGAGTTCCTGGCGCCGCTGGACCGGGTGCCGCGCCACAGTGGTACGAAGCAGGGCGGCGCCAACGTTGATTCAGGGTTTCCGGCTGACGACGGCAGCGGTGTGGTGCAGGAGCAAGACTACGACCGCTACGTCAAGGAAACGATTGACTACATGCGACAGCTCTGACGCGGAAGAGCTATCTGAAAGCGCCCATGTCAAAGTAGTTAAACAAGAAGTCTTCATACGCATCGACCTTGAGACGGGCCGTCCTTGGTAAAGCAACTCCGACCGGGTAGCGGAACTTCGGTTTGTCCGCCTTGAGGATCCTGGAAACGCAGTGCGCTACGTCTCGGTGATCTTGATGCCCGGTCTCTTTTTCCTCTCGCATCGCGTTGAAGTGCCGGACCATCGCAGCGTACGGTCCGGTGGGGTTCTCGAAATCGATGGTCAGTTTCATGTTGTTGTCGTATGCGGTCGAGACATATAGTCCCGGTTCAACGACCGAAACGCTAATGCCAAACTGCTTGAGCTCGAAGCGCATGACGAGAGACATTGCTTCGAGTGCCCACTTCGAAGCGGCATAGATCGCCTCCAGAAACGAAACCCCTATCGCGACGTCAGAGCTGACGTTTACTATGCGGCCACCTCGCTGGTCGCGCATGACTGGCACAACAGCCTTCGACACGCGAAAAGCGCCGAAGAAGTTGGTGTCGAATTCACGCTCAGCGTCGACGATGGAGGTCAGCTCCCATGGCCCGTGGACGCCAAATCCAGCGTTGTTAACGAGCGCATCGATTCGTCCCGCTTGGCTCAGGACGGATGTGACCGCACCCGTCACCGAGTCGTCGTCACACACGTCGAGATCGACTACCGATAGCTGACCGCGCCCACCTGTGGCCTCGGCTTGGATCTCAGCAGCTTTCTTCGAGTTTCGGCTATCTGACTCTCGAATGCCAGCAAACGCCCAGTAGCCCTGGCGGGCTAGCGCCACGGCGATCGCCCTGCCGAAACCCGTGCTTGCACCGGTGACTATGGCGACGTTACCGGGCCTGCTCATTGCCTACTTGTTATTGGGCAGGTTCGCCAGCTGCGTGCACTCCCTCAAGCGACAGCGGGCCCGACCCGCCGTCGAGCAAACGCTTTGATCGGCCAGCATCGGCATACGCGGTCTGGTCTATTAGCCAATGCTCCTAAACAGGATGGTCGGCGCGTCGAATGCCTCGGCCGACCCTGTGCACCGCTGCTGGTCGCCTTCTCCGACCGTATCTCCACTAGACCAGTTGGGTTCTGCGGAATTGCAGGACTCGACGTCAAGATGCTCAATGACGTAGGAGCACCAGAGCGCCACGAAAATCGCGCCAGAATGCCACTATCGTTGGGCATACATCGAACGGACATGGCGATGCATCCTTGAAATGGTTAGGCGGCGATGTTTTTCCCGATCCCGTAACTGATTCGAAGTAATGTGGCACGCAGCTGCTCGACCGTCAAGTTGGGATTGAACAGCGGGCTTTCGACGCCTGCAGTCAACAGCCGCAGGCACATGAGCGCACTGCCGGAATGAACAGGCACTTCAGGCGTAGCCAAGTCGCGCGAGATAGCTCGAAGCTGGTCCTCGACCAAATGAATGCGATCGACCAGGCTGCAAGAGCCAGGACTCCCAGAGTCGGATATCAATGAATCGATGCTCGCCGCAAGACGATTGCGCTGCGACTGGCGGACGAGCTTCGCGCGGTAAAACTGCACTGCCGGGATCGCCTGTGCGTAGGGTTCCGCCGCCAGCTGCTGAAGCAGATCCATGCTCGAGTAATAGGCACAGGCAGCAACCAAACACTCAACGAACGTAAGGACTGCAATTGGAACGGCTGCCGACGGCATGAGGACCAACGACGCGCCGGTGCCAATAAAGGACACCGCGGCAAGCGCCGAGGCGTCAATGAAGAAGCGGTGGGCTCGGTCGAGCCGGAGGGCAGTCGCCTCGGCGATGGCTGAATGCATGCGGCAAATTTAGGATACCTTCGCGCGTAGCGAGGCCATCCGCCGGAGCAAGACGACTTTGCGATCTAGCAGGTGCCTAAAAGCTGGAAAGCCCAGCGTTTCCGGTGCTTCGAAGGGCTCGAAGACCTCACGCAGGGCTTCGCATGTCAGCCGCCCCGATTTCCCGGGAACTGGCGAGGTGAGATCGACGTTCTCTCCCATCCAGTTACCAGCTTCTCCAGGAGACTTTCGGCGAACCTCCAACCTCGAACCCGATTCGGGCGGCGTGGCGGGCTCTGGCGCGCCTCGTTCGCCGCGGGCCATTCCATGCGACGAACGTTACACCCGCCACGCCACTTCGGCTAACCAGACCCAGCGCAACCGTAGAAGGTCTAGAACCGGCTCGAGTTGGTTCCTTTTCAGTTGCGCCAATTGCAGTCACTCATTGCGGTCTAGTCGCGACCACGAGGAGAACACCAGCCATCATCAGGAGTCCCGCGCCTAGTTGAATTGGAGTCATTCGCTCACCCTTTAGGAAATGAGCCATTAGGACTGTCACGGCTGGATATAGTGACCCGAGCACCGCGACAAGACTAAGAAGCAATCCAGTTTGACTTGCCAGTGCAAAGGTTGCCGTTGCGCCCGCGTCCGCGATACCTATTACCGTCAGTAATGGCAGGTCTTCCCGCCGAATGCCACCTAAAAGTCGTAGGCCGAGCGCAATGCCCATTGAAACTACAACCTGGGTGCACTTCATAACGGAAAGGGTGGCTATGGCATTAGCCTCTCCGCCTCGGCCGAGCGCGAGAATCCAATAGCCACCGCCCAGTGCCGAAAGAATAGCCAGCAGGACCGGCCTCACGGACCTTTCCCGAACCGATTGCGAGCCCCCCAGATCCACGGCGGTCGATAGCAGTAGCCCGGAGACGGCTAGGACGATGCCTACTACGGCAAAGACGCCGGGCCGTTCACCTGAAACGATTCCCACAGAGACTGGGATAAGCACACTCAAGGATGCAATTGGGGCAACCACCCCCATCGTGCCCTGGGCGAGCGCTGCGTAAAAACAACTCAGAGCAAACACGCCGGCGAAGCCTCCGCTGATGGCCCAAAAGGCAAAGTTTCCGTCGGCACTCAGTCTCCGAGTTAGAAGAACGACCGCCAGTAGCGCGATCGCGCCAGCAACGTTGGAAATGGCGACCACGGCGATTGCGTTGGCACGTCGTGTCGCCCCACCTCCAAGGAAATCCGCGAATCCCCAAAGGAGACTTGAAGTAAGTGCGAACGCGACGCCCAACTAGTCGATCAGCAATAGGGCGGTTGGCGACGGAAGGCGCCCGGCCACCTCGACGCCAACAACCGTGAGTAATGCTCCATGGCAGCGGGGCATATTCCGCCTACGGAGGTTGGCGAACTGTTGACTCGGAAGCATCATGCGGATCTTGCACAGCGCGTTCCAGGGTCAACTTCATCGGAGCGAGGCATCTCTTTGAAGCTAGCAATGAACAACTTGCTGCGACGAGAGTCGCTGCAATCCGCCGTTTAGCGCTGCTCCCGCAACGGCAAAGACGCCGGTAGAGGTTACCGGTGAGCCAGCCGAAAATGAGCAGCGTGACATGAAAGTGTTGCTCGATCGACACCTGCTGCGAGGGCCGCGGTGAGGTTGACGGAGAAGGATCGCGCCTTTGATCAACGGCGACAAGTATGTCCGGCTCGGTCGAGGAAGGTGGATCGGATCTGGCTCGCCTGCGACAGGTTCGTACCGCAATGCCTGCGCAAACGGCAAGGTGATTCAGTAGTCCAAAGGTTGCCGCCGTCGCCATATGCTAAAAGTGGGCCGTGCTCGCCGCCGTCTATCACGAAAGGCGCGACATTCGCGTGCAGGAGTGGCCAGCCCCGCCCAGCCCGCCGCCTGGTTGGGTCACGGTGGCGATCACCTACTGCGGTATTTGTGGCACGGACATCGACGAGTACCTGAACGGGCCGATCGTCATCCCGACCGTAGCTCACCCGTTGACCGGCGCCAAGGTTCCCTTGGTCCTAGGCCATGAGGGTGCAGGAGTCGTCGTCGCGGCCGGAGCCGGAAGCGGAATCGATCCCGGCACACGCGTCGGCCTCGAAAACAGCGTCGGCTGCGGTCATTGCGGGGCATGCCTTTCCGGAAACCGGCAGCTCTGCCCGCAGCTGGCGGTGATGGGCTTGATGATGGATGGCGCTCTTGCAGAGGCGGTGAACGTGCCGGCTTCGATGTGCGCAGGTCTGCCGCGCAGCCTCCCCGATGAGGCCGGCGCACTTTCCGAATCGCTCGCGGTCGCGGTGAGAGCCGTGCGTCGTGGGGGCAATGTCGTTGGGGTCGATGTGCACGTGTTTGGGGCCGGCACAATCGGTTTGATGGCTGCCCAGGTCGCGCGCGCTGCAGGCGCGCGCTCCGTCACAGTTCGTGACCCGTCGGCGGCGAGGCTGGGCCGTGCCGAGGCGATGCGCTTCGAAGTAGCACAGCCGGACCTGGATGCTGGAAGGGTCCCAGTGGTCATCGAGTGCACAGGCACTGCCATGGGCTTGAGGGATTCGCTGTCGGCCACCGCGAAGAGCGGGACCACTGTTGTGTTGGGCGTGCACGATCGGCCTCGTGAGATCGACCTGGTCGATCTGCTGCTCGACGAACGCGTGATCCTGGCTTCTCTAT
>WNFT01000705.1_pt1 | contig 28111 bp, 26 predicted proteins | sample 5400191 | NCBI WGS metagenome assembly WNFT01 (sample SAMN13153359, study PRJNA577476) | soil metagenome | isolation source: 80 cm saprolite under Madrone tree | place: USA:California | collected 2016-06-14 | reverse complement strand
CACGACCTCGGACCGACCTCCCTGGAGCGGGGCGATCGCCAGAAGGTCGCCCGACGGCTTGTCCGCAAGCTCGCTGAGCTGGGCTTCCAGGTCGACCTCCGGGACGCAGCATGACGCAGCCGTGATGTTTCACACTAGATCAAGAGCCTTGACTGGCGCGTGCGAAAGGCGCGGCGCATTGGAAATCTGCCCGCTGATGTGCTGCAGGAGACGGTCGGCAAGATCCTCGCCCTCGTCGACCCAGATGGGGCTCGCTGACATCATGATGAACCCGACGGCGACTTCGCTTCGCTCAGCCGCCGCAGGTTATCGTGTCCGTTAGGCATCTTGTGGAAGAGGGCACGGCAGGCTTGGAGCATCATCGGCATCACGCGAGCAGACGCAAACGGAGGCGAAGCAGCCTCGCCTAAGCGCCTGATTCTTTTGCGTGTGGTCGCCGGCGGTTGCCGCTCGTCCTGCCATTACCTTGACTTTCTTTCGAACGCAGGGGTAGCATCGGCGCCGGGTGCCTCGACCCCCGAGGAGGACGCGTGGCCAAGCGTGCGGTCTATCCGGGGATGTTCGATCCCGTGCACAACGGCCATTGCGACCTCATCGAGCGCAGCCTCAGAATCTTCGACGAGCTGATCGTCGCGGTCGTCGCCAATCCCGCCAAGGAGCCGCTCTTTCCCGTGCGCGAGCGCCTCGAGATGATCGACGAGGCGACCTCCAGCCTGTCGAATCTGCGGATCATCTCCTTCGACGGCCTCCTGATCGACCTCGTGGCGCGGGAGCACGCCGACTGCATCGTGCGGGGGATCCGGGCGGTCTCCGACTTCGAGTACGAGTTCCAGATGGCGCTGATGAACCGCAAGCTGAGCCCGACCGTGGAGACGGTGTTCCTCATGCCCCACGAGAAGTACACCTACATCTCGTCCCGGCTCATCAAGGAAGTCTCGAGCTTCGGCACCTCGGTGGCCGGCATGGTGCCGCCGCTCGTCGAGAAGCGCCTGGCCGAGAAGCATCCGCGCCGGTAGCCGCGCGGGCGCAACCGCATGAAGCTCGAGGGCTCCTACGCGATTCCCGCACCGCGCCAGGCGGTGTGGGAGGCGTTCCTCGACCCCGAGCGGCTGCGACAGGCGCTCCCCGGCTGCGAGAAGCTCGAGAAGGTCGGAGAGGACGAGTACAAGGCCACGCTGAAGGCCGGGGTGGGCGCCGTCAAGGGCACGTTCGAGGGCAAGGTCCGCCTCTTCGACCTGCAGCCGCCGCAGAGCTACCGGATGGCGGTCGAGGGCAGCGGCGGGCCGGGGTTCCTCCGCGGCGAGGCGGCCATGACGCTCAGTGACGGCGCCGACGGGGGCACCACGATCTCCTACACGGCGGACGTGCAGGTGGGCGGCCTCATCGCGGGCGTCGGTCAGCGCATGCTCGGCGGGGTCTCGAAGATGATGGCGGACCAGTTCTTCACCCGCATGACGGAACTCCTCGCGAAGTAGACCCCACCGAGGTGCGCGCGATCGGCGCCGGATCCGTCGGAGCCACCCTCTACGCGTCGCTCTACCTAGCCGTCGCCGCCCAGCAGTTCACCCGCTACGCGCACCCGGCCGGGATGGATCTGACGATGGCGGGCATCGTCCCGCGCGACGCCATCCGCATCCTCGTGCGGGCCCTCTGGCCGGTCCTCCTGACGACCAACGCGACCCTGCTCGCGTTCTACGCGGCGACGGGATTCATCCTCGGCTGGTTCGCCGCGCGCTTTTGGGCGGCGGTCGCCGGCGCCCAGGGCCGGGCCCTGCCGCGCTGGCTCGAGCTCACGCTCGTGGCGGCGTCGCTCCTCGCCGTGGCCGCGCTCGCCTTCGCGACGGTCGTGGTTCGCTATCCATTCCTCTACGATCACCTGCTGAACGCCGAGGGCGGGCTGCCGCGGCGGGTGCAGGCCTTCCTCACGCGCTGGGCCGCGCCCGGCGCGCTCGAGGCGTCCCTGTGGGCGCTGATCGGCGTGCTCGCCCTGCCCACGCTCGTGCGCCTGGCCCTCCGGCGGCCGGTGGCCGGGGCCGTCGCGCTCGCCGGCGCGCTCGGCCTCGTCGGCTGGCACCCCTCGGCGAGGGCGATCGGGCTCAACGAGGGACCGAACGTCGTCCTGATCTTCCTCGAGTCGGCGCGGAGCGACTTCTTCTCGATCAACGGCCATCCCGAGCTCACGTCGCCGCGCCTCGACCGGCTCGTCGCCAAGGGGGGCGTGACGTTCACGGATGCCTGGGCCCACGCGAACTCGACCGTGGCCAGTGTGGTGACGGTCATGACGTCGGCGTACGCCTATCGGCACGGCATGCGGAGCATGTTTCACGGCGACGAGTTCGCCCGCCCCGCCCTGCGGCGGCTTCCCGCCCTGCTCCACGACGAGGGCTTCGCGACGCGGGTCGTCACCGACTGGGACGGCGACGTGACTTATCTCAACGAGCGGGTGCTGCCGGGATTCGACCGCTACGACGTGGCGGAGTTCGGGATGATCAGCTACGTCAAGCAGATCTACTCCCAGCACTTCCTCTTCCTCGCGCTCACCGACAACCGACTCGGCCACCGGGCCTTCTCGACCTTCTACCGTGCCGGCGGCGGCTACGCGCCCGCGGGCAGCGACCTCTACTACCGGGCCCGGATCGAGCAGAATCTGGCCGAGCTCGGGAGGACCCGGCGCTTCTTTCTGACGCTCTTCTTCGCCGACCCTCACTTCAACTACCGCTGCGGGTACCCGTACTATGGGCGCTTCACCGACCCCGATTACGAGGGCCCGAACAAGTACCAGGCGATGTCGAACCCGACCGTCGACGCCGTCTCCGGCCGCGAGCGCGAGCGCGAGGCGCGCCAGATCAGGGGTCTCTACGCGGGCTGCGTCAACGAGCTCGACGACAACATCGGGTTCGTCGCCGACACCCTCCGCCGCTTGGGGCTCGACCGGCGCACCCTCCTCGTCGTGACCGGCGACCACGGCGAGCGGCTCCCCGACCGGTGGAGCTTTCGCTACGGGCGGAACGGGGCCTGGCTCGACCCTGACCAGTTTCACGTGCCGCTCGTCTTCATCCATCCCCCGGTGCCGGTCGCCCAGCCGGTCGTCGCCGCCACGGTGCGCCACATCGACATCATGCCGACGATCCTCGAGCTGCTCGGCCTTCCCGTCCCGCCCGACCTCGACGGCACGAGCCTCGTCCCGCTGATACGGGGCGCCACCGCGGACCTCCACCTCGACGTCTTCGGCGAAACGGGCTTTCAGTGGGTGCCGGCGAAGCCCCCCTACCTCAGCTACCCGCCGATGACCGAGGTCATCTCGTTTCGCCGGGACGAGGGGGGCGCGCTCCTCCCCCGCTATTTCCTCGACCGGAGCTGTCTCGCGCGGATGAACCTCGCCCGGCACCGGTTCATCCGGAGGGGGCGCTACGAGCTCACCTACCGGCCGACAGTCGACGGCGCCGAGGTCGCGCTCTACGACTGGCAGACCGACCCGGCGCTGACGCGGAACCTGGCCGCCCGGCGGCCGGAGGTCGCGGCTGAGCTCACGGGCCGGCTCTTCCGGTGGGCGCTCGGCGATCCGGAGCTCACGGTGCGCCAGGGCTGGCTCGCCGCCCGCGATCCCGACGCCCTCGCGCGGTGCGCGCCGCCCCAGTCTGGCTGAAGCGCGCCGGCGGCGGGAGACAAGAATTGGACACGACCGTGATCGTCGCTGACCAGGCCGCACGGCTCCGGAACGCGGGGGGGCCGGACGGGCTTTGGATGAGCGCGGCCGACGCCCTGCGGATCGGCGGCTGGGAGCTCGGGCCCGAGGGCGCGTGCCAGGGGAGTCGCTGCGTGCCGCTGCCGCCGGGCGTGGTCCGGGAGGGACTCCTGGATCTCGCGGGGCTCGCCCGCTACCTCGGCCAACCGGTGGTCCACGACACGGCGCACGATGTCTGGGTCATCGGAGAGTCGGCGGACGACCTCCGGGAGGGCCTCCGCTCGCTCGAGGCCCCGGACTTCACCCTCCCGGACCTCGAGGGCCGCCTGCACCGGCTCTCGGATCACCGGGGCGCCAAGGTCTTTCTCGTCACGTGGGCCTCGTGGTGAGGGTGCCGCTTCGACCTGCCGGGCTGGCAGGCCTTCTACGCCGAGCTCCGGGAGCTGAATTTCGTCGTGATCACGGTCGCGCAGGACAGCGGGGGCGCCGAGACGGCGGGGGAATGGATCCGCGCCGCCCGGCCCGAGCACCCCGCGCTGATCGACCGGACCCATCGGGTCGCCGCCCTCTACGGCATGGTGAACGTACCCACGAGCGTCTGGATCGACGAGCGCGGCCGCCTCGTCCGGTGGGGCGAAGTCGCGTTCGTGGATAACCGCTGGCAGGCGTATACGAAGAGCGACATGGAGCCCTACCTCGCCGGCCTTCGCGACTGGGTCCGCCGGGGCGCGGCGAGCCCCTTCGCGCTCACGCCCGCCGAGCTCCGGCGGCGGCTCTCCCTGCCGACCCCCGAGCACGCGCTCGCCGCCGCCAACTTCCGCATGGGCCAAGAGCTCCACGCGCGGGGCGCCGCCGAGGACGCCGTCGCCTACTTCAAGGAGGCGCAGCGGCTGCACCCGGAGAACTGGCGCTACAAGCGCCAGGCGTGGCAGCTCACCGATGCGGAGCGGTACTACGGGACGAGCTTCGGCGCGGAGGTAGAGAAGCTCGGTGGGCGCCCGTACTACCCGCCGCTCGACCTCCCGTCAGTCGAGTAGCGCGCGAGCGCCGCGGGCGATCGACTCGGCGTCGATGCCGTAGTGGCGGTAGAGGGCGGCGCGGGTTCCCGACTGCCCGAAGTCGTCGACGCCGAGCGGGAGCTGGAGCGTCCCCAGCGCGGAGCCGAGGAAGCCGAGCGCGTGGGAGTGGCCGTCGAGCACGGTGACGACGGGGGCCTGGGCCTCGTCGTCGCGTACGAGCGTTTCGAGGTGTGAGGTGGCCTCGCCGCCCTTGCGGGCGGCCACGTAGCCCCGGTAGAGCAGGTCGGGGCTCGTGATCGCGAACACGTTGGCCCGGATCCCGTCCGCTCCTAGGAGCCCTCCCGCCTCGACGGCCTCTGGCACCATCACACCGGTCGCCCAAAGGGTGACGTCGGGCCGGCCGCGATCGACGAGCCGGTAGCCGCCCTCGAGCACCGCTCGACGCTCGACCGCGCCGCCGCGGAGCGCCTGCTCGATCGGCCGGGTCGAGAGGCGCAGGTAGAGGCTCTCGCCCGTGCCGTCGGCGATCCGTCGGAGGCCCTCGAGGAGGATCCACTCCGTGTCCTGGGCGAAGGTGGGCTCGTAGTAGGTGCAGTGCGGGAGCGCGATGCCGAGCGACGGGGTCACGACCGACTGGTGGGCGCCGCCTTCGGGCGAGAGGCTCACGCCCGACGGCGTCGCCGCCACGACGAAGCGCGCGCCCGAGTAGAGCGCGTGCAGGAGCGCGTCGAGCCCGCGGGCGACGAAGGGATCGTAGAGCGTGCCGAGCGCCAGCAGCGGCTCGCCCGAGAGGTCGTCGGCGAGGCCGAGGGCGGCCAGCAAGAGGAACAGGTTGTGCTCGGCGATGCCGAGCTCGAGGTGCTGGCCGCCGGGCGACTGGCGCCACTGCACGGCCTGGGGAATGCCGCGGTCGCCGAAGTAGTCCGGGCGCTTCTCGGGGAAGTAGACGCCCCGCCGGTTGATCCAACCCGCGAGGTGCGTGGTCACCGCGACGTCGGCCGAGACCGTCACGATCCGCTCGGCCACGGGCAGGCGCGCCAGCGCCCCCAGCACCCGACCGAACGCCTCCTGGGTGGACATGGCGCCCGCGTAGGTCGAGTCGAGCGTCGCGGGCGGCTCCGGACGCGCGCGACCCGCCGGGCGCGGGGCGCTGAAGAGGGGCGGGAGCGCCGCGATGTGCCGGCCCTCGGGGCTCTCGGCGCCGAAGCGCGCGAGCGGGTCGTCGGCGGGTACGCCGAGCGCCTGGCGCAGCTCCTCGAGCTGCGTCGCCGTCAGCAGCATCCCGTGGTTCAGCGGGTCGCCGGCGAAGGGTAGCCGCCAACCCTTGATCGTGTCGGCGATGATGACGGTCGGCCGCTCGCGTTCGCTCTCGGCCTCGGCGAAGGCGTCGAGCACGGCCGCGAGGTCGTGGCCGCCCACGTCGGCCAGGAGTTCCTTGGGCGCGTCCGTGAGCTCCCGGACCCGGTCGGGGGGCAGGCAGAGCAGGCTCTGATACTCGGCGTGCGTCATCGCCTCGAGCCGCCGGATCAGCTCCGGGTGCCGTCGGAGCCGGGTGCCCCAGCGTAGCGGGATGAGTCGCCAGCCCGCCGCGCGGAACATCTCCGTGATGTGGCCGCGGCGGGCGTCGGGTGTGATGCGGTCGAGGCTCTGCCGGTTCAGATCGACGATCCAGAGGACGTTGCCGAGGCGCGCGACCATCTCCTCCTGGAGCGCCTCCCAGACGTTGCCCTCGTCGAGCTCGGCGTCGCCGACCATGACGATGACGCGCCCGGGCGGGGCCGCGCCCACGCGGTCGGCCAGGTAGCGAGCGGCCCAAGCGCCGAAGGTCGCCGAGACGGCGCCGAGCCCCATCGATCCGGTCGAGAGGTCCACCAGCTCCGGGTTTCCCCGGCGGCTCGGATACGCCTGCAGGCCGCGGTACTGGCGGAGCTGCGGCAGCATCGCCCGGTCGAGGTTGCCGCGGAGGTAGTGGCAGGCGTAGAAGGCGGGCGAGCCGTGGGCCTTCACGGCGACGAGGTCGGTCGAGCGGAGCGCCCGGAAGTAGAGGGCGGTCAGGAGCGTGACGACGGACGCGGAGCTCGCCTGGTGGCCGCCCACCTTCGTGCCCTCCGGGTTCTCGCGCCCGAAGTTGGCGTGGTGGACCATCCACGTCGCGAGCCAGAGCACGCGGCGCTGGATCGAGTCGAGGACCTCCAGCTCAGCGGCGCCGGGCGTCGACATCGCCGAGAAAGTCGAGGACGGCTCGGTTCCAGGCCTCGGGCTGGTCGCGGTTGCCGAAGTGGCCGGCCTGCGGGAGCACGACGAGCGTCGAGCCGCGGATCTTCCGGTGCATCACGCGCATCGGCTCGAGCGAGGGGTCGTGCTCTCCCGCGAGGAGGAGCGTCGGCGCGCGGATCTCGCGGAGCCGATGGGTGATGTGGTCCATCGCGATCAGGGCGCGGAGCGCGTTGGCGTACCCGATCGGGGAGAGCGCCCGGTACTCGGCGTAGAACTCCGCCTTCGCGTCCGGGTGCACGGCGAGCCGCCCCGCGACGTTGGGGTTCGCCGTCATGGCGAACTCGGCCATCGCGTCCATCCCCTGCTCGAGGGTGATCTTGATGCTCTGGGCGCGCATCAGGATGTTATCGACCGAGAGCGGGAGCCCGGCCGCGGACGACGAGTTGGTCACGATCAGGGCCGCGACGCGCTTGGGGTAGAGCAGCGTGAAGCGCGTGGCGATGCCGCCGCCCATGGACAGCCCGCCCACGTGGGCGCGCCGGATGCGAAGGTGGTCGAGGAGGTCCCGGAGGTCGAACGCCCAGCGGGTGAAGGAGTAGCGCGCCGGGTCCGCGGGGCTGTCGGACCGGGCGTGGCCGCGCGGGTCCCACAGGATCAGGCGGTATCGCGCGGCGAGGGCCGGGACGTTCGTGTCCCACATCTGGGTGTTCCCCCCGATGCCGTACGCGAGCACGAGCGGCCGGCCCGCCCCGTGCTCCTCGTAGTAGATCTTCACCCGGTCGTCCGTCCGCGCGTAGGGCACCGGTCACCTCGTCCAGACCCTCTCGGGGTCGCAGGCCCGCACGAGCGCCAGTTCCGCGTCGGTCGGCACGGGCGTCTCGCGCACGTCGGGGGCGACCCGCACGCTCCATCCCGTCGCCGCCCGCAGCGTGTCCACGCTCTGTCCCGGATGATACGACGCCAGGACGGCCTCCTTGCTCTGCTCGTCGAAGCGGAAGACGCCGAGCGTGGTGATCAGGGTCGCGGGGCCGCCGCCCGGGAGCCCGACCCGCTCGCGCCAGCCGGGGCCGTCGCCGTGGCCGGGCGAGGTGCGGTAGCCGACCCGCTCGACGAAGCGGTGCCGCGCCTGCGGCATGATGATGACGACGCGCCGGGAGAGGCAGGCGATGTCCGCGCCCCCGCCGCTCCCCGGCAGCCTGACGCGCGGCTGGCGGGGGTCCCCGACGTATGACGTATTCAGGTTGCCGTAGCGGTCGACTTCCGCGCCTCCGATGAAGCCGAGGTCCACGCCCCCCTGCTCGAGCAGCCCCATGATGTTCGCGGTGGTCGTGCTCCAGAGGGCGCCGGCGACGTTCGGAGGGTCGGACATCGTGTAGAGGGTCCCGTCGAGGTCGGCGGGCGCCGCGCGGACGAGGCCGTTCTCGAAGAGGCCGAGCGCCGCCGGCGCGTGCGTCCGCTGGGCGAGGGCGAAGGCCAGGATCGGGAGCCGCATCCCGACGAACACGCGCTCGCCGTCGCGGATCTCGTGGGCGGCGGCGACGACCATCAGCTCGCGCGCGGTCGGGCCCGCCGTCATGCGCCGTAGTCGAGGGGCTCGCTCGGCAGCCGGCGGCGTGGCCGGAGCCCCGCGAGCCGCTCCGGGCCGAGGACCCCGAGGAGGCCCGGCCAGTCGCGCGGGCCGAGCACCCACCGGTCGAGCCACGCCCGGAAGCCCGCCGGGGTCCCCGACTCGGCGTGGTATTGCGCGAAGGACGCGTGGTCTCGACCATAGCAGCCCTGGAGCGGGGAGGGAAAAGCGCCCCACGGTTCGTGGACCACCGCCGCGACCTTGAACGCGGGCAGGAGCACCAGGTTCGGGTCGGCCAGGATCCGCCCGGTCGGCCAGATCTCCTCGGCCACGACGAGCACCCGCCGGGCGGCGAGCGCCGCCTCGCGCGTGACCCCGAGGGGCCCCCACGCGTGGCAGTGGCCCAGGGCGTCGGCGCGCTGGACGTGGACGATCGTCACGTCGGGCCGGAGGGCGGGGACCAGGAGGAGCGGCGCGCCGGACCACGGATCGCGGGCGTGCCGGAAGTCGTCGTTCGTGGCGGGGATGTCGCTGCCGAGCAAGGACCGCGTCGGAATGTAGGGGACGCCGAGGGAGCCCGCCAGGAGCGCCAGCGAGAGCGTGAGGTTCGAGTGGTCGGCGACGGCGAGGGGATGGGGCTCGCCCTGCTCCGTCGCGCGTCGGTAGTTATGGCCGAGCCCCGCGCTGACGTTGCCGACCCACGCCGCGATCACCCGCCGCGCCGCGCCCGCGCCGATCAGCTGGTCGAACAGCATGTCCGAGATCGGCCCGATCAGCGTGAGGTCGCGCTTGCCCTGGCGGATGATCTCGTGGCCGGCCGCGAACGGGATGGCCGCCTCGAGGGCCGTGCCGATGCAGACCGACGCGCCGTCTGGCACCACTCGCGCGATCGCGTCCCGCAGCGAGACGAGCTTGGAGGCGGACACTCCGGTCAACTCTACAGGCTCGGCCGGAGTTTTCAAGGCAGATCGTCGGGCTCATCGGGCGGAACGGCGCGGGCAAGACGACCACCCTGCGCGCGATCATGGGCCTCACGCGGGTCGCCTCGGGACCCCTCGCCCTCGATCGCGTGGATCTGGGCGCCCGTCCGCCCCACCTCCGGGCCCGGCTCGGCATCGGGTACGTTTCCGAGGGCCGCCGGCTGATCAGCGCCCTGAGCGCTCGCGAGGACATCCGGGTGCCGGCGTGGCTGCGAGTCTCGCCGACCTCGAGGCGCGGCTCGACGCCCCAACACCCTGATGCTGAAGCGCGGGGAGCTCGCGTCGAGGCGGCGGTGATGCCGAGCGGCGGCCAGAAGGTCGCGATCTGTACGCTCTGACACCGGTGCCTTCTGATGGAGGACGCCATGGTGATGGCCCGTCAGAGGACCGCGGCCGCCACTTTGACCACAGCGGCGAAGGCCCGGTCGAGATCGAAGTCCGCAAAGTCCGGATCACGAAGCACTGGCCTCAACTGGGCCTCGACTTGCGGTGTCAACTCTGCAAGACGGTCGGCCGAAACATCCACTGGCTCGTTCCCGGGGACGGCGAGTTTCTGTTTGACGAGTTGGACGATCCCGGGTTCCTCTCCGCGAAAGCCTAGCCGACGGACGGCGTGATCGACATCGTAGAAATCGCGGATGGCGACTTCTCGTCGGGACAACGCCGCTCGGAGCTTCTCTGCCATCCCCTCGTCCCGCGACATGCAGGGCACGGGAAAGACAGGTACTGCCGGCAATCCGGAGACGGGATCGAGCAGCAGCGTCTTCGCGTACCCCTTGATCGAGGGGCTCAGCAGCGGCTCGCGGAGGCCTACCTCTATCTTGACGCTCTCGTCCCGCTCCGCGATTACCGATCGGTAGCCGATCGCGCCGATGTATTGGCGAGAGTCGTTCCTTCCCTTGAGTGGTGTGACGACGCGCAGTCCTGGCACCTGTTTTTCGATGTTGGCCACCGCCGCCTTCGATTGCGCGGCACGCCGCCTCCTCTCGGTGCGGGTTGCATCGGCCGGAGTCGACACGAGGAAGTCAAGGTCCTCGCTCAGCCGATAAAACCCGAGATGTACTTTGGACAAACACGTCCCGCCCCGGAAGACGAGGTCAGGTGCGGCCACGGCAAAATGCTGGAGAATCACCGAGCAGAAGTAATCTTTCTCGATGAGCCGTGGAGAGAATTGCGTCTGCGCCGCGGTAAAACTCACCGCTTCGCGGAAGAGCGCGGCGTCTTCATGCAGACGAAGCGGCTTTCGTTCAGCCACCCTCGTTCCAGACAACACCCCAGGAGTAATCTGCTGTCCCACGTTTCCGCCGCGTTGGAATCCACGGGATCACGCTCGTCGTGGGCTTGAGCGCCTGGCGGAGTTTTCGCAGCTGGGCGCTGCTCACGCCGATTCGGTTCAAGAGTGCCGCGATCCTGCGGATCGTTCCGATGTCGCCATAACGCAATGTGACCCGAATGAGTTCCTCTGCCGTGACGCGCCCAGCGGCCAGTTCTGTACGGATCCAGTCGTACGCCCGGGGCAGACTGTTGAACCGGGACCAGTCGTACACGGCGTCCACCAGGGTTCGCGCGCGCGACGAGTACACCGCTTTCACCCCGTCGGACGTTCGCATCTCGTCGGTGTCACCGAGTCGCTCGTCCGCGACCTTGATCAGCGTCAACGCGACTGCGCCTACCGTACGTTCGCCCGAGATCCGGTTGTTGTAGGCATACACGCGGGTGGGCACTTGCTCATCGAACCCGTAGCGGTTGAACGCGTTGGGTCCGCAGATCTGGTAACGTCCTCGTCGATCTTCCATCAGCACGTTGAGAGCGAGGGCTTCGTCGGGACTCCAGGAACCGCCGAGCGGAAGTCGCTGCGGAACCAGATAGAGGCCTGGTCGCACCCGGGCGATAAGGCCGCCGCGGGACATGCGTCGGAACAACTCGCGCTCCTGCAGGCGCGTTAGCCGCAGCGGACCGGTGAGTTCCCCGGCCCTGGCCACTGACTGCTTTCGCATCTGAAGGTAGGCCAGCATTTGTGCTTCCTGCCGACCTAGGCTTCGTTTCACCCCTGTATTGTATTTGTCCCAGATGGTGTGTCAAGCCACCTTGGTGAAAAAGTGTACAACAGGGACGGCTCTTCCGACCGGGCGCGCCCCTTAGCCTGAGGCGGGTTCTTGTACTCGCACCGGGGGCACTTCAGGTCGGAGCTCCAAGCAACCGAGCCTGAAGATCGGGACAGTGGGCCGAGAGTCACTGCCAGGGACTCGTGTGGTCAGGGACACCGCGCGACAACCGCCCCGAGTTGCTGGACGTCGAACCTTGCCGAGGCGCTGTGGATCGAGCCCCTAAGGGGTGGGGCCCATCGGGCGGGCTAACGCCGGCCGATTCGGCGCCGGGCGCGTCAGGGAGCGATCGACAGGGAGGTCGGACCCGGCCCGATCAGACGGCCCGTGGCTGGGCTCGAACCACATCGCTCAGACTCCGGAACGCCGTCTCGCTCAGGCTGACGAAGCGGAAGCAGTCGCCGTCCGGGTCACGGCGAACGCGAATCGCCAGGAGTTCGAGAGCCGGTGCCCCGTCTAGGGAGGGGACCTGGAGCTTCGCCACGTCGCGAGGGGCGATCGGGCGGCGGGAACGGATCTTGATGCCGAAGGTGCTGAGGTTGACACAGTCCCCCTGCCACTCCGCACCGTTGCCCTCGGCCACCCGGACGGGACCGGCGAGCCCCGGCCTGAGAGATCGCCGCCGCTCGGGTGCGATCCCCATCCCGCCGGCCCGCTGCCCAGTCGCGTGGAGCTCGAGGTAGGCGACGACTTCGCGGAGGAGGTCCTGCGAGACTCCCTTTCCGACGTAATCGAGCGCCCCGAGTCGCAGCGACTCTCGGGCCTCGCTCTCCGTCGGAGACGCCGAGAGGGTGATGATCGGCACGCCGGACTCTCGAACCGGCTGCCCCTGGAGAAAGTCGAAGCCGCTCATGCCCGGGAAATAGTAGTGGAGGCTCAAGAGGACCGCGTCAGGAGGCGCCGCCTCGAAGCGGTCGAGGGCCAGGTCGACGCAGGGCACGACGAGAGGCGTGTGGCCCGCGTCGAGCAGGAGCGCCTGCAAACAGCAGGCGACGCTCTCTTCATCCTCCACGACGAAGATCCGCATTTTTGTGAGGCGAGGCCCCCAGTCGATCGCCGCGCTCGCGGTGGGCTCGGCTGGCCGGGTCCTCCCGAGCCTCTGACGAGCAAGGACAGGGCCACCAGCGCTAAAGGGCTGAAAACTCTGCAATCGTCAGAAAGGCTGGCTGAGCCGGTGGCCCCGCCTGACACGCCGGGGGGGCTCGGGCATGTCAACGCGACAACCCCCGTATCTGGGCCTTGCCGACGGGGGTGAGTTCATCTATGCTGAACCGGAAATCAGCAGGACTGAACCGTGCCCAAGACACTCCTCCGGCTCAGCGTGAACGGCGAGGACCACGACCTCGCCGCGGCGCCCCACAAAACCTTGCTCGAGGTTCTGCGCGAGGAGATGGGGCTCACGGGTACAAAGCACGGCTGTGAGCTCGGCGAGTGCGGCACGTGCACGGTCCTCGTCGACGGCCGGCCAGTGCTCTCCTGCCTGGCGCTGCCGATCGAGCTCGAAGGCCGCGCGATCACGACGGTCGAGGGTCTGGCCGGCGGCGGCCGGCTCCACCCGCTCCAACAGGCCTTCGCCGAGCTCGGCGCGGCCCAGTGCGGCTACTGCACCCCGGGCATCCTGCTGACCGCGCGGGCCCTGCTCGCCGACAATCCGCGGCCGACGCGACAGGAGATCCGGGAGGCGCTGGCCGGCAACCTCTGCCGCTGCACCGGCTACACAAAGATCCTCGACGCCGTGGAGCTCGCGGCGCTCCGTGCTGCGGGCCGCGCCTGATGCGCGACGCCGGCAAGGAGCGGTTCACGGTCGTCGGCCAGCCGCTGCCGAAGATCGACGCCTGGGCGAAGGTGACGGGCGACACCCGGTTCGCCGACGACCTATCCCTGCCGCGCATGGCCTACGGCAAGCTCCTCCGCTCGCCGCATCCCCACGCGCTGATCCGGCGGATCGACACCGGCCGTGCCCGGGCGCTGCCCGGCGTCTACGGCGTGCTGACCGGCCTCGACCTCCCCCGGGTCAAGTTCGGGATCCTCCCCGTCTCCCAGGACGAGGAGGCGCTCTGCACCGAGAAGGTCCGGATGGTCGGCGACGCGGTGGCCGCGGTGGCGGCGGTCGACGAGGAGACGGCGGAGCGGGCCACCGAGCTGATCGACGTCGAGTACGAGGTGCTGCCGGCGCTCATGTCGATCGAGGACGCCCTCCGGCGTCCCGAGGTCCGGATCCACGAGTACGGCGACGGCCCCAACGTCCACAAGGCCGTCTCGCTCGAGTTCGGCGACGTCGAGTCGGCCTTCGCCCGCGCCGACCTCGTGCGCGAGGATGTCTTCTACTTCGAGGGCAACACCCATCTGCCGATGGAGCAGCACTGCGCGCTCGCCCTCTGGGGGCCCGACGGCAAGCTGACGCTCTGGTCGTCGACGCAGACTCCCCACTACGTCCACCGCCTGCTCGGCCCGATCCTCGACGTGCCCCTGGCGCACATCCGGGTCATCGCGACGCCGAACGGCGGCGGCTTCGGCGGCAAGCTCGACCCCTTCGCCCACGAGATCGCGGCGTGCAAGCTCTCGCAGGTGACCGGGCGCCCCGTGAAGATCACGCTGACGCGCGAGGAGGTCTTCTACGTCCACCGGGGCCGCCATCCCGTCCTGATGTGGGTGCGGACCGGCGTCACCCGGCAGGGCGAGATCCTCGGGATGCACTTCCGGACCTGGCTCGACGGCGGCGCCTACGGCTCCTACGGCGTCGCGTCGACCTTCTACACGGGCGCCCTGCAGACCGTGACCTACCGGGTCCCCGCGTACAAGTTCGAGGGGGCCCGGATCTTCACCAACAAGCCGCCCTGCGGGCCCAAGCGCGGTCACGGCACCCCGCAGCCCCGCTTCGCCCTCGAATGCCACCTCGACAAGATCGCCGGCGAGCTCGGGCTCGACCCCGCCGATATGCGGCGGCGGATCCTCGCCGAGCCCTTCACGAAGACCGCGAACCACCTGACCGTCACGACGATCGGCCTCGGGGAGTGCATCGATCGCGTCGTCCTGGCGTCGGGCTGGCGGGACAAGGTCGGCCAGCTCCCGCCCGGGCGCGGGATCGGGATCGCGTGCTCGTCCTATCTCACGGGGGCCGGCTCGGCCATCTACTGGAACGACATGCCGCACTCGGGGGTCGTCGTCCGTGCGGACCGGAGCGGCGGCGTCGCCGTCCTGTGCGGCGCGATCGACGTCGGCCAGGGCTCGGACTCGATCCTGGCGTACCTGGTCGCCGAGGTGCTCGGCATCGACCCCAAGGACATCCGCGTGCACGCGGCCGACACCGATCTCACGCCGGTCGACCTCGGCTCCTACTCCTCGCGCGTCACCCTCATGTGCGGCAACGCGGCCATTCAGGCGGCCGAGCGGCTGCGCGGTCTCCTCCTGGGGGCGGTGGCGGCGAAGCTCGGCGTCGCGGCGGAGGCGCTCGCGGCGCGCGGGCGGCGGATCGGCCTCCCGGACGATCCTGATCGCTCCGTCAGCTTCGCCGAGGCCGTCGTGCTCGCCGAGTCGATCCACGGCGTCCTCGCGGTGCCGGGATCGTACGCGCCGCCGAAGCGGGCGGGGAAGTACAAGGGCGGCGGCGTCGGGCCCTCGCCCTGCTACTCGTACACGGCGTGCGTGGTCGAGCTCGAGGTCGACCGTGAGACGGGCGGGGTGCGCATCGACGACGTCTGGATCGCCCACGACGTCGGCCGGGCGCTCAACCCGCTGCTCGTCGAGGGCCAGGTGGAGGGCTCGGTCTACATGGGCATCGGCGAGGCCCTGATGGAGGAGCAGGTGTTCCGCAAGGGACTGCACAAGGCCCCGTCGCTCCTCGAGTACAAGAGCCCGACGACGCTCGAGACGCCCGAGATCCACACGATCCTGGTCGAGACCGACGACCCCGAGGGCCCCTTCGGGGCCAAGGAGGCCGGGCAGGGGCCGCTCCTGCCCGTGATCCCGGCGATCGCCAACGCGGTCCACGACGCGATCGGCGTCCGCATCGACGAGATCCCGATCACGCCCGACAAGATCCTGAAGGCGCTCGCGCGGAAGCGAGAGGGCAAGCCGGCGCGCGTCGGGCCCGAGCGGCTCCCCCGCTTCACGTTCCCGGCTCCCCGCATCGTCGAGTCCGCCTTCGGCCAGCCGGCTGAGGGCGTCGCCGCGCGGCCCTTTCAGGGCGGAGAGGGGGGGCGCCCGTGAGCCCCGCTCCGGCTCGGCGCGGCCGGCGCCCGGTCGGCTCCGCGGCGGCCGCGGGCGATCGAGCCGCCCCCGCCGCCCGGGTCGCTAGGAGCCGGCGATGCTGAGGCTCCCGCCGTTCACCTATCGGGGCGCCCGCACGGTCGGCGACGCGCTCACGTACCTCGGCGACGCCGGCCCCGACACGATGCTGGTTGCTGGCGGCACCGACCTCTACCCCAACCTGAAGCGGCGCCAGTTCGAGCCGAAGGTCCTGGTCGGCCTGAGCGGGATCCGGGAGCTCGACGGCGTCCGGGGCTCGGCGGACGCGGGGTTCGTCATCGGCGCCCTCACGACGCTCCGGCGCGTGGCCGAGCATCCGGGGCTCCGCGCCGCGTTCCCCGCCCTCGGGACGGCGGCCGGCCTCGTGTCGTCGCCGCAGCTCCGGAACATGGGCACGATCGGCGGCAACGTGTGCGTGGACACGCGCTGCAACTACTACAACCAGACCCAGCAGTGGCGGAAGGCGATCGGCTTCTGCCTGAAGAAGGACGGCGACATCTGTCTCGTGGCGCCCGGGAGCCCGCGCTGCTGGGCGGTGTCCTCGTCCGACACGGCGCCCGTCCTCTGGAGCCTCGGGGCGACGGCGCGGCTCTGCGGCCCCGGGGGGGAACGGCTGATCCCGGTCGCGGCCCTGTTCCAGGACGACGGGATCGCGTACCTGGCCAAGCGCCCCGACGAGATCCTGACCGAGTTGAGGCTGCCGCCCGCCCCCGGCACCCGGTGCGCCTACCTGAAGCTCCGCCGCCGCGGCTCCTTCGACTTCCCGGTGCTGGGGGTCGCCGTTGCCCTCCAGATGGAGGGCGCGGTCGTGCGGGCGGGAACGATCGTGCTCGGCGCCGTCGCCTCCCAGCCGCGCGAGGCGCCAGCGGCGGCGGCGCTGCTCGCCGGACAGCGGCTCACGCCGGAGCTGATCGCGGCCGTGGCCGTCCTGGCGGCGCGGCCGTCGAAGCCGCTCGACAACACCGACCTGACGCACCCGTACCGCAAGCAGATGACGCGGGTCTTCGTCGCGCGCGCCCTCCGCCGTCTGGCCGGCCTCCCCGAGAGCCCGAGGGACGAGGAGGAGGTCGCGTGAGGCGCCGGTCGCCGTCTCGGGCGCGACGGAGCCCCCCCGGGGGGACCCGCGGCCACTGGCGCGACCTGGCCCCGCAGGCCGCCGAGGCGTGCCCGTGACGCTCGGAGAGCGGATCAAGCAGCTCAGGACCGAGCGCGGGCTCCAGCAGCGGCAGCTCGCGGAGAAGGCCGCCCTGACCCCGAGCATGGTCTCCCAGATCGAGTCGGGACGGTTGACACCTTCCTTGCATACGCTCGGCAAGGTCGCGGGCGCCCTCGGCGTCCCGATCGGCCAGCTCTTCGACCGCCCCCAGCCGGGTCAGGTCCACGTCACGCGCGAGCGGGACTACCCGGTCGTGAGCTTCGACGGCGCGGGCGAGACGTGGGCCGTGCTCGGCGCCGGGCTCTTCCACGGTAAGATCCGGGCGGTCGTCTCGACGCTCCCGCCGCGGGGGGCGGGCGTCCGCACCGACAAGGTCCTGATCGAGCCCGGGCAGATGAAGCTCTTCTACGTCATCGCCGGCAAGGTCGCGCTGCTCTACGGGGCCGAGCGCCACGTGCTCGAGGCCGGCGACAGCGCCTACCTGGACGGCGGCACCCCCCACGGCTGGGAGAACCTCGGATCGCGGGCGGCGCGGGCGCTCTGGGCGATCCTCGGATAGGAGAGGGCGAATGGATACGGAGCTCGTTCACTACACGGCCGGGGGCGGCATCGCGGTCCTGGAGCTCGACGCCCCGCCCGCCAACACCTACACCTACGAGATGTTCCGGCAGCTCGACGACGCGATCCTGCGCGCGCGGATGGACGGCGAGGTCCACGTGGTCGTGCTGCGCGGCGCCGGCCAGAAGTTCTTCTCGGCGGGCGCCGACATCAACATGCTCCAGAAGGCGGAGCCGACCTTCAAGTACTACTTCTGCCTGCACGCGAACGAGACGCTGCTCAGGCTGGAGAAGACCCCGAAGCTCGTGATCGCGGCGCTGAACGGCACCACGGTCGGCGGCGGCCTCGAGATCGCGATGGCGTGCGACATCCGCATCGCCCGCCGCGACGGCGGGAAGATCGGCCTCCCCGAGGTCGCGCTCGGCGTGCTGCCGGGGACGGGCGGCACCCAGCGGCTGGCCCGGCTCGTCGGCAAGGCCCGGGCCATCGAGCTGATCGCCACCGGCCGCACCTTCTCGTTCGACGAGGCGCTCGAGATCGGGCTCGTCACCAAGATCGTCGACGACGCCGACTTCATGAAGGCGGCGCTCGAGTACGCGCGGCAGTTCCTGCCCCCGAACAAGGCGGCGAAGGCGGTCGGCCACATCAAGCGCTCGATCCAGTCGGGGGTCGAGATGGATCTCGCCGACGGCCTCGCGCTCGAGCAGGAGTTGCAGATCCAGCTCTTCCGTAGCGAGGATGCGCGCGAGGGGCTCGATTCCTGGGTCGACAAGCGCGTCCCGCGCTTCAAGGGGAAGTGACATGGCCGTCAAGGTCGCGACCTGGCAGGACTGGACCGACTACTTCGAGGCCTGGAAGCGCGAGATCGGGATGGTCGGCGAGCACGTGGGCGACTACCGGTTCGAGGCGCGCTTCGACGACATTCATCCCGAGATCGAGTTCGGCGACTTCCGGGGGGCGCGCAAGTGGGAGACCGTGCTCGAGATCCCGGACCAGCGCATCCGGGACGCCTGCGAATACCTGATCGCGGTCCAGGGCGACACCGAGTTCGCCTCGGTCGAGCAGCAACGGGCCCTCTACGATACGGCGCCCTCCGACTACGACTTCCAGGCGCTCGCCCGCGTGAACCGGGAGGAGATGCGCCACGGCTACCAGATGGCGTACCTCCTCGTCCACTACTTCGGTGAGTCCGGCCGGCGGGAGGCGCAGAAGCTCCTGGAACGCCGGGCGTTCAAGCGGAGCCGGTTGCTCGGCTCGTTCAACGAGGACGTCGACAACTGGATCGACTTCCTCGTCTTCACCCAGTTCATCGACCGGGACGGCAAGTTCCAGCTCAAGATGCTCTCGCGCTCGGCCTTCGCCCCACTCGCGCGGAGCATGCCGCCCATGCTCAAGGAGGAGTCCTTCCATCTCGGCACCGGCAACGACGGCATCAAGCGCATTGTCCGAGCGGGCAAGGTTCCGATCGGGCTGCTGCAGAAATATTTCAACAAGTGGCTGTCGACCGCCTACGATCTCTTCGGCGTGGACCACTCGGGCTCGGCGCAGTGGGCCTACGTGTACGGGCTCAAGGGCCGGTACGACGAAGGGGAGAACCCCGCCCCCGCCGACCGGAGCCAGTTGAACGAGCACGCCCGCGAGCTTTTCGTGGCGGAGGCGCGCCAGCTCGTCGAGTCGGCCAACCGGCTGATCCCGGAGGGCCAGCCGAAGCTGACGATCCCCGACATCCGGTTCAACCGGAGGATCGGCGGCTACGCGGGGCAGCCCTGGTCGGTCGACGGGCGCCTGCTCTCGCCGGAGGAGCACGCGCGCCACCTCGTCCTGGTCCTGCCCGAGCGCGCGGACATCGAGCTCGCGACCTCGTTTATGAAGGACCCGGACTGGATCGCTCCGAAGAAGGCGCTCGATGCCGTCGGCGGTTGAGACGCGACACGCGGTGGGGGATGCGTCGGGCGGGGGCGGGCGCTGGTCGAGCGGCGCCGGGACCTCCGCCGCGGGTGATCCGATGAGAGCTCGAGTGTCCTAAGGAGAGGGCGATGGCGATCAGGGCGCTGCAGCCCAAGGGCTTCGGCCGGCCGCTCGGGATGTACTCGCACGGGATGGAAGCCAACGGTCTCGTCGTGGTCGCGGGGCAGGTGGGGATCAAGCCGGACGGCGGGATGGCCGGGCCCGACGTCCAGTCCCAGACCCGGCAGGTCTTCGAGAACATCGCGACGGTCGTGGGCGCCGCGGGCTGCACGATGCGAGACGTCATCCGGCTCCAGACCTTCCTCGTGAGCGCGGACGACATCCCGGGATACATGGCGGCCCGCCAGGAGGTCTTCCCCCGGCACTTCCCGAGCGGCGTCTACCCCCCGAACACGCTGCTCGTGATCTCGCGCCTCGTCCGCCCCGAGCTCAGGGTGGAGGTCGAGGCGCTCGCAGTCAGGCCGACCCGGAAGGCCGCGCCCATCGCGGCGCGGCAGCGCCCCAAGCCGTCCCGGCGGCGGGCCCGCCGGCGCTAGGCGAGCGCCCCGGCCCCCGGCGATGTCCAACGTCGCGAGCCACTTCGTCGACCGCCACCTGGCCGAGGGGCGCGGGGCCCAGGTCGCCGTCCGCTGCGAGGACCGCACGCTGACCTACCGCGAGCTGCGGGAGCTGGTCGACCGAACCGGCAACGCGCTGCGGGAGCTCGGGGTGGAGCGGGAACAGCGGGTGCTGATGGTCTGCCTCGACCAGCCGGAGTTCGTCGGCACCTTTTGGGGGGCGATCAAGATCGGCGCGGTGCCGGTCCCGGTGAACACGCTCCTTCGCGCGGCCGACTACCTCTACGTCCTCGAGGACAGCCGAGCCAGGGCGGCCGTGGTCTCGGCGCCGCTGCTCGCCGAGGTCGGCCCCGCCCTCCAGCAGGCGACCCACCTGCGCCACGTCCTCGTCGCGGGCGGTTCCCCTGGGCCGTACCTGGGCTGGGAGGACCGGGTCGCCCGCGCGGCGGCGTCGCTCGAGGCGGCGCCGAGCTCGCAGGACGACGTCGCCTTCTGGCTCTACTCGTCGGGCTCCACGGGGTTCCCGAAGGGCGCGGTGCACCTGCACCACGACATGGTCGTCTGCACCGAGACGTACGCCCGGGAGGTCCTCCAGCTGCGCCCGACCGACCGCGTGTTCTCTGCCGCGAAACTCTTCTTCGCCTACGGGCTCGGCAACGCCGGATACTTCCCGATGGGCGTCGGCGCCGAGAGTGTCCTCTACCCGCACCGGGCGACGCCGGAGGCCGTCTTCGAGGTAATCTCCCGCTTCCGGCCGACGCTCTTCTTCGGGGTGCCGACCCTCTACGCCGGCATGCTCGCGACGAAGGAGGCCGAGCGTCGCTTCGACCTCAGCTCGCTCCGGCTCTGCGTGTCGGCCGGGGAGGCGCTGCCGGCCGACATCTACACCCGTTGGCGCGAGCGCTTCGGGGTGGAGCTCATCGACGGGATCGGGACCACCGAGATCGGGCACATCTTCCTCTCGAACCGGCCGGGCACCGTCCGTCCCGGCTCGTCCGGCACCCCCGTCCCGGGATACGAGGCGATCATCGTCGACGACGCCGGCCAGCCGGTGCCGCAGGGAGAGGTCGGCAACCTCCGCGTCAAGGGCGACTCGACGATGGCCTACTACTGGAACCAGCACGAGAAGACCAAGGGCACCCTCTTTGGCCACTGGATCCAGACCGGCGACAAGTACTACCAGGACCGCGACGGCTACTTCTGGTATTGCGGGCGGGCCGACGACATGCTGAAGGTCGGCGGCATCTGGGTCTCGCCGATCGAGGTCGAGGCGACCCTCGTCGGCCATCCCGCGGTGCTCGAGGTGGCCGTCGTCGGCCACGAAGACAGTGACCGGCTCGTCAAACCGAAGGCGTTCGTGGTCCTCAAGGAGCCCGGGGCGGCGTCCGACGCGCTCGCCGGGGAGCTCCAGGGCTTCGTCAAGGGTCGGATCGCCCCGTACAAATATCCGCGGTGGATCGAGTTCGTGGCGGAGTTGCCGAAGACGGCGACCGGCAAGATCCAGCGGTTCAAGCTCCGCGGGTGAGGCGGCGGCCCTGACGTGGTCGACGGTCGGCTCGAGACGCTGCCGCCCGACCGGCTCCGGGAGCACCAGTGGCGCCGGTTCCGCGCGCTCGCCGCGGAGACCTTTCCCGCCAATCCGTTCCTCCGGCGGAAGTGGCAGGCGGCAGGGGTGCGCCGGGTCGAGGACCTCGACGGCTGGGACGCGTTCCGCCGCCTGCCGTTCACGGCCAAGCAGGAGCTCGCCGAGGACCAGGCCGCCACCCCTCCCTTCGGCACCAACCTGACCTATCCGCTCGCGCGCTACGTCCGCGTCCACCAGACCTCCGGCACCACGGGGGCGCCGATCCGCTGGCTTGAGACCCCGGAGTCGTGGGCGTGGTGGGCGCGCTGCTGGGCGTCGGTCTTCCGCGGCGCCGGGGTGACCGCCGAGGACCGTGTGTTCTTCCCGTTCTCCTTCGGTCTCTTCGTCGGCTTCTGGGCGGGGTTCGAGGGGGCGCGCGCGCTGGGCGCCCTCGCCATTCCCGGCGGCGGGCAGGACTCGCCGACGCGGCTCCACACGATGGAGGCGCTCGGCGCCACCGTGCTCGTCTGCACGCCGTCCTACGCGCTCCACCTGATTGAGGTGGCTCGCGAGCGCGGCCTCGACCTCGCGAAGTGGCCGGTCCGGGTCACCGTGCACGCCGGGGAGCCGGGCGCGGGGATCCCCGCCGTGCGCGCGCGCATCGAGGCGGGGGAGCTCGTGCTGACCAATCTCGGGCGGGCGGGCTCGCCGGCCGTCCGCTACCGGAGCGGTGACCGCGTCCGCCTGAGCCGCGACCCGTGCCCCTGCGGCCGGACCTTCCTGCGGTTCCCGGGCGGGATCCTCGGCCGCGTCGACGACATGCTGACCGTCCGCGGCGTCAACGTCTTCCCGGCCGCGATCGAGGGCATCGTCCGGCGCTTCCCGGAGGTCGACGAGTTCCTGATCGAGGTGTACCGGCGCGGGACGCTCGAGGAGGTCCGTCTTCTGGTCGAGCTCACCGGCGCCGCCGAGACCGGGCGGCGCGTCCACGAAGCGCTGCGCGCGGACCTCGGCATCCGTATCGACGTGGTCCCGGTCCCGCTCCGGAGCCTGCCGCGCTACGAGCTGAAGGCCCGGCGGGTCGTCCTCCGGCAGGGCCACGCCTGACCGGCGCCGCGGCGGGCCGAGCGGTTCCGGGCGCCGGGGTCGCCGGGGCCGCTTAGAGGGAGATGTTCCAGAGGAGCGTGGCCCCGAACTGGAGCACGCCCCGGACGGTCTTCCGGAAGGCGCCCGGCACCTCGAACTGGCCCCACGGCACGAACGGCACCTCGTCGAACGCGAGTCGCTGGATCTGCTCGGCCAGCGGCCGGCGCTTGTCCTCGACGGTCTCGCGCACCCACTGCGCCCTGAGCCGTTCCATCTCCTCGCTCGTCGGCCAGCCGAACCACGCCTTGTCGCCCGCGCCGCTCAAGGGCGCCGAGACGGCCGGCGTCATCACGTCGAACGCCGTCGCCCACGTGTGGAAGATGTTCCAGCCGCCCTGCGCGGGCGGCTCCTTCTTCGCGCGTCGCGCCACGAGGGTCGACCAGTCCATCGCCTGCAGGTCGACGGCGGCGCCGATCTTCCCGAGCAGCTCCGCCGTCACGAGCGCGGGCGCGTGGGCGTAGGGGGAGTCGGTCGGATCGAGGACGACCAGGGGGCGGCCGTCGTACCCGCTCTCCTTCAGGAGCTGCCGCGCTCGCTCGAGGTCGGCCCTCGGCGGCGCGCCCGCCGTCGATTCGTAGGGCACGCCGCCGCACATGAAGAAGCCCGGGCAGGTCCGGTAGTAGGCGCGCTGCCCGATGGTCGCCTGGAGGTAATACGGCTGGTCCACCATCCAGAGGAGGGCCTGGCGCGCCCGCTTGTCGTTGAAGGGCGGATGCAGGTGGTTCGGTCGAAGGATCCCCAGGCTGCCGCGCGGGTCCGTGACGAGGAGCTGGATGGCGGGGTTCTTCTCGAGCCGGGGGGCGAAGTCGAGCGGCACGTTCTCCCAGAAGTCGACCTCGCCCGCTTCCAGCGCCGCGCTCGCGGTCGCCGGGTCCGGGATGTAGCGCCACTCCACCCGATCGACCCGGGCCCGCTTGCCGCCGGCGGCGCCGCTTGGCTCCTCGTCGCGGGACACGTAGTCGGCGTTCCGCGCGTAGACGACCTGGTGCCCCGGTTCCCACTCGTCCTGCACGAACCGGTACGGCCCGGAGCCGACCGTTTCCCGGACCTGCTCGTTGGGGTCGGTCGCGGCGAGCCGCGCCGGCATGATGAAGGGCGGGCTCGCCGAGGGCTTGCCCAGCGCCTCCAGCACGAGGCCGAAGGGCTGCGCCAGGGCGAGGACGAAGGTCTTCCGATCGACCGGCGCCAGCTTGGCGAGCGCCGCGATCAGGAGCCGGCCGAGCGGATCCCGCGCGCCCCAGCGCCGGAGCGAGGCCACGCAGTCTTCCGCGGTGACGGGCTGGCCGTCGTGGAACCGGAGGCCGTCGCGCAGCGTGAAGGAATAGGACCGGCGGTCCGCGCTCACGCGATAGCTCCCGACCATCTGCGGCCGGAGCCGGAGGCCCGCGTCGAGCGCGAAGAGCGTGTCGTAGACCATGTAGCCGTGGTTGCGCGTGATGTAGGCCGTGGTCCAGATCGGGTCGAGGATCTTCAGGTCCGCGTGGGGGACGAAGCGGAGGGTTCCGCCCCGCTTCTGCGCGTGCACCGCGGGCGCGCGGACGGCGACGGCCGCGGCCGCAGTCGCGGTTGCCGCGAGGAATCGCCGGCGACTCAGGTCGGCCACACGTTACTCCACGGGGGGCAGGCTCGCGAGGAAGGCCTCCAGATGCTGCTTCCACAGGGCCGGATAGGAGTGGGTGAGGTGACCGCGGGTGGCGTCGCTCTGCGGAATGAGCACGTAGCGGCCGCGCCGGACGCGGGGCATGAGGCGGTCCATCAGCCCGAGCTCGGGAGGATTCACCAGGTCGTCGGCGGAGTTGATCGCGAGGACCGGCGCGAGGACGCGCCCGAGGTCCGGCGCGGGATCGTAGTCGCGGGACGCCTCGAACGCGTAGAGCAGGTCATTGGCGTCCGTCCGGGCCAGGCGCGCCTGCACCCACTCCGTCACGTACCGGTCGGCTTCCTCCCTCGAGGGCGCCAGCGTCTGCAGCTGCAGCGAGTTCTGGGTCATGACGAAGATCAAGTGGAGGGCGGCGCGGAGGCCGGCGGGCGGCGCGGCGTAGGCTCCGTTCTGCCACCCAGGATCCAGGCGGATCTCGTCGATGATCATCCTCCGCATCATGCGGTTCCGCCCCGCGATGGCCGTCGGCGCGCAGGCGAGCGGCACGAGCCCGTCCATGGCGGTGGCGTACCTGATGCCCCAGAGCCACGCGTGCATGCAGCCCATCGAGGTGCCCATGATGAGCCGCAGGTGACCGACGCCGAGGCCCTCGGTGAGCAGCCGGTACTGGGCCAGGACCATGTCGTCGTAGGTGTAGCGCGGAAACTTGGTCCGCAGCCCGTCGCTCGGCTTGCTCGATCGTCCGTGACCGAGGCTGTCGGGCAGGACGACGAAGTACTTCGCCGTATCGAGCGGCTGGCCTGACCCGAAGAGCTCGTCGGCGAAGTTGGGCGACAGGAAGTTGCGTCCCGTGCCCGTGGTCCCGTGGAGGATGAGGACCGCGTTCACGACCACGCCGGCGGCGTCGCGCCGCGGCGTGCCGAGCGTGATGTAGTGTAGCCCCAGCTCCGGCAGGCGCTCGCCGCTGGCGAATTGGAAGTCCTGGATCGCGAAGTCGCCCTCGTCGCCGCGGTTCGCCTGCGCGCCGGCGGGGCCGGCCGCGATCAGTAGAACGGCGGCGAGGGCGAGCGGGAGCCGCATGGGCGCTCATTGTCGGCGGGCCGATCGCGCGTGTCAACGCCCAGCTCGGCCGGAAGAGTCGTCGCCGCCCGCCCGTCGACGGCGCGGGAAGCGGCCCCGGGATCGCTACCGGCCGACGACCTCAGACTTGAGCCCGCCGAGCACACCGAGCAGCTCGTTCTTGTCTGGCTCGGCCACGTGGAACTTGTCGAGCGACTTGACGAGGTCCTCGACGAGCGCGTTGAACTCCGCGTCCGTGATGCCCATGCCGGCGTGGGCGGATCGCATGTCACGCCCGGTATAGGCGCAGGGGCCGCCGGTGGCCTGGCACACCTGCTCGACGAGCAGGACCTTCAGGCGCGGGACGTTTGCGTTGGCGAATCGTCCGTTGATGCGGGAGTCGGCCGCGACGTTGGCGGCGAAGTCGTCCACGACCGCGGTAATGGCGGGCTCGCCGCCGAGCCGCGTGTAGAGGGTCAGCCTGGGCGTCCCGTCGCCGGCGGCCGCGGTCTGGGCGCCCGGCATCCTGGCGCAGCCCCAGCCGAGCACGCCGGCGGCCGCGAGGCCGATAAGTCTGTAGAGCGTCATCCCACCCTCCTCTGCCTCATCTGATTCGGTTCGACGCCTCTCCGGCCCGATTCTGCGACGCCGACCGGCCAGCCGGGTTTGCCTTCGCCGGGCCCCTCTGATAGAGGTGACGGCGCATGCCGTCCGACGGTCTCGAGCTCATCCGACGCATTGCCGGTGGCGACCGCGACGCGTTCTCCGCATTCTACGACGCCTGGGCCCCGCTCGCCTTCGGCGTGCTTCGCCGAATTCTTCGAAGCGATGCGGAGGCCGAGGAGGTTCTTCGGGATGTGTTCTGGGAGGTCTGGCAGTCGGCCGGCGACTGGGACCCTCGACGCGGGAGCCCCGAGGCCTGGGTCGTAGACCGCGCGCGGAACCGGGGTATCGACCGCGCCCGGTCCCAGGGTGGGCGCGGCGAGGCGCGCACCGGCCTCCTGCCCGAGCCGCTCGCCGCCGAGCCCCTGGAGCCGGGACAGGGTCCGAGGGTCGGCGCCGAGCGGCCGGGGGCCGTCCGCGGGGTCTTCGCGCAGCTCTCGCCGACCCAGCGGGACATCATCGAGTTGGCGTACCTTCACGACCTCACCCAGGCGGACATTTCTGAGCGTCTCAAGCAGCCGCTCGGCGCGGTCAAGGCGGGAATGCGCCTCGGGCTGGAGAGGCTGCGGAGCCAGATGGGGGTCCAGACGGTGAGCCCGAATCACGAGCCCTTCGGCGAGCTCGCGGCGGCCCACGCGCTGGGGTCGCTCGGCGGCGACGATCTCGCGCGCTTCCAGGCGCACCTGGCCGGCTGCGCCGAGTGCGAGCGGCTGCTCGGGGAATACCGGGAGGCGCTGGTCGGCCTGGCCGCGGACGTTCGCCAGCCACCGCCGCGGCGCGCCCAGCGCGACGTGATGGCCCGGGTCGGCCGGCGCCGCGCCCGGGGCGCGGGCGAGCGGTTCTGGTCCGGGCTCCGCTGGGCCGCCAGCGTCGCCGTCGCCGCCGGGCTCCTGACCTCGGTCGCCGCGACCTACGTGAGCGGGCGCTACGAGAGGCAGCTCGGCCGGATGGCGCGCGAGGTCGCGGCGCTGCGCGGGCAGGTCGGCCAGCAGCGGTTGGCACTGGCCCTCCTCCGCGATCCGGCGACCCAGGTCGTCCTCCTCGCGGGTCTCACGCCGAGCCCCCAGGCACGAGGCCGGCTGATCTGGAACGAGCACGCGGGCGGCTTCCTCGTCGCCGCCGATCTCCCGCCCGCGCCGCCCGGGAAGGCCTACGAGTTGTGGGCGATGGTCGGGACGCGGCCGCTCCCGATCGGGGTCTTCGGCGTGGACGCCGAGGGCAAGGGCAGCCTCCGCGTGGCTCCGCTCGCGGGCGCGCGGCGGGTGAATCGGTTCGCGGTCACGCTGGAGCCGGAGCAAGGAGTCCCCGCGCCGACCGGCCAGACGTACCTCGCCTCCAAATAGCCACCGCCGACCGATCCGCGGTCGGCCTTCGTCGCTCGCCCGCGGCACGACTCGGCGAGTCCGTGGACCACTGGGGAGGCCGCGCGATGGAATGACCGGTGCTCCCTTGTCCTCGCCCGGACTCGTCGCCTCCACCCCGCTTCTCACGCCCAATGCGATGCCGAGCCATCGCGAGGCCGACGCCCAGACGGTGCGCGCCTCGCGCCGGGACCGAATTTGGTCCCCCGCCGCGCCCTTGAGTCGGGAAGCGGGACACGCGCGAGCGGGACCGATTTCGGTCCCCGATTGTCATGACTTACGTCAATGGAGTGACGGGCCGAGGTTCGTGCCTCCCGTCGAGGCCCGCACGCAGGCCGACGGATTTGCTGCGCTGTTGGTGTGTTCTTGATGTGGCATACGCGTTGCTTCAGTTGAGTCCCGTAAGGTACGCGCTGCGCTCGTCGCGGCGTGGGCTCGCCCGGTTTGGAGCGCAACATGACGAGGGTCAAAGTGCTCGTGACGATCATGCTCGTCGCGCTCGCCGGGGCCGCCGCGGCCCGGGCTCAGCTCGCTGCGCGCGACCCCGGCGTGCGTTCCGGGCCGTCGGGAGCGGGAGGGATGCTCCCGGGGCTCACGGCGGGAGAACAAAACTTCTTCCTCGCTGGCAAAGCCCAGTTCGAGCAACTCGAACAACTCG
>WNFT01004517.1_pt1 | contig 28115 bp, 26 predicted proteins | sample 5400191 | NCBI WGS metagenome assembly WNFT01 (sample SAMN13153359, study PRJNA577476) | soil metagenome | isolation source: 80 cm saprolite under Madrone tree | place: USA:California | collected 2016-06-14 | reverse complement strand
TAGAGGTATCCGGAAGCCGACTTTGGATCTACGAAAGCAAAACGTTTTCCTTTTAAGTCGGCGACAGTTTTCAGTCCGCTATCTTTGCGGGCCACGATGATGCCGCGATAGGTTGCGGACCCTTCCAGAATCGACTGCGCAATGATCCGAATCCTTCCGCCGCGAGCTGCGTCAACGTAGGCAAACGGAGAGAAGCTGCCAATATCCACAGCGCCCGCCTCCATCTGCGTGCGCAGATCGCCGTAGTCCCTGGCGACGTAAAGAACAACCTTCTGCCCGAGCGCGTCGGAAAGATATGTCATCAGCGGCTCAAACTCATTCTGCATCTCACGCTCGCTTAAAACGGGAGTGAACCCAAACTTCAACTCCCGCGCGGCGACGGGCGAGCCTGAGCTTTGAGCGAAGGTCGAACTGCTCGCGACGGCGGCGGCGAGGAGCAGGGTAGCAATTAAGAATAATTTATGCCGGCGACGCATTATCACGCTCCTTTCGCTGGGGACATAAGCGATACGCAAACTTGATTTAGGTCTTCAATATTCCAGTCGGCCGCCGCCTTTTCGGATAGATCGCTTTCACTGTTGACAGCACGCCCTTGGTCTTTGTAGGAGTGGTTTCGCCTAGCTTGCGTGCGTCATCGATCGCGACGTCGCGCGCGCGACGAATGTAAGAGCGAATCTCTGGTCGTTCGAGCGCACCGGTATCGCTGATTGAGATGTGCCGGATCTGGTTACCTTTCCCCTCGAGAATTCCCAGAGGATCAGGAAGAGAAGCACCAAAGTTGAAACCGAGATTGACGTGGTTTGTGTAAACAGCTAGGTGGAATACGCCGTCTCTCATACGTTCTGACCAGCCGTATCCAATCGCAACTGCGCTGTACGCGTCATAAATATTCTCGTGACACGGCGCCATTTCTTCAAGCACGAGGTCACGCAATCTTAGGGCAAGATCCTGAATCGCGGGATCATACGGCCTGAGAAACCTGATCAGCGCTCGGGGCGCCGGATGTTTTCTCTTGCGATTCATCTCGCTTCATAAATGACTCGCAGGTCGCGTTTGATTCGATCACGCAGGTAAGGGCTGATCGCCGCTTCGGTAAGCAAATCTACTCTTCGTCCGAGCGCGGCCGACATCTTCCTCTCAAGCGACACCAGCGCCAGCAGGCTCTTCCGCTTTGAGAACTCAACCAGCAAATCGATATCGCTCTGGTCGTTAGCTTCCCCACGGGCCATCGATCCAAACACACCAAGCTTTGCCACGTCGTTTTCGCGACAGAGTTTTATTAGGGCGTTGGTGTCGAACAGAAGAGTGGACATGATTGGATAGTAAGACTGAAACCTTCCACGGGCAAGGATGACCTGCGCGGCAAGGCAAACTCAAAGGAAAGTCGCAGATAATGAAAGGCCGCTGATGATGATGCAGGGGCTGGCTACTCTTCCGCTAGCAGATTCGCGTCGCGAAAGATTTGCCAGGCGCCGTTCGCATTTTTGTGTAGCACGGTAAGCGTGTAACCACTGCGGCGGTTTGCTGGTCCGCCATCGAGCGGCGTCATCGTCACCGACAGTTTGGTCGAACTGTAGGCCAGATTTCCGCTTACCTGAATCTCCTGAATTTGGCAATCAGTTTCCAACCTAAACTTGCCTTGCCATCCGCCGAATGAAGCGGCAAACGCATCGCGCCCGCGCATCGGCGGCTGTCCAGGAATCAGAAAGACGACGTCCTCGGCCATCAACGGCAGTATTTTATTGCTGTCGCCCTCGGCACTTACACGCAGCCAGGTAGCAATTAAATCGCGGATTTGTTGTTCGTCACTCATAAATCTTATTCCACTGATGTCTCGGTTTTCTGCCCCACTTCATATTCCGGTTTCGGCACACCCAACAGCCAGTGATCAAACCAGCCGACGATGTGTTCCAGGCGTTCAATGCGGTGCCAGGGTTGGCCGGAACGCGACAGCTCGTGCGATTCACTGGGAAAGCGCACCATCACCGTCGGGATTTTGCGATACTTCAGCGCGCGAAACATTTGCTCGCCGCCGGCGCCGGTCGGCGTGCGATAGTCAGCTTCACCGAGTATCAACATCAATGGCGTGGTGACATTCTTAACGTAAGTTATTGGTGAACGAGCTTTGAAGTCATCCGGATCTTCAAAGGGCGCGCCGCGAAACCATTCGGGTTGGAACTGCGTGAAGTCTGCCGAGTACCACCAGTCGGCCCAGTCGGCGATATCTCGCTGCGAAACCGCAGCCGCGAATCGGGTCGTCTGAACGATAGTCCAATTTGTCAGCAGTCCGCCGCCGCTGCCGCCGGTGACACCCAACTTCTTTTCGTCGATGTACCCGCGCCGAATTAGTTCATCCACCCCGGCCATCAAATCTTTATAGTCGTCTCCCGGATAGTGATACTGAATAACGTTGCCAAACTCCTGGCCATAGCTGGTGCTGCCGCGCGGATTCGGATACAGGACGACGTAACCTTTCGCCGCCATCCATTGAAACTCATGATCGAAAACAAATCCGTACGCTGAATGCGGACCACCGTGAATATCGAGAATCAGTGGATACTTCTTGTTTGCATCAAAGTCAGGTGGCTTCTGTACCCAGGCCTGAATTTTCTTGCCATCGAAACTCTGATACCAGATTTCTTCAGGCGGAGTGAGGTTGAGATGCGCGAACAAGTCGTCGTTGAGATGCGTCAGTTGTTTAGGCCCACCTCCGGCGCGGTCAAGCCAGAAAAGATCGCCAACGCGTGTCGGTGTTGAGAGTGTGTAGACAAGATTGCCGGCGCTGGTCGCCCGGAAAGTAATAACCGCTTGACTACCGCGAGTTAGATCCGCCGGCCTGCCACTGGAGACATCAAACGAGGCGAGGTTTGCCTTTCCTTCTTTCGCATAAACTTCGATGACGCCCCGGCCGTCCGCAGTCCAAATCGGCGGACTGCCCCCACCGGCGCGTGGCGGCGCATTATCTCCGCCTACACCCGAGCCAACATCGTAATCAAAACTTGCCGTCAGGTTGCGCGGCTTGGCTTTCGCAGCAATGTCGATTACCCAAAGGTCAGGTTGTGTATATGACGTCACCGGCTGGCCTGCGGAAGCGATGAATGCCAGTTGCTTGCCGTTGGGGCTTACTGCAAAAGCGCCGGCGTCCATATCAAACGACGTAAGTTTGACGGGTGTTCCACCAGCGATCGGAATGGAATAGATATCGGTCTTAGGTAACTCATAATAGGATTCGTCAACCCGATCAGATGCGAAGTAAAGCTGTAAACTGTCACTGGCCCAGGTAACGTGATCTTCTGAATAGCGGCCCGTAGTTAGTTGCTTTGGAGTGACCTTCTCGTCTGCATTGCGTGGCGCAGTAACGGTCCAGATGTGCTGCGGATGTTTCGCATCCAGATAACCGGCGCCATTAAAGCGATAAACCGCCTGAGTAATCACGCGCACATCGCTCTCTCGTTTGTCATCTGCTTTCTTTGCTTCTTGCGTGCCGGGTGAGGGCGAGGTGGCAGCTTGGGGCGATGCAGAAGGCGTCGGATTCGATTCTCCCTCTTTTTGCTTCACGAGATCTGCCGCGTTTGCGTCATTCACGAAGGCGATTGTCTTGCCGTCAGGCGACCACTGCGGCTGATTGGCGCCGCGTGCGATATTCGTAATCTGAAACGAGTCGCCGCCGGCCAGCGGCAACATGAAGAGTTGGGGCACGTCAGGTCGCCCATCTTTTTCAGTGACGCGAACGAAGACTAAATATTTGCCGTCGGGTGACCAACGTGGCGAAGAGTCACGTGGGCCGGTCGTCAGTTGATGCGTCTCGCCACTGCCCGGTGAAACCGTCCAGATAGCAGTGTTGTAGCCATCTTTCTTTTCGTTAACGGCGACGCGAACGAACGCCACCCGCGATCCATCCGGAGAGATTTGTGGATCGCCGACCCACACGAAGTTGAACAAATCTTTTTCGGTAATGCCACGCTTCTGGGCGGCAATTGGACTGGCGCAAAATACCAGGGTGACTAAGAGAAGGAAGAAACGGGTTCGCATGGCAAGGCCTTTCGCGTTGTTGATAAGTTAACGACCAGGGAGACGGTTATCGTGAGTAGAGACCGATTATGCGCTCGATCGCTCGGCGACACACGGCACAAAAGTGATCGGTACGCGTGAACATGATGCAGTCTATTTCAGGTCGGTAATAACCTTTAGGTTCATAATTAGCGCCTTCGAAAGCGCCGACGCGACCGGCATACTTTTCCTTTGCAAACATTGCCTGTTCGTGCACGCGCTCCTCGCGAAACAACGCCTCCATCACACTTTCCGGAAGCTTGTCTTTACGAATCTTCGCGCGGCGTTTCTGAATTTCGCGAGAATATTTTTCAAATTCTTCTTTGTTCCACGGTGTTGGAATTGGCGTATCGGGTGAAACCATGTCTTTCCACTTCAGAAGTGGTCGCAAGTCTCCAGCGATTGCAGGCAGGTTCGTAATCGCACGCAGCGCGCTGGCATTCGGTTCCCACGGCTCGATACGTTCCGCGCTCGGATGGTAGGCAACGTCCGAGGTGTAGTACTCGTCGGCGAGTCCGGCAAAGTGATGGCCAAACTCGTGCACAAAAAGGTAGTTGGCGAAAGCATTGTCCACCGCGACGGTGCTGTAGAGATTAAAAATTCCGCCGCCGCCATAGGTGCGATTGTTCGCGAGTATCTCGATGAACTCGTAAGGAGCAAACTGCGCGACTTTCCGCAAGGCATGATTATCAAAAGTAAGGACGTAGCGTTCAGAGCCAAACGCGTCGTAAGTCGCGCCAATCGGAGAGTCATGATAGACGCCGGTGGACGGGCGCGAAATACCGCTTTCGTGCGCTGGCGGGCACAACCCCCAAACATTGAAGTCCTTGCGGTGTTCCTTGAAAGGAGAAGTTGCAAACAGCACATCGAGCAACCGCCGCGCGTCGGCAACAAACTTCTTGGTTTCACGCGTGGTGTAGCCATCGCCCAGCAGGAGCAAATCCACCTTCGTTACCGGATCGCCCATCTTTTGAATCGCAATCAATGGTGCTGGTGGCGCTGGCGTGGAGCGATCAACGAAGATGTTATTGGGATCGACGCTGGTAGACCAGATGTCGCGCCAGCCATTTTTTGCATCGCGTTTCTTCAACACAATATCAACTGAGCTGATGGGCGCGGGAAACCGCAGGGACTCGCTGAATGAGCGCATCATGGTGGTGGCTTCATCGGTTGTTTCCCATTCGCCAAAGATAGAGGCGAAGCCGCGCGAGTAAAGTACTCGATGCGTCTTCGCGTCGCGAACTTCAAAGAAATATTTACCGAGGTTCGTGTCGTCATTTGTCTTGCTCATGTCACCGGGCCAGGCAAGTGGCTCGACCACAATGCGATCGATACTAAACAGTTCCTGCCTGGCGTTGCCGGTGTGGTAGTACTCCAGCCGCATGGTCCGCGGCGCGGCGAAGGCTGAAGTCGTCAACAGCAAAAGGAGCGCGGAAACCCCAGTCAGTATTTTGATCATGCGTCGGATTGTAAGCGAAGCAGTAGCCGATAGTCAGCAGTCAATTCAAGGCAAAGACAAAAAAACCAGGAAGACATCGATCGATATGGCGCGGTCTGCGACGCGTTTCGACATCTGCATGCTATACTGGGTCGCTTTATTTAGCCCCGCGATTGCTGCATGAACCATGCAGTGCCACCAACGTTTCGGAGAGTTGAGTAATTAGGAATAGTGAGTAGTGTCTTAGAGATCATTCCGCTCGGCGGCATCGGCGAGTTTGGAATGAATTGCATGGCTGTGCGTTATGAGGATGAGATGCTCATTCTCGACGCGGGCATGGGCTTTCCCGAAGAAACCGCCTATGGCGTCGACGTCTGCATTCCCAACTTTGATTTTCTCGAAGAATACCGCGAACACATAACTGCGATAGTGCTCACGCACGGCCACGAGGACCACCTTGGCGCGTTGCCTTACATTCTAAAAAGGTTCAACGTGCCCGTTTACTGCTCCCACTTCACTGCGGGACTGGCGGAAAGCAAACTCGAAGAGCACGAACTTACGAACGATGTTTTGCTCCATCGCGTCGAGCCGCGCGACGTGGTGGAAATTGGCGTGTTCACAGTTGAGTTTATTCGCGTCTCACATTCGCTAATCGATTGCTTTTCGCTAGCCATTAAAACGCCGGTCGGCACAATCATTCATACCGGCGACTACAAGGTCGATGAGACGCCGGTGATTGGCGAGCCGATAGATTTGCGATCGTTCCGGCGCTATGGACAGGAAGGTGTGCTGGCGCTGCTGTCTGATTCGACGAACGCAACCGTGCCCGGACGCACGCCGTCAGAGCGCGCGGTAATCCCAGCCTTTGAAGAGATTTTTGCCGAAGCAGGCGGCCGCATCATTGTTGCCGCCTTTGCGTCTTCAATACACCGCCTGCAAATCGTGATTGACATTGCACAGCAGTTTAATCGCAAGGTTTGCGTCCTGGGGCGCTCAATGCAGAAGAACGTCGAGATTTCCGATCGACTGGGTTACCTGGACATACATGATGGCCTGCTGGTCTCGCTTAACGAAGCGAAACAGATGCGCGATAACGAGATTGTATTTTTAGTGACAGGCTCCCAGGGTGAGGAATGATCTACAAACGCGGCGCCAACATCATTGAGGAGAAGCGCAGGCTCGTCCACGTTAGCGGACACGCATCACAGGAAGATATTCGCATTATGACTGAAGCGGTGCGGCCAAAGTTTGTGGTGCCGATTCATGGCGAGTATCGCATGCTGTTTCGCCACAAGGAGTTTGTCAAAAATCACCTGGGCTACGCTGAAGAAAACATCGTGTTGATCGAAAACGGCGATGTGCTGGAACTGGACGGCGAGCGGGCCGCGGTTGTTGGCAAACGAGAAATCGGGCGCACGTTCATTGATGACACTGGTTTTGAAGAAATTCAAAGCGAAACAATTCGCGAGCGCCGGCAATTGGCTTATGAAGGAATGGTCACGTTGATTGTAACCATCAATGGGCAGACGGGTGAACTTCAGTCACCGCCGGAAATCGTAACGCGCGGCGTGCGCGGCTTTGACTCAACGAACGGTTCTTTGAAGGACGCACAGCGTGTCGTGGCGGCAGCCATCGCCGGCGCCTCGCGGCAGACACTGGCAGATGAGAGCCTGCTCAAGGAACACGTTCGCGTTGAGCTGAAGCGCTTCATACAAAAACTTACGGGTGCGCGGCCGGTAATCATGCCCGTCGTGGTGCAGGTATAAAAGTTTCAAGTTTCAAGTTACAGGTTTCAAGTTGTACTGATATCGGAAACACCCTGGCCGCTAGAGTTCTTTGTTGCGGAGGAGGTGTGCGATGGCAACTTTTAAGAAGTTTGAGGAAATCACAGTGTGGCGGAAATCGAGGGAGCTGACGAAACTCGTATATGAAGCAACGAAAAGAGAAAAGTTTGCACGAGACTTCGCTCTCAGAGATCAAATACGCCGGGCATCAGTTTCTATCATGTCTAACATCGCTGAAGGATTTGAGCGGAGTGGAACCGCCGAGTTCAATCAATTTTTAGCAACGGCCAAGGGTTCGGCAGGCGAAGTTAGAGCGCAACTGTACGTGGCTTTGGATCAGGGTTATCTGGAACATGATTTCTTCGACAAACTTACGTTTCTTGCTACAGAAGTAAGTCGAATGACCAGCGGTTTGATGAAATACTTGCGCCAATCAGGAATTAAAGGAACGAAGTTCAAAAAAGCTGACCGATAGCTTTGGCTTGAAACCTGAAACTTGAAACTTGAAACTGTGTCTTATTGGGCGGACAAAGTTGTGATGATCACCGGCGCGTCTTCGGGAATCGGAGGCGCGCTTGCTGTTGAGCTTGCAAAACGCGGAGGCCGGTTGGGCTTAGTTGCGCGTCGCGCCGAGGCGCTGGCCGAAATCGCGGAACGCATCAAAGCCGTCGGCAGCCGTGCACTCGTATTGCCCGCCGACGTACGCGATGTCGATTCGTTACGGAAGGCCGCTGAGAGATTGCAGTCGGACCTTGGCCCGGTAGACGTGCTGATTGCGAATGCGGGAGTGGGTCCCACGCGTAACGGGTCGGACCTGGATGCCGCTGAAGTTTCCAACGTCATCAACATCAACGTCGTTGGAGCAGCGAATAGCGTGGCCGCGGTCATCCCTGAAATGGTAGCGCGGGGGCAGGGACATCTGGTGGCTATCTCGAGTTTGGCTGGTTACCGGGGGTTGCCAAAGTCCGCCGCCTATTGCGCCAGCAAAGCAGCAGTATCGGCATTCTTTGAAAGCCTGCGTATCGACCTGGAACCGAAGGGGATTGCAGTAACGATTATTCATCCCGGCTTCATAAAAACTCCGCTTACCGCAGGCCGCGAGGCGCAGATGCCATTCCTGATGGAACTCGACGACGCGGTGCAGAAAATCGTGAGGGCGATCGAAAAACAAAAGAAGTCGTACGCATTTCCGTGGCAACTGGCGACCATTGTGCGCGTGGGCATGATCATGCCGATCTGGATGTACGATCGGATTGCAAGAAGGAATTCGTTTAGAGAATAGAACGAACTTTGAACTTTGTTCTTTGAGCTTTGCCCTTTGAAATTGTCGAGACGGGGTAAGCACCAGGCACATAAAAAGCAAAGTACAAAGTTCAAAGCACAAAGTTCAAAGCACAAAGAACAAAACAGTAATTTCAAATTCAAAATTTCAAATTACAGATTCCTGAATATTCATGACCGTTCTTCAAGCCATCATCCTCGGTATCGTCCAGGGGTTAACCGAATTCATTCCCGTCAGTTCAACTGCACATCTGGTACTCGCAGCACGCCTGATTGGCCTGTACGGGGGAGTCGATCCAACGCTCAGAGCTGAACAGACAACAGCCACGATTGCAGTCGTCCAACTGGGAACGCTGCTGGCGGTGCTGATTTATTTCGCTCGTGACATTGTCAACATTACACGCGCGTTTGTGGGCGATCACGTGGCCTTGCTGACGAAGGATCGCGGAGACAATGGCGTCGGCGCGCGATTGTCGCAAGACGCGTGGTTGGGATGGCTGGTGATTATCGGATCAATTCCTGTCGCGATCGTCGGCTTGTTGTTCAAACACCAGATCGAAGGCACATTAACCAAAAATCTGTGGGTCATTGCCACGATGATGATTGTTATTGCAATCCTGCTGGCGTTGGCTGAAGCGGTCAGTAAAAAAAACCGCGGCCTGCAGGAGCTTGGTATCGGGGACGCACTGGCGGTTGGGTTCGCCCAGGTGCTGGCTCTGGTTCCCGGGTCAAGCCGTTCAGGCTCGACCATCATGGCCGGACTTTTTGCCGGCGAAACGCGTGAAACGGCGGCAAGATTTTCTTTCCTGCTATCGATGCCCGCAATCGCCGCCAGCGGACTACTTGAACTTAAGGAAGCAATGCACAAACTTCCCGGTGCGAGTTTTTCTCCCCTATTGATCGCCACGGTAATTTCAGGCATTGTTGGCTATGCGTCGATTTGGTTTTTGCTAAGATTCTTACGAACCCATTCGACCGCAGTGTTTATCACTTACCGGCTAATTGTAGGCGGTCTAATTTTGGCAGCATTAGTAACTGGTTATATCTCCGCAAATGCATGACCTAAACCTTCTGGAATTCTTTTGCGACGTTTCCAGAATTAAAGCACTACCAAAAAGTTTAGAGATTCAGGTAAACTGTTTTCGCCCCTCTTCCTCCCCGACCCGACATTTCGGGGTCATCCCATCAATCGCAAAAGGGTGGTGAGCTTAATGAATGAAAAAGACCGGCGAGGCGCGCTTGTGCCTTCACAGCGTCCACGTAGTCCGCGAGTTCCGGTAGAGTTTGCCCTTGAAGTCGAAGGCAAGACCATTAACGGCGAGTCATTTAATGTTAAGGCGCAAGCCGTCAAGATTAGTCGCGGCGGCGCAACCATAATTCTCGATGCAGAAGTTCCGTTGGGAGCAATTGTAAAACTAACACCGCCGTTTGGTTCCGAGCTCCACGCTGAAGTCAATGGGGCGTGGACTGATCAGCTCGATGGCCGCCGGCGAATTGGCGTCAAACTACTCGATCAAGATGGCTGGTTTGCTGAATAAGCATGACGAAGTGATAATCCTCACATGACGGTAAAGCGTTGGATTGTCCGCGAGCACGATGCGCAAAAGGTCGACTCACTGGCTAGCGCTATTAATGTTTCGCCGACGATTGCGGCCCTGCTTATCTCGCGCGGTTGCGCTGACGAAACGTCAGCCCGGAAGTTTCTTAAACCTGCTTACGATCAACTTCACGACCCGTATTTGATGAAAGGCGTAAGCGAGGCGGTCGCGCGCCTGTTGAAAGCGATTGATACCGGCGAGCCGATACTTGTCTACGGTGATTACGATGTTGACGGCACAACCGGAACTGCAGTTCTTTTGCGGGCGTTGAATCTGCTCGGCGCGCGCACCGGCTTTCACATTCCGCATCGCTTCACCGAAGGTTACGGCGTTCAACAGCCGGCGCTGGAAAAAGCCGGGGCTGAAGGCTACAAAGTTGTGGTCAGCGTCGACTGTGGGATACGCGCGCACGACCCGCTCTATTGGGCGCGAGAGAAGGGGCTGGATGTCATCATTACCGACCATCACCTTCCGGACGAAGGCGAGGGCGTGCCTCCGGCCTACGCCGTTTTGAATCCAAACCAGGAAGGTTGCAGCTATCCGGACAAAAATCTGGCTGGTGTCGGCGTGGCATTCAAACTCGTTCATGCGCTGTTTCGCGAACGTGCGCGCGAATCGCAGGTTAACTCTTTCTTAAAGATCGTTGCCATTGGAACGGTCGCCGATGTCGCGAAGTTGACTGGAGAAAATAGAGCTATCGTCGCGCTCGGCCTCCACGATCTTGTGAAAGCTACGAACCCAGGGCTGCGCGCGTTGATGGAAGTTTGCGGCTGCGGCGATGGCAGCGGCATGACTGCCTACGACATTGGCTTTCGCGTTGGGCCAAGGATAAATGCAGCCGGAAGGATGGACGCGGCTCGCGCCGTCGTCGAACTTTTCAGTACTCGTGAACGCGCAGAAGCGATGCGACTGGCCACACACCTCGATACTCGCAACCAGGAGCGACAGGAAGTCCAGCGCCAGATCGTGGAGTTGGCCGCCAGGGAATTAGAGGCGGGTGCACAGGATAAGGCAAATTCTTATGTGGCGGTGATAGCGGGTGAAGGATGGCACCGCGGTGTCATCGGCATCGCGGCGTCGAAGATTTCTGAGCGCATCAATCGTCCCTGCGTCGTTCTTTCAATCGAAGATGATATCGCCCATGGCTCAGCGCGCAGCATTGAGCCTTATCACCTGCTTAATGGGCTGACGTCGTGCGCGGATTTGTTTGACAAATTTGGCGGCCATTCGCACGCGGCGGGCATCACCTTAAAGCGGGATCGGATTGCAGAACTACGTCGCCGCCTAAATCAGCATGCAGCCGCCCATTTGTCGGATGAAGATCTGCAACCGTGCCTCTACATTGATGCGGAGTTGCCGACTGACGAGATTAGTTTTGAATTAGTTGCACAACTGAATGCCCTGGAGCCATACGGCGCAGGCAACTCGCGGCCAACGTTTTTGGCTCGCAACTTGTGCATCGTTGCGGAACCGCGTCTAATTGGAGAACGTCATTTGAAGCTGAACGTGTGTGGACCGCAAGGCCGGCCGCTGGAGACGATCTGGTGGAATGGCGCCGAAAAGATGGCCGCGCTGAAAAATGGCGCGGAAATGGTCTACACCGTTGAGACCAGCAAGTGGAATGGCGAAACGTTTTTGCAGTTGTCGGTGCAAGATGTGAGAGCAGCAAACAGTAAACAGTAAACAGTAAACAGCAAACAGCAAACAGTAAACAGTGAACAGTAAACAGTGAACAGAAAACAGTGACCGGCGAAAACTTAGCACATGCGCTAAACAAAAATGCGGAGGGGATATCGTCGAGAAAGACGAGACATCTAATATCCGAGTCTTCGCTGTTTACTGTTTGCTGTTTACTGTTTGCCACTTGAGTATGCAAGAGATCACCAGAAAAAGAGCTATTGCCATCGGGCTGCGAGCGCGCGCGCCGTTGGTTGCGCGCGCCACCGCGCTGCTGATTCTGGTCGCAGCGCTCATCTTTGTGGCCCTTTCTTACTATCGCCTGCGCAACAACAAACCATTTCGACTCAAGTCCGAGACGCCGGAACTCTCCAAAGAAATCACCGGCGTTATCAACGGATATGAACAGCACGTTATGAAGGACGGCCGGCTTTACCTCTTGGTGAAAGCCGCGCGCGACATCACCTTTTCCGATGGTCATCACGAACTTGATCAAGTAAGTCTCTCCGTATTTCCACCCGTTGGCGATAAGCCGGATCAGATTACTGCCAACAAGGCGATATACGATCAACAAAACTCCGTGATCACTTTTCTGGGCAGCGTCAAGGTGGAAACGAAAGATGGTTTGAAAGTTAATACCGAGTCAATCGCTTACGATCAGAACAATGAGGTGGCCCAGACCGATGCGCCCGTTTCTTTCGGGCACGAAAATGTTTCCGGGCACTCAACCGGCGCGATTGTTTATGCGAAGTCCAAAAAACTCGACTTAAAGAGGGATGTGGAGATAACCGTCGTGCCTGAGGTTTCGCAGGCTGCCAATGTAAAGCCGTCTTCCAGCCGCTCGCGGCCAGTCACAATTCGTTCAGCGCAGGCCTCTTTCGAGCAAGAGTCGATGAAGTTGATCTTTGCGGGCGGCGTAACCGCGGAACAAGACCGCGACTTGATGAGCGGCGAGAACCTGTATGCCACCCTTAACCAGCAGAAAAAGATTCAAAAGCTGGAAGTGCGTACGAATGCTTATCTGCGGTCGATGCAAGAAGGCCGCTCGGCCGAGATCCACTCCGCCGACATGGATTTCTTCTTTGACAAAGACCAGCGGTTGGAGCGCGCCGTGGCAATGCGTGACACTGTGGCCCGGACTCTCGACGCCGATTCAGATCTACAACTCGCCGGCGCAAGTTTGATCGAAGTCTTGTTTCAGGCCCAGGGCGATCGCAGCTTGCTGAAGCAAATGCGCACGGAAGGCCGTTCGGTTGTGAACTTGTCTGCGCCAAAATCCAAAGCCAACGATCCGCGAGCCGCAAACAAACGCCTAACTGCCGATACGGTAAAATTGATTTGGCGCGTAACGGGGCGCGACCTGGACAAAGCCGAGGCCGTTGGCAATGCAGAACTGTTTGTCGATCCGGTAATCAAGAATGCGCAGGCTGACAAGAAAACCCTGACTGCGCCGCGCATTGATTGCGACTTCTTCGAAAGCGGAAATCTGGCGCGTACTTTCACCGCTTCTGGCGGCGCCAAAGTTGTGATTGAACCGGTGCAGCCAGTTGCCGATCGCGGTACTCGGGTGCTCACTTCGCAGAAAATGGCGGCGGTTTTTGTGAAGGACACACAGGACATTGAACGAATGGACGCTCAAGGCGACGCGAAGTTTAACGAAAACGACCGCAACGGCGTGGCAGCAACTATCTCATTCACTGCGGCGGACAACACGATCCGCCTGCGAGGTGGCGAACCGACGGTCTGGGATTCACGCGCGCGGACAAAAGCCACTGAGCTGGATTCAGACCTGACCAATAATGTGTCTTATAGTCGGGGCAAAACCTCGACGACTTATTACAGTCAGGAACAAACCAACGGCGCCACACCTTTTTCTAAGGTGAAAAGCCCGGTTTACATCGTCGGCGATAGGGGCGAGTTTCACCGCGACAGCGGCGTCGCTATTTACACCGGGAATGCCCGCGCCTGGCAGGACGACAATTTCGTGCGCGCCGACAAGCTGACGATCTATTCCAATGAAAAAAAGATGACCGGGGATGGCCACGTGCAAAGCGCAATCTACAATGCGCGCCGGCGCGTCGAAGGCACCACCAGCACGATTCCGGTTTTTGCCGCTGGTGATTCCATGTCATATTCCGATCCAAACCGCCTGCTCCATTACGAGGGCAATGTTGATATTCGCCAGGGAACTGACAGGCTCACGGGCGGCGTCGCGGACGTTTATCTTTTGCGAGACTCGAGCGAAGTAGAAAAAACGATTGCGCAACGTAACGTCGTCATGACCCAACCTAACCGCAAAGGGACAGGTGACTGGATTCAATATACGTCAGCGGATGAGGTGGCGATTCTAAAAGGGAACCCGGCGCGTGTGGAAGATACTGAAAAAGGAAGCACTGAAGGCGGTCGTTTGACCGTCAACATGCGAGACGGTAGAGTGATCGCCGACGACGTAAGAGGATCACAGTCTGCGGGTCGCGTCAGGTCAACCCACAAAGTTAAGAAACAATAGAGCGGACGACACCCAATGAGTTCTAGTCAGTCACTGTTCTGCGCACACTAATGAGCATTCGATCAGAAGGCGTGAGTATCGCAAACAACCTCAACGACGAGCGCGCCGCCAATTCAAGCAACACTCAGCGAGCAAACGAAACTCCTTCCGCTTCCGCGCTGGCAGCATTCCAATTACAAAAATCGTACGGCAGGCGCCGCGTTGTCGATCACGTCAGCCTGCATGTGGAGAAAGGCGAAGTCGTCGGACTGCTGGGTGCAAATGGCGCCGGCAAAACAACAACGTTCTACATGATGGTCGGTCTGGAGCGTCCCGACGCGGGAGTTGTTAGTTTGGGCGGGCGCGAGGTGACCAAACTGCCGATGTATCTGCGCGCGCGTCTCGGTCTGGGTTACCTCCCACAAGAGCCGTCGATTTTTCGCAAGATGACTGCGGCGCAGAATATTCTGGCGGTGCTCGAGACGATGGGCTTGAGACGGCGTGAACGGCTGACACGGCTGGAGGAGTTGTTGGAAGAATTCGGAATCGCTCACGTTCGCAACACGCGTGGCGATGCGCTCTCTGGCGGTGAAAGAAGGCGCACAGAAATCGCGCGCGCGCTGGCTACCGAACCGCGATACATCCTGCTTGACGAACCTTTCGCGGGCATCGATCCCAAGGCAGTTGATGACATTCAAAATGTCATACTTTATTTACGCAATCGAAGCATCGGCATTTTGATCACGGACCATAATGTCCGCGAAACCCTGGGGGTCACCGACCGGGCCTACATCATGGCTGATGGCCGAATTTTCCGATCAGGAATTCCGCGGCAGTTGACGGAAGATGCTGAAGTGCGACGGCTTTATCTCGGCGAGAAATTCCGCATGTAAACTCAGTTGGGCGCAAATTGCGTCTAATCGAGTATAATCTCCCTGCGCTTTTCGATTGCGAAAACAAACAGACCGAACGCTGTTTTACCTGAGAAATGTCTCTTAAACTAACTACCACGCCGCAGTTGCGGCAGCGCATCGAGATGTTGCAGATGACTACGCTCGAGCTTACTGATCTCATTCAGGCACAGTTGCTCGAGAATCCGGTGCTGGAAGAAGTAGCCACGCAGGAAGAAGCGCAAGAGCTGGCCGAAAAAATTCTCGATCATCTGACGAGCGCCGACCCTGGCGCGACGCCAGAGCAACAATCCGTCGAAGCCGCTGAGCCGGAAATGGGCAGTCCGTCATCCAACGGATCAGGCGATACCGGTCCGCTGCCACAGATCGCAGCAGAAGGTGAAAGTGAAACCGCGGAATCTGCCGGGAGCGAAGCAGGCGAAGAAATGGCCGGCGACGATGCGAATTTGGATGAAGCATCGCGCGATGCCTTTGAGGAGATCGATTTTGGCAGAGAGTTTCAAGACTATCTCGATCCTGGTTACAAGACGCAGGAAATTGAATACAAAGAAGACGCTCCTACCTTTGAACAGTTTCTAACGCGCCCTCCGTCGCTTGCGGATCATTTGGAATGGCAGCTCCACATGAGTCCTATCGAAGAGGAAGTTTGCGATGCGGCAGTTAGTGTGATTGGAAATCTTGATGCTGATGGTCGCCTCAATGCTACCAATGAAGAGATTGCGGCCATGGGAGGCTGGAGCGAGGAGCTGGTGGAAAAGGCACGGCAAGCCGTGCTTGATCTTGATCCGGTGGGTTGCGGCGCGCGTGATGTTAAGGAGTGTTTGCTGGGCCAGCTTGAGGTGCGTGGTGAAGGCGACCGGCTCGCCGTACGATTAATTAGTGAACATCTGGCTGAGCTGCAACAGCACAAGCTGCCGCACCTGGCCAAACAGATTGGTGTCGACGTCGACACGCTGCTTACAGAATTACAATTCATTCGCACGCTCGACCCCTATCCGGGCCGGCGCTACTCAGCAGAAGAGCCGGTGCTCATCGCGCCGGAAATTTACATCGAAAAATTGGATGAAAACGACGAGCAGTACATCATCTATTTCGCCGACGATGGTAGTCCGCGCCTGCGAGTGAGCCAACAGTACCAAAAAATGCTGGGACAGTCGGACGTCAGCAATGAAACGAAGAGTTTCATCCGCGAGAAGATGCGTTCAGCAGTCGACCTGCTGCGCAATATCGAGCACCGGCGGCAGACGATTTATAAAGTGGTGGAATCAATCGTGCACCGGCAACAGGATTTTCTCGACAAGGGCGTGCAATACATCAAGCCGATGATGTTGAAGGATATTGCTGAGGACATCGGCATGCACCTTTCAACCGTCTCTCGCGTAGTCAATCGAAAATATGCCCACACGCCGCAGGGCGTAATCGAGCTGCGCCGGTTTTTTACCGAAGGCATGATGAACGAAGACGGCGAAGAGATTTCCACGCGGATCATTAAGCTGAAGATCAAAAAACTTATCGAAGAAGAAGATTCACACAGCCCGATTACAGACGATCAAGTGGTAAAGATTTTAGCCAAAGACGGCATCAAATTATCGCGCCGGACGGTAGCCAAGTACCGCGATCAGATGAGCATCCCGGGATCGCGTGAGCGACGGGCTGTAGTCTAAACGCCCTTAATCGCGCGGCACGTTCGACCAGTATTCGTCCCCTGACTTAACTGATAAACCAGCCAGACATGTTCGAGGTTTGGCAAGCACTACTATATCAACAGGCCTAAGAAGGGAACCGCGATTATGAGGTTTGAGTACACCGGACGCCACGTAGAAGTTTCGCCGGCAATTCGCAAGCATGTCGAAGATCATTTTAGAAAACTGGAACACATTTTTAACGGGACGACAGCCTGGACACACGTTATCATCGAAGTGGAAAAGAACCGCCAGATCGGAGAATTGATCGTCCACTGGCGCGATCATACGTTGGCTGCTAAAGACATCAACGCCGACATGTACATGGCGCTGACGCGTGCAATAGCAAAGATTGAGAAGCAGGCGCTAAAGCTCAAGAAGAAAACTATCGATCGCAAACAGGGCGCCCGAGCTACCGCTAAGGTGGCCCCCAGCCCCGATGGGCAGTTGGAAGCCACGCCCCGGCCACCGCGTATTTTTGCCGCGCGCCGTTACTCAATTAAACCAATGACCGCCGAAGAAGCGGCGCTGAGCCTCACCTCGCAAACGGATCAATTCGTCGTCTTTCGCGACGCCGACACGGATCGCATCGGCGTGCTCTATAAACGAAAAGACGGAAATTTTGGATTGATCGAGCCATAACCAACAACTTCGTAACCGTGTGGGCACAGGGTGCAGAACCGCGAACGGACATGGGTCCCCGCGCGGGCAGCCCGCGGGGGGGGTGGTGGTAGCGACCGGATGCTGCACACTACACTTGACCACAAGCCGGGCCGTTAGAATGCTCCTAGCCACGTTGAATGTCAGCATCCGGTCGCTACCGCTCGCGGTTCCGCAGGAGTTCCGTCCCGGTTCGCACTGATGGGATCGAGACTCTCTCGTAGTAAACTGGGACCACCGCGGCCTGCGTGGTTCGTCAATGAAGAAACAAACGAAGAAGACTGCTCCGAATGCGACTGACAACGCTCCCGACGTCGTAATCATCACGGGGTTGAGCGGATCAGGAATGTCTTCGGCCACAAATGCCTTTGAAGATCTCGGTTATTTCTGTGTCGACAATCTGCCGATCACAATGCTCTCGACGTTCTCACGATTGCTTACTCCCCACAGCGATGAAAAAGTAATTGAGCGGGCGGCCCTGGTCATTGACATCCGTGAAGGAACTTTCCTGGCGGACTTTGAAAAACAATTGAAAGCGTTACGCGCTGCCGGACTCGGCGTCTACGTTTTGTTTTTGGAAGCCTCCGACGACGTCCTGCAACACCGGTTCAGCGAAACACGCCGCCCCCACCCGGCGGATAAGGGCCAGGGATTGCTACAGGCAATTCGAAACGAGCGCACCGCCATGGCGCGGCTGCGCGCCGAAGCCGATCAAATTATCGACACCTCCGAACACACCGTTCATACGCTTCGCAAGCATCTGCTCGACAGATTTAGTCTCGATCGAAAAGCCGGGTCGATGCGGGTAGAGGTGCTCAGTTTCGGTCATAAGTATGGCAATCCCGGCGATCTGGAATTGTTGTTTGATGTGCGTCACCTGCCGAACCCTCATTTTGTTCCGGAGCTAAAGCCGCTATCGGGCCATGACAAGCGCGTTGTAGAGTATTTGAACTCGCGGCCGGAAGTTGAAGAGACTTTGCGACGGTTCAGCGACCTGCTGGATTATCTGTTGCCGCTGTACAAGCGTGAAGGTAAAGCATACGTAACCGTTGGTATTGGTTGCACCGGAGGGCGGCACCGCTCAGTGATGATCGCCAACGCATTGGGTCGTCAACTGCGGCGTTCGGGTTTTGATGCTCGCGTGGTCCACCGTGATGTGAAAAAAGTAAACCGGCAACGTTAACTGTGTTTTCAGATTCCCAGCCGGATGGGCCAAAAGCTTGAATGCTACAACTGGTCGTGAATAGGAAAAAAACATGAGCAGCAAACCGGACCAACCTGAAAAATCAGACAGCAACCGCAGAGTTGCCGGCGTGATTGTTACGCACGGCCATTTGGCAGGCGAGTTGTTGGCTGCCGCGGAGATGATCATCGGCCCAATATCCTTCATCACCGCTGTTTCCATTGGTTGGCACGACGACGTGGATGCTGCCCGCGACGAAGTGCAGCGCGCCATCACGCGTGTTTCGCAAGGCGCAGGTGTTCTGTTGCTCACTGACATGTTTGGCGGCACGCCCACCAACATCGCCTCCATGTTTCTCGAGGATGGCAACATTGAAGTAGTTACCGGAGTAAACCTGCCGATGGTTATCAAGCTTGCCAGCCAGGAAGGTAGTGGTTCACTCATTGAGACCGCGCGACGCGTTTCCGAGCTCGGGCGGCAGGGAATCTACCTCGCCGGCGATTTGCTTGCCCCTCCCGCAAAAAACTAATGTCAGAAGCAAGGAAATGATAGAGCGCAAACTTCTGGTAAAAGCGCGACTGGGACTGCACGCGCGCGCGGCCGCAAAACTAGTGCGCCTGACGACCACCTTTCGCAGCAAAGTCAGCTTGCGGCGCATCGACGGCGGTCCCACTGCCGATGCAAAATCAATCTTGAGCGTGTTGATGTTGGCAGCAACTGCGGGCACTGAACTGGAAGCGAGTGTTGAAGGAGTTGACGAAGAGACGGCCATGGCCGCCCTCGATCAGTTGTTTGCTGAGAGTTTTGGTGAAAGAGAAGTGGAAGCGTAGTAATGAAAGAACAACCGCGGGAGATTCGCTGCAAAGGCCTTGGCGTTTCCGAAGGCGTTGTCATTGGCCAGGTCCTGCGCATGGTTGATGGCACTGCCCAAGTCTCACGTTGGAGCGTAAGCACGGAGGATTTGGAAAAGGAACAACAACGCTTTCGCCAGGCGGCAGCGGCAGCGAGCGAAAAGCTGCGGACGATTCGCGATCAGACTGAAGGACGACTAGCGAAAGAACATGCGTACATCTTCGATGCTCACGTGCTGCTGCTCGAGGACGAAAAGCTGCTTGGTGACATCGCGGAATACATAAGGGCCGAGCACGTCAATGCGGAGTGGGCCATCAAGGTCGTAGGTGATCGGCTCACCGCGCTTTATTCCGAGATCAAGGACGATTACCTACGCGAACGCGGCTCTGACATTGAGGACGTTATGCAACGCCTGTTGGCGGCACTTAGCGGCGCGCGACCAGAGGATCTGCAGCTCGCAGAAGACGCTGTGATCGTTTCGCGCGACCTGCTGCCTTCGGCCCTGGCTGAGTTAGATCTAACACACGCGCGGGCTCTGGCCACTGATAGCGGCGGTTGGACCTCTCACACAGCGATTCTGGCGCGAGGCATTGGCCTGCCGGCGGTGGTAGGACTAAAAGATTTTTATCGCCGCACCAAAACAGGCGATAAGATCATCGTCGATTCCAACCGCAACGAAGTAATTCTTCATCCTTCAATGCAAACTCTTGCTGAATATCGAAAGCAGACCGAGCAAGGTTCAACGCGTCGCGGAGTTCCTTCGCCGGAAGATCGTGGTGCGCTACGAACTCAGGACGGAGTGGAGATCAGGCTGCGCGCCAACATCGAACTGCCGTCGGAATTCGAGGGCGTTGAAAAATACGGCGCCAGCGGTATCGGACTTTACCGCTCGGAGTTTCTGCTGGCGCGGAATGGACTGACGGTGTCAGTGGAAGAACAGCGCGTCGCTTACGAGGCCGTGGCCCGCCTGGCAGGCGCAGACGGCGCGATTATTCGCTTGTTTGATTTAGGTGGCGAGAACACGCGTTCGCATTTTCGGCAGCCGGAGAAGAATCCTGCTTTAGGATTGCGCGCCATACGGTTTGGGCTGCGCAACGACAGCGTCATGCGGCGACAGTTGCGCGCCATTTTGTTGGCGGCCGCCAGTGGCGACCTGAAAATCGTTTTGCCGATGGTGACCGATGTAAATGAAGTCAAGCGTGCGAAGACGATGGTTGCTGAAGAGATCGCAAAACTCGCGAGCGATAAACAACCCTACGGCGACGTTCCCATCGGCGCCATGATTGAAGTACCCGCAGCCGTTATGATGGCTGAGAAAATTGCTGCCTGTGTAGACTTCTTCGAACTCGGAACAAATGATCTGGTCCAGTACACACTGGCGGTTGATCGCGGCAACGACGAAGTAGCCGATTGGTTTCGCACGCTGCACCCCGCGGTGCTTGAAGGAATTAATCGCAGCCTCAAAGCCGCACGGCGGGCCGGGATTCCAGCAATTGTTTGCGGCGAAATGGCTTCGACTCCGGCGTATGCCGTATTGCTGATTGGACTTGGCGCCACCGATTTAAGTATGACTCCGTCCGCGATGCCTCGGGTGCGCCGGACGCTTGCCGCAATCGACTCAGTCTCGGCCCGAGCGATCGTAGAAGAAAGCCTGCAATGCGAAAGCGCGGATGAAGTTGAGAATCTTGTTCACGAACGTCTGGCCAGCCGCTGGCCGCATCTGTTTCCAGCTTCCAGCTTGCCAAAGCCGCGTCCCCACGAATGAACCTGCTGCCCTCAAAGTTCTGCGGAATTCTGTCAGTAATATTTCCTCCCGAATCTGAGAAATCGCGATGTTTGGGCCTTTACTCTTACAGGAGCATGGTTTCGGCGAGCGAGGTGCCCCACGCCCGCCAAAAATCGATGGTTCGAACAGTTCGGGAGGAATATGAAAAACTCAATATTTGCGGCTTTAGTCCTGAGTGTCACGTTGGCGGTCGCAGCTTCGGCCCAGGTAAATCCAGCCATCTCGGCTGCTAATGCGCCTGTTTCTAAATCGGTAATAACTAAGCCGAGTGCGACGCCGGACACAACGAAGGCCACACGCGCGCGCGTCATCAATCAAACTCAGAAAGACCCACTAACTAACACTTCGAGTGCTAACCAGCAAAGTTTTCAAGCCCACGCCAAAGCGAATTTCAAGAATCGCGCGCGCCTGGAATCATTGCCTGCGGAAGTTTCTGCCGCCGATAACGCACGAGTCAGAAGCGTAGCGACCAGCGCCAATGCCGCCATCAGCGATCCAAAAGCCGTAACAAAGAAAATTGGCCCTGTGCTCGGCAACAATTTAATCGCCAACGCGGCGACTTCTCCTGTTTCGAGTCAGATCTATCGCGTGGGTGTGAGTGATGTACTTGATATACAACTCAACGATAATCCCGGTCAGGTCTCGACACTGTTTACGGTGCTCAGCGGAGGCATGTTGGAATATCCTTTAGCAGGTAGTTCCCTGCAGGTAACCGGCATGACGACGTCGGAAATCGCGACGATGCTGCGAAAGAAAATAAAGCTTTTTGAAGATCCCGCGGTCGTCGTAAACGTTCGCGACTATGCCAGTCATACCGTGACGATCAGTGGTTTCATAGCGGCCCCGGGTACTAAGACGTTGCGCCGGGAAGCAGTTCCACTTTACGCCTTGCTTGCGGAATCGCTAGTACTTCCGGATGCAGCGCGCGTTACCATCACACGCTCAAGCAATACAATCGCCATCGACCTCAAAGATCCAAATCTGTCCGCGACGCTGATTTTGCCGGGTGACGTGATTAAAGTATTAGGCCCGGCTCCAGGATCAACGGAATTCTTTTTTGTGGCTGGCGAAGTAAAACTTCCAGGACAGAAGCCCTATCATTCGGGCCTGACATTGACACAGGCCATCCTTGCAGGGGGTGGCGCGACAAACGGCGCCGGCGAGCGAGTTCGAGTTTCCCGGCAAGGAACTGACGGTCGCTTGGTTACTGAGGAATTCAACCTGAGAAAAATCCAGGATGGCAAGCTTGCCGATCCGCTTTTGCAAAAAGACGATCGCATCGAACTTGCCGCCAACTAAAATCCTTCTCAGAAATTTGAAGCGAAGGGCAGCCCCGACGAATCGGGGTTGCCCTTTTTTCGTGTCCATGTTCGTATCAGCGCGGTCTTTGCGCTAACTCCGTTTATAATACTGGCAATCAACGTCACGCAATGAAGCTGCCCTCGACAAACCTGGTCCACGTCTTAATTGGAAAATCGATATTGGAAACGCTTTTTGTTGCCTCGCTGGCGGTCATCGCGTTTCTTAGCGTGCTGCCGCCCTATTTTCATGGTTGGGGAGAAGTAACCGACGACGGCATTGCGGGTTGGGCGGTCGATAACGGCTCGCCCTGGGAACGAGTTGAGGTTCAACTTTTTATTGACGGCAAGTTTTTCGGGACGGTTGTGGCGAATCGATCGCGTCCCGACGTTTCTGCTGCGGGCTGGGCGTTGGACGAGTGGCATGGTTACAGTTTCATTACTAACTCACTCAACGCCGGCCCACATGAAGCGCGCGTGTACGCCTTGCGGAATAGCGGCAACGCCACGCGAAAATCATTACAACTGTTGGGCACGCCACTGCCATTCATCGTGGGAACCGATGGCAAACTTCAACCGCTAGCTGCTGCCAAAGGCAGAGACAAATGATCCCCAGCGAGACTCAAACTTCACTTGAAAGACTTCCGGCGGGCGTAGCCAGATCGCTCCCCTTATGGGAGATTGCGTCGGTAATCACGTCCTGCTTAATTGCAGAATGGGCCGTGCTGGTTTTTGTCGGACGCAGCAAGCTGGTGATGGCCATACCCATCACGCTGGCGCTTGCCTTGATGTCGTTCTCGCATCGAGAGCGGGGCGAAACCTCACGCGACCTCGGGCTGCGTACCGACAATTTTCTAACATCCTGCCGTTTGCTTTTACTTCCTACGTTGCTTGCTGTGTTTCTAATTATTACCTTTGGATGGTCCACGAGCCATGGTTCGTTTGGCGCGCCGTGGCGCTGGCGATTTGCTGCCCTGCCTTTGTGGGCGCTCTTTCAACAATACGCACTGAATGGGTTTATCAATCGTAGAGCGCAAATGGCGCTGGGCGCGGGGTGGAAAAGCATCGCCCTGGTCGCAATCGCTTTTAGCATTCTTCATTTGCCAAGTCCGACGCTCGCGCTCCTGACGCTGGCGGCGGGAGCGGTATGGGCATTTGTTTACCAGCGCGCGTCTAACTTGTATGCCCTGGCTCTCTCGCACACGGCCGTCTCATTGGCGCTGGCTCTGACCGTGTCGCAGCATTGGCTGAATGGGTTGCGCGTTGGCTTTAAGTATTTTGGTTAACCTCGTCTGGCAGAATTTAACTGCCTGTCAACGACGCTGTACCTGTTGAACATTGCTTTGATATACTGCAAAAGCCTTGCAAGTGAACAGGTCGGGCGGTCGCTGCTGATTCAAAACTCATCGCCAGATTTCAGATCCTAGATTGCGCTTGAGCCAGAATCAGGAGAGGAAAGTCCGAACACTAAAGGGCAGCGAGCCCGCTAACGGCGGGGCGTCTGATAAATCTCAGATTACAGATTTCACATCTTTGCCAATCGGGGAACGTTTCAGGTTGACGTTGGCCGGGGCTTCCCTGGAATTTGAGATTTGCAATCTGGGATTGATCGGACGACGACAAGTGCAACAGAAAGCAAACCAGCCCACCGTTTGAAATTTCAGATCTGAGATTTGAGATCTCAACAGTGGGTGATGGGTGAAATGGTGCGGCCCCCGGGGCTTAAAGTAAGAGCGCACCGGCGCGTTTGGCGACAGACGCGGCCAGGCAAACTCCTCGCGGTGCAAGATCAAATAGGGAGGCGTCAAAAGGGCTGCCCGCCCAAAGTGGTTGCAAAATCGCTACGACCTCCGGGTAGATCGCTTGATCCGACTGGCAACAGTTGGGCTAGATGAATGATCGCCACTCCGATTTGAGATCTCAAATCGGAGCACAGAATTCGGCTTATAGACCTGTTCTACTTCGCTTGGCGCTACGCATTCCGGCGCTTCACCAATTTTCGAAAGAGAGGCTGCGATAGATGGCGAATCGTAAAGGAGTATTCATCGGGGCATATGTCCCCAACCATTTGAAGGAATCTTTACGGCGGCGTGCGGCGGCTGAACATAGAACTCTTTCGCAGGAGATTACGCGCATCCTTGAAGAAGCGGTGCACGGCAAGGGACTGCCAGCCGGCAGCGTTGATCGACGCAATCGCGAATCGACGCCACGCCGCCGCACAACCGATCCCGCGCCTCGTCGTCGCAATGTTGACATCGAATACACTCGTGGCAAATCAAGCGACGATCGCAGTTAAGCAAACAGTTCGGTAACTCTCTTGAAGTTTCTTGTAATCGTTGCTCTTCTCGCGCTGCTGCTTCTGCTGCTCTATTCGCGCGTTTACCCCCACCTGCAGGCCCTGAAAAAGATACTGACTGCCGCCCGGACCATGACCGATTCCGGGTTCACTGCGAATACTGCGAGCGGCGAGGTCGGTGGAACTGACAAGAGGTTGGTGCGCTGCGTCGCGTGCGGAACGTGGGTGCCGGCCGAGCGCGCTATTGGAAGCAAGACCGGTGGCTCAGTCTATTGCTCGCGCGAGTGTATGGAGAAGAAATCCGATCGGCGTGAGAAGAAATTAGCAGGATAATTACATTTGAACCCCGGGCAGTTCCAAAAATCCTTCAGCCGATTTCCGTGACACTCGCCGCCTCTTCCGGCAGCAGATTTCCCGCTTCATGAATAGCCTTGTTTGTGTCGGTAAGATAAAGAACGATGATGCCAACGATGAAAAAGATTATTAGCGAGAGCAGCGCCTGCCGGTAAGAATTCGTTGCCGCTACCACGGCACCGAAAGTAAGCGGTCCCAGCCACGAGGTGCCGCGCTCGGAAACTTCATAAATCCCGAAAAACGAGGCCTCTCTACCTGCCGGAATCATGCGGGAAAACAACGACCGCGAAAGTGCTTGCGACCCGCCCAGCACGATGGCTATGAACACGGCCATGATCCATGCTTGAGACGTTGTGTGCAGGAAACCATAGCCATAAATGACTACGCCCGCCCATAACACCAACGAGATCAGAATCGCACTCTTCGTGCCAATCAAATACGCGATTCGCTCAAAGAGCAGTGCGCCAAAGATAGCGACAAACTGCACCATCAGAAAGATCAGGAGTAGAAACGACTGGTCCGTCTTCAAACCGCGCGCCACGAAGAGTTCCTGCGCAAGAAAAACAGAAGCCATACTAATTACTGTTTGAATACCATCGTTGAAAAACAAATAGCCAATCAGGTATTTCAGCGTGTGGCGCAAGCGCGCTAACTCGCGAAACGTGCGGCCCAGCTCTGAGAATCCCACCGTCAGATAAGTTTTCCCAGGCGGCAAAGCTTTTTCTGTCGCGCGCGTTTTGAGAGTGCCAAACGTGATGAGCGCAAAGCCGCCCCACCAAACGCCGGCAGACAACAGCGAGAGTCGCACGGCCATGTAAGGATCAAGGCCGAGCCGGCCTGCGCTTTTCACCAATAGAAAATTGAGCGCCAGCAGTACGCCGCCGCCGAGATAGCCGTATGCAAAGCCGCGGCTCGACACCTTGTCGCGCTGATCTTCAGTTGTAATATCGTTGAGAAAGCCGTTGTAGAAAACAATCGTAGCGCCAAAGCTCAGATTGGCGATGATAAACAAAAGGCCACCCAGCAAATAGAGCCTGCCGACGACGAAGAACATCAGACACGTGGCAGCGACGCCGATGTAGCAAAACAGCGCCATCATCTTCTTTTTCAAGTTCGAATAGTCGGCCACCGCGCCAAGCGTCGGCAACAGGAATATCTGAAGAAAGACAGCAACGGAAACGCAGGTAGGGAAAAAAGATTTTGAAGTGATCGCGCCCACCGGCCCAAGATTTACGACGATGCCATTCTCGCCAACCACTTGCTGAGTTATCTCGGTTAGGTAAGGACCGAAAAGGGCGCCTACGATGGTGGTGGAAAAAGCTGAGTTGGCCCAGTCGTATATCTTCCAACCAAAGACTTCGCGCGGATTGTTCTTGTTATGCCGCCTATCAGCCGCAGCCGAATGGGACAATAAATGAGAAGTCATTTGTGGCTCGCGGTCTTCTTCGTCAATGTTTGCAGGATTGCCGGCGTGATATCGGCGAGCGTTTTTATCTGCCTTGCAATATGAAATCTGTTCGCGCCCCACACAATCGTAGGCACTGCGTTCAGCGTGTGATTGCGTGACGAAAGATCTTCGATGTTGCCGTGGTCGCTGGTGAGTATAACGGATGTCCTATTCAAATCAATGCGAACCAATAGTTCTCTGATTAGCCGCGCGAGGTTTTGCAGAGTAGTTCTCGCCAGTTGCCCATCCTGTTTGTGCCCAATCTTGTCGGTAATAAAATATTCATACAACGTAAACTTGTGCTCGCTCGTCAGTGACGCGAGAACTTGCGCTGCTTGTTCAGCGCTGCGTGGTTCGACGTCTTCACCGCGTTCGATTAACAACTGATTAGTAAAGTCATGAAAGACGGCGTGACCTGCTTTGAGCAACGCCGGCGCGCGTCAATTGCAAGAAGATCGAATGATCGCGCAGGATCTCAAGCATGGCGGAGTTTGGAAATCCCTGCTTGTGATAGCCGAGCAATTGGGGAACATTGATGCCAGTGAGAATTGTGGTCTGGCCCGAAGCGCTTTGCGGCCGGCCTTCAACTCCGAGCCGCGCGTCGGTCGGCACCACAATGCCATCAAAGATTGTCGCGTGCGCGTTTGCGGGCGCGAGAGTACCGTCAGACATTGCTGTCGTTGGCTCGTGAGAAAAAATCGCCAGCGGCTCCGCGTCAGCCAGGCCATCGAGTGGATTTTGTGTCCCGCGCGCTCCGATCCCGAGACCGTCGATGAAGAAAAGCAGAACTGACATTCGCAGTGATGAATATCATCCGCAATGTTTCGGTGCAAGTATCGCTCTGGATAATCCCATCAAATTGCCATTCCTGCCGCAGATTCGCATCCGCATTCCTCTTTGTCGCCGCTGATCGTTGAAGTCCAGACGGGAAAGAAGATACGATAGCACCCCCGTTAAACCTTCCCCTTAGGTCAGTTCGAATAGTTGCGATGAACAGAAGACTGACAAGCCGCGCCTCGACTCCCTCGACTCTCCCGATCCCTTCGCCTGATTGCAAATCGTTCTACTTGAGCCTGCTGTGCATCACGATATTCAGTCTGCTGGTCTTACCTCCCAGCGCAATGGCCCAACACTTGACGGGCCGCATCAAGGGTACTGTTAAGGTTACTAGTGAAGCCACGGACGCGCCGCCGGCTTTACTGCCCGGGGCGCGGCTTACGCTTATCAATCGTGACCTGCCGGAGCAATTATTCAAAGTAGTCAGTGACGATGTGGGCAATTTTATCTTCACCGATCTGCCGGCGGCGACGTTTTTTCTGACGGTTGAGGC
>WNFT01001093.1_pt1 | contig 28149 bp, 21 predicted proteins | sample 5400191 | NCBI WGS metagenome assembly WNFT01 (sample SAMN13153359, study PRJNA577476) | soil metagenome | isolation source: 80 cm saprolite under Madrone tree | place: USA:California | collected 2016-06-14 | reverse complement strand
CACACTTACGAAGGGGTGCGGCGGGACTTTGAAATGTATGCGCCGCTGGTACGCAGCGGCGGACTCATCGCGCTGCACGATATTGCCGCGCACCATCGAGATGCGGAATGTCAGGTGGATAAGTTCTGGAGCGAAGTTAGAAATCAGTATCGGCATCAAGAAATCGTCGAGGACCCAAGACAGGGATGGGCCGGGCTGGGCATACTCTTTGTACCCTGAAGGCTATAGAGCCTCGATGAAGTCGAAGATGCGGCAGCAGTGAGACGAGATTGATATGTCAAAGCCGTACGCGACCGCCTTAATCGATACTTACAATCACGAACGCTTCATCGAGCAAGCGATCGTAAGCGTCCTGGAACAGGATTTTCCAGCTGTGGAGACGGAGATCCTCGTGGTGGACGACGGCTCAACAGACCGCACGCCCGAGCTCATCCGGAAATTCGCACCAAGGGTGCGGCTGCTTAGCAAAAAGAACGGTGGACAGGGATCCGCGTTCAACGCCGCGATTCCCGAGGCACAGGGGGAAATCGTGGCGTTCCTGGACGGAGACGATTGGTGGGCGCCGGGCAAGCTGACAGCCGTTGCGCAGGTACTTTCCAAGGACGCGGCGGTTGGCCTAGTGGGGCATGCCGTGACGCAGGTTTATCCGAACGGACACCAGCACATGGACTTGCCCCGAGAAGTTTCGCGATTTCGCATCACGTCGGTGGAGGAAGCCAAGACGTTTCGTATGAGGAAAACTTTTCTGGGCACCAGCCGCATGACCTACCGGAGAGACGTACTTCGGCGGATCGGGCCGGTTCCGGAAGCGCTGAAGTTTGAAGCGGACGAATACTTGTTCACGCTCGCTGGATTTTTTGCTGACGTGGTGGTCTTGCGGGAGCCGCACAGTTTTTATCGTCTGCACGAGGGGAATTTGTTTCAGATTAGCAATGGAAGCGAGGAGAACGTCCGCAGGAAACAGCAAGTGCTGGCGCGGCTGGCGCAAGCACTCGACGAAAAACTCCGGGAGCTTCAGGTGCGCGGCGACATTACGAAGACCATTGTTGAGTGTGTACAAGCGGAGACAGACATTCTCCGCTTGATTGTAGACGGTGGTTTCCCCTGGGAGACGGTGCGCGCAGAACTGAACATATTGCGCGTCCTACACGGCGACGCCTCGTTTGCTCAGCACGTTTTCAGTTGCGCGAGACTGCTCCCTGCCTGTGTCATGCCCGCAGCCAGCTACTATCGATGGAGGCATCGTGTCTCGCGCTCGGGGCTCTACAAAGATTTGCGGCAAAGATTTCTGCCGTTTCCGGTGCCGAGTCACGTCGAGCGTCAGGAGAAATCCGCACCCCCAGGCGATCTTTAGGGGTGTGAACGCAAACATGCATGCTTGAGGAACCGGCTCGAGATGAACCGAACTTCCGAATGATTACACTCGGCCTCAACTACAACAGGAAGCATGATTCTTCCGCATGCATTGTGCGCGATGGCGAGCTGCTCTTTGCGGTCGCCGAAGAGCGCATCAGCCGGATAAAGCACGATGCGGGTTTTCCACGACTGGCTATTCAAGCTTGCCTGGACTTTACCAGGATTCGCGCCGATGAACTGGACGAAGTGTGTTTTGGCTGGACCACGGCAGGTCCGGGCTTTCGGCATGACCTGAAATGCCTTGCCAGCGGCGGCTTGCCACTTACTTACCAGAACGTTCTCACCACTAGCGTCTATTTTCTGAGCATGAGGCACCAACAGGGCGGCGTCAAACCATTTCGGCAATGGTTCGGAGATGGAAAAGCGCGCATGCGATTTGTAGAACATCATCTGGCGCATGCGATCAGCGCTTACGCGTACTCGGAGTTTGATGAGGCCGCGGTCGTCGTGATGGACGGGCGCGGGGCCTGGGAAGCGACATCGATCTGGCATGGAAAGGCTGGCAAACTGGAGCACGTTTTCACCATGCCCTTTCCCGATTCCCTGGGACTATTTTACAGCCAGTTCACTGGCTATCTGGGGTTTCAGCCGAACAGCGACGAGTGGAAAGTGATGGGTCTCGCGCCGTACGGTCGGGCGAAGATCAAACTTGACGCTTTCATCGACACCGACGCTTCGCCTTACCGGGTGCACGCGAAGCGCATCTTCGGAAACGGGCGCGGAGAATTCTCTGACATAATTTCGGCGCTCGGTCCGCAACGCTTGCCGGAGAGCGAGATCGACGACCGTCACAAAAACATCGCGTATGCGGTGCAGGATGCCTGCGAGCTGGCGATGATGAACGTAGTGCGCATGGCGGTGGAGAAAACGCGCTGCCGGAACCTTTGCATGGCGGGCGGAGTGGCGCTGAATTCGAAAGCCAACGGCAAGATCGTCGCGTCGGGACTGGTTGGCAAAATCTTCGTGCAGCCTGCAGCGTCGGACGACGGCGTCGCGCTTGGTGCGGCCCTGGCGCCTTATCTGGAAAATGGCGGGCGCCTGCCGAACAAAGTCATGCGCCATGCATATCTTGGCCCTGCGTTCGAGGATTCCGCCGTCGAAAATGCGCTGCGTACCTATAAGTTGCCGTATACGCACCTGGACGATCCGGCGGCAACCGCAGCGGAGCTCCTTTCGCAAGGTAAGATTCTGGGCTGGTTCCAGGGACGCATGGAATTTGGCCCGCGCGCGCTGGGAAGCCGCTCGATTCTTGCCGACTCGCGCGATCCGGGAATGAACGCCAGGGTCAACAAAGCGGTGAAGTTTCGCGAATGGTGGCGGCCCTTTGCGCCATCGCTGAAGAAGGAAGCGGCGGCGGAGTATCTTGAGAGCGCAACGGATTCGCCGTTCATGATTCTGACCGCGCAGGTGCGGCCGGAAAAGCGCGGCGTGATTCCTGCGGTGACGCACGTCGACGGCAGCGCGCGGCCGCAAACCGTGGAGAAAGAGATAAATCCGCTGTACTGGCATTTGCTGGATGAGTTCGAAAAGCGCACAGGCGTTCCGGTTGTCATGAACACTTCATTCAATCTGCGCGGCGAGGCTATCGTACATACGCCGACAGATGCCGTGCGCACATTTTTCAGTTCCGGGATGGATGCATTGGTCATTGGCAGCTTTCTTGTGGAGAAATGAGTTGATCAGGGCAGAGCGTTTGACCACAGCCAGACCACTGTTGGCCGCCGCGCTCGTCTTCGTCATGTTTGCATTCTTTTTTCTTGCCCTTCGTTCCAGCGACATTGGCGCAGTGGATGGAGCAGTCCGCTGCCTGGAGGTATTCCGCCGCGGCCGGATATTTTTTCATGAGAATAATCACCTGCTGTACCCAGTCAACGTGTTGGTGTGGACTCGCTTCCTATCGCACCTAGGTCTTGGAGCCAGCAATCCGGCGGAGTTTTATGCGCTCGCCCAAACCATGAATTGCGTGGCAGCGGCAGCATGCCTGGCGATGCTCTTCTATCTCAGCTTGTCCCTCTTTTCTTCCTTCGGGCTGGCGCTCGGCCTGGTGCTTGGATATGGATTCTCCAAGGCATTCCTTTTGCACGCGACAAACTCAGCGGAGCCCGTGGTCGGCCTCTTCTGGAGTTTGCTGGGCATGTGCTTCGCAAGCATCTTGGTGAAACGCAGGTCACACTTATCGGTCATTCTGTCGGCGCTCTGTTTTTCCCTGGCAATGGCCACCTACCAGTCCATGTTCTTTCTCGCTCCTGCGGCTATTGCCTTGATATGGCAAGGAGGATATTTCCGGGATGGCGGAGCATTCTTTTCGCGCGCGCGTCTACTCGAGTTCGGCGAATTTATTTTGACTGGAGTTGTTGCCTGCGCCGTTCTGTTTGGGTGGGCCTATTGGCATCAAGGAATGAAAAGCCCCGACGAATTGATTGGTCGCTTTTTCGCCCACGGGGACGCTCGAGTGTACTTGAGCCTGACCATGGGAAAATTATGGAATATGCCGGTTGGACTGGTGCGAAACATTTTTCCGGTTCTATCATATTTTGCCGGCATTCGCAGGCTGTTGATCGGGCCCAAGTTCTCCTTGGTTTCCTTTCTGCTCGCACTGGTGAGCACTTTTGCATTCTTGTTTGCGGCCTTGAGAAGGTTGATTGCGGAGTGGGGTTCACTCGCGGCGCCAGTTCGCGCCGCCACAGTTGCTGCGGCGGTGGGCTTCGCCTTCACTCTAATTCCGGCGCTGGTGTGGGATCCGCAATACGACAAACTATGGCTGCAGCAGCTGGCTTGCCTTGCTTTTCTGGTCGCCAGTTCAAGGATAGTGTCCGACTTGGATCGTCGAGCCCGCTCGCCGCTCCCGAAGGTGCTGCCGGCGCTGCTGTTGTGCGGCCTGGCAATGAACCTTGTATGGTTGACGCGCAGCCATTACTCGAAAACTTCCGAAATGAGCGAAGCGCAGCGGCTGGCAGGTGTAATCGGGGCGCGGGATTTGCTAGTTGGGGATTGGGACGAAATATCAACGCTGTACGGCTATGGATGGTCTGCGGACGGCCGATTTATTTCGTTTCCCACGGAAGCAGTGTTGCACGGCTTCGATTCTGTAGCCCGACTTCGCGAGGCGATCTGGGAGACCCAGAAGATCGGCGGCCACGTGTACTTCCTTTCTCTTCTCGACCTGCCCCGAGCAACATGGGACTCCTCCTTGGGGGCACGCTGCGGTGTGCCTTACTCGGAGATGGATTTTTACCGGGAGCATTCGAGGGTCCGTGAGTTGTTTCACAGCAAGTCATCACAACTCTCTCTGCGACAACTAGATGCTCCCGATTCAAGCGCAACCTCCAAATAAGTGCACACCAACTGTTTGCGTGCGGCTAGCGATGGCTGCTGAGGGCGAGCGATAGGAATGGATATGCAGGGGATTATTGCTTTGCTGGGTCGGCGGGATGAGCCGACCGATGCGGTGGAAGAATATTGTCGCTATCTCGGCGCTGCGCTGGGCACGCACGGCTTCGAGCTCGCGGTGGCAAGGCTTCCCTGGAAGGAGCGCGGCTGGTCTGCTGCGCTGCGCGAACTGCGGCAAAAAGCTGCGGATTGGCGCGGCCAGTGGGTGTGCGCGCAGTACACTGCACTGGCTTGGTCTGCGCACGGTTTCCCTCTGCGGTTTCTGTCCGTTCTGAATGTGTTGCGGCGCGCGGACACGCGCGTCACTGTGGTGTACCACGATGCTGGGCCGTATTCTGGCAGCCGCATCCTCGATCAACTACGGCGCGCCGTGCAACTGCTGGGCATCTTCACGGTTCCTCTGAGTGCGATTTCGTGGCTCGGCGCCCCGCCACGCAATGCGGCGTTCATTCCGGTGGGCGCAAACTTGCCGGTCAACACGATCATTCAGACGAAGACTTCCAAGAGTGCGCAACGAGTGTTGAGGGTCGCGGTATTCGGAATCACGGGCGGCGAAGCGGGGCGCCGCGAATCTGCGCGGATCGCAGACGCCATTCGTTTTGCCTCGGCAAGAATTGGAAGACTCGAGTTGCGCGCGTTCGGCCGCCATGCCGACGATTGCGAATCGATGCTGCGTGAAAAGTTGCGCGATACTCCCGTGGACGTTCAGGTCAAAGGCGTGCTGCCACCCGAGGAAGCTGTCAGAGAACTTGCTTCTGCGGATGCGATGCTCTTCGTGCGCGGCGCGATTTCCACGCGCCGAGGCAGCGCCGTCGCCGGCATTGCATGCGGTCTGCCGGTGATTGCGGAACGCGGAACTGAAACCTCGGGCCCGATCAAAGAGGCGGGCGTGGTGCTGGTGTCCGCGGATAAGCCTGGGGAATTCAGCGAAGCACTGCTGCGGGTGCTGACAAATGCGGATTACCGCGCGCAATTAGCAGAGAGGAGCCGGCATGCGCAGGACAAATACTTCTCTTGGCCGGCGATTGCCGCACGCTACGCCGAAGAGCTGCGGAAAACTAGATAGGTCAGAAGGCCGACACCACTTTTTTGCCAGCACAGCGATGGGCTGTAGTGAGGACGGCAAGAAAAATCGGCAACGCTCGACAATTCACAAAACACTTCTTGTCTCCGCTACACCGCGCCACTACCTGCAGAGTGCCTCGATCAGCTTCTCTTTCTTTTTCTCAGCGTAGGAGGTCAGCGCATCGAGCGATGCTACATATCCCGCGACCGCCGCGGCCGCGAGAAGCGCGAACGCCTTGGCGGGCAGCCAGCGGTCGCCGGTCCACCGCCCCAGCCCCAAGACCACGGAGCTTATCCCGAAAAGCAAAATCTGCGCACCGAAGGCCACGAGCACCGCCATACCCGATTGCCGCTGTCCATGGACTTGACCGAATGCCAGCCTGCGCGGGAAGCTCAGCGACGACCAGTTGGCGATCGACAATTGCCCGACCAACGTGAAAATAATGGCCGCTAGCGTTGCGGTGAAGATCGGCGCCGATGGCCGCCCCACGCGGTAGCAAAACGCGGCAATGCACAGCGTGAGCTCCGTCGCGACCAGCGCAACCTGCACAAAATTTTTACCAAGAAACACGTCGCGAAATTGCAACGGCGCTGTGAAGTACGTCTGCACGCCGGCATTCTCATAAGCGAAGCTGTTATACGCCGGAGCCATCAAAATCAAAATGATGTAGGCCACTAAGCCGGGAAAGAACAATTCCGGAGAGATGCCGCTTTTCGCTCCGGAAAAGCGGAACAGCGTGACCTGGGTGATGAGCGCAAAGACCAGGATGGGCGGCAAGAATAGCAATAAGGCGGCAAAACCGTTGCGCAGCAAATAGCGAATTTCCTTGCGAATGACGGCGGCAACTTGCGGCGATAGCAAGCCGAGCGCGTCTGCACCCGATTCCTCCTTCACCTTGTTGCGAATCGCCTTCTGTGTCGCCGGAGTTTCGCTCAGCTCCTCCCCGCGATACTGCGCCGCAAAGCGCAGCCACAGCAGGCCGCCAAAAAACACTGCGTAGCACGCAATTCCTGCGACCGCAATGGCGAACGCGCCGTAATTTCCGGCCGACGCTGCTCCCACGCCCTTGCCGGCCAGCGATGCCGGAAAGTATGCAAAATAAGGGAGGGCACGGACAAGCCAGGGCTCGGCGGAATTCCCGTAACGATTCAACAGCGGACCCAGCAACTGGAGCGACACCATAAGAAGGATAAAGCCCGCGAAAAAGAGCTCGCGCGTGCGGCGCCGCGCCAGCAAGCGTTCCATCCAGGACCCCAGCAGGCGTTCCAGCGCCACGTTGAACAAGATGAACAGCACGGCCACCAGCAGCATGGCCGGCAGCAACGCGACGTCCGCCGCAGCCGCGCCCAGGATGATGGATATTGTCCAGCAAACAGCTGCCAAGCCGGTGAAATCCGCCAATCCATAGGCCAGGCCTAGTATGTAGAACGCGCCAAAACTTAGAGGGAAGCGCAACAGCCCGCGGAACTCGAACGAAGCTCCGAAGCCTGCCACGATGATGGGAAAGAGCTGCCACCACAAAAAAATGGCCCAGAAAAACAAGCTCAGCCATGTGGGCCTGCCGCTGGATACAAAATTGCGCGCGCCCTCAAACAAGGCAAAGCACAATACAGTTACGAACGCGCCGGCCAGCAAACCGACAATGATCAGCCCAAGGAGATCGAGGCGGCTTTGCTTTCGCCGGAGGTTATTGTGCAGCATCCGCCAGCGCAAGCCGGCGATCAGCCCGATTTGCTTCAGGATGCCAACCGGCTGCGCTACGTCAGCCACGAAAGCTCCTCGATCTGCGTCCGTTCCGCGCCGCTCTGGCCCACGATCGACAGGAAAATCTGCTCCAAAGTTGTCTTGTTGCCTTCTTCTCCGGCAATCCCCGCGCGCAATTCTTGGATGGAACCCTGCGCCACCAGCCGGCCCTGGTGAATGATTCCCACGTGGCTGCACAAGCGCTCGACAATCTCCAGCACGTGCGAGGTAAGAAAAATCGTCACGCCGCGCGCCGTCATGCGCCCCAGCAGTGCCTTCAATGCGCCGGCCGCCAGGGCATCCACGCCTTCGAACGGCTCATCGAGGAAAAGAATGCGCGGTCCGTGAATCACCGCCGCGGCCAGCGCCAGCTTTTTCTGCATGCCGTGCGAATAATCCGCGATCATCGATTTCGGCCGGTCCGCCAGTTGCATGAATTCCAGCAGCTCTTCGGTGCGTCGAACCGTTGTGGCGTGGTTGAGCCCGTACATCCTGCCCACAAAACGCAAATATTCCGTGCCGGTCAAGCGCTCGAAAAGCCCCATGCCTTCGGGCACTACGCCGATCTGCCGCTTGACCTCGAGTGTGTGCGAGGAGAAGTCCAGCCCCAGCAGTTGCATGCGCCCGGAGGTTGGCGCCAGCAGTCCAGTGAGCATCTTGATGGTTGTGGATTTCCCCGCGCCGTTGGGTCCCAGAAAGCCGAAAAATTGCCCGGCGGTCACCCGCAGATCAACATTGTCCACCGCGGTGAGGGCACCGAAGCGCCGTGTAAGCTTTTCCGTCACAATGGCCAAGTCGGTCATTGTTTCTCCCTGGGCTGATAGTTCGCAGCAAAACTCTAGCACGAACACGCATCGCCTCAGGCGTCGGGCAGCGCGCAAACACAGCGTTTCCTAAAATTTTTCTTCAGACGGGAGTTTTCTGCGTGGCGGGCGCAACGCCGGCTAGCTGCGGTTCTTTCGCCGGGAACGCTGCGAGCACCGCCGGCAACTCCACGCGAAAAACCGCGCCGCCTTGTTGCGAGTTGTAGCAAAGAATCTTTCCGGCGTGCTCCTGCAGGATGCCGAAGCAGATGCTCAAGCCCAGGCCGGTGCCCTTGCCAACAGGCTTGGTGGTGTAAAACGGGTCGAACACGCGCTGCGGGTCCTTGATCCCCGGTCCCGTGTCGGTAAACAGGATCACCACGTTGCCCCGATCCCGTATGGTCTTGATGCTCAGCACTCCACCCTCGCTTGCTTCCATCGCGTCAATCGCGTTGTTGATGATGTTGAAGAATACCTGGAGCAACTGATTCCCGTCGCCGCGCACGCCCGGCAGCACGGATTCCAGTTGCAGCTCGATGCGCGACTTCGACGAACGCAAATCCAGAGCCCGCAGTTGCACCGCATTGGTGACTACCGTGTTGATGTCCAGCAGCGTGCGCTCCGGCGGCACCTGCCGCGCAAATCTCAGCAGATTGGCCACCAGCGTCTTCGTGCGCCTTGCCTGATCGCGAATCTTCCCCGCCGTCACGCGAGCTTTCTCCGGCAGCGTCGGGTCATCCGCCAGCAGGTCCGAGTAGCCGAGAATCGCCGCAAGCGGATTGTTGATCTCATGTGCCGCGCCGGCCGCCAGTTGGCCGAGCGAAACAAGCTTTTCCGTTTGCACCATCTGCGCTTGCAACCTCTGTAAATTTTCGATGGACTGTTCTGACTTCGACAGCAGTCGGGCGCGATCCGCGTCCGCCATGTGTGTTCGCAGGAACACGAGGAAAGCGATGGGCACCGAGGCAATCAGCGTGGTCATCAAACGAAAATCGCGCACTACCGGGGTATCGTGCTCGAAACGCAACGTAAAGATAGCGAATATCGGCAGCGATATGACGGCTGCCATGGCCAGCCGCGCGGACCACGCGCTGTCGCGAGGTTTGTCGTCTCCGTCACCGTCTTGCAGGATTTCCAATTCCGCCCGCTTCAGATAGGCAATCACGCCGGCCAACCCAAACCACAGAAACGACGAGATCAGCGGAAGATCGTAAAGGCTCCCGGTCACATACTTTTTCGTACTGATGGCTACGTTGATGGTCAGGGAAGAAAGCATGTACATCGCGGAGGCGCCAAACAGGTTGGCATACACCACGCGCCATGCGCCTTTGGCCTTCAAACACAGCACGCCAAGTCCGATGACGATCACCATGTTCTGCACATTGCTGACCACGTCGTAGTTGTAGTTGTATTGCGCCTCTGACGGCGTGGCGTACATCCAGGGGAAAACCACGAAGGCGTAAACGAAGGTCCACCAAGTGAGCAGAAGAACAAAATTTAAATAGCCAAACTGAAGCCGCACTTCGCCGCGCTTGCGGTGCGGTTGCAGCGCCAGCGCCGCCATGATGGGAATCCCTTTGAGGAAGAAAACAATATCCCCGCCATAGATAACCGGCATGCGCTGGTGTTCGTAGACCTCGTAGTACGTCCACTGAAACTGCCCAATCATCCACAGCGCGCAGCCCATCGCCAGCAGCATCCAGAAAATGTTGCGACGCCAATGCGGCGTACCGGCGTTGAGCAGCAGCCCGGCATTGGCCAGCAGCGGGACCATACACTGCACCAGGTTCCCGAACGTGGAAACCGCGTCGGGATGTCCGGCAAGCGTGATCGACACGAGCGCATAGATGCCGACTATTGCCAGCCAGATTCCCACCAGAATGCCGATGATTCGGGAGAAAGACATACTCGTGCTTCAGGATATTTTAGAGGGGAAGCGCGCGTATCGGGGTCCGCGTTGCTTCGCGGATAGCCAAAGCATAACTGCGCGCCTATTTCTGCCGCGCGTGGTCTACTCTGGGCAGGCTGCGCCGCCGGCGATCCAGATCTTCATTTGCGCCACAGTGTCCGAGTGGGAAAGCGGCGGCAACGTCCGCCCGTCGCCCGGACTCCAGCCCCAACCCACCAGATCATCGTTTCCCACATGGTCGAGAAGCTTCTCCAGCGAACGCCCACCGTTCTGCTTGGGATCCTTGATCTGCTTGCACAGTTCCGCCGGCGACCGGCCGGCAAAAACCATTTTATGTTCCGGCGACGGCAGCGACCATTTCGGGCTGCCTGGCGGCATGTGCGCTCCTGCTAGATTCACCGTCTGGTGGCATGTATCGCAGCGCATTGCGGTTACTCCGTGTCCATCGGCGCCGCGCTTCACGTTTTGCAAGTGCGCGTGGCTGTTATCGCCCTGCAAGGGAGCATCTCCCGCTGGGTGACAGTTCTGGCATCGCGCAGAAGTCAGCACGCGATAAAACTGCATAAACGCCGCGCGTGACGAAGCGGCATCCGGCTTCGCGCCCGTTTGCGCGCTCAGCGAACACGCGAGCAGCGTCAGAATCGCCGCGCTTCCAAGAATTGCCAATCCACCACGAAGCCTGTAACTCCGGATCGCCACCCGCAAAGAAGCTCTTCGATTGTTCCCGGGCGTATTCATGACTTTGCCCCCGCATTCTCCGCCAAGTCACTCGCGCGGATAGGGAGCCGCCGAATGCGTTTGCCGGTAACCGCGAAAATCGCGTTGGCCAGCGCCGGAGCCACCGGCGGCACACCCGGCTCGCCCACTCCAGTCGGATTCGCGCTGCTCGGAACGATGTACACTTCGATTTTCGGCGACTCGAAGATTCGCAGCATTTGGTAATCGTGGAAATTCGTCTGCTCCACTCTTCCGTTCTTCAGCGTAATCTCCGTCTTCAGCGCCGCGGTCAGCCCGAAAACGATTCCGCCTTCCATCTGCGCCTTCACGGTGTCCGGGTTAATCACCGTCCCGCAATCGACGGCGCACACCACGCGGTGTACGAGCACTGCACCGTCTTTCGCTACCGACGCCTCCACAACCTGCGCGACATAGCTGTCAAAAGAAAAGTGCCCGGCGATCCCGCGACCCACTCCCGGCGGCAGCTTCGCTCCCCAATTGGCCTTTTGCGCCGCAAGGTCCAGCACCGCCAGCATGCGAGGCTGGCTCGCCAGCAATTTCCGCCGCAGCTCGTAGGGATCCTTTCCGCCGGCATGCGCCACTTCGTCCAAAAACGCTTCCACCGAAAAGCCCGTGTGCGAATGGCCCACCGACCGCCACCACTGCACCGGCACGCCGATCTTCGGACTGTGCAAGTCCACTTGCAGATTGGGAATGCCGTACAGCAAATCCGCGGCGCCTTCTACGGAGGTGGAATCAACACCATCTTTGATTCCAAACGCTTCAAACAGCGTTCCCTGCATGATCGATTGGCCCACGATCGTGTGCGTCCACGCGACTGGCTCGCCATTCGCGTCCAGCCCCGCCGCAAAGCGGTCGTGCCACATCGGCCGGTACCACCCGCCCTTCAAATCGTCTTCGCGCGTCCACACAACTTTCACCGGCGCCTTCGTAACTTTCGCGACGTGCACCGCTTCCCGCACAAAATCCGAAGCCGGATTCGCGCGACGCCCAAATCCGCCGCCCAGCAGTGTGGTGTGAATCTGCACCTTCTCCTGCGGCAATCCCGCTACCTGCGCCGCATTCGCGCGGTCCACCGTCTCAAACTGCGTTCCCGTCCAGATTTCGCAGCTGTCCGCGCGCAGATCCACAACGCAATTCAAAGGCTCCATCATCGCGTGCGCCAAATACGGCACGTCATACTCCGCGGTAATCGTCTTCGTCGCCGTTTTCAATGCGCTCTCCGGATCGCCTGTCTTTTTCGCAACGACCCCCGGCGACTTCGCCTGCTCCGCGAAATCGCGTGTCATCTGCTCGGTCGACAACCCGGCATTCGGGCCCAAATCCCACTCCACCACCAGCTTGTCTCTCCCCACTTTCGCCGGCCAAAACCGCTCCGCAATCACCGCCACGCCGGACTCCACCTGCTCCACCGCCTTTACGCCCTGCACCTTCAGCGCCTCGCTGGCGTCAAATTTCGCCACCTTTCCGCCAAAGACCGGCGGCCGCGCCACCACTGCCGTAAGCATTCCCGGCAAGCTGACGTCCAGTCCAAACTGCGCGCTCCCGTTCGTCTTCGATGGCGTATCCAGCCGCCGCGTGGGTTTGCCAATCAGCGTGAAACTCTTCGCGTCCTTCAGCTTCACTTCCGCTGGCGGTGTCAGTTGCGCGGCTGCATTTGCCAAAGAGCCATACGTCGCTCGTTGCCCCGTCGCGCGATGCAGCACTACTCCCTTCTCCACCTGGCAACTCGCCGCGTCCACCTTCCACTGCTGCGCCGCCGCGGCCACCAACATCGTCCGCGCAAGCGCCCCCATTTTGCGATAGCGCTCCCACTCCGCAGGGGACGTCGTACTTCCACCGGTCATCTGCATACCAAAGGCCGGATGGTTATAGACTTTATCCACCGGCGCTGCTTCCACGCGAATCTTCGACCAGTCTGCCTCCAGCTCTTCGTTCAGCAGCATTGGCAGCGACGTGTACACACCTTGGCCCATCTCCGAGTGGCTGGCAATCACCGTCACACTTTCATCCGTACCAATTCGCACAAAAGCATTCAACGCAGCCTGATTTTCCCCGGCAGCGGCTTTGCCTGCGCCCGCGCTGGGCAGGGGCAGATACCAGCTCACCAGCAGCCCACCGCCCACGGCCGCGCCCGTCTTGAGGAACTCCCGCCGTCCCACTATCGCCGGTGCGCTCATCTCGTCCTCCGTCCGTCGCTTAATTCCGCCGCCCTGTGAATGGCTTGCCGGATGCGCGGGTAGGTTCCGCAGCGGCAGATGTTGCCGCCCATCGCCTCATCGATGTCTTTGTCCGTGGGTTTGGGAATCTCCGCCAACAGCACCGCCGCGCTCATAATCTGCCCGGACTGGCAGTAGCCGCACTGCGGCACGTCCAGCTCGATCCACGCCTTTTGCAGTGGATGCGTCAGATCGGTGGACAGCCCCTCGATCGTCGTCACGTGCTTCCCCTCCACCCGCGATACCGGCGCTACGCACGAGCGGATCGCCTTTCCTTCCAGGTGTACGGTGCACGCTCCGCAGAGCGCCATCCCGCAGCCAAATTTTGTTCCCGTCAACGCCAGCGACTCTCGCAGCACCCACAACAATGGAGCCGATGGGTCGACGTCGACCTCGACAGCCTTCCCATTTACGAAGAAGTTGGTCATAACCTGTTCTCCCGAGCGCGAATGGCAACCTTTGGTTGCCTCTTGGATGGTGGAACGCAATCGAAGGTTACGGCTGGGCGACCACTCTACGCGGCCAAGAGCCTAGCGCAAAAACAGGCTCTTTTCAGCAATTTGCGCTGAAACTCCCAGCGGCCGGGGTATTCAATCCGGAGGAAGGTGTTCGAGCCTGCGATTACCCATCCATTCGAAGGGAGCAGCCGTAGCATAATAAGAGAGGCACGGGCTTCACCGGGTCTAAAAGGAACTATGCTGCTTCGCAAGCCTACGGATTTGACGCATGCGGATGTAACGCCAAAGTCGGTCTACCTGGACCGCCGCAAATTTCTGCGCGGCGTGGGCATCGCAGGCCTGGCGGCCGCTGCCGGCCAGCGTCTGTTCGACCTGGCTATTCCTACGCAAACTGTGCACGCCGGCACGAAGCTCACCACCATCAAAGGTCCCTTCAGCACTGACGAAAAAATCAATTCCTTCAACGACGTGACGCATTACAACAACTTCTACGAATTCGGCGTGGACAAAGACCAGCCCGCCAAGAATTCCCAAAAATTTGTCACTTCCCCCTGGACCGTTTCCGTCGGCGGCGAGGTCAAGAAGTCGCGTAAGTTCTCGATGGACGAAATCCTCAAGCTCGCACCTCTCGAAGAGCGCATTTACCGCCATCGCTGCGTCGAGGGTTGGTCCATCGTCGTTCCCTGGATCGGTTTTTCTCTCAGCACATTGGTCAATCTCGTCGAGCCCACGTCGAAAGCGCGCTTCGTCGCCTTTGAAAGCTACTACGATCCCGGCCAGATGCCGCTCGGAAAATACGCTGGAATCGAGTTGCCTTATGTCGAAGGCCTGCGGCTCGACGAAGCCATGCACCCGCTCGCGCTTCTCTGTGTCGGAATGTACGGCGAAACGTTGCCTAATCAGGATGGCGCTCCGGTGCGCCTGGTCGTGCCGTGGAAATATGGATTCAAGAGCATCAAATCCCTGGTGAAAATCCGTTTTGTCAAAGACCAGCCGCCCACTACGTGGAATCTCTATTCCTCACAAGAGTACGGCTTCTATTCCAACGTGAATCCCAATGTCGATCATCCGCGCTGGAGCCAGGCTCGCGAGCGCCGCCTCCCCGAATTCTTCAAGACCCACAAGACCCTGATGTTCAACGGCTATGGCGATCAAGTCGCCAGCCTCTACACCGGCATGGATCTGCGCAAAAACTACTAGGCGGAAATCGCTGCGTGCACACCCTTCTCGTCAGCAGATGGACCAAAGCCGCCCTGTTCCTTTTGTGCCTCGGCCCGCTCGCTGCCATCATCTGGCCATTCGTTCGCGGCTACACCATCCCCAATCCACTGGAGTTCATCCAGCACACGACCGGCGACTGGACCTTGCGTTTCCTGGTCATCACCCTCACCATCACGCCGCTGCGCCAGCTTCTTCGCCTTCCCGAGCTAATCCGTTTTCGCCGAATGCTCGGCCTCTTCGCCTTTTTCTACGCCTGCCTGCATTTCACCACTTATCTTTGGTTCGACAAGCTTTTCGATGCTCACGAAATCTGGAAAGACGTTTACAAGCGCCCGTTCATCACCGTGGGCTTTCTCGCGTTCACTCTGCTCATTCCTCTGGCGATTACATCGACCGCCGGCTGGATTCGCCGCCTCGGCGGCCGCCGTTGGCGCATACTGCACCGCGCCATTTACATCAGCGCCGTCTGTGGAGTCATTCACTACTACTGGCAGGTGAAATCCGCGGTGATCCGTCCGCTGTTCTACGCGGCGCTAGTGGGTATGCTGCTGGCCTGGCGCGTGGGCGAATGGCTTTTGCGGCGCAGGCGAATGGCACTCGCCAACGCGGTGCCGCAACGAAGCCCCATCAACGCTTCTCACTGATTTTACTGCTCAGTTGGGTTCGCTGGCTTGCGGAGCATCCTCGGCGAGGTCCAGCCCCCAAAAGCGCGGCGCGGGCGTAAGAAACTCCACTCCCACGCGCTGCCGGTCAGCCGGCTCCCCCAAATACACGACGCGGCATTCCTGCTCTTCCTGCGTTTCCGGGTGCGTCAGCACCAGCATCTCGCCGTCGTCAATCTCATGCTTCAGCAGGATCAGCGCCCCATGCGCATTCACCACCACGGTTTCGCATGTCTCACGGAATTTCCTGCCATCGTGCGCGCGTCCTTGCGCCTTCAACTTCATCTTCAGGAAAGCTCGTCCACTGCGCCGCGGCGATTTGGAAGCCACTGTGTCCATGCTTCCATGTTCCAGTCCCCCACAGACCCCCGTCAATTGCCCCCAAGTTCAGATGTTCCCCACCCGCAACCCGCTCGGCTCTGCGATCTCTGTGCTCCTATCTCCGTGATCTCTGTGTTAAGTCTTTTCCTTCAGCTCGATCACGCCGCCATCCCAATCCGCCGGATCAAATCCTCCTGCTCCGTCCTGCTCTCCGCGCCAATCGTAAACGCGTCCAGCAACCCCAGCCCCAGCGCGAATTTCAGCGCCTCATCCTGCCGGTTGCGCATATCTCCCTGACCTAAAATCTTCATTCCCACAATCCCCTTCCCAGCCGCCTTCATTTCCCGCATCACACTCACCACCGTCTGCGGATCCGAATCCATGAACGACCCGATCGGATTGATGCGCACCAGATGCACCTGGACCCACGAAGACTTCGTCGCCGTCCGCAGCGCCTCGATCGAGTGGCACGAGCAGCCATGCGCCCGAATCGTGCCCTTCTGCCGGGCCTCCTCGAAGACATCCATTACTCCGCGGTACCGCTCCGTCCAGTCGCCCTCCGTCAAGCAATGCATCAAGCAAATATCCAGGTAATCCGTTCCCAATTCTTGCCGGAATCGCTCGATGTCCGCGCACGCCGTCGCCGCATCGCGTGCCCACGTCTTCGTCAGCACGGTCACCTTCTCGCGCGGCACGTGCTTTAGGGCCTCTGCCACGTGCGGATGGCTCCCATAAGAATCCGCCGCATCAAAAAACCGCAGCCCGTGCTCGTAACCATTCAGCAGCAAATCCGACAATCCTTTGATTCCCAGCGCCGTCTGATGGGAGTGATGCCCCGACCCCACGGTGCCCGTTCCCATCGCGAGCAAGCTCGTCTGAATACCCGTCTTCCCGATGGTTACCGTATCATTCGCCGCAAACTTGCGCGGCAGAGCAGGAAGCGCCGCCAGCCTTGCATCCGGTGCCATTCCAAGCGAAGCGAGGAGCCCGCGTTTCGCCGCCAGGCCGCCGTAGCCCAGCCACGCAGTTCCCAGTCCGCCAGCCGCATGCCGCATGAATTCTCTGCGTTTCATGACTCCCCTCCCCGCTTCTCAGCCCCGAGCCGCTCGCTAGTTTGGACGCCCGCCTCGCCCGCGGTTATCACTGAGGCGCCGGCATCTTGTTGACCCTGAGCGTCGTCGAAGGATCGGCTCGCCGCCGGCCCTATCATACGCCCACCGCAAATCGTTGCGTCATACGGCACCACCCCTTCCCTTCCGACCTGCACCGTATGATTCTGTTAGCAAGGACTTACCATCGAAATTCCAAAACACGAACGGCGCCGCCATCCGCGCTATACGGCGCCCAAAGATCTGCTGATCGGCTGGCAAGGTGCGGGAAAGCGCAACGTCTCGAATGCCGAGGAGTTGGGCATCGGCGGGGTGTTTCTTCTCGTCGCTCATCCACTCTCCGCCGGCACGCACGTGGAAATGCTTTTCGACGTTCCCGGCGGCGAGGTTCGCGCGCGCGCCATCGTCCGCCACGGCCGCGCCGGACACGGCATGGGCGTGCGGTTCGTGCACATGGGCTCCGAAGACCGCGCTCGTCTCCATCGTTTCGTCAAGCAGCTCGCCGAAGAGTCTAGTCTCCAAACCATTCCCCAGCCTTCGAGTTGGTTCGAACGCGGTGCGTTGCCCCTGGACTCCGGCGAAATCAAAACGCACCACGAACTCTTCGCGTTACTCAATAAAATTTATTCCGCTCGCCTCACCGGCCAGCTCCAACTCGTTCTCGGGCGCGTCGAGCGCCACCTTTTTTTCGACGGCGGCCAACTCGTCTTCGCCACCAGCAGCGACCGCCAGGACAGTCTCGGCGAAATGATGCTGCGCGAAGGCGTCCTCACGCAAGGTCGCTTTGAAGAAGCCACGGAGTTGGTCAAGACCGGCCAGCGCTTCGGCTCGGCAATCGCTGAATTGGGCATTTTCACGGTCGAGCAAGTCGTTCTCTGGGTGCAGCGCCAGTTGACGCAAATCACCTCCTCGATCCTCGACTATCCTTCCGGCCGCTTTTATTTTTTCAGCTCGCTCGAAAAAAACGTCGTCCCCGAAATCGGCATCCCCGTTCCTCTCGGCAAGCTCCTCCTCGAAGCTGTCCGCCGCGCCAAGGATCTCCCGCTCGCACATCTCGCCGCCGATGCCGCCCTGCGCATCGACCTCTCTCCCGATCCGTTGCTTCGCTACCAAGTCGTTGAACTTGACGATACCGAACGCCGCCTCCTCCTTTCCATTTCGCGTCCTGTCTCCGCAAAGGACTTTCTCGCCAGCTGCACCGTCCCCCAAGATTCCGCCGCCCGCGCTCTCTACGCTCTGCTGGTTCTCGGCGCGGTCATCAGCGTGCCCATTCCCGCACAGCCGGCGGAGAGTGCGCAGCCGACGCAGCAAGCCGCTCAGCCCGCGCCAGCAGCAACGCCAACACCCGTCCCGGAGCAGCCTGCAGCCGTAGCCGCTGCTCCCGAACCACCGAGCCCCGCTCCGGCCGATCATTCGCCAGACACAAAAAAATTCGAAGGCGAAATTCACGCCCTGCTCGACCTCGCCGCCAAAAGCACCTACTACGAACTGCTCGGCGTCACCGCCGCCTCTCCGCCCGAACTCGTCAAAGAAAATTTCCATCGCTTGGCCCGCAAGTTTCACCCCGACCGCCATATGGGCCACAGTGAATGGCTCGGCTTGCTCCAGGACCTGATGGGCCGCTTGACCATCGCTTACAAAACGATCGTCGATGAGGAAACGCGCGCCGCCTACGACAAGCAAATCGCCGCTGCCGGCGCCTTCACCCTCGGCCAGGAAAAAACCGAAACTCAAGAAACCGTCGACGAGTGCCTCACCCGCGCCAAGCAAGCCCTCCGCGCACGCAACTTTGCCGGCTCCATTCTCTGGCTCCGCAAATGCGTCGAAATCGCCCCTGACGTTGCAAAGCATCACGCCATGCTCGCGCGCAGTCTCGCCGCCATCCCGCAATACCGCCAGGACGCCGTCCGCCACTTCTCTCTGGCCATCGAGCTAGACCAATGGAACACCTCCACCTATTTCCAGTTTGGCGAGCTCTACGAAGTCATGCGCCTCCCCTGGCGCGCTGTCCCTCTCTACCGCCGCATCCTCGAAATCGATCCCCAGCACACCAAGGCTATCGAGCGCCTCGCCGCCCTCGAAGCCAACGCCGAATCCGCAAAGTCAAGATCCGAAAAATCCTTCATCTACCGCCTCTTCCAACGCAAAGCTTGACTCCGCGGACCGCACGCCCTCCGGCTCTATCTCCTCCGCCCCCAATATCCGCGCTGCCGCCGCGCAACTCCGCCCGTAGCGACTCCGAAACATTAGTTCCGAGGGGGCATTGACCTCCGCAAGGAACGGCGAGAAGGTCAAAGTAAGCCGTTTTGCGTCTGTACCTTGCAAGAAAACGAAGATGCTCACAGCCACCAAAGCCGGCAGGTACGAAATCCTTGGCGAACTCGGCCGCGGTGGCATGGGTGTCGTTTATCGCGCCAAAGACCCGCTGATTGGCCGTACCGTCGCCGTCAAGACCATCCGGCTCTCCGAAGAGGGCACCGGAATGTCCCACGCCGAGTTAGTCGAGCGCTTCCAAACCGAAGCACGCGCTGCCGGGCTCCTCACCCACCCCAACATTGTGGTGATCTACGACGCCGGCGAAACCGACGGCCTGTACTACATCACCATGGAGCTGGTGAACGGCAAGAGCCTGCAATCCCTGCTGGATTCCGGCCAGAAGTTCCCTCTTCCGCGTCTCCTGCACATCATTGAGCAGGTCTGCTCCGCGCTACAGTTCGCGCACGATAACAACGTCGTGCACCGCGACATCAAGCCCGCCAACATCATGTTGGCTGCCGACGATCTTGTGAAGATCACCGATTTCGGTACCGCCAAAATCCTGCAATACGGCGCCTCCCAGCAAACCTCTGCAATGGGCACTCCCGGCTACATGTCGCCAGAGCAGATCAAAGGCAAAGCCGTGGATGGCCGCAGCGACATTTTTTCGCTCGGCGTTATGCTTTACGAAATGACCACTGGCCAAAGGCCTTTTCGCGGCCAGGACGTCGCCTCCATTCTGTACCGCATTCTGAACGAAGACCCCGTGCCGCCGCAGAATCTGAATCCCAGTCTTCCGCTGGGCGTGAGCAGCACCATCTTGAAAGCGCTGGCCAAGAGTCCCCATCTGCGTTATGAGAATTGCCGCGAACTGCTGGATGACTTGAAGAACTTCCGGCCGGGCGAAGCCATCGCCGGCACCAAGGCGAACGCCGCACCTCCGGTCCATCGCACCTCGGCACCGCCAGCCAGTCACGACGTGCCCCTCCGCGAAGTGAAGGAAAGGAACTTCAAGGCCGAGATGCCGCAAATTCCCGGCGTCGAAGCGCGCCCCACTCCTCCGCCGCGCGCCAAGCCGGCCCCGCCGGCGAGCGATGCTGCCGCCAACGATGCCGCTGCCGAGATCATGCGGGCGGCGCGCGGCGTTTACGCAGGGCCAACGACGAAGCTGGATCTTGCCGCGGTCGCCGTGCGCCTCGCGAAAATCGCCGCCGGAATCGTGCTGGTCGCCATGCTCGGCGCTTTCGTCATCAAAGCGATCAGTCGCGCAAATCAAGGCGATTCGGACGCGCCGCCCGCTCGCCAAGACAACCTTCCTTCCGCGCAGCCGCAGAGTACGGATGCGGAAACGGATCCAGCGCAGAGGCCGCTTTACGTTAGCCAGTCGAATCCGGACGTCGCCACCGTCAGCGAGTTAGCACAGCCCTGGTCCTCCAAGAGATTCTTCTTCCGGAGCCTGACCCTGTCTAAGTACGTTCCGGCGCTCATTATTCGCTTGCCGGGGCCTGCATCCGAAAGCAAATCCTATTGGGCGTTTTCCCTGGAAGCGCCCTTCAGTCAGTGCCAGTTCGTGTACCTCGATGACCTCGCGAAGCTTTCTTCCGATTACCGATTCCAGGCCGAGCATCCCATGGTTGTGAATCCCTGCAGTCACGCCATCTTCGACCCCCTGCAACTCAAGGAGCTCCCTGGCAACATTCTGGTGCGCGGTGCCATCGTGCACGGATACGATCCCCGCCCGCCCTACGGCATCGAGCTGAAAGTCACCGGCAATCAAATCCGCGCCCTCGCCATGGAGTGACCTCGGCGAAAGCCTCTTCGCTTATTTCCTCTTGACAATCTAGAGAAGCAGGTTATTCTCCTCTCGGCAATCTAGAGGAGCGAAAATGACCGCGCCGCAAAAACCCGGCAGCGTCGTGCAGGGCACTCTGGACATGCTCATCCTGAAAACTTTGGCCCTCCAGCCCATGCACGGCTACGGCGTCGGCCTGCGCATCGAGCAAATCAGCAAGGGCGTCTTCCAGGTGAATGCCGGCTCGCTGTTTCCCGCTTTGCGGCGATTGGAGCGGCAAGGCTGGATCCACGGCGAATGGCGCGCCACGCAGAATAATCGTCGCGCGAAGTATTACATGCTGACCGATACCGGACGGAAGCAGCTCAAAAGCGAAGCGCGTGAATGGCAGGCCCAGAGTGCGGCCATCGCGCGAATCCTGGAGGCTACATCAGGAGAAGTCTGATGCGTATCTTCAAAATCATCGGCGAAGGGTTGCGGGCGCTATTCGGGAAGCAACGCGTGGAACAAGAGCTGGACGAAGAGCTCCGCTGCTACATGGAGACCGCCGTCGAGCAAAAGGTGCGTGACGGAGCAGCGCGTGAAGAAGCCGCGCGCGAAACCAGAATCGAAATGGGCAGCATGGAAACTCTCAAGGAGCAGGTTCGCGACGTCGGCTGGGAAACGCACATCGAAAGTTTTCTCCAGGATCTGCGCTACGGACTGCGCATGTTGCGCAAGAATCCCTCGTTCACGATTGTGGCGGTACTGGCACTGGCCCTGGGCATCGGCGCGAACACCGCTATGTTCAGCGTGATCGAGGCAGTGCTATTACGGCCCCTGCCCTATCGCCATGCCGGCGAAATCGTGCGCGTATCTTCCACCTGGGATCGCAACGGGACGCTAACAAGTTACACCTCATCGCCGCCCGATTTTTTCGATTGGCGCGACCAGAGCCGCTCCTTCTCTTCCATGTTCGCCTACCGGATGGGCGAATTTGCATTAACAGGGCTAGGCGAGGCCAGGCGTGTTAATGCGGTGATGGCCACGTCCGGGATGTTTTCCACCTTGCAGGCCGAACCCATGCTCGGGCGCGAATTCGCCGCCGAGGAAAATCGCAAGGGCGCAAATCATGTCGTCATTCTCAGCCACCGCCTTTGGCAGTCGGCATTTGCCGGAGCACCGGACGCCATCGGAAAAACAATTCAGCTCGAGAGCGAGCCCTACGCCATTATCGGCGTGATGCCCGCCGATTTCCGCTTTCCCTTGTCCGCTAGCGACGCCTACGTCCCCATCGGTTTCGACGACAAGGTAATGACGCAGCGCGGCGCCCATTACCTGGCGGTCCTCGGACGCCTCAAGAGCGGCGTGACGCCCGCGCAGGCCAACGACGATCTCTCCGCAATCATGGCGCAACTCCGAAAGCTCTATCCCGATAAGGATAGCAAGTGGGGTGTGCGCGCGCAGCTTTGGAGCGCAGCCCTGGTCCGCGACATTCGCCCTGCCCTGCTGATGCTCTTGGGAGCCGTCGGGCTTGTGGCGCTGATCGCGTGCGCAAACATCTCCAACCTCCTGCTGGCCCGTGCGACGGTGCGCCATCGAGAGCTGGCCATGCGCCGCGCCCTCGGCGCCGGTCGCTCGCGCTTGGTTCGCCAGATGTTGACCGAAGGTTTGCTTCTTGCCCTGCTGGCCGGAGCCGCCAGCCTGCTCCTGGCGTATTGGGCGCTGGTGGCCATCGTCCGCTTCGGACCGGCGGACATTCCGCGGCTCGCGAGCGTTGGGCTAAACGGACCGGTGCTGGCCTTTGCCATGAGCGTCTCCATCGCGTGCGCGCTGCTGTTCGCCCTGATCCCGGCGCTGCGCTCCTCCGCGCGGGATGTATCCGGCCTGCTGCGGACGTCCGTATCGCCAAGCCGCGAGGCGGGCCGCTTGCGTGGCGCCCTGCTCATAGGAGAAGTAGCGCTGTCCATGATGCTCCTCGCAGGCGCGGGCCTGCTCGTGCGCAGCTTCGTCGGGCTGAGTTCCCTCAGTCCCGGCTTCGACCCCAAGGATGTCTTGACCATGAGCGTTGCTGTGCCCGACGCGCATTACAAAAACAGCGCCGCCCTGCAAAGCTATTGGGAACAAGCGCTGACTCAGTTGCGCGCCTTACCGGGCGTCGCATCGGTAGCTGCGGTAACGCCGCTGCCTCTTTCCGGTGACGATTTCAGCAGCAGCTTCCGCGTCGAAGGCCGCAGCGTCCCGGAGAAGGATGAACCGTCGGCGGAGCTGCGCTTCGCCACGCCGGACTATTTCCAGACACTGGCCATTCCCCTCCGACAGGGCCGCACCTTCACCGAAGCCGACCGGCTGGGCGCGGCCCGCGTTTTACTGATCAGCGAGACCGCCGCCCACATGTTCTTTCCTCAGGGCGACGCCATCGGCCAGAAGATCAAGTTCGGCGCCCGGGGCGGCTACGAACAAAATGAAGGAGAAATCGTCGGCATCGTGGCTGACGTCCGCCACTTCGGCGTCGACGCGCCAATTCCGCCGATGTTTTACGTGCCGCTGGCCCAGTCCGGCATGGATGGTGCGACCGTCGTGATACGCACCCGGGGAGTACCCGCCGCGCTGACGCAACCCGCCCGCAAAATCGTGCAAGCCCTAGACCGCGATGCCCTGGTGAGCGAGCCAGTGCCTATGGAAACGTTGGTCTCCGCCTCGCTGGGCCAGCGGCGCTTTTACATGATGCTCCTCGGCGGCTTCGCGACCCTCGCTCTAGTTCTGGCTGCCGTTGGGCTGTACGGCGTGATTTCCTACTCCGTAGCGCAACGCACGCAAGAGGTCGGCATTCGCGTGGCCCTCGGCGCCAGCCGCAGCGAGGTTGTAGCCATGGTGATGCGCCAAGGTTTGCGCCTCGCCGCCGCCGGCCTGGCCATCGGTCTCGTCCTGGCGCTCCTACTAAAGAGCGTGCTAAAGGGTCTCCTCGTTGGCGTGAGCGCGACAGACCCCGCAACGCTAGCGCTCACCGCGCTGGTGTTGTTCCTCATCGCCGTCCTCGCCTCCTACGTCCCCGCAAGACGCGCCGCCCGCGTCGACCCCATGGTCGCACTCCGCTTCGACTGATTTCGTGATCCCGCCCTTCCCCTTGCTGTCCCTAATTTATGTCTCGGTGACATAAAATTTATGCTTGATACGTAACTCTAACAGTGATACGTTCCCCGCCACGTCTAAGGAGGTTAACAATGTCCCCCCCTCCCCCCCAATTTCCTTTTCGTCATCCTTACGCTGTTCGTCACATCGAGCACCGTGCTCGCCCAAACCCCTTCCGGCCCGACTCGCAAGGCTCCGCCCCCACCCCCGCCGCCCCCCGCGACGGACCAGCAGCAGTTCCTTTCCTATTGGACCACCGAGACCGGTTGGCGTACCGAACTGCAGCTCCGCAACAATCAGGTCGGCCACGACCTGATTGTGACTCCTGTTCTCGGCACAGCCGACGGCACCGAGACGCCTCTTTCCCCTGTCACCGTTCAACCGCAGGAAGTTAAAACCGTTGACGTTGAAACAGCAATAGGAAGCTCCGCGCCCCAGCTTATCGGCACCTACGGCTCGCTCGCCCTCCGCTACCGCACGCCGAGTCAAGCCAATCTATACGCAGTCTCCATGGTCATGGGCGTTGGCCACTCCATCGCCTTCCACATCCCCTGGGCGTCCCTCTCAGTTTCACCTCTGACCAGCGCGTCTACGGCCACGACAAATGCGGTGGATTATGGGAAGACATAAGTGACGCCTTCTATAGCAACTGGAGCACGGCGAATTCCAACATCACCACCGTCGATTACTATGGCACCCACACCGGCATGTCCATCGGCTCCACAACTTCCTCAACCTCCGGGCAATTCCAAGGGTGGCTCAGGCTCAACGATTGCCCCATAGTAGGAAGCGCTCCCAGGCGGGTGGGACAGACTTTTGAATTGGGTGCCGGCGGGTCGCTAAGAGATTTCAACATCGCTGATCACTAACCTTATAGCGCCGAAGTGAGGTAGGGTGCCGCACCCATGTGGGGTTGGTTTTCAAGGGTGCGGTTTTTGAATTTTCCTTCCACGCCATTCATCCCATTGAACTTATAAGTTTACTATTGACAAACGTCCAGACCCGTAATATGATTGCGCGTGTTATCTCGAACAAACCCGTCACTGCGTTGCACCCCTAACCCTTTTAGATTCCGCACTTCCGTGAACCCTCGCATTTTGCACTATTTTGGTGCAAATAAGTCCTTTACAATCCGCCCTTACAGACACCCCTCCAGTAACTCCCTTAGAATGCACACTTACAAAAACACCGGGCGAGGGGGGTGCCTCCGCTTTCTCGGTGCCTCTGTGTCTCTGTGGCAAATCCTATTGTTTCATACTCTTGCGGACTCTTTGGCCTCTTCAAAAAAGTCAAGTCCTTTGCAATCAAGCAAATCCAAACTCTTTTTTGCAAAACACCCGGGGTGGAGGTACCCCAACACTTCCGCGCCGAGCTTCTTCCGCCGTCGCAATGTGCCACGTGGCGCCTCTATCCCCTGTGCCCTCACTCGATTGCGCATACTTGCCGTCGCCACGGGGTGTACTACCCTCTGCGATCTCTGTATTCTGCACTCCGTGCCCTCTGTGTTACGCTTTTTCCCTCTTCGAGCGGCTCAAGCATGCTAACTCCTTTGCTTCTTATCACATCCCTGCAACCCCAGCAGTTTCATACAATTACGCACTCTTTTGCGCAACGGGAATCCGCTATCCCCTCCATTTTCAACAGCTTCCACACTCTTTTGATGTTGATAGGGGGTGGTACCCCCTTTACCCTGCTTGCTCTGAGCCTCGAAGGGAGCGTTTTCCGCTAAGGGCTTACCCTCCCTGCGGCCGAAGGGTCGCTCGGCACTCAGGCGAGTTTGTTCAAACGCGATCGGCGATATTCGTTTCCATGCGCTGGAAGAAAAACAGTCCCCCAATCAGCACCACGCCGACACCAACCGCCGACGCGGCCATTGCCGCCCCCGGCGGCTGTCCGTGTCCCGTCAGCGCCCACCGGAATCCGTCAATGACCCCCGCCATCGGATTCAATCCGTACAGCCAGCGCCAGCGCGCCGGCACCAGCGAGCTCGGGTACGCCACCGGCGACGCCAGCATCCAGAACTGCACCACAAACGGCATCACCGCGCGCACGTCGCGGTACAGAGCGTTCAGCGCCGAAGTCCACAGTCCCACCCCGAGCGCCGTGAGCACCGCCAGCACAATGATCACTGGCAGCAGCAGCACCGTCGCCGGCGGATGGATCCCAAAGGACAACGTCAGCACCACCATCACCAGCAGGCCAATCGCGAAATCCACTAGCCCCGAAAACACCGCCGCAATCGGCAGGATCAGCCGCGGAAAATACACCTTCGTGATCACGTTTTGGTTATCGACCACGATGTTTGTGCAGGCGGTAAGCGCCTGCGAAAAATACGCCCAGGGGACCAGCGCCGCGAAATAAAACACCGGATAAGGCAGCCCCTGCGACGGCAATTTCGCGAGCCGCCCGAAGAAAATCGTGAACACGCCCATGGTCATCAGCGGCTGCAGCACCACCCACAAAACGCCGATGGCCGTTTGCTTGTAGCGGACCTTGATGTCGCGCATCGTGAAAAAATACAGCAGCTCGCGATACTCCCAGACTTCCGCGAGGCGCAACTCCAGCCAGCCGCGCGGAGGCTCGATGCGCACCGCCGCGGACGCGCTGGCATGCGCCTGCATCGGCGTGGTGGATTGCGAGGCAGTAACCGTAGCCATCAAATTATGCGCAACAACATTTGCAAGAGGGCCGATGAAATTCCCAAATCAGATTACCAGAATTCAGCGCGCACGGATTCAAGGCTCGGACTGGTTTTTCATTTGGTTGATGTCGCGGTCTTCGATTTGGCGCATTAAATCGCGGCGATGAAAAAGATAATTCTCCAGGTGCGCGGCCAACTGGCGCGGCACAACGATGAATTGGTTGCGGATCATCTCGCTCCAGGAAATCGGCCCGCGCGGAGGAATCAGGTGCTCGCCCCACTGAAACATGAACGCCGCGTTCCAAAGCATGAACGCGGCGAGGACCAAGGAGGTTGCGGCAACGGCTGCGCGTTGACTGCGAAACAGCGCGGCAACGCGCGCAAGCAGAATGCTCAGGCCAAGAATAAACAGCGGCGTCAGCGAAACGAAAAAGCGGTTGCCGAAAGAAGAGATGCCGGCCCAGTCCGGATAACACGCAATGAAAACATAAAACGCCAGCGCGCCGGCCAGCAGCGGCGTGCCTGCGCGCGGCTCGCGCCACTTAAATAAAATGAGCCCAGCGGTGGCGAGCAAGAGCAGCGGGGTCCAGGAAAACAAGCCGTGTTCGGAGGAAAACAGCACGGCAAGGAAATAAGGCGAGCGCCACGCCCAGTTTTGCACCGAAGCGTAACCGGACTCGAAGGGACTGCCGTAAACGATGTAGCGGGAAACAAACGTGGGGAGCAAGCAGAGCAACGTGACGGCAGCAAACAGCAAGTGCTTCGCGAGAAGTTGCGAAACAGCGGCTCCGCTTCCAACGCCCCGGTTAAAAACCGCCGAGTACTCGCGAAGCGCCTCGACCACGAGAATCATCAGCAGCATGGCGTTGGCGTAATACACGTTGAGCATCAAGCCTGCGATGAGCGCGAGCACAAGCCACTGGCGCAGCGTGCGCCGCTCACGTGTTTGGTGCCAATAAAAAACAAATAGTGAAACCGCGAAAGCCGAATGCGCGTGCGACCAGGAAGGATTGAAATACATGTATACCGGAAGCGAGCTGGCCCACCAAATCGCAAGCGTCGCGAGGAAGGCCCACAAATCTCCGGCATACTGGCGCGCCAAGCGAAACGCCAGCAGCAGCCCGAGAAATCCCCAGAACGCTGTGCCAAAAGCCATGGCCAAGCCGTATGGAGCGGAGAATCCATCCGCCGCCACCTGCGAGCCAAGCGCACGCGCCAGAAGCACGCCGCCGTGCGCCAGCAACAAAAGTGGCGCCCACAGTATTGCCGGTCCGACGGTAAAGTGATTTTCGAG
>WNFT01001293.1_pt1 | contig 28153 bp, 29 predicted proteins | sample 5400191 | NCBI WGS metagenome assembly WNFT01 (sample SAMN13153359, study PRJNA577476) | soil metagenome | isolation source: 80 cm saprolite under Madrone tree | place: USA:California | collected 2016-06-14 | reverse complement strand
AGACTCTAATCAGTGGGCAGTAAGCAGTAAGTAGCGGAACTCGAGGCGGGCCTCAGCGTGAACAGCAGCGGGCCGCAGGTGTTTCTTCTGGACTAATCCAAAGCTCGCGTCATTTCTTCTCAACGTTCGGCTGCCGCCCGGAGTATAGGTAAGTGAGAAGTAGAGAATTCGCACAGATGCCGAGTGGGGCTCACGACATGGCTCTGGCCATAGAAATACTGTTGCCGGTAAACGCCCTGACTCAGACTCAGACATCGCTTACTCTTCTCATTGAACGCGCTGCGTCCGGCGATACGGCGGCCTTCGAGCAGATCATGATTCATTCTCAGCAGAGAGTTATGGTGATGACCTGGCGAATGTTGGGCAACGAGGCCGACGCCCGCGATGCTTCGCAAGAAGTATTTCTGAGAGTTTACAAATACCTGGGACGTTTTAAGCAGGATCAGGACTTCTTCGCGTGGTTGTACCGGATCACGGTTAACGTCTGCCGCGATCTCGCGAAGAAGCGTCAACACCACAACAATCGATTCACTTCGCTCACGGCCCATGACGACGAAGGGGCGTTGGCAGTGACTGCCGAGCAGGAGGACGCTGAAGCGGCCCTGATCCATACACAACAGCGCGAGTTGATCACCAGGGCGATGGCCACTCTGCCGGAGAAAGAACGCGCGTCAATAGTGCTGCGCGACGTTGAAGGACTGCCGACGGACGAAGTCGCGCGGATTATGAACTCGAGTCCAACCACGGTGCGCTCACAGATTAGCTCAGCCCGGAAGAAGATCAAGATTTACTGCGAGCAGTATCTGAGCAGAAAGGAGCGGTGTCAATGAATTGCAAACACGTGCAGGAATTGTTGCCGCTCTTTGTTGGCCGCGACCTCGAAGAAACACGCGCACAGATGGTCACAGCGCATGTGCAATCCTGCATTGAGTGTGCCGGCTCGATTGATGAATACCGCGAGACACGTCAGTTGATAAAACAGTTTGCGCCGCCACCGGTAAGCGATGCCGTTTACGCAGGAATCCGCCAGCGCGTACTGCGCGAGATTGAACAAGAAGCCACGGCGCCGGGTCTGTCCAGACTTTTAGACAGTTTGTTTCGGCCGCGTCTCCGTTGGGCCGTCGCGACTGCGCTGGTGCTCGCCGTCTCTGTGTTCGCCGTTTATTTTGTTGCCAACCGGAGAAACAATCAGCAGCAGGTTGCCGGCAGTGGCCGTACGCTAGATGTGCCGACTTCACCTGCGATCAGAGAGCTCGAGGCGCTCCCACGTCCGAGCCCTGCTCAGAAAAGGTATCCGGTACAAGGATTAGCCAATACTCATCAATTTCAACGACGGAAGAATTCCGGGGCGGCTGCCGATCGCTCAGGGTCGACAACAGTTAATAGCACTGGGCCCCGGTCGATGACCGCCCAGACCTTGCCGAACGAAAACAATAGGTCTGAAGGGGCCACCGTCCCTGCCGACGACTCAGCCACACCAGAGAAAACTCTGCGGGTAGAAATGCAGACCAGGGATCCAAACATCCGCATCATCTGGTTCTCTCATCCACCCAATAGTAAATTTTCCAAAGGTACCTAGGAGGTAACCGTCTCATGCTTAAGTTTATGAAAATCGCGCCGGCAGCAGCCGTTTTGATATTGATCTTTGTCTCTGCGACATTCGCACAGCAAACGGCCACGCCCGCGCCAGCCAAATCCGAACCTGATTTCGTCACCGAAAAAGGTTTCAAGAGTAAGGTCTTCGAGGTTAGGTACCGCGACGCGAACAATCTCTCTTCGGTGCTGCGGCAACTCGGCAGCGGCTTCAAGGGCGCAACTGTTTCGGCCAACTCAGAGTTTAAGACCATCACGGTTCGCGACTTTCCAGAAAATCTCGCGACCATGGAAGAAGCCATCAAGCGGCTCGACATACCCGCCGCGCCACGCCCGAACATAGAACTGCACATACACGTCCTGGTAGCTTCTAACACAACTGTCGCAGGCGCCACGCCCGCTCCGGTCCCGGCAGAATTGAAAGAGGTGCTCACACAGTTGGGCGGGACTCTCAACTACCGGAATTATGAGCTGGCGGCTACGGTGGTCCAACGCCTTACTGAGACACAGCGGGGCTTGCAGGGCAACGGGACCGGCGATGTTTCGGGTGTGATTCCCGGGGAGCGCAACATGGCCATGCCGTATGACTATGTTCTCAACTCGATCTCGCTGGTGCAGAATCCGACTGGTGCTCCGACCGTGCAGATTAACGAATTCATCTTTAGGGCCACGACCGACAAGGATCACGCTCAGGTGCAGACGGCCCTCAACCTGCGCGATGGCGAAAAAGTTGTAGTGGGCACCGCTACCATCAGGAACCGCGCGTTAATCGTCGTTCTCTCAGCGAAACTGATCAACTAGAGCAGCAGGCAGTCGACAGCCCACGTTTGAGAGCAACGCGCGCAAGCGGACGACAGCGTGCTGGTCGAGCGCTTGGTGGAATATTTCGTGAATGCTGTTGTCCGTTTCACGGGCTGGCAAAACGGCCACCCGCCAATTTCTTACCGAATTACTAACGGATTCCTACACTGAGCGTCGGATATCGAACATTCGTCTCGATCGACCCGCAACATGAATTTCATCATAGACAATTGAATTGTAATCTCGCCGGCCTTCGCATTTCAGCGCGATTGCGCGAACAATTAATTTCACTGGCGAAATTCTGAAGATGCCGCTCGATGGCCGCTGGGGCGTCCGAGTTGCAAGTTGAACGGTCGTAATATTTTTTCGACCAAGGAGGTTAAGACATGAGAAAGCTACTTACACTGGTACTGGCGTTAGCGTCGTTTGGTTTTATGGGTTCATGGTCCGAGACGAAGGGCAACGCCGTAACCAAGGCTAATCCGCAAGTCCAAATCAGGATCGGCAGGCGGCGTCATTACGACCGCGATCGTTATCGTCGTGAATACCGTGAAAACGATTACGGCATGTGGAACACAACTGAGGTTCGTATCGTGCATGACGGATGGCGAACTTATCGCGATACCTATCAGGTAAGACATTTCGCTGATGGCAGAACGCAGTGGATTCTGATCAGCCGCGATAGAGTCTACTAACAACAATCAACGAATAGTGATTTGGAGGCCGTCACGACTGAAGAGAGCTTTGGAAGTGGCGGTCTCTTTTTGTGTTTGAAGAAAGCTCGAGCTAGTGCCCTGCGGTCTTGCCGATTTGCACCGATAGACTTATAAGACGAGCATGCTCAAAATCGCCATTCCTGTGCTTCACGTCAGTAGTTCGGTGGCGGCGGAAGAGTTCTATTCCAAGCAGCTTGGCTTTAGTCAGGACTTTGCTTACCGGCCGTTTGGCAGACTCGACCCGTGCTACATGGGGTTTTCACGCGACGAAGCGCGTTTTCATATCTCTTCATTTTCGGGCGACGCGGTGGCGGGTGGCGTGATCTATCTGCTGGTCGATGATGTCGATTCAATTCACAGGGAACTCGTCGCGAAGGGCGTGAAGATCGACACGGGTCCCATCAATCAGGATTGGGGCAACCGAGAAATGTACGTGAAGGACGCCGATCGTAATTGCATACGGTTTACCCAGGAGCTTGAATAGCCAGAGGCAAAGGGCAACGGGCTCAACTAACTTCGGTCTACTATCGGATTAATCCTGCACCACCGCTAAATCATCCAGCAAAAACTCTCAGAATGCTGCGAATCTGACGTGATCTTTCCCTGGCATCGTGATTGCTACTGGCGAGCCGAAGGGAAAGCGGGCAGGATGCCCGCGAACCGCCGACAGGATGTCGGCGCTCCAAGGATGCAAATGGAAGTTGCTATCAAGACCAAAACTTTTCGCGATGCTGCGCGCGAGCAAACAAGTATCTTAGCCCCGCTGGAAAAAGCAGCGCTGCGAGGCCTCGCGCGGCGCATGCCTGCCTGGGTGAACTCAGATCACCTGTCGGTACTTGGACTGTTGGGCATGATCGGTGCGGGCGTGTGCTATGCCGCGAGCAAGAACAATCCGCTGATGCTGCACTTGGTGAATATCTTCATCTTTCTCAACTGGTTTGGCGACAGTCTCGATGGCACGCTGGCGCGGTACCGAGATCGACAGCGTCCGCGTTACGGATTCTATGTGGATCACATCATTGATACGTTTGGCGCGCTGTTCCTGCTTCTAGGTCTCGCGCTCTCGGGTTACATGAGCGAGCGGGTGGCCGCCGGACTGCTGATTGTCTATTTCATGGTGGCCATCAATTCGTATTTGGCGGCTTACGCGCTGGGAGTGTTCAAGATCTCCCAATGGAAAATGGGCCCCACTGAGATGCGTCTGCTGCTAATGATTGGCAATGTCTTTTTGATTTATCATCCGCGCGCATACCATCGGCGTTATCTGCTCTATGACGTGGGTGGAGTGATCGCGATTAGCGGGATGGCACTAATTCTAATCGTCTTGTCGATTCAGCATACGCATGCCCTCTACAAATTAGAGCGCCTGCCGAAGCGGTGAAGTGTAGTCTGACAGTGTTTAGAGTACCAACTTTAGTTGGCTATAGCGTTACAGAACCGCGAGCAGTACCGACCGGGCCTTGCCAAAACGCCAGTCCGAGTCAAAAGGCCGGTCGCTACCGCTCGCGGTTCTGTAACGGCCCGACTGAAGTCGGTACTCTAAACGCCGTTAGCTGAAGTTCGTTTGAAAGATTAGAATTCAATGATCCACTTCATCCGGTTCAATGTGGTTGGCGTGCTCGGGTTTGCTCTGCAATCCGGCGCACTTTTTGTTCTTACGCACAGCGCCCTTTCCATGGGTTATCTGGCGGCGACCGCCGCGGCAGTTGAGTTGGCAGTGCTGAATAATTTTGTTTGGCATCAGCGTTGGACGTGGAAGGATCGGCCCTCCGCAAACACAGGAGAGACGCTGCGCCGGCTGTTGAAGTTCAACATAACGAATGGCGCTGTTTCCATAACGGGCAATCTGGTTTTTATGAGCATCCTGGTCGGACATGCGGGCCTGCCGATCGCAGGCGCAAACGTAGCGAGTGTGGCCGCCTGCTCGATCTGTAATTTCTTTCTCGCCGACCGAATCGCGTTTTATGTGGAAGGCAGTGGGCAGCGAGCCGTGAGCAGTAAGAGGCTGTGACTTCACAGAATATTTACTGCGCGCGCGGCGAGCAGCGCGAGCACGGTCAGAGAAATGATCGATTGCAGCATCATCAGCACTTTGGCCCAACGCGCCAGCACTGGTATGTCTGTTGGCGAAAAAGCCGTGCTGGTATTGAAGGCGAGAAACAGATAGTCCATAAAGTTTGGCGACCAAGTGTCTTGTCCTGCTTCGACTTTAACCTCAGGCGGCATCGTCATCTGAGGAAACAGAAACGCGCCATCAGGATGTCCCAAACGCGAATCCCTGCCATGCGGACCGCCGGCATCGAGCCGCCAATACCATAAGGCAAAAACCAGAATATTTGTCGCCCAGAGAGACGCAGCCGACTCCAGGAGTTCTGTCGGAGATTCTCTGTGTGCGGGCAAGGCAGCAATCAGCAGAACTACGGACACGATCATTCCGATAGTCACCAAACCCGTAACCGTGAAACCGAGAATTCTGTTGAGGTGGTGCTTGCCGGCACGATGCGAGAGTACAGTCGGGATGAGCAAAGCGATGACGACGGCGGGAAACACCCAGCGCGGGCCAATAATCAAATATCCAGGCAGCGCGAAATAAAGGCCGCCCACGGCAATCACGGCAATGAGCGCCGGCCAACGAGGTTCAGGATCCCAGCGATCTTTCTCGGGCTCTGCGTTTGTCTGCATGGTTCGTTCTAGAGAGTCAGGAAGGTTACTACCACGCGGGGTCAGGTTCAATAAAAGACTGAAATCAGACAGACTACAAGGGCGTGCCGAAGCCCGAGTTGGCGAAGGTCTTAGGAGCGGCCTCCTTACAGCGTTGCTGCCCTTTTTGCTTTTAGCGTCAACGTTTTTCACAGATATATTACGTGCAGAGAGAATCTGCTTGATTTTTTGCAAGAAGGGCATATACTCCCCACCCTTAGCGTCGCAATTGATCATCGATTGTCGCGTCGAAAGGAACCCTCAGATGTTCTCAACTGTTCCGCTTCCCATTATCGGTTTTTTGATTCCCTTCGTAGCTGCGCTTTCATATCCAGTGCTGGTCATGATCTGCGTTCCCAGGGAGGCAACTCCTAAGCGATATATTCAGAACAACCTTTCAATTTCGATCTTTCTCCTCTCTTCGTTTCCTCTCGCCGTGGCTGTTTTTATGCACAGCATTACGGGCAGCGCTGTGATGGACTGGTTTTCACCAGGCTGGCGGATTCTGTCTTATGCGGTAATCGCGATCACGATAGTTATCGTCACTGTAATTGTCTTCCAGGACTTCATGGGCCGTCCAATGGCCCCTTATGTCTTGAGAAAGGATGAGGCGAGGAGAGCCTGTCAATTGGAGGCAGAGTTGCGGGATGCTTTCAATAATTCGGTTGACGATGACCAGGTGAAAGCGCAGAAAAAGGAGTATCAAAAATTAACTCGCCTCGGATCATTTAAAGACCTTCGCCAACGCGGCGGCCCGATTGCGTATGCGCACATGGCCTTGACTTGGATGGGATTGATCTTTGTGGCTACCTATTTTTGGTACCTGGTCGTCGCCGCCGAGCACAAGTTCGATAAACTGCCTTTGAAAGAGGGGAGCGAGAACAATCTCGTCCTCGTGCTCATCTTGCTCGCCACTTTCTTCCCCCTGCGACTGCAGACCGAATGGTATCAAAGTTACTTCCACGAGCCGCACTGGTTACAAAAGTATCCGGCCTTTTTCCTGGGGATTGTTGTCGCCATTGGTACGTTGCTGTTGCTCACGCTGCTTTTACATCCGAGCTTCGCCATTGGATTTTTTTCCGCATTCTACGCCGTGTTTATGGGAGTCATTGGCTTCATAGCTAAGCTCAAGCCTGAATGGCTGCGCGCCATCGCGCACTTCTTGCGGGACATGACTTTCATGGAATTCCTGGCCATTTATATCGTTTTCCTGGTCGTTGTTATTACCATCACCGTGGCTGCGCTGGGGATTTAGTGGTGGGTTTCAAAAGTTCGTTTGCTGACCGGCAGACCTTGGGCAATGGATGAGTCTGCTGTGATTGTATCGAAGTCTTGTCAAAAATGATCGAACTAATGCCCGAGAAAATTTTCGTTGAAACACTCCGACCGCGAATTGATATTTCATAGGCTATCTTCTCAAGTCGAGTAACGCGTTGCCAACCTTGGATTTCGGCGGTTTGATGAAGAAATCTAAAGATGCACTTCTAACACTGCCAAAATGCTTCGCTAGACTAAATCTAAGAGACGAAGTGATTCGACGATCGTAACTGTTTCGGAACTCACGGCTATTATCTGTCCAACTAGCCGCACAATGTATTGCGGATCGTCGGGGCGGTTGGGGCCGTTGGTGATGTCGCTGCGTTTGTCGGTGCTGACTTGATATTGATCGATGATCCATTCGAGGGCGGAGCGATTGCCCAGCCGATACTCAAACACTTCGGGCGGAATTCCACTCAGAGTTAGAAAGTCGTTGTAGATAAGCGAGCGCTTGTCTTTGCTCAGCTTCATCTTTTCCACGCGCCAGTCGAGCGGCTTGCCGGGAGCTTCGATTCTTTCCAACGGACATTCCGGCTGCTGTTCGTAGTTGACGTGGATGTCAGCGAGGCGTTTGCCGATGTCTGCGAACGCACGGAAGTCAGGTGCGAAAGGAATGCGCGGCAGTTCACGTTTCAGGTTCGCCGCATAACGTTCGCGATAGGTCGGATGATGCAGCACGGCGTAGACATAATGAAAGATATCCCACTTCGTGATCGACTTGTCGGTCTAATGCCTACGATTCACCCAAGATCATCTTTTGAAGTTTGTTGAGACTGATCTCACCTTCCTCTTCCAGGTTCGCAATGAGATCATTAGCGAGCTTCCTACCTCCGGCTCTACCCGCATACATTGGCAAGGCATTAAACCAAAGGTTATGGCTACCTTCAAGGTCGAACATGCGCCGACGAGAGGCTTAATCTTCTCGATCCTGAGCCGGCGCATTCGCAATAAGTTTTGAGAAGGCTTTGCTTTTCTATAGAATGGAGCCGTCATGGCAAGGAACCCACGAGAATTCGAAGACCTGTTGAAGTTGCCGCCTGAAGAGCGATTGCGCTTGGCCAACTGGTTGATTGATAGTGCGGCCAATGGCAAGCGAGGCGAATCGGGCTCCGACTCGCCGCGTACGGTTCCAGACGAAGACGGCTCACGGGCCTGGGCGGTACTCAGGTCGATGACCGGCACTCTGGAGGGTCCGGCCGACTGGTCGCAAGAACTCGATCATTATCTGTACGGCACTCCTAAACGCGGCGAGAGCAGTGAATGAGCGGCGAGAGACTTCTGCTTGATTCCACCTTCATTGCGGGCCTCATTAACTCGCGCGATCAACTTCATTTGCAGGCCAAAGATTTTCTGCAACTGGTCGAGATTGCTGCCGAAGTCGTCATCACTGAAGCAGTGCTGATCGAGGTAGGCAATCTGTTGCACTCTGTTCAGCATCGCCAAAGGGCGGCCGAGTTCATTGACGCCTGTTATGGGACGACGAATGTCACCATCGTTTCAGTGGACACTCAACTGCTTCGCAAAGCTGTCGATTTCTATCGTCTTCACCAGGACAAAGATTGGGGACTAACGGACTGCATCTCCTTCGTCGTTATGAAGGAGCGCGGCTTGATAATCGCTATGACCGCGGACGCCCACTTCCAACAAGCGGGCTTTCGCGCGCTGATGCTGGGACGGCCGGGCAGTAGCTGATCTCACCCAGTTCCCGGCGGCATCCTCACGGCCGGCATGCCGCGCAGGATAATTCTTTGGCGGCGCGCGACGCGTTTGGGATTTACTTGTGGGTTGAAGACGGTGCGCGGGTTGGGGATCATGGCCGAGAGGAACGCGGCTTCGCGCGGGATTAGGTTCGCGGCTGGTTTGTGAAAGTAGTATTGCGACGCTGCTTCCGCGCCGTAGATGCCGTCGCCCCACTCGATCACGTTTAGATAGATTTCCAGAATGCGCTTCTTTGAAAGATTGCGTTCCATGAAGTAAGTGATGATGGCTTCCTGGCCTTTGCGCATGAACGAGCGCTCGCTCGAGAGATAGAGGTTCTTGGCCAACTGCTGCGAGATCGTCGACGCGCCGCGCTTAAAGTCGGGCATGTTCGGCAGCCACGAATCGTTTTCGCCTTCCTGCTTCGCTTCCTTCTCAGCTTCTTTCTGGGCTTGATCGTACGCCGTTTGGATCGCGGCGTAGTCAAAGCCGTGATGGGTGGCAAAGTTTGTGTCTTCGCCGGCGAGTACGGCACGCTGAAGCTGCGGCGAGATTTTTTCCAACGGCACCCAGATCTGCAGGCGCTTCGGTTGCGTTCCGTTGTTTTGAGCTTCGCGGTTACGCGTTTCAATCATCGAAGTCGTTGCCGGGTTTTGATCACGCAAGACGGAAACGCGCGGAAGCGTCGCTGCCTCAAAGCTCAAACCGCCGAGGACGATGCCAAGAATCGCGTAAATTGTGTATCTGATCGCGCGCCACATTCGCGACATATCATACCAGATAGATATTTTCATTCTCACCCGGTTTTAACCGGGTTCACTGGCCATCACGGATTGTCCAGACCGTGGTCACCCGGCTGAAGCCGGGTGTGAATGAAAGACAGAAGGGGAATTCGCTTTGTTTTAATCCTTTTCCTGACTTGAAACATCGGTTTCTTGAAAAGCTGGAATTGTTTTTGGAGGTAAGCAAACACGTGCGATTAGTCTCGCGGATTCTCTTAGCCGGTCTGGTATTGTCGATGGAGATAGTGACTCTGGCTCAAACGCCGGAGCCGCGGACACGGCCAGTACTCCGCTCTACGGGGGTTTATGCCGGGAGTCAGGAACAGTCCCAATCGCCAAACAACAAAGGTTCGAACGACGATAAAGGCAATGTCGTCCGCGTTAACACCAGTCTGATCACCGTGCCGGCGGTGGTAATGGATCGAAATGGCCGCTACATCGCTAATCTGCGGAAGCAAGATTTTCGGATCTACGAAGACGGTGTTGAGCAAGAGATTTCATACTTCGCTCCGATCGAAAAACCTTTCACCGTGGCGCTGATGTTGGACGTGAGCGGCTCGACGCAGTTTGAATTGGCACAAATCCGGGATGCTGCTAATGCCTTCGTCAGCCGTTTGAGGTTCAACGATCGCATGCTGGCGATTTCGTTCGATGGCCAGATTCATTTGCTTACCGAACCCAACGATGTCGCTACGATTCGCCGCTCCAAACTTCACATCCCGCCCGTAACGGATGGGACGGTGCTCTATGACGCAGTTGAGTTTGCGCTAAAACGAATGGCCCAGATTCCCGGGCGCAAAGCAATCGTATTGATGACGGACGGCGTCGATCAAAACAGTCAGGCTTCATTGAAGAGCACGCTTGCCGACATCGCTGAACAGGACGTGCTGATTTATACGGTGCAGTACAACACTCTGCCGCAGCTTCCGCAGCGTCTCAGCCAAATCAAAAATGAAAAAGCGCGCCGCAAGGTGCAGGCGAGACTGATGCAGGGTTATGCCGTGAGCGAACCTTACCTGCGCGCGCTGGCCGACAAGACCGGCGGCCGTTTTTATCGCGCCGGCGATCTGCGCGAGGTTGGGCCGGCGTTTGAAGCGATCACGGCTGAGCTGGGGCTGCAGTACAGCCTGGGCTATTATCCAAACGAGAATTCAACGGCCGGCGCTGAGCGGGCGATCAAGGTGCGGGTGCGTTATCCGAATATGGTAGTGAGGGCGCGAGACAGTTATTCAATCGCGCCGACAGTTGCGCGGCAAGGCGTCAACTAGACTTTCGGTGGATATAACCGCGCGCCGTGATAGACCCGCAAAAGTTCAACTCTTCCCGCGTGAATTCGATACGGAATAAAATAAGGTGTGTTTGGAATTACCAATTCCCGTGTGCCTTGCAACGGCCTTTTCGGCCCATGTTGGGATTCTCTTTCAGTCTCTCCGTTGCCTTAATTATTCGAGCCGCAAGCTTCGTAGCGGCTACGGGATTGTCCTGAGCCACGTAGAACCGCGCCTCAGAAAGATCGCGGATAGCGCTTTTCGTCCAGTGCAATCTCACCAGGGCGGCTCCAACTCGTGGTCGCTGCCCCAGCTAGCCAGCCATTTTACGACTTTCGCGTGATCGATCAATCGACCAGCTTCCGCGTCGGCGAGGCCGGCAGCGATTGCTTCAAGGTATTTCTGCTCTTCTTGAAGCCGATCATACTCTTCCGGAGACATGAGAACGGCAGCGGGTCGTCCGTTTTGAGTGATTACCAGCGGGCTCGACGTCTGTCGGACATTCTTAATAAGTGCCGACGCCTTTGATTTGAATTCGCCCAACGGGACAATTCCTTCGGCGATGCGGAGATGTTTCATGCGGATATTCCCTTCCAGACAATGGTCTGGCAAATACTTACCTGAATCCGAGTCCGAATTCAAGACTAAATCTAATACTGAATTAAGCTCCCTTCCTTTTTCGCGCGTCTGACCGCGCGGCCGAAGACCCATAGAGAGAAGGGAAGCAACACCGCGAGAAATATAAGTAAGGTGACGAACGGCTCGCGCACTTGCGAGAAGCCCTGGCCCTCAATTAAGACTCGCCTGATGCCGTCGAGACCATAGGTTGGCGGCAAAATTTTCGAGATGCTCGCCACGCCTGATCCCGCGTATTGATTGATGAGTTGGGTAGGAAAGAAGACGCCGGAAAATAGAGCCGAGCCAGTGCCCAGAAAAATTCCGAACGGATCGCCGCGTTTGAAAACCATCGCAAAGCTTGCCGAAAGAATCCCCAGACACGAGAGCACCAGAGTAGTCAGAAATAGAAAAGCCAGGGCCAGCAGAGTACTTCCGCGATAATGCACGTCAAAGAATAGCCAGCCAAAAATCAGATACAGCAGCGAAAAGAAAGTCGCTTCGACAAAATCCCACGCCGAACTGGCAACCACAACTGTGGGCACCGTGATGGGTGTCATCAGCACGCTTTCCAGCGTACCTTGCATTTGTTCCTGCCGAATTGCATTGGCGAGACTCGAGAAACCGGTCATGAAATAATTAAGCACCGCGAGTCCGGTAAGCCACGCGGGGAGCGGATCGCGCCACTCAGCAAAACGCAGATTGGTAGAACCGGCGAAAATCTTCGAGATGAAAAAGAGCGTCGTCGCCGCGATCAGGACCGAAAGGACGCGGAGAAAAAACTGCATGCGATAACTGATGGTCACGTGCCAATCGCGCACGACGAAGGCCCAAATTCTCCTAAGAAAGACCATCAGCTCCGTTCGCCTCCGGTGTCTGTTCGCTCATTTTCTTCGTATTGTTCCAGAACTTCGAGCAGCGTGGCCCGCTTGGTCTCAACGCCGCGAACCATGGCGCCACTCTGATGCAAGACAGTAAGCACGTTATCAAGCGTTGCGTCCTCAGCTTCCCTGGAAAAGTTGAGGCGCCATCGTTCATCGCGCGACGCTCGCTCCAGAATGAAAGATTGATCGGTGAACGCCTGACGAAGCGCTAGATTGACATCATCCGCCACATCAGGACTGAAGATGATCGAGACTTCTTCATTCCGCGTATGTGTGGCCCGCAAATTTTGAGGGGTGTCGAGCGCGCGAATTTCGCCTTTACTGATAATCGCCACGCGATCGCAAAGCTCTTCGACTTCTACCAGATTGTGCGAAGTCAGAAAGATCGTCGCGCGATTCTCGCCATCCCGCGCGAGTGAGCTGATTGTGGAACGCAGGCGCGCTGCGGCAATCGGATCGAGCGATCGCGTAGGCTCATCCAGCAATAACACGGGCGGCTTCGCCAGCATCGCACGCGCCACCGCCAATCGCTGCTTATTACCGGTTGAGAGTTCCGCAAAACGACGACGCGCTAATTCTTCCAGTTCGAACATATCGAATAAAGTCTTGATTCTGCGGTTCGCTTCACTACCGCTGAGACCGTAAAGCCTGGCGAAGAACAAAAGGTTTTGCTCAGCAGTCAGGCGCCAATAGAAGCTCCGCTCCTCAGCCGTCGCGAGTCCTATATTGCGCCGAACTTGCGCATCATCGCGGACCGTGTCACTACCCCTAACGGTCACTTCACCTGAGGTGGGTTGAATCAGCGTGGCAATAATCTTGGTCAGCGTAGTTTTGCCCGCGCCGTTGGGTCCAATAAGACCAAAGATTTCGCCTTCGCGGATTTGGAATGAAACATCGCGCAGAGCTTCGACTGGCGGCTTGAACTTGCGTCGAAAGAATTTCTTGAGCCGCAGAAAAGGAACGGGGTAGGTTTTTGAGAGATGATCGATTGAAACGCCGATGGATCGATCTTCAGGGGGCTCTGACATAGTAGGAATCAAGCGTCACCGCGTCTTAGTAACGCCGCCTCGATCTGATGACATAGATTCGGCGATAGTGTCGACGCCGCAACATCAAATGTCTCCGGCGATAGTGGCGTCGTCGCACGACGATAAGGTACCGACGGCGATGGCGTCTCCGATAATAAACTTGAGGCAGAGCGGACGCGGCCGTGTGACTACGCTTGTGGAATCGCTCCACATTATGTCCGACCGCGACTACCAGACTGCCTGAGAGCATTATTCCCAGCAGCATCGATATCAAGAGTCTCTTCACTTCCCGGGCCTCCTGTGAAATGCCAAGCTTCGACGAGCGATCCTATGATAGGCCGGCAACAAACACAAAAGGTGAATCATTCGTCAGGCGTTATCGCGAGGAAGCATAGAGAAAATGAAATAGGGGATTCAAGCTCCGGGACGATGTTCGCGCACCCAGGCGCGAAATGCTCGGGCGGCCTTTCGCGAGCCTTGGGCTAACCCTATGGCCAGAAACCGAGACAAACTCACGGAATCAAGAAATGAAAAAGCCCGGCTGTTAGATACTTCAACGTAGGAGGCTCCGCCGAGTACAAAGAAGCGCACAACCTTCTTGCGCTCTCGCCAGATTTCCGGAACACCAAGCGCCGCATAGATGGGAAACTTGTCGAGCGAAGCGCTGGTAAGTTCAGTTTCCACGACAATATCAGGCGGCGGATCGCGCTCGATATTATATTGTTCATGTCTCCCGATTACCGCCGAGGCGTTCTGCACGAAGAAGGAATCGTCCGGCTCAGCGCCCTTGGCCTTCCATTGCGAACGGTAAGTGGCCGAACCCTCCGATTCGATATCAACGTCAAGTTCATCTCTCAACACAACCACGAAATCGTGGATCAAGTTCTTGGCTCCTTCGTGGGGTACAGATGGGGCCATAATTTCCATCCTTCCGTTGTCATAGAAAATCCTAACCGCATAACCTTCTCCCAAGTCGGCGAGCAGTTGTTCGTATTCTTCCCATGGCACATCGTCGAACCGGAGAACGGCCCCACTTGGCAAGTGCGTGATGGCGCCGAGATAATCTGTGGCGGCGACCGGCATATCTACTCCTTAAGGCAGTTGAGCAACCCCGTGTTGTGCACGTGCGAAAATACTATCATGCTAAACGGTTCACCGCCTACGCTGTCGCGGATCGAGATACTCACGCAATCCGTCGCCGACAAAGTTAAATGCGAGCACGGTGAGCGCGATCGCGAGTCCGGGAAAGATCAAGGCGTGGGGCGCGGCTTGCAGGGTTGATAGATCGCGAGCTTCTTCGATCATCACGCCCCAGGATGGCGCCGGCGGCGGCACGCCCAGGCCGAGAAATGATAACGCGGCCTCGGAAAGGACAGCGCCTGCCATTCCCAAACTCGCTTGCACGATCAAAGGCTGAATGGCGTTGGGCAAAATGTGAACAAACAGGATGCGAAAATCTCCAGCCCCAAGCGCGCGCGCTGCCTGGACGAAATCATATTCGCGAACTTTCAACACCTGAGCGCGAATTAGCCGCGCGTATCCAACCCAACCGATGATGCAGAGCGCGAAGATCAGTTTGTTCAGGCCGGCGCCGAGAAACGCAACCAGGGCAATCGCCAGAAGCAATCCCGGGAAAGCCAGGAAAACATTGAAGAGATACCCCGAGAGGAAGCGATCGATCATGCCGCCGTAGAAACCTGCTACAGCGCCAATAAGCGTTCCTACGAAAGCAGACACAGTGACGACGATGATGCCGACTTCGAGCGAGATACGCGCTCCGAAAACGACGCGCGAAAAGATATCGCGGCCCGTCGAGTCGGTTCCAAACCAATGCCCAGCCGACGGCCCCATGTAGCGCATCGCCAAATTTGTGGCGCCCACGTCATGGGTGGCAATCCACGGCGCGAAGATCGCAACCAGAACGAAGACTGCGACAATGACGATTCCGATGATAGCGAGACGGCCCATGAATTCATGAAACTCTAATCCGCGGATCCAGCCAGCGATAGATCATGTCGGTCAGCGTGTTGGCGATGATATACGTCGTGCTAATCGTCAATACGCAACCTTGCACGATTGCATAGTCGCGCTTGCCGATGCCGTCTTCAACCAGCAGCAGACCTATCCCCGGCCATCCGAAGATTTTTTCCGTGATGATAGCGCCCGCGAGCAAAACGCCTAATTGGAGACCGAGAACTGTGACCACGGGAATCAGACCATTTTTTAACACATGCTTGTAGATAACGCTCCTTTCGCTCAAGCCTTTCGCCCGCGCAGTGCGCACGTAGCCTTCGTTCAATTCTTCAATCACGGATGAACGCACCATTCGTGTCAGGATCGCGGACAGCGCGGCGCCCAAGGTGAACGAAGGCAGAATGAAATCGCTAACGTCAAAACGTCCTGAGGGCGCCAACCAGCCGAGTTTGACCGCGAAGATATAAACCAGCATCGGCCCGATAACGAAGCTTGGCAGACTGATTCCCACCAGGGCCACCACCGATAAGGCATTGTCGATCCATGTGCCTCGATTCTTCCCGGCGACAACCCCGAGTGGAATCGCGATGCAGATGGCAATGATCATCGCAGCAACAGCGAGCTCGATGGTGGCCGGATAGCGTTCGAAGATTAAATTGACAACGGGTTCGTCAGTGCGGAACGAGGTTCCCAAGTCGGCGTGCAGAATCGCAACCCAATAATCGTCGTAACGATTGTCGAGTCCGTACCAGCGAAAATGACGAACGCCCCTTTCATCGCTCGGTAAGCCGAAGAAAAACGCCGGCCGATCCAGTCGATGTTTGGCCCTAAACTGGGCCAGTTGTTCGGGAGTGGCCTGATCTCCCAGGACCGCCACCGCCGGATCTCCCGGCACCAATTCGATCAGAATGGTAACCAGGGAAACGACCGACCACACGACCAGAATCAGCAAGCCTATGCGGCGCAGCAATCCAAACACAGTGCGACTCATCTTCTATAAGAACTATGCGCGGGATCGAGCGCGGATGATATCAAATTGTTGTGAGGTGCGGCTAATCTTTCACAAAACGGGCCGCAGAAGGCATCTCTAACAGGGCGTGATGGCAAAGTTTGTCAGATACAAAAACAAACGTAGCCGTGTGGGACTCGCTATCATCATGGTTTCGACTCGGCCCCGACAACCGAACCGTAATCCGATTAGGCGAGTCCCACGGACTACGCTGTTTTGGCTGCGGCCTTTGCAGGCGCAACCAATCTCATGGTGACGCAAGATGTCATCTTGCGCGTCGACCGATGTGCAAAGCGGCAATGCCACCAGTCAAATTCTGAAACGCGACATCGTCAAAACCTACATCGCGCATTAGACTCGCGAGCGCTTCCTGATCCGGAAACCTCGCAACCGAATCGGGAAGGTATCGATAAGCGCTGCGCGACCCACTAATGATTCCGCCGATTCGCGGTAGCAGGTAATTGCAGTACGCCCCCGATAGCGCGCGAAACCCCGGGACAGTTGGTTTCGAGAATTCCAGAATTGCTGCGCGCCCACGCGGTTTCAAAACTCGCCGCAACTCTTTCAGACCCGTTTTGATGCCCGAAAGGTTACGCAAACCGAAACCGATCGTCACCGCGTCGAATGCGGCTTCAGCAAACGGAAGTTGCAGCGCGTCGCCCTCGACGAATGAAAGCTGAGGATACTTTCGCGCCCCCAGTTCCAGCATGGGCCGGCAAAAATCTATGCCGATGACCCGCGCGCCTGTGTTTTCAAATAACGCAACTGTCAAATCTCCGGTGCCGCACGCCACATCCAAAATGTCTGCGTTGGCCGGAATCAGCGGTCGTAGCTTCTCAGTAACGACGCGCCGCCATCGCTGATCAATATTGCCCGACAGCAGATGGTTTAGGAGATCGTATCGCTTGGAGATCCGCGCGAACATTTCGCGCACCCGCCGAGCGTGATCTTCCGGTGAAATCTTCTGTCCGGGATTAGTTAAGCCCATGGCGAAGGAGCAATGGTTGCAGACGGCTTGCGATAGGTTTGTAAAATCTCTCAGGGCTTCTTCGTCGGCAAAACAGGATCGGCGGCTGTCTTTAAGTTTGCTTTCTCGCTGCGTAGCTCGACATTCTCGCCAAGACTGCTTTTAAGCCTCGCTGAGTCGCCCACTATGACCAGAGCCAACGAAGCATTTGTGAACAGTTTTCCGGCGACGCGTTGAATATCTCCCCCACTGAGGTTTCGGATCGAATTCAATTGGGCATTTAACCCTGGCAGCTTGTAAGCATCGGCGTCGAGCCACAAGTCCGCGATCGTTTCAGGTTTGGCGGCCTGGCTCATTGTCTCTGCAAGCAGATCGCCGCGAGCACGCTCAACTTCCGAGACTGTAGGTCCCGTGCCTGCCAGCGCTCGCATAACCTCTTGCGCAGACGAGATGGCTTTGGCCGCGGACGCTGTGGGTCCTGAAGCCCCCAGCACGAACGAACCGGGCAATGAGTGTGCTTCATGATGCGCGAAAATCGAGGAAAGATCGGGAAGTGGTGTTTGCCAGCGATCGCGAAAGATGCGGGCGAGAACCGAGGCCGCGAGGGTGTCGCGATCGGATTGCGCCAGCCCGCGCACGGCCAGCCGAATCTCTGCTGTGGTTGCACTGGACTGATCCAGCAAAAGGACGCGACTGTCGGCCCGATTGGGCGGGCGAAAAGTCGAAGGCACCATTCGATCGCCTTTCTGCCACGGTCCGAGGAGTTGCCTCAATGTGCGCATCGCCCGCCCTTTATCGATGCCACCAATCACCACCAGCGTGGAATTGTCGGCATTAAGAAAACGTTCGCGAGCGAGCATCAGGTCAGCGCGCTCGATTTTTGCGATGCTTTCGGTGGTCCCTCCAATCGGGTGTCCGTAGGGAAACGCGCCAAACAGACGCGCGGCGATCGCCTCGTCGGCTTCGGAACTTGCCGTCTGCCTATGCGAAAGCTGCTTGATTCTGGCGTCGCGAAGTTTTGCTACGTTCTCAGGCGTCAACTGGGTTGATATTAAGCCGCCACGGAGGAACTCCACCAGGCGTTCGAACTCGCTTGACTTGCCTGAAATGGTGATTTCGATCGCATCGTAGCTGGTATTGACCTCAAGCTTTCCACCTAACTGTTCGGCGACATACTCGCGCGTGGCGGGATCGGGAAAAAGGGCGTCTCCCAAAAGCGCCATCGTCCCACCCTTACCTGCCAGATCGAAAGCCGCGCCACTGTGCACCCGCAATTTCAGAAGCGCGTTCGCTTCGGGTCGCTGCCAAAAGAGGATCGTCAGTCCATTCAAGAGTTGTTCTCGAACAGGCTCGGGCGGTGACTGAGCAAAGATTCGAGCAGAAAGGAGCGTAACCAGCAAAAGACAGATCGAGCAGCGGCTAATTTGATTAATCATTTGAATCAGTATTCCGATCCCTCGAGCGCGGGCGGTCCATGGCCAGCATTAGTGGATTCGCTTCAGAAGCCTCTGGGATGCCGCAAAAAAGAGTTTAGATGTCGCGCACAAACGCGTCAACCTCAAGCCCTTAAGCGGCATCAAAGCCCGTGACCGGCGGGATCTATCGGACGGTTAGGACTGCCGAAGGCGCGATAAACGATAGTATAATCAGCCCTCGGCGGAAAAAGTTTGGGGACGGACGAAAAATTTCCGTAACTTCTGAGCTATTAGACGTAATAAAGTAGTAGGAAGCTTTTCCTGCAGGATCGAGCGCTTTGATTGACGGACACGACTACAGACGAACGGCTGTTGGAAAAGGCCGCACACGGAGAGACAGCAGCTTTTCAAGTCCTGTACGAGCGTTACCGCGATCCGATCTTTCGCTTCGCCTATCGCCTGCTGGGATCGGTTGAAGCTGCTGAGGACGTGACGCACGATTGCTTCCTGAGTTTGATAAAAGAGCCCGGACGGTTTGATTCCTCACGCGCCTCGCTGCGCACTTATATTTATGCAGCGGCGCGCAATTTGGCGGCGAAGCGATACAACAGTTTCGCGCGCGAAACGGGAATCGAGGGACTGGGCGAAGAACCGGCCGATCGGCGCGAGCCAATGGCTCAAGTGCTCGACAATGAGATGGCCGAAGTAGTTCAGAAGGCAATTGCAAGTTTGCCCTCGCTGCAACGCGAGGCACTGGTTCTTTTCGAGTATGACGACCTTTCGCTGGCTGAGATTGCCGCCATCGTGGGCGCTGACGCAAACACGGTGAAGGCGCGGCTGTTTCGAGCTCGCGAGAAACTAAGAGCAGGGCTGGATCGGTATTTCCGAATTGGCCGTGAAACTGCTACATTGAAGCGGGCGTGAATGACGCAGGTCAGCCCGCATGACCGATAGGTTTTTTGTAATGGGTGATTTTGATTCCAAGTTCATGCAGGATGACGAACTGCGCAGTTTGCTTAGACAGTGGAGCGCTCCCGACGTTCCTAACTCTTTGGACAATCGCGTCGCGGCGACTTATCAGCGAATGATGAAGGAGCCCGCGGTGTTGAATTCAGCATTTCATTCCCAACGTGATAGCGAGGTAGTAGCGATGAAATTTTGCAGTACATGCGAGGAACAGTTTGCTGACCGGTTCAGTTTTTGCCCGGTTGACGGAACGCCGCTCAGCGCGGTTCCCGCCGCCCCAACAGCGCCAGTTAGCGCGCCGCCGGCACCCGAGATTGAAGCTTTTTATCCGGTGGCAGGGAGCATAGCCAATCAGGCAGCACTCGAGCCGGAATATTTCGAGGCTGCGACCGCAACGTCGGCGACAGCACCGGCCGCAAAGGCCGCTGCCAGAAACGCGATGAATATCGGCGAATATCGTCTGACGATTCTGGAAGACAAAGGCTTGCTTTCTCGCTTGGCTGACGAGGTGGGAGAAGTGGCCCATAACTATCAATTGACGTGGCCGGAATTCAAGCGAGATCCATTCGGCTTTGTTAAGCGATCGGCACAGGGCTACGGTCAGATGATTGGCCGCTTCTTCGCCAGTCGTGACGTGGTCATTGCCGCCGGATTTTCGCTGGCCGCGATGGCTGCTTTGATTGGGGTTATCTTTATTCTCGATCGGGCACAGGGAGGCGGCACAGGAGTGTCGCGCAAGAGTTTGTTCGTGGTTGGCATTTTGGCGTTCTGCGGATTGCTGGCTTTGTTTGCGACTTCGCTAAGTCGCGATCGCGGCGCGGCGGTAATGGGCGCGCGCCCCTCGGATTCGCGCAACGTCCTGTCCGGAATAATCGCCGCATTCGCGGTCCTGGGTTTCGTTGTGGGCGGCTTGTTTGTCTGGGATCGTCATCAGATGGCCAAGGCCGCTGAGGCAGCTAAAGACGACGATCTCGAGTTGACCCAGATGATTTCGGATATTCCGAACTCGCAGCCTACGCCTGATGAAGGCACCGCCGGAATGGCCAAAGGCAACGGCGGCGGCAGCAAGCCAAAACAGGAAAAGGCCGGCGGCGGTGGCGGTGGTGGCCGTGAAGAGCAGGCTCCGGCATCATTCGGCAAATTGCCGCAAGCTGATCTGCGCATTCCACAAGTCGTGGCTCCGGATCCGCATCCTCCTGTGATCAAGAATCCCGCACTTCCGATGCCGGCGACGCTCGATGCTGATCCCGCATTGTTCCCGCCTGATACCAGGAACCTGAACTACGGCGATCCAAAATCTAAGTCGACCACGCCTTCGTCCGGGCCCGGTACCGGGAATGGGATCGGTAGTGGAAACGGCGGCGGAGTTGGCCCAGGCAGTGGTGGCGGCTATGGTCCCGGCAACGGCGGCAATACTGGTGGCGTGGTGGCGGCGGTGATTACAACAAGATCTTCAATGGAAAAGAAGTCACTTCGAAGGCCCGTGTACTTGAAAAACCGGAGCCGCAGTACACCGAAGCAGCGCGCAAGAATCAGATTACTGGAACAGTTGTATTGAGAGCCGTATTCTCAGCCTCAGGTCAGATCACTAATATCGTCGCCGTGTCGAGACTTCCTGATGGTCTTACTGAAAAAGCGATCGCTGCCGCGAAACAGATCAGATTCGTTCCGGCAACCAAGGATGGCCGACCCGTTTCGATGTACATGCAGTTGGAATACAACTTCAATCTGTACTGACGCGGTTCTCCCAAAATCGAAAATGTTTAGAGGCGGGCGATGGCCCGCCTCTTTTACGAACGTCTGCGTTTCCTGACGCGCTTGGCCGAGGAAAACGACTGGCGGGCGGTAGTCCGCCTCTAAACAGATCGTTCCGCCACGCGTCTTATTCTCTTAACCCCTTGCGCCGAAGGCCCCGCCGTTGGTCACCACGGTCTTTTCATTTTCCAGTAGTTCATTGACGAAATCGCCGGACGTTTTCAGTTTGCCTTTCAAGCATCCGCGCACGTCGGGAAAGGCATAAAAGGCGCCTTCGGGCTGCGGACAACGAAGACCGGGAATTTCATTCAGAGCCTTAAGCAGCCATTCGCGGCGGCTCGCATATTCGGCGAGCATCATCGCCACTGAATCTTGCGGTCCATTGAACGCTTCAGCGGCAGCCGCCTGCGAGATTGAAGTGACGTTACTGGTCGAGTGGCTTTGCACCTTGAGCATCGCGCGCGTCCATTCAGCATTCGCGAGCGAATAACCTACGCGCCAGCCGGTCATCGCGTAGGTCTTCGAGAACGAGCCGGCGATACACAAATGCCGCCGCAGCTCAGGACGCAATGAGGCGGCGCTAAAAACCGTGGCGGGCGGATAAACAAAGCGCAGGTAGCATTCGTCTGAGATTGCACATAGGTCCCGCTCCAAGACGATCTCCATGATTTGCACGAACTCAGCGGGCGGAATGACCCGTCCCGAGGGATTGCCCGGCGAGTTCAGAATAATCAGCTTCGTTCGCGGCGTGATTGCTCTGCGAACCATGTCAGCGGTGAGCACAAAGTCGCTTTCTTCGGTCTCGATAAAAATCGACCTGCCGCGCGCAAAGGCTACAATCTCGGGAAACGAAACCCAGAATGGTTTTGGAATCAGGACCTCGTCGTCGGGATTGATGAGAGAGACGACGGCGTTAAATATTGCCTGCTTCCCGCCGGATGTCGCCATCACTTCGTTCCGCTCGTAATTCGCGTGGAATTCCCGGTTGTAGAAACCGATGATGGCTTGCTGCAACTCGCGGGTTCCTGCCGCTGGAGTGTATTTGGTTTTGCCCGCGCGCATCGCTTCACTCGCGGCGTCTTTGATGTTCTGCGGCGTGTCGAAATCGGGCTCGCCCGCGCCGAGATCGACCACATCAACACCGGCGGCGCGCATCGCTTCCGCAGCCTGCATTGCTGCCAACGTCGAGGAAGCTTTCATACGCGAGACGTTTTCGGAAACTTGAAAGGACGAAAGGCCCGGTTGTGTGGTCATTTGATCTTCTCTCTCATCCGCTGCTCGACGAGTGGCGGTACCAGCCCATCAATTCCGGCTCCAAGCTGAAAAACCTCTTTTACCAACCGTGAGCTAACATAGGAATATTCTTCCGCCGGCATCATAAAAACGGTCTCCAGACCCGGCCGCAAGCGTCGATTCATCAAGGCCATTTGCAATTCGTATTCGTAGTCCGAGATCGCGCGGATGCCGCGCACGATCGCGTTCGCTGCTCGCTCGGCGGCGTACTGCACCATCAGGCCTTCAAAACTTTCCACTATTACGTGGCAATCGCCACGATCGATCGCCTTCAGCACTTCGCTCAGGATGTCGCAGCGCTCTTCGATGGAGAAGAATGCGGTCTTCTCCGGATTGACCAAAACCGCGACAATTATTTCATCAAAGAGTTTGCACCCGCGTTGAATGATATCGAGGTGCCCGTTGGTGACGGGATCGAATGAACCGGGATAAATTGCGCGACGCATGAAATGAGATGGTAAATGGTAATTGTTAATTGGTAAATAGGAAATTCAAGCTCAGCGTTCGCGGCCGAATGAATCCACATCAGCACCTGAGTATGGTATCTTGACACCATCGATGAGCGATGCTTCAATAGACCGTGACAAACGTGGTGAGTTAAGGCGACTTGCGGCCACGTAAAATAACCCGCTAAACAGCTCGGCCCGTCTTTCAACCGCTGCTCTAAAAAAGGTTCGATGAAAGGCCCCGCGTTGTTAGCAGCGCGGGGCTTTTTGTGATTTGCGATTTTGGATTTCGGATTTGTGATTACGTTTTATTCTGACTGGCATGTCAAAGAGCTTTCTTGAAACATTAAGTGACCGCATCGTCGTCTTTGATGGCGCGATGGGTACGAATCTGCACGCGCAGGACTTGTCCGTCGATGACTACGGCGGCCCGCAATTCGAAGGCTGTCCGGAACATCTTTTGATTACTATGCCGGACGCAGTTGAAAAAGTGCATGCCGGATTTCTCGAAGTTGGCTGCGATGTGTTGGAAACAGACTCGTTCGGCAGTACCTCGATCGTGCTCGCCGAATATCAAATCGCTCACCTTGCTTACGAATTGAACGTGAAGGCCGCCCAACTGGCGAAGCGAGTCGCCGCCGATTTTTCAACGCCAGAAAAGCCGCGTTGGGTCGCGGGCTCGATGGGGCCAACTACCAAGCTGCCGACGCTCAGTCATATTTCATTTCTCGATATGAAGGCGTCTTATCGCGAGCAAGCACGCGGTTTGCTCGATGGTGGCGCGGATTTGCTAATCGTCGAAACGTGTCAGGATATTTTGCAGACGAAAGCCGCGCTCGCCGCCATTTTCGAAGAATTCGAATTATCGAAGCGACGCGTGCCCGTCATTGCGCAAGTGACGATCGAAGCCTTCGGCACGATGCTGATGGGGACTGAGATCGGCGCGGCGCTCACTGCCCTGGAACCCTTTCCGATTGATGTCCTCGGGATGAATTGCGCCACCGGTCCGCAGCAGATGTCGGATAACGTTCGTTATCTCTGTCAGAATTGGGCGCGCGCTGTTTCGGTGATTCCCAATGCCGGCATCCCCGAAAACGTCGGCGGACACGCAGTATTCAAAGAGACGCCCGAATCATTAGCGAAAGAATTGCTGCACTTCGCCCGTGACTTGGGCGTCAATATAGTCGGCGGTTGCTGCGGCACGACCCCGGCACATCTGAAAGCCGTTGTCGAGGCCGTCAAAGATCTGGCGCCGGTAAGTCGTGAAGTGCAGCGCACGCCGGCGAGTTCTTCAATCTTCATTCAGCAGCCCTATCGGCAGGACACGTCCTTCCTGATCGTCGGCGAACGCGTTAACGCCAGTGGCTCAAAGAAGATGCGAGACTTACTGAACTCGGAAGATTGGGACGGCTTGGTTTCACTGGCGCGCGAGCAGGAGCGCGAGGGCGCGCATGTGCTGGACGTGAACGTCGACTTCGTCGGGCGCGACGGTGAGAAAGATATGCACGCGCTGGCATCGCGCCTGGTAACCAACGTCAAGATTCCTTTGATGTTCGATTCGACTGAATGGCAGAAGATGGAAGCGGGACTGCAACACGCGGGCGGCAAGTGCATTCTGAATTCAACGAACTACGAAGATGGCGAGCCGCGCTTTGCGAAGGTGCTGGAGTTGGCAAAGGAATACGGCGCCAGCGTGGTTATCGGCACGATCGACGAGGAGGGAATGGCGCGCACGGCGGAAGGAAAATTCACTATCGCGAAGCGCGCGTACGATCAAGCCACTAATAAATATGGCCTTCCGGCGGACGACATTTTCTTCGATGCGTTAGCACTGCCAATCTCCACCGGCATCGAAGAGGATCGTCGCAATGCGCTGGAAACGATCGAAGGGATTCGCCGAATCAAGAACGAACTCCCGGGCGTCTTCACGATTCTCGGAGTCTCGAATGTTTCGTTTGGCCTTAATCCGGCCTCGCGAATTGTTCTTAACTCGGTCTTCTTACATGAAGCTGTGGCGGCTGGGCTTGATTCGGCGATCGTTAACGCCAGTAAGATTGAGCCGCTGAATCGTATCGAGGAGCGTCAACTAAAAGTTGCCCTCGATCTCATTTACGATCGCCGCGAATTCGACGGCGACGTTTGTACCTACGATCCACTGGGAGAGTTCACCACATTATTTGCAGGGGTCACGACTAAATCGAAAAAGAAGGAAGCGCGCGGAGAGACGGTCGAAGAGCGTCTGAAGTATCACATCATCGACGGCGAGAAGCTCGGCCTGGAAGAGAATCTAAAGCTGGCGCTCGAAAGCTATTCGGCGCTCGACATCATCAACAATATCCTGCTCGAAGGCATGAAAGTCGTCGGCGATCTTTTCGGCAGCGGCCAGATGCAGCTCCCTTTCGTTTTGCAATCAGCTGAAGCGATGAAAACTGCGGTCCGTTTTCTCGAACCGTTCATGGAAAAGAAGGGCAGCGCGACCGCGAAAGGCACGATGGTGCTGGCGACGGTCAAGGGCGACGTGCACGACATTGGCAAGAATCTCGTCGATATCATTCTCACAAACAATGGGTATCGCGTCATCAATCTCGGTATTAAGCAGACGATCGACGCAATTCTTAGCGCTTATGAAGAGCACCGCGCCGATGCCGTCGGCATGAGCGGACTGCTGGTAAAGTCGACGCTCATCATGAAAGAGAATCTCGAAGTAATGAATGAGCGGGGGATTGAAGTGCCCGTCGTTTTGGGAGGTGCGGCACTCACGCGTCGTTATGTCGAAGACGATTTGAAGTCGCTCTATAAAGGCACGCTGTTCTACGCGCGTGACGCGTTTGCAGGTCTGTACACGATGGACAAACTGATGAACGGGGGCAGTGAGGAGCGCCCGGATCCTGCGCGCGGTACGCAGGCTTCCAGCCTGCCAGTAAATCGTGAACCGACCGACGAGACCGAAGAGTTATTGGCCGAAGAAGCAAAGCTCGGCGTGCGCAAATCCGCTCGTCCGCGCGTCACAAAGATTTCTGGCGATACCACGCACACCTTACGCTCGGAGGTTCGCAGCGACGTGCCGATTCCAGCGCCGCCGTTCTTTGGCTCGCGGGTGGTCCAAGACATTCCGTTGGAGGACGTTTTCGCTTACCTCAATGAGACCGCGCTGTTCAAAGGTCAGTGGCAGTTCAAGCAGGGACGAAAGTCCGCCGAAGAGTATCAAGCCTTCGTCGCCGAGCAGGTGCGTCCAGTGTTTGAAGAACTGAAGGACCGCAGCGAGCGCGATGGATTGCTGGTGCCCAAGGCGGTTTATGGATACTTCCATTGCCAGTCGTCGGGAAACGATTTGCTTGTTTACGACAACGACGCCGAGACAGAGCGTGTGCGCTTCACTTTTCCGCGCCAACCGTCGGGAAAGCGTCTGTGTTTAGCGGATTACTTTGCGTCGGTTGAGTCAGGACGCGTGGATGTCGTCGCATTTCATCTGGTGACCGTGGGCCGCCGCGCCAGCGAATATTCACAGGAACTTTTCAAGAGCGATAACTACGCGGCCTATCTTTATTTTCATGGGCTGAGTGTCGAAAGCGCCGAAGCGCTGGCTGAGTTGTGGCACAAACGCATCCGTCAGGAGTTCGACATCGCCGATCACGACGCGAAGAATCTTAACGAGCTATTTCGTCAGGGCTATCAAGGTTCGCGCTTCAGCTTCGGTTACCCGGCTTGTCCGAATCTCGAGGATCAGGCCAAGCTTTTCGAATTGCTTGATCCTTCGCGCATCGACGTCGAATTAACTGAAGAATTTCAACTGGATCCAGAGCAGTCGACATCGGCAATCATTATTCATCATCCGGAGGCGCGGTATTTCTCGATTGAATGAGTTACAGAACCGCGAGCGGTAGCGACCGGCCTGGTGTATGGTGCGGAGTTCTGAAATATCCCGGCGGCCGGTCACTACCGCTCGCGGTTCTGTAACCTATTCACTTACATTCGAACCCGACATGCTCAAAGAGCCGCTTGTACCGACAGTCGAGGAACTCGTCGTTCTCTCGCCCTTCGAGCGCTTCGCTTTCCGCGTCACGCACCGCATGAATCAGGGCCGGTGGAAACGATTCTGGACCTGGTGCCAGAGTGTTTTCGGCGCGGGCTGGATTCATCTTTCGAGTTACAATCTGATGCGCGTTTATGGCCTCGAAAACATTGAAGCCGCCGATCATGGCCGGCCGATTCTGCTGGTGGCTAATCATCGATCGTTCTTCGATCTGTACACGGTCTCGACAGTTTTATTTCGAAGGACCAAGTGGCGCAAGCAACTCTTCTTTCCGGTGCGCGGACGTTTCTACTATCAGTCACTCGCCGGCATGTTCGTCAATCTGGTGATGGGATGGTGGTCGATGTATCCGCCTTTCTTTGTCACGGGAAAAAATCCAATGCCTGAGAAGCGTGCGTTTGATAAATATTCCATGCGCCGACTCACGCAACTTTGTAGTGAGGGCGCGGGCAACGTCATCGGCTTTCATCCCGAAGGCACGCGCAATAAGAGCGACGATCCGTACTCGTTCCTTCGACCTCAGCCAGGCGTAGGGAAACTAATCAAGGATGCTAATCCGCAAGTTGTTCCGATTTTTATCGCTGGACTGGGAAACAATTTGCCTGGACAGGTTTTGGGAAACTGGTTCGGCGGCGATAAAGTTCGAATTCATTTTGGACCGCAGCTTGACTTATCAAAGTTCATGAAAAAGAAAGATCATGTGCGCACATACAAAGAGATTGGCGAGTTTGTGATGAGCAAGATTGCGGAACTCGGTGAAGCTGATCGGGTTCTCTATGAAAGTGAAAGCGATTAACCGCAGAGGAGGCAGAGGTTTTCGCCGAGGTACGCAGAGTCTTGTCTCAGCGCCCTCTGCGAGAACCTCCGCGGCCTCTGCGGTTAAGTCTAAATTC
>WNFT01000959.1_pt1 | contig 28205 bp, 23 predicted proteins | sample 5400191 | NCBI WGS metagenome assembly WNFT01 (sample SAMN13153359, study PRJNA577476) | soil metagenome | isolation source: 80 cm saprolite under Madrone tree | place: USA:California | collected 2016-06-14 | reverse complement strand
GATCTGATAGCGTCGAGGGGGACAACGATATGGGACGTGCCGCGCGAGTGTTCGGCCGCTTCATCGTAAGCATGATGACTAGCCTGCTGGCCGGGGAGATCCCACACATTGGGCATCGCGAGCAGGGACTTCAGCCGCCCGTCGTGTCGCACCCCGACGACTCCCACCGCGATCCGATCGTTACTGTCGAGGACACCCGCCCACAGGTCGAGCAGGCCCCGCCGCCGGTCGCCGTGCCCTTCACCCCGAACCAGTTCCCCGACCCGTGGATCTCCGCCAAGCTCTACCAGCGGAACTCGACGTTCTACAAAAGCCAGCCCGACAATACGGCCGTGATCTGGTACGCCGCCGACAGGCGAAGAACTCCCCGCAAGCCGGAGCATTCGTCAGACGTGAAGAGGGCCGGGTGTCAGGTCCCCGGCCCCTGGGGACTTCGGCGGGCTAGGCGGCCTTCTTCGACCAGGTCACGGCAGGAACGAACCCACGGCGCTCGGCGGCCTCCATCACGAGCTTGAGCAGGGCCAGCACCTCGGCGTCGGACGACAGGCTGAGCCACGTGTCGAACGACTGCGGGAGCGGGCGCGGCCTGACGGGGGCGCTCATGACCGCACCCCCGGGACGGCTACGCTGGCGACGCGGCCAGCGGGGCGGCCTGGTGTATCTTCGATGCGGCCGGAGAAGTGGACGACGAAGACGCCGCTCCCCCCGACCTAGACTAAGTCCGGGCGCGGAGGAAGAGCGAGACGCCGATCCCGAGGAAGATGATGTTCGCCGTCCACGCGGCGAGGAGCGGGGGCAGGAGATCGGCGCGGGCGAAGGCGAGCGCGACGTAGTGCACGACGAGGTAGCCGGCCATGATCGCGAGCGCGAGGCCGACGCCGAAGAGCCGCCCACCGCGCGGTGACTGGAGCGCGAAGGGAATCGCCACGAGAACCATGACCAGGTTGACGAGCGGGAACGAGAGTTTCGCGTACAGCTCGACGAGATACTTGCGGACCTGGAAGCCCGCCGCCTCGAGCTGAGCCACGTAGTCCTTGAGCTCGAGGTAGCTCATGGACGTCACCGGCTTCTGGATTCGGATGAAGTCGTCGATCTCCTCTTTGGTGTCGAGCGCGGTCCACACGAACGGCACCGTCTGCACCTTCCCGTCGGGACTGAGCTCCCGAAACGCGCCCTCGCTGAGCTCCCAGCCCACCGGCGTCCAGTGGGCGCGCCGCGCGTCGAGGCGGTCGACCAGGCGAAACTCGCGGTCCACCTCGAGGATCGTGACGCCGTACATATCGTTCGTCCCCGGGTGGAGGAGCTCCACGCGGAAGAAGCGGCTGTCGGAGCTGCGCACCCACAGATGGAGCCGCGACTGCAGATGCCGCGGCGCCTGGCCGCGGATCTTCACGCGGTCCACTTCCTCGCCGCGCTCGTTCAGCACGGGCAGCACCAGCTCCTGGAAGAGCCCCGCGCCGATCGCCGCGGCGATCCCGAGGCCCACGATCGGGACGCTCACGCGGTAGAGGCTCACGCCGGCCGCCTTCAGGGCGGTCAGCTCGTGGTGCTTCGAGAGCGTCAGATAGAGGAAGATCGTCGCGACCAGCACGATCGCGGGGAGTGCCTCGTGGAGCGCGGCCGGGACACGGTAGGCGAAGTGCTCGGCGATGTACAGGAGTGGCGGCTTGATCCGGAGGTATCGGTCGAGCGTCTGCAGGAGGTCGATGACCACGAAGAGGACGGCCGCCACGGCAAGCCCGAATCCCGTGAAGGTCAGGTACTCGCGGACGAGATAGCGGTCGACGATGTGCGTCGAGTGACGTGCCTGGGGTGACTCGTGGAGCCGACCGTGGCGCATCGGGTGGCGCGGCTCCCGACCGCCGAGCGCCTCCAGCAGGCGCCACAGGAGCGGCAGCGCGGGCGGGCGCCACTCGCGGGCCGTTGCCACGAGAAAGCCCCCACCGACGAGGGTGAAGAGCGCGTTCGGCGCCCAGATGGCGATCCCCGCGGGGACCTGCAGCCGGAGCGCCGCGCCCTCGAGCGACGTCATGACGAGGTAGTAGGTGAGGAGGATCGCGAGGCTCCCCGCGAAGGCAACCGACCGGCCACCGCGATGCGAGCGGATCGCGAGCGGGAACGCGACGAGCGCGAAGACTAGCGCCGCGAGGGGGAGCGCGAAGCGCTTGTGGAGCTCGATCAGGTAGGGCGCGCGCCCGTGCCGGTCGGCCCGGAGGTCTGCGACCCGCGCGGCGAGCTCGGCGAGCGTCAGGTCCTTCTCCGGCTTCTCGATACGCGGCGCGCCCTTCAGCGGGGAGTCCACTGACAGGTTCAGGTCGTAGACCCCGAAGAGGGTGTAGCGGTAGCGGGCGGCGCTCGCCGCACCACCCGACGTCGCGTCCTTCGACAGGCCCTTGGGCGGGTCCGCCGGCATCACGTCGGCCTCGCTCACGGCACCGTTCAACAGGCGGAGCGTGATACGGCGGTCCAGCTCGTCGGTCAGGAGCCTTCCCTCGCGCGCCGTGATGATGCGAGAGAGCTTCGGGTCGCGCTCGTCGGAGACGAGGAGCCCGCGCAGGGCGACCTGCGAGGCGCTCACGTCCTCGACGTAGATGATCACGTCTCCGAAGGTCGTGTTGAAGACACGCTCCTGGAGCCCGCTCGCCGCACGGGCCTGGACGATCCTGAACAGCTGGCGCTGGAACTCCCGATTCGCCAGCGGGTTCACGGCGAGCGTGAGGCCGGCCGTGACCCCAGTGATGACCAGGGCGACCGCGAGCACGGGTCGGAACAGGCGGAACGCGCTCACCCCCGCCGCTTTGAGCGCGATGATCTCGAGATCGCCGGCCAGGCGACCGCCAGCCAGGAGGATCGCGATCAGGAGCGCCATGGGCAGGGTGTGGGCGAGGAAGGACGGGAGCATGTAGACGAGGAGCTGGACGACCAGGTAGAAGGGCACGCCCTTCGTCACGACCAAGTCGGTCAGGTGATAGATCCGGTCGATGATGAGGAAGAACGTGAAGAGGGCCCCGCCGAAGGCGAAGGGCGGGATGAGTTCGCTCACGATGTACCGGTCGAGGACGAGCGACCTCACCGCTCTGTTGTACCATAGCCACGTGGACCGGCCCTCGCGAGAGCTCCTGACGGTCGCGCTCGTCCTCGCGGCGCTCGCGGGCCTCGGCGGCGCCGCCGTCGGCGCGGCGGGCGTGCCCGACCGCCTCGACCGGTTCCGCGAGCTCGCGCTCGCCCGGCAGGCCCGGGCCCAGACGGGCGGGGAGCTGACGGCCGACGCCTATCGCGAGATGTACGCGCTGCTCGACGAGGAGATCGTGGAGAGCCTCGCGAGCGGCGGACCGTTCGCGTCTCCTGGATTCCTCCAGGAGCGCCTCGACGCCTTCGGTGACGTCTGGGGTGGCGCCCTGCTCGGCGTCGTCGGCGTCGACCGCCTGGTCGTGGGCGCGTTCCGGCTCGCGGATGCACCGGGCGTGAGCACGGTCCGCGTCTACGGGCGCCTCCGCGGCGAGGCCGCGCTGCTCGCGACGATCCACCGTGAGGGCCAGCCCGTCGTCTACCCCGCCGCCCCCGCGCCGGACGGCGCGCCGCAGTTCGTCACCGCGTGGGAGGGCGCGTCGTCAGGACGCGGCACGCGCGCGCTTCGCCTCGAGCTCGCGCGCCAGGCGGGCGACTCGGTCCGCGTCGTGTGGTCCACGGCGGAGCTCTTCCCTCAGGGGTTGGTCGCACGCTCCTACACGGTGCGGCCGAAGGAGATCCGGGTGCGCTACGAGCTGCGCTATCCGGGCTGGACGCCTGGATGCGACGCGCAGACCGAGGGCGAAGACGTCTACCGACTGGCCACCGACACGGGCGTCTTCGCGCGGCCGACCCGCACGTACCATCAGCCCTGGCACCAGGAGCTCCACGCCGCCGTCTGGCGCCTCCTCGAGGCGCTCGGCGTCGGCGACGAGGCGACGCTCGCGGCGCTCGTGCCCGACGCCCGGCTCAGGCGGCGCCTCCCGCCGGAGCTCCGCGCCGAGCCCGCGTGTGACGCACCGGAAGACGGTCCGACGCCTCGCACGGTGTCGGTTCCGGCCTCGGAGGGCCGCACGCCGTGGGAGCTCGTCTTCCGGCGGACGGCGGATGGCTGGCGTCTCACGCGCGCAACGCAGGTGCTGCCGTGAGCCAGCCCGGGGCGCCGATCCCCGACCGCTACGAGCCGTCCGACGTCGAGAAGCGCTGGTATCCCGTCTGGGAGGCACGCGGCTACTTCCGCGGTGATCCGGCCGCAGCGGGCAAGACGTTCTCGATCGTCATCCCGCCGCCCAACGTGACGGCGGCGCTCCACTGGGGCCATGCGCTGAACAACACGCTCCAGGACGTGCTCGTCCGGATGAAGCGGATGGACGGCTTCAACACGCTCTGGCTGCCGGGGACGGACCACGCGTCGATCGCCGTCCACGTCATTCTGGACCGCCAGCTCGCCGCCGAGGGAAAGACGCGGCACGACGTCGGCCGCGAGGCCTTCCTGGAGCGCGCCTGGCGGTGGAAGGAGGAGACGGGCGGCGCCATCATCCGCCAGCTCAAGCGCCTCGGCGCTTCGTGCGACTGGTCGCGCGAGCGCTTCACGATGGACCCGGGCCTGTCGCGGGCCGTGCGCGAGGCGTTCGTGCGGCTCTGGGAAGAGGGCTTGATCTACCGCGACGACTACATCGTCAACTGGTGCCCGCGGTGCCAGACCGTGCTCTCCGACCTCGAGGTCGAGCGCGAAGAACGCGACGCCGAGTTCGTTTATATCAAATACGGGCCGTTGACGCTCGGGACGGTGCGCCCGGAGACCAAGCTCGGTGACACGGGCCTCGCCGTGCACCCCAAGGACAGGCGCTACGCCCAGTACGTCGGCAAGACGCTCGAGGTTCCGTCGGTCGACGGGACGGTGTCGATCCGGGTCGTCGCCGACGAGGCGGTGGACCCCAAGTTCGGCACCGGCGTCATCAAGGTCACGCCCGGTCACGACCCGGTCGACTTCGAGATCGGGAAGCGCCACGGCTTGCCGATCCGCACCGTGATCGGGTTCGATGGCCGGATGACGGCGGCCGCCGGCCGCTACGCCGGGCTCGATCGGTTCGAGTGTCGGAAGCGGATCGTCGACGACATGAAGGCCCTCGGGCTGGTCGAACGGATCGAGCCCTATCGCCATACCGTGGGCGTCTGCTATCGCTGCAAGACCGTCGTCGAGCCGCTCGTGTCCAAGCAGTGGTGGGTGCGCACGAAGCCGTTGGCGGAGCCCGCGATCAAGGCGGTTCGCGACGCTCGGATCAAGATCATCCCGAGGAGCTGGACGAAGACCTACTACCACTGGATGGAGAACATCCGTCCCTGGTGCATCTCGCGCCAACTCTGGTGGGGTCACCGGATCCCCGCCTGGTACTGCGATCGCTGCGACACGGTCCACGTCTCCCGCACGGACCTCGCGGCGTGCCCGAGCTGCGGCGGGGCCGTGCGCCAGGATCCCGACGTGCTCGACACGTGGTTCTCCTCGGGCCTGTGGCCCTTCTCGACGATGGGATGGCCGGACGACACGCCGGAGCTGCGCGCGTATTACCCGACCTCGGTGCTCGTCACAGGATTCGACATCCTCTTCTTCTGGGTCGCCCGCATGGCCATGCTGGGCCTGCATTTCACGCAGGCGGTGCCCTTCCACGACGTCTACATCCACGCCCTCGTCCGCGACGCCGAAGGCCAGAAGATGTCGAAGTCGAAGGGCAACGTCGCCGATCCGCTGGAGGTGATGGACAGGTACGGCACGGACGCCTTCCGGTTCACGCTGGCGGCGCTCGCCGGCCTCGGGCGCGATGTCCGGATCAGCGACGAGCGGATCGAGGGGTACCGGAACTTCACGAACAAGCTCTGGAACGCCGCACGGCTGGTGCTGTCGAACCTCGACGGATACGATGCGGCGAAGGCCCGGAAGGCGGAGCCGGCCCTCGCCGATCGCTGGATCCAGAGCCGGCTCGCCGCGACGGTCGGCACGGTCCGCACCGCGCTCCGGCGCTATCGGTTCAACGACGCCGCGTCGGCCGTGTACCAGTTCCTGTGGCACGAGTACTGCGACTGGTACCTCGAGATCGCGAAGCTCTCCCTCTATCACGCCGAGCATCCCGACGCGCGCCTGCGCACCCAGCACACGCTGGTCGAGGTGCTCGAGACGACGCTGCGCCTCCTGCACCCGTTCATGCCGTTCATCACGGAGGAGGTCTGGCAACGGCTGCCGCACAGGGGCGAGTCGATCATGATCGCGCCCTACCCGAAGGCCGCGAGGAACCAGCACGACCCGACCGCGGAGCGCGAGATGGGCGTCGTCATGGACGTCGTGACCGCGGTCCGCAACATCCGCGGGGCGATGCGGATCGCCGACGGCGTGACCCTCACCGCCACGCTGCGTCCGGCGCGCGGCGCCGAGGCGCTCTTCGCCACCACCGGCCCGCTGGTCGAGACCCTGGCGCGCGCGCGCCTCCGGATCGACCCGCGGGCGAGCCGACCGCGGAACTCGGCCCTCGCCGTCGTCGCGGGCTCGGAGATCTACGTCGAGCTCGCCGGGGTCATCGACCTCGCTGCGGAGCGCGCGCGGCTCCAGAAGGAGATCGAGCGGGTCAAAGAGAGCGTCGAGTTCCGCAAGAGGAAGCTCGCGCGCCCGGAGTTCGTCGAGCGCGCCCCGGCCGAGATCGTCGCGCGCGAGCGCGAGCGGCTCGCCGCCGACGAAGCGCTCCTGGAGAAGCTCACGGCGAGCCTGGGCTGGGTCGATGACCGCTAGGCCGGCGCCGGTCGTCCGTCTCTCCGTCGTCGAGTCCACGCAAACGACCGCGTTCGGGCTCGCCGCCCGGGGCGCCCCCGACGGCACGGTCGTCGTCGCGGACCACCAATCCGCGGGGCGAGGACGGCGGGGCCGGTCGTGGAACGACGCCCCCGGGACGAGCCTGCTCGCCTCGATCCTCGTCCGGCCCCGGATCGCGCCCGCGCTCCTGGCCACGTTCTCGATCGCGACAGCGGTAGCCGTCGCCGAGGCGCTTCGTCGCGCGACGGGCATCGAGGCCCGGCTCAAGTGGCCAAACGACGTCCTGGCGCGCGGTCGCAAGCTCGCGGGGATCCTGGTCGAGACCCGGATCCTCACCAACGCTGGCACGGGCGTGTCGAAGCCACCCCGCACCCTAGGCAGGCCACCTACGGTTGACGCCGACCTCGCGCCCCCCGTTACAATGGTCATTGGTGTGGGCGTGAATCTCGCGCAGCGCGCCTTCCCGGCAGAGCTCGCTGACCGCGCCACCTCCGTGGCGATCGAGACGGGCCGGGTGCCCGACCGTGACTCGGTGCTCGAGGCGGTGCTCCAAGAATTCGACGCGTGGCGCTGGCGGCTCGAATCGCAAGGCTTCGGCCAGGTGCGCGAGCGCTGGCTGGCCCTCAGCGAGAGCATCGGGCGCCGGGTGAAAGTGGATGCCGTCAGCGGGCTCGCCGTCGGCCTCGACGTCGACGGCGCGCTCCTGGTGGACGACGGCCGGGGAGTGCAGCGGATCGTCGCGGGCGAGATTGCGTCGGAGGGAGAGCATGCTGCTCGTCGCTGACGTCGGCAACACGAACACGAAGATCGGCGTCTTCGATCACGACCGGCTCCTCGTGTCCTGGGTCCTCACGAGCCGGCGGGAGCAGACCGCTGACGAGTACGGCGTGTTCATCGAGACCCTCCTGCGGGCGCGCGGGATCCCGGCGAGCGACATCCACGGCGTCGCCATCTCGAACGTCGTGCCACCCGTCCAGCAGACGCTCGAGTGGATGTGCGAGAAGTACTTCGGCAAGGCGCCGTTCGTCGTCGAGCCGGGAGTGAACACGCGGATGCCGCTCAACGTGGACGCGCCGCGTGAGGTCGGCGCCGACCGCTATGTGGACGCGTTCGCCGCGAGCGTTCTGTATGGGCCGCCGGTCATCGTCGTCAACTTCGGCACCGCGACGGCGTTCAACTGCGTGAACGCGCGGGGCGAGTTCGTCGGTGGCGCGATCGCACCCGGTCTCGGGACGGCGGTCGATGCGCTCGTGAACCGTGCGGCCCGCCTCCACCGGGTCGAGCTCGTCCGGCCCAAGGAGGCCATCGGTCGTGACACGACGACCAACATCCAGTCCGGCGCGATCTACGGCTTCGCCGGCCTCGTGGACGGGCTCGTCGACCGGATGCGGTCGGAGATGGGCGGGAGCGCCCAGGTGATCGGGACCGGCGGCCTCGCCGTGCTCATCGCGGGCGTCGCGCGCTCGGTCGAGCGCGTGGACGACCACCTGAGGCTCGTGGGGCTCCGCATCCTCTACGAGGAAGCGCACCCCGCGGCGCCCGCGCGTTGACACGCGGGGCGGCCGACGAGTATACTCATACGAAATATAGTATGCGGGCACGAGGCCGATCCCTATATACGGGGATCGGGGGCAGGGCACCGGCGACTGGCTGAGGGGAGGAGCGCCGATGGGGATGTGGGTCGGACGGGGACGGAAGGCGAGGGTCGCGTACGGGTTCGATGACATTGCCCTCGTGCCAGGCACGGTGACGATCAACCCGAACGAAGTGGACATCGCCTGGGAGCTCTGCGGCCATCGCTTCGAGCTGCCGATCATCGCCGCCGCCATGGACGGGGTCGTCGGCCCCAGGCTCGCGATCGAGATGGGGCGACTCGGCGGGCTCGCCGTCCTGAACCTGGAGGGGATCTTCTCACGGTACGCGAACCCCGAGGACGTTCTCGACCGCATCGTGTCGGCGAGCCAGGACGAGGCGACCAAGATCATCCAGTCGATCTATGGTGAGCCGATCAAGGAAGAGCTGATCCACCGGCGGATCCACGAGATCAAGAAGGGTGGGGGGCCCGCCGTCGTGTCGTCGATCCCTCAGCGCGCCGAGCGCTTCGCCCAGATCGCCCAGGAAGCGGGCGCGGACATCTTCGTCGTCCAGTCCACTGTCACGACCGCCCGCCACATCGCCACCGAGTACACCCCCGTCGACTTCCGTAAGCTGAAGAAGCAGCTCGCGATCCCGCTGATCATCGGCAACGTCGTCACCTACGAGGCGTGCCTCGAGCTCGTGGACTGCGGCGCCGACGCGCTCCTGATCGGCGTCGGGCCGGGTGCCGCGTGCACGAGCCGCGAGGTCCTCGGGCTCGGTGTGCCTCAGGTGACCGCGACGGCCGACGCGGCGGCGGCGCGCGACTATCACTACAAGCAGCGGGGGCGCTACGTCCCGATCATCACGGACGGCGGCATGATGACGGGCGGCGACGTGTGCAAGGCGCTCGCGGCGGGCGCCGACGCCGTCATGATCGGCTCGGCGTTCGCCCGCGCCCACGAGGCGCCGGGCCGGGGCTACCACTGGGGCATGGCGACGCCCCATGCTAACCTGCCGCGCGGCACACGGATCCGGGTCGGGGTGGCTGGCTCCCTCGAGCAGATCCTCTTCGGCCCCGCCTTCACCGAGGACGGCACGCTCAATCTGGTCGGCGCGATCCGAACCTGCATGGGCTCGGTCGGGGCGCGCACGATCCGCGAGCTCCAGCAGACGGAGCTGATCATCGCTCCGACGATCAAGACCGAAGGCAAGATCTTCCAGCAGGCTCAGAAGCTGGGGCGCCCGCGGTAGCGGCGGGCCGCGCCCGCCCCGTGATGGTCGCCGCCGACAAGATCGCGGTTCTGGACTTCGGCGGTCAGTACACCCAGCTGATCGCGCGGCGGGTCCGCGAGATGTCCGTCTTCTCCGAGGTCGTCTCCTGCACCCAGCCGATCGAGCCGATCCTCACGGGCGGCTACAAGGGGATCATCCTCTCGGGCGGGCCGTCGAGCGTCTACGAGGATGGCGCGCCGCTGCCGCCGAAGGCGCTCTTCGACGCGGGTATCCCCATCCTCGGCATCTGCTACGGCATGCAGGCGATGGGGTATCTCCTCGGCGGCCACGTCGTGCCCGCCGACCGCCGGGAGTACGGCAAGGCCGAAGTCGAGTTCCGGAGCTCGAGCCGCCTCCTCCGGGGCGTCGAGCCCGAGGCGGACGGTCGCATGACCGTCTGGATGAGCCACGGCGACACCGTCCTCCGGCCGCCGAAGGGCTTTACGGCCCTCGGCGCCACCCTGAACTGCCCGGTCGCCGCGATGGCCGACGACCAGCGGAAGCTCTACGCGGTCCAGTTCCACCCGGAGGTCGTCCACACGCCGCAGGGACGGAAGATCTTCGACAACTTCCTCGACATCTGCGGGGCACGCCGCACGTGGTCCATGGCCGGCTTCATCGACACGACGGTCGAGGAGATCCGAAAGAAAGTCGGCTCCGGCCGCGTCCTGTGCGCGCTGTCGGGCGGGGTGGACTCGTCGGTGGTCGCGGTGCTGGTCCACCGCGCCATCGGGGATCAACTCACGTGCGTCTTCGTCGACAACGGGCTCTTGCGGAAGGGCGAGGCGCGGTCGGTCGACCATACCTTCCGTGACGCCTTCAAGATCAACCTGATCCATGTCGATACCAGCCACCGCTTCCTCGACGTTTTGCGTGGCGTCACCGATCCGGAGATCAAGCGCAAGCGGATCGGCGCCGAGTTCATCGCCGTCTTCGAAGAAGAGGCCCGGAAGCTCGGCGAGATCGCCTGGCTCGCCCAGGGCACCCTCTATCCGGACGTGATCGAGTCGGTTTCCTTCCGCGGGCCGTCGGCGACGATCAAGACCCACCACAACGTCGGCGGCCTGCCGCTCAAGATGCAGTTCAAGCTGATCGAGCCCCTGCGGGAGCTGTTCAAGGACGAGGTCAGGCGGCTCGGCGAGATCCTCGGGCTGCCGACGGAGATCGTCTGGCGCCAGCCGTTCCCGGGACCAGGCCTCGCGATCCGCGTGCTCGGCGAAGTCACGCCCGAGCGTCTCGCGGTCCTGCGCGACGCCGACGCGATCGTCCAGGACGAGGTGCGCGCCGCCGGCTTCGAGCGCGAGGTGTGGCAGGCCTTCGCCGTCCTCCTGCCGATCCGGACGGTCGGCGTGATGGGCGACTTCCGCACGTACGCGCACGTGATCGCGCTCCGCGCGGTCATGAGCCAGGACGCGATGACGGCGGACTGGGCGCGACTCCCCTACGACCTGCTCGGGCGCATCTCGAACCGCATCATCAACGAGGTGAAGGGCGTCAATCGGGTGGTCTTCGACATCTCGTCGAAGCCCCCGTCCACCATCGAATGGGAGTAGGAGGTGAGGCCGTTCGACGGCCGAGCCGACGCTTCAACGGCTCGAGGATGATCCATGCAACATAGCGAATTCGTCCACCTCCACGTCCACTCCGAGTACAGCCTCCTCGACGGCGCGGCGCAGATCGAGAAGCTCGTCCAACGGGCGAAAGACCTGCGCTTCCCCGCCATCGCGCTGACGGACCACGGCAACCTCTTCGGGGCGATCGACTTCTACCTCGCGGCCCAGAAGGCCGGCGTCAAGCCGATCGTCGGGTGCGAGCTCTACGTCGCCCCCGGAAGCCGGCGCGAGCGCGGCTCGCAGGACGGCGGCTACGAGGGCGCGAACCACCTGACCGTCCTGGTGCGGAACCGCGCCGGCTACCGGAACCTCGTCAAGCTGGTCTCGAAGGCTTACCTCGAGGGCTTCTACTACAAGCCCCGGGTGGACCGGGAGCTCCTCGCCCAGCACGCCGACGGGCTCGTCGTCCTTTCGGGATGTCTCAACTCCGAGGTCTCGCGCCTCCTGAGCCAGGGGGAGACGCAGAAGGCGACGGAGGTCGCGGGCTGGTACCAGGAGGTCTTCGGCCGGGACTACTACTTCATGGAGGTCCAGTCCCACGGGCTCGAGCAGCAGGCGCGGGTCACGGCCGACACCCTCGCGATCGCGAAGGCCGTCGGCGCGCCGATCGTCGGCACCAACGACTCGCACTACCTCGAGGACGGTCACGCGCGCGCCCACGAAGCGCTCCTCTGCATCCAGACGGGCACGAACCTCGGCGACCCGAACCGCTTCCGGTTCTCGACCCAGGAGTTCTACGTCAAGTCGGCGGAGGAGATGGCGCGCGTGTTCGCCGAGCTGCCCGAGGCGTGTCGCAACACGCTGGCCGTCGCCGAGCGCTGCAACCTCACGCTCGACTTCGGAACCTTCCACCTGCCGCGGTACCTCGTCCCCGACGGGCACACGCTGGACAGCTACCTGCGCGAGCTGTCGGCCGCAGGGCTGCGGCGCCGTTACGGCCCGACGCCGGGCGAGGCGGTCGAGGCGCGCCTCGCCCATGAGCTCGCGGTCGTCGAGAAGATGGGGTTCGCCGGGTACTTCCTCGTCGTCTGGGACTTTATCCACTACGCGCGTCAGCAGGGGATCGCCGTGGGGCCGGGCCGCGGCTCCTCGGCCGGCTCGCTCACCGCGTACTGTCTGGGGATCACGAATATCGACCCGATCCGGTACGGACTGCTGTTCGAACGATTCCTGAATCCGGAACGAATCTCCATGCCCGACATGGACATCGACTTCGCGGACGACCGGCGCGACGAGGTCATCCGGTACGTCGCGGAGAAGTACGGGCGCGACCGGGTCGCCCACATCATCACCTTCGGAACGCTCGGCGCGAAGGCCGCGATCCGCGACGTGGGGCGCGTGCTCGGCCTGCCCTATGCCGACGTGGACCGGATCGCCAAGCTCGTTCCGAATTTCCCGCTCAACATCACGCTCGACGACGCCTACCAGAAGTCGCTCCCGCTCGCCGAGACGGTGAAGAGCCAGCCGAACGTTCGGGAGCTCTGGGAGATCGCGCGCACGCTGGAGGGCTGCACCCGACACGCCTCGGTCCACGCGTCGGCCGTCGTCATTTCCGACGAGCCGCTCGACGCGCACATCCCGCTCTACAAGGACCCCAAGCGTCCGGAGCTGATCACCGGCTACGCGATGGGGCCGATCGAGAAGCTCGGGCTCCTCAAGATGGACTTCCTCGGGCTCCGGACCCTGACGGTGCTGGCGAACACCGTGGCCCTCCTCAAGGACACGCGGGGAATCTCGATCGACCTCGAGACGCTCCCGCTCGACGATCCGAAGACTTACGCGCTCCTGAGCGAGGCGAAAACCTTCGGCGTATTCCAGCTGGAGTCGGCGGGCATGCGCGAGGCGCTGCGCGGGCTCCGGCCCGAGCGGCTCGCGGACGTGATCGCGATGGTCTCGCTCTACCGGCCGGGGCCGATGGAGCTCATCGCCGACTTCATCGAGCGCCGGCACGGTCGCGCGAAAATCACCTACGAGCATCCGGCGATGGAGAAGTTCACGCGTGAGACGTACGGGATCATGGTCTACCAGGAGCAGATCATGCAGATCGCCTCCGAGATGGCGGGCTTCACCATGGGAGAGGCGGACATTCTCCGCCGCGCCATGGGCAAGAAGGACCGCGACCTCATGGCGAAGCAGCGCGAGACGTTCGTCGCCGGCTGCGCGGAGCGGGGGGTCACCAGGGCCAAGGCCGACCGTGTCTGGGAGCTGATGGAGAAGTTCGCGGGGTACGGGTTCAATAAATCGCACGCCGCGGCGTACGCGCTCGTCGCCTATCAGACCGCGTACTTCAAGGCGAACTTCCCCGTGGAGTTCATGGCCGCACTGCTCACCTCAGAAATGGGTGACACGGACAAGATCGTGAAGTACATCGAGGAGTGCCGCGCGATGGGGATCCGCGTCGAGCCGCCCGACGTGAATGTCTCGGCGGTGCGGTTCAGCGTCGCCGGCGACACGGTCCGGTTCGGCCTGGCTGCGATCCGGAACGTGGGCGAGGCCGCGATGGAATCCATCCTCCGGGCGCGCGCCGAGGCGGGGCCCTTCACGTCGCTCGAGGACTTCTGCGCCCGTGTGGACCTCCGCCTCGTGAACCGCCGCGTGCTCGAGTCCTTGAGCAAGGCGGGCGCCTTCGACTCGCTCGGGCTGACGCGGGCGCATCTGCTCGCGACCGCGGATGCCGCGCTCGAGAGCGGCCAGCGCAAGCAGCGCGACCGCGCAGAGGGCCAGGCGTCGTTCTTCGACCTCCTGCCGGCCGGAGCGCCCGCGCCGAGCGCGCCGGTGGCCGAGGTGGTGCCGGAGTGGGAGCCGGACCAGCGCCTCGCCTTCGAGAAGGAGGTCCTCGGGTTCTACGTTTCGGGCCATCCGCTCGCCCGCTTCCGAGGCGTCGTCGAATCGCTCGGGCTCACGACGACGGCCGAGCTCGCGGCCAAGGGGCACGCCGCGCGCGTGCTTCTCTTCGGGCACGCGACCGGGCTCAAGGAGACGTCCACCAAGAGCGGCAACCGCATGGCGTTTTTCACGCTCGAGGACATGGACGGGACGGTCGAGGTCACGGTCTTCCCCGAGCCCTACAAGGCGGCCGCCGCGTGCCTCTCCTCGCGCGAGGCGCTCCTGGTGCGGGGCAGGGTGGACGACGGCGAGAAGGGACGGGTCGTGCTCGCCGACGACATCCGCCCTCTCGAGGAGGCGCTCGCCGAGAACGGCGGCCGCCACCGCGTCGCCGCCGGCGAGCCGAACGCGTGCCGGATCCGCCTGGCGGTCGCCACGGAGCGGGGGGACGCGCTCGCCGCGCTCCGTCAGGTCTGCGCCGCGCATCCGGGACGCATCCCGCTGTTCCTCCACCTCCTTCTCGGGTCGCAGGAGGTCGTGGTCCGCTGCCGCGGAGTGGCCGTCGACGCGAGTCAGGAGCTCTGCGCCAAGGTCGAGTCGCTCCTGGGCGGCGGCACGATCACGGTGGAGTATGCCGGACGCGCTTGATTTCGAGGAGCCCCTGCTCGAGCTGGAGAACCGGATCGCGGCGCTCCAGGCCGAGGACGACTCGCCCCGCGGCCGCGAGGAGATCGCGAAGCTCGAGGAGCGGCTCCACCGGCAGCGCCAGAAGACCTACGCGAGCCTGACCGCCTGGCAGCGGACGCAGCTCGCCCGCCACCCCAAGCGCCCCCACACGCGCGACTTCGTCCGGCTCCTCTTCGAGGACTTCGTCGAGCTCCACGGCGACCGGTTCTACGGGGACGACGCGGCGATCGTCGGTGGCCTGGCGCGGTTCGAGGGGCAGGGGATCGTCGTCATCGGCCACCAGAAGGGGCGCGACACGCGTGAGAAGATCGCGCGCAACTTCGGCATGCCGCACCCCGAGGGCTATCGCAAGGCGCTCCGCCTCATGCAGCTCGCCGAGAAGTTCGGCAAGCCGGTCCTCAGCCTCATCGACACGCCCGGCGCGTACCCCGGCGTCGGCGCCGAGGAGCGGGGCCAGGCGGAGGCGATCGCACGGAACCTCCGCGAGATGGCCGCCCTCCGTACGCCCGTCATCGCCGTCGTCACGGGGGAGGGCGGTAGCGGGGGCGCGCTCGCGATCGGGATGGGCAATCGGGTCCTCATGCTCGAGTACGCGATCTACTCGGTGATCTCGCCGGAGGGGTGCGCGGCGATCCTCTGGGGCGACGCCGCGAAGGCTCCGGAGGCGGCCGCGGCGATGCGGATCACGGCGCCCGACCTCCTGCGCCTCGGCGTCATCGACGCGATCGTCCCCGAGCCGATCGGCGGCGCCCACCGCGACTGGGACGCGGCGGCGGCGTCCCTGCGGGCCGCGCTCCGAGACCAGCTGACGGATCTGGTGCCGAAGTCGCCGGAGACGCTCGTCGCAGAACGCTACGAGAAGTTCAGGCGGCTCGGCGCGTTCGAGGAGACGTCGACGCCGCGTGACGGCGCATGACGGCCGTCTTCACGCCCGCCGGACGAGCGCGCCGGCGAGATCCTCGTCGGTCACCAGCACGTTCATGAATCGCCCCGCGAGGGCGCCGCGCACGGCGTCGAGCTTCGCCCGGCCCCCGGCGACCGCCACGACGTGGCGGTCGGGGCGGCGCGAGAGCGTCTGGAGTCGGCTGCCCTCGACCGAGAGGATCCGGTGCATCAGGACCCGCAGCTCGGGGCGGTCGACGATGCGGCCCCCCGCATCGAAGGGCTGGTAGTTGATCTCGCCCACGACGCCGAGCTGGCGCAGCCGCTTGACGCTCACCCCGTAGGACTCCGCGAGCGAGCAGAAGCCCGGGGTCTGCTCGGCGATCATGCCGATCCCGACGAGCGCGATGTCCACCGTCTGTGCGGCCTCGTAGATCGACCGGATCTCGGGGTCGCGGAGGAGCCGGCGCCGCTCCCGCTCGATCTCGCGGAGCGACAAGAGGTGCTGCACGGGCAGCGCGTACGCGCTCACGTGGGGCCGGTACTTGGCCGCCATCATCCCGACCAGCGTGTTCGGGGAGAGGTCCACCATCTTGAGCGTGCTCTCACCCGAGAGCGGGTAGAGGGCGAGGTCGCGGAACCTTCGCTCCCTCAGCTGACGGATCGTCTGGTAGAGGGTGAACCCGCACGAGAGCCCTACGCGGATCCCGTTGGACGCGATCTTCTCGAAGTAGGCGGCCGCGGCGGCGCCGAGCTCCTCCTTCAGATCGGCGCGCCCGCCCGCCGCCACGACCACCGCCTCGCGCAGGCCGAACGCTTCGGTGAGCGCCGCCTCGAGCTCCTCGGCGCGCGGCAGGTCGAGCTCGACCCGGACGAAGCCCTCGTCGTAGGCGCGCTTGAGGAGCCGCGAGACCGTCGCCGCCGAGACGCCGAGCGCCCGGGCGATCTCTTTCTGCGGCCGCGCCTGGCGGTAGTAGAGCTCCAGGCACCGGACCATCAGCCGGAGCTCCCGGGAGGGCTGAGAAATTAATTTCATAGAATTGAAGTTCTTGCTTGACGCCACCAGTGTACCCCGTTATCCTCGGTCACGTCACCGCCATCGCGGTCACAGGAGGAGGCGTGCATGGGCGCCAGGCGCTACGGTCCGTCGAACGGCCCGATCAAGCTGACGGAGTACCACCAGTCCCGGAACGAGCTCGAGGGGCTCCCGGTCACCTCGGCGGAGAAGATCCCGGTCACCAACACGCCGAACATCTTCTCCCACAAGGCGTACGTCTTCGCCAAGAACCCGGCACTGGTCCAGCGCTACATCAAGGCGACGAAGGCCGACGTCGGCGGCGTCGGCGGGCACGTGGTCGCGGCCGAAGAGGTGAAGTCGATCATCGCCAAGTTCGTCCTGGAGAACAACGCCGTCAACGGCGAGCCTATCTTCACCTCACTCATCGTGACCCACACCGGCGACGACATCGCCGTGACGGGGATCATGACGGACTCGGTCGACATGTCCGTCGTGGACGAGCTCATGTGGGACGCCCTCCAGGAGGGCGCGCACAAGGCCGCCGAGCTCGGCCTCTACGGGCCGGGCCAGGACCTGGTCGCCGACGCCTTCACGGGCAACCTCCGCGGGGCGGGGCCGGCGACGGTGGCGCTGCCGCTGCCCGTGCGGAAGGACAACCCCTCGCAGACGGTGCTCGTCTCGTTCGCCGACAAGACCGAGCCGATGGCGTTCAACTACTACGCCACGGGCGCCTACCTCCTGCCGCGATTCAACACCGGCCTGGTCATCGCGTCGTCGAAGATGAAGCGCGGCTACATCATGGAGATCGTGGACCTCGACACCAAGGCGCAGGCGATCGAGGCGGGCGCCCACCCGCGCGACCAGAAGGCGCTCGACGGCAAGATGGAGGAGCTCGCGAAAGGGCTCCAGGAAAAAGTGCTCACGCTGCGGGCGCCCGAGGACCTCTACGACATCGAGGGGCTCACGCGCGCGTCGCGCTTCGTCATCGCGCGGATCTGGAGCCGCAACGACACGGGGGAGCGCGACCAGCTCGGCTACGTCTGCTCGGCCGAGCGGCTCCACAACATCAAGACCAAGAAGGGATTCACCTACGGCGGCAAGGACGACCCAGTGCTCCTCGCCTTCGCGCAGGGCGACTGGCCGGCGCCCGGCGAGATCACCTCGCCCTGGGCGGCGTGCCCGATGGTCGCCGGCGACTGCCGGGGGAGCCACAACCTCCATATCCTGCCGGTGCCGATCAACTCGCAGACCTCGTACTGGTCCGGACCGATCCTGTCCGCGATCACGCTCTCCATCAACATCCACACGGGGCGGATCGGCGCCATCTCCGACCAGTTCGCGCTCGGAACGCCCTGGGACGCGGTACGACGCCAAGCCTCCGAGCTGGCGATCCAGTTCCGCCTGGCGCACGGCATCAAACAGCCGGCGACGCTCCACGAGGACGAGCTCGAGTATCAGGAGGGCTGGAGGGAGCGCCGCGCCCGGCTCGAGCGCCAGTTCGAGCTCAAGCCGCCGCTCACCTTCGGCGGCAACGGCCATGGCGGGAACGGTGGGCGTGGCGGGAAGCCCGCCGACGCGCGCAAGGGTGGCCGTCCAGACGAGATCGACTAATCAATGTCGGGGGGAGCGGCGCCGCTCCCCCCGACGCCCCCCACCGGTCACCCGTCACGGCCCGACGCGTGAACCGGTTGCGCCGGCACAAGCCGGCGCTCGAACGGCGCTGACTCGGACACGCGACGGGTCACCAATCGGGGAACGCCGCCGCGCTCCCCCGACGCCCCCACCGGTCACCCGTCGCGGCCGCACGCGAAAACCGATTGCGCGGGCGGAGCCCGCGATCGAACAGCGTCGCACCCCCCTGCGAGTGTTTTTGAGCCAAATTGACTTCCCGTATCGCGGATGCTACGGTCAGGTCAACGCAACGGCCGGATTTTTCAAACAACTCATGGCAAAGCTTCACCTCATTACGTATGGCTGTCAGATGAACGAGTACGACTCGGAGCGCGTGGCAGGCCTCCTCGCCGCCGAGCGCTACGAGCTCACCCAGGACGAAGACGACGCCGACCTGATCCTCGTCAACACCTGCGCGATCCGCGAAAAGGCGGAGGACAAGGTCTTCTCGAAGCTCGGCGAGCTCCGGAAGCTCAAGGAGCGCAAGCCCGAGCTGATCATCGGCGTCATGGGATGCATGGCGCAGCTCCAGCAGGGGGCGATCCAGCGGCGCGCGCCCGCGGTCGACCTCGTCTTCGGCTCTCCGGCGATCGCGCGTGTCGCGGAGCTGGTCGAGCGGGTGCGCCGTGAGCGCCGGCCCGTCCTCGAGACGGGCGAGGGGCCGCTCGTGAAGATCACGGCCCGCCCACCTTCGGCCCCCCGCCTCAGGGCCTTCGTCACCGTGATGGAGGGCTGTGAGAAGCACTGCACGTTCTGCGTCGTCCCGCGCACCCGGGGGCGGGAGCGCAGCCACCCGCCCGAAACGGTCCTCGCGGAGGTGCGGCGCCTCGCCGCCGTGGGGTGCCGCGAGGTGACGCTCCTCGGCCAGACGGTCAACGCCTACGGGCGCGACCTGATGCCGTCGACCGACCTGGCCGCGCTCCTCGAGCGGGTCAACGACGTCGCGGGGATCGAGCGGATCCGGTTCACCACCTCCAACCCGTACAACCTCACGCCGCGGCTCATCCGCGCGCTGCGGGAGGTGCCGAAGGTGTGCGAGTACTTTCACCTGCCGCTCCAGTCGGGCTCGAACCCCGTGCTCGAGCGGATGAACCGCGGCTACACGCGCGAGCGCTACCTCGAGCTCGTCGGCGAGATCCGCCACGCGGAGCCCGCGATGGCGTTCTCGACGGACCTGATCGTGGGTTTCCCGGGCGAGACCGAGGCGGACTTCGAGCAGACGCTCGACATGGTCGAGCGGGTCGGCTACGACAACGTCTTCGCCTTCCGCTACTCGCGTCGGCCCGGCACGCCGGCGGCGGCGATGGAGGACCAGGTGGCCGACGAGGTCAAGGCGCGCCGCAACGCGCGGCTGCTGGAGGTGGCCGGGCGGGTGGCGGCGGCGCGGAGTCACGGGCTCCTCGGGAAGACACTCGACGTGCTCGTCGACGGGGCGTCGAGGAAGAACGCCGGCGAGCTCTCGGGCCGGACCCGCTGCAACCGTGTCGTCAACTTCGACGGGCAGGGACGCGTGTCCGTCGGCGACCTCACGCGCGTCCGGGTGACCGAGGTGCTCCCGCACAGTCTGCGAGGGACGCTCGCTGCGCACGCGGAGGAGGCTCCATGTTTGTCGAGATGAAGGTTCGCGGGCTGGCGCTCGACGCCGTGTCGAACATGCCGATCATCATCCTGCGCGACGACGAGGACCGGCGCTCGCTGCAGATCTGGGTGGGCATCTTCGAGGCGAACGCGATCGCTCTCGAGCTGGAGAAGGTGCCGCCGCCGCGCCCGATGACCCACGACCTGATCAAGAACATCCTTGAGGCGGTCGACGCGCGGGTCGGCAAGGTGGTCGTCACCGACCTGAAGGACAACACCTTCTTCGCGGTCCTGCACCTCCAGCTGGGTGACGCCGAGTACACGGTCGACTCGCGGCCCTCGGACGCGATCGCGCTGGCGCTGCGCGTCGGCGCGCCGATCTACGTCGACGAGGACGTCATCCGCAAGGCCAAGAGCCTCGAGGTGTCCAAGGAGGCCGAGCCGGCGAAGGCCGACGATCCGGAGCAGCTCCGGGAGTGGCTGCAGAACATCAAGCCGGAGGACTTCGAGAAGTTCAACAAGGCCTGAGCGGGCGGGGCCGGTGCGCGTCGCGCTCTTCACCAACAACTACCTGCCGTTCTGCGGGGGCGTCCCGACCTCGGTCGAGACGCTGCGGGCCGGCCTCGAGGCCGCGGGCCACGAGGCCTGGGTCTTCGGGCCCCGGTTCGCCACGGGCGCGGAGGCGACGCCGCGGGTCGTCCGCTACCCCTCGATCCCGGCGGCGACCTATCCCGAGTTCGCGCTCGCGGTCCCGTATTCGCGGCGGGCCGCCAGGCTCGTCGCCGCGCTCGATGTGGACGTCTTCCACGCCCACCACCCCTTCCTCCTGGGGCCGGCCGCGCGCCGGCTCGCGCGCCGCCACGGCCGCCCCCTCGTCTTCACGTATCACACGCGCTACGAAAAGTACGCGCACTACGTCCCGCTGCGACGGCAGTTCGTCGAGACGCTCGCCGTCCGGCTGAGCACACGCTTCGCCGCGCGCGCCGACGCCGTCATCGCGCCGTCCGCAGTGATTCGCGACGAGCTCTCGACCCGGGGCGTGGCCAGCCCGATCGCCGTCGTCCCGACGGGCCTCGACCTGGAGCGGTTCCGCCCGGCGGATCGTCGAGCGGCGCGCGCACGCCTCCCCGTGCCCGCCGATGCCCCGCTCGTTCTCTACGTCGGGCGCCTCGACCCCGAGAAGAGCGTGGACCGGATCCTCCTCGCGTTCGAGCGCGTCGCCTCGACGGTGTCGGCGGCGCACCTGATCCTGGTGGGGCACGGCACGGCGGCGCACCGGCTCCAGCGGCTCGCGGGGACGCTCGCGGCGTCTGACCGGGTGCGCTTTGTCGGCGTGCGCGCCCACGCCGAGCTCGCGCAGTACTACCAGGCGGCGGACGTGTTCCTCTTCGCCTCGGAGACCGAGACGCAGGGCCTCGTCCTCGCCGAGGCGGCGGCGTGCGGCCTGCCCGCCGTGGCCGTGAGCGCGCCCGGCTGCGAGGAGGTCGTGCGGGACGGGGAGACCGGCGTGCTCACGAAGGGCGACCCCATGGCGCTGGGAGACGCCGTGATCGGCCTCCTGCTCGACGCCGAGCGGCGGGCGGTGATGAGCCTTCGCGCGCGTCAGACCGCCGAGCGCCTGTTCGACGTCCGGCTGATGATCGAGCGGACGCTGGCCGTGTACGCGGCGGCGACCGCGCGCGTGACCCACCCCGTGCCATGACCGCGCCGGCGGTTCCGCCCCGGGCCATCCGTCTCGTGTTCAGGGGGGAGTGGACCGCGCCCGACGGCAAGGGGCTCCTGGGCGCGGACCCACGACTCCGGACGCTCCGGAAGGTGCTCGTGAGCTATCCGGCCGTGCGCCACATCCTGCCGGATCGCATCAGCCTGGAGGCGAGCGCGGACAGTCGCACGCTGGACGCGGTCGCGCGCTTCCTGGAGCGGCAGCACTGGCTCGTCACGTCAGTCGCCGTGGAATGAGTAGGGACATGAGGAACGGAGCCGGGTCGCGCCTTGTCTCAGGCCACCCACCGATCGTACCGGCCGCGCGGTCTCCGCTACGATGAGCCGCACGCGGGAGGCCCACCGGCGCATCCAGGCCGAGATCGCGCAGGAGAAGGCGGCGGCGCTCGGGCGCGCGGGAGAGCGGCTCGAGGCGGCGCTCGAGGTCGTGGCCACGCTCGGCCGTCGGCTGGACGTCACGCGCGACGCCGAGGCGCGCGCCCGACTGCTCGGCGAGGACGAAGACGCGCGCGCGCGGGCGCTCCACGCGCGCCTGGCGCTCCTGATCCAGCGCGAGGCGATCGGGCTCCGCCAGCACCGGAGTGTCGACGCGACGTACCCGGCGCCCCCGCGCCGGTCGTGATCTGGAACGCCGAGGCCGAGACGCTCGGGCGCGCCGCGCGCGCCCGACTCCAGCTCGCACGGCTCCGCGAGACGATCGGCTGGGCGGTCGCGCACGTAGCCTTCCACCGCGAGCGGCTCGGCGGGGTCGAGGTCCGGCGGCTCGACGACCTGGCGCGGCTCCCGTTCGTCCGGAAGACCGACCTGCGCGACCATTACCCGTTCGGCCTCTTCGCGGTGGAGCCCGGTGAGATCGCCCGCATCCACGCCTCCTCCGGGACCAAGGGCAAGCCCACGATCGTCGGCTACACGGCGGCTGACCTCAACGTCTGGCGTGAGGTGATGGCGCGCGTGATGGCGGCGGCCGGGGCGCGCCGCGGGGACCTCCTTCACATCGCCTTCGGCTACGGGCTCTTCACCGGCGGCCTCGGCTTCCACGACGGCGCCGAGCGGATCGGTATGACGGTCGTGCCGGTCTCGTCGGGCAACACCGCGCGCCACCAGCTCCTGCTGCGCGACCTGGCGCCCGCGGGCATCTGCGGCACGCCCTCATTCGTGCTCCACATCGCCGAGACCCTGACCGCGGAGGGTGAGAACCCGCGCACGCTCGGGCTCCGGTACGGGATGTTCGGCGCCGAGCCGTGGACGGAGGGCATGCGCGCCTCGCTCGAGAACGCACTCGGCTGCCCTGCCTACGATATCTACGGCCTCTCGGAGATCATCGGTCCGGGCGTGGCCGGCGAGTGCGAGGTCCGCGATGGGCTCCACATCCAGGACGACCACTTCCTGCCGGAGGTCATCGACCCCGCGACCGACCAGGTCCTGGGACCGGGCAGGGAAGGGGAGCTCGTGCTCACGACGCTGACCAAGCGCGCGCTGCCCCTCGTCCGCTACCGCACGGGCGACGTCACGACGCTCACCGACGCCCCATGCCCCTGTGGCCGGACCTCGATACGGATGGCCCGGGTGAAGGGGCGCTCGGACGATATGCTGGTCATCAAGGGCGTGAACCTCTATCCCTCCGAGGTGGAGGCGACGCTCCTCGCGATCGAGGAGCTGCTGCCGCACTACCAGCTCGTCGTGGACCGGCGGGCGACCCTCGCGACCCTCGAGGTGCGCGTCGAGCCGGCGCCTGCGCTCGTGGAGCGCTGTGGCGGCTTCGACGCCGCGCACCCCCTGATCGTCGGCCTGCGCCAGCGGGTCGCCGAGCGCCTGCGGATGGCGATCGGTCTCTCCGTCCAGCTCACGATCGTCGCCCCGCAGACGATCCCGCGCTCCGAGGGCAAGGCGGTTCGCGTCGTCGAGCGGTGATAGGGTATCCTAGGCTCCGGAGGCAGCGCCCATGAGCGAGCTGGCCCGCGAGATGATGGCGAAGATCGAGGGCGGCATCCGCCTCGAGTCCGCCCACGAGATGACTGACGAGTACCGCGAGACCCTCCTCCATCTCCTGACGATGCAGGCCGACTCGGAGCTGGCCGGGGGCTACGGCTACGTGCCGTGGATCACCAAGGCGCCGACGGTCGAGGAGAAGCACGTCGTCGCCCAGATCGTGAAGGACGAGCTGCGGCACGCGGCGGTCATGTACGGCCTGCTCGCCGACCTCGGGTTCGACGTCGAGCGCCACGTCCGTCGCCACGACGAGATCTTCACGATGCGCATCGGGCCGGACGCGGATATCGGGACCGCGCGCATCACGAGCGACAAGCGGGTGAACATCTTCTACTACCCGATCGAGACGTGGGCCGATTTCGTCTTCTTCAACTTCTGCATGGATCGGGGGGCCGGGCACCAGCTCGAGGATGTCCGCGGCTGCTCCTACGGCCCCTGGGTGCGCGCGATCGACGGGATCTTCAAGGAGGAGAAGTTCCACATCCGCCACGGCGAGTCCTGGGTGAAGAAGCTCGCCTCAGACCCGACGACCCACGCCGAGGCGCAGACGACCTTCAACAAGTGGTACGTCCGGACGCTGAACATCTTCGGGCGCCCGGGGTCGCCGAAGAACCAGCTCTACCGGAGACGTTCGGCCTCACGCTCCCCGAGTGGAAGCCGAAATGGGCCGAGCTCCCCGAAGAAGCCCACATCCCAGGCTGAGGGGAGGCGGCGCGGTGCGCGCCGTCAGGAACCCGGGGCCGCCCAAGGAGTTGACATAATACCTCTTATCGGAAGTAGCCCTCGGGCGGGGCTGCACGCCGCGACCAGATGTGAGGTTATGTCGTCTCTTGGCAGTCCTTGGGATCCGCGTGAACCGCGCTGCGATTACCCGACCCTTTAGCCCTTGGCAGGCGCGAGCGTCAATCCGAATTTCGCCTGACTCTACGTCTGTCACTTTCAGCAGGCTGGCCTGGGGAACGACCTACTCGCTGGCGTCACAACTAGGCTAGCCCCCGAGACTCCTCAGACGAGCCCGGATCTCCTCGGCGCGGCGGGCCTGTGGAAGCTCCTTAAGGATGCGCCGGTAAGTCTCGATCGCGTCGGCCTTTTGTCCTGCGAGCTCCTGCGCACGACCGAGATCCGCGAGGAGCGCCTCGTAATAGAAATCGCGCGGCCCGAGCCCGGCGAGCGCGGCACGGTAGGCGTCGAGGGCCTTGGGCATGTCGTGCTCCGCCTCCCGCGTGTAACCGATCGCCGCCCGGGCCAGCGTACGCAGTGTGCCGGTGGCGCCGCGCGCGAGCGCGACCTCATACGCGGCGCGCGCCGCCGCGTACTGGCCGGCGTCGTAGCGGAGGTTGCCCAGGTCGTAGGCCGCCTGGGGAGCGGCGCCCGCTGACGGATAGCGCGCCAGGATGGCCTCGAGGTCGCGCATGGCCCCGGCGCGCGCCTCCGGGGTGGCCTCAGATCCCTGCGCGGCGGCGATGCGAACCATGACCTCGGCGTACGCCGCCATGACCCGACTCTGTTCCCTGGCGTACCCGAACCACGCCACGCCGCCCAGGAGGAGGGCCGCGAGGGCGGCGCCGGTGAGGACGAGGAGGGTGCGCCGCGAGGGCGTGATCATCGCACGCGAAGACCTTTCGAATACTGCCGTCCGCACGCGCGGCACCGAAGCCAGCCCTGCGCGACACGCCGCACGATGTGTCCGCAGTGCGGACAGCGCTGGTAATTGCGCAAGCCCCAGTAGAGGCCGAGGCCGACCGCGAGCGCCACGCCGACCACCAGCGGTGGAACGGAGAGGACGGCCTCCACGAGAGCATGCTAACAGGGGGTCTCGGACTGTCAAGCACGGCGGCGCCCGGAGACCGCCCGGACGCCGCTGGACGAGCGCGACTTACTTCAGCTTCTCGGCGAAGACGACCGCGAGGGCGACGGCGACGAGCGTGAGGGATCCACGCATGGTTCCCTCACGGGAGGTCCACGAAGATCGCGCCGCGCTCGACGTGGACGGGATACCGGGCCACCTTGACCGCGGGGTTGTTGACGTTGGTGCCGGTCGCGACGTCCCAGCGCCAGGCGTGCCAGGGGCAGGTCACCACGCACCCGTCGAGCTCGCCCTCGCCGAGCGGCCCGCCCCGGTGGGCGCACGAGTTGTCGATCGCGTAGTACGCGCCGTCCACGTTGAACAGGGCCAGCGTCTTGCCCTCGACCTCGACCACCCGGCCCTCGCCCGACGCCACGTCGCCGACGGCGGCGACCCTTACCCGTCGCGCCTCTGCCATCGCTCGCGCTCCTCCCGTCGCCGACCTTACTCGATCACCCCGAGGCGGCCGTTGTGGCTGCCCATATACCAGAGGCGTCCGTCAGCGTCCACGATCATCTTCCGGATCCCGACGTCCTTCGACGGGAGCGTGAAGACCCGGAGCGCGTCCGTCTTCGGATCGAGGCGGACGACGGTGTCCGTCTGGATCTCGTTGACCCACACCGCCCCCGCCCCGTCGATCGTGACGGCGTACGGCCCACCTCGCTCGCCCGCCGGCAGCGGGTATTCCTTCACGACCTTCTGCGCCGCGGGGTCCACGCGCACGAGCTTGCCGCTTCCATAGAGGGTCACCCAGAGCGACCCGTCGGGCGCGACCGCCATCCGGCGCGGCTGCGCGCCGCGCTCGAGCGCGAGCTCGGTGATCGTGCCGGTCTTGGGGTCGAGCCGGCCGAGGCGATCACCGGCGAGCTCGCAGAACCACACGTTGCCCGCGCGGTCGAGCGCGATCCCGTACGGGCGCCCGCGGGTCTTGTACTCGGTGAAGGCGCCCGTACGCGTGTCGAGCCGGCCGATCCGGTCGCCGGACTGCACGGTGAACCAGATGATTCCCTGCTCGTCGAGGACCAGCGTGTGGGGGTCGCCGCCCGAGGGCGCCCTGTGCTCGACGACCTTACCGGTCCGCGGATCGAGCTCGCCGATCGTGCCGTTCCCGTTGCCGGTGTACCAGACGCGGCCCGGGCGATCGACGAGGAGGCCGTGCGGCCGGGCGCCGGCTGGCAGGGCCCACTCGGTGAACGTCTTCGCGCGGGGGTCGAACCGGGCGATCTTGTTGCCGAACATCACCGCGATATAGATGTTGCCGTCGGGCCCGGGCGCCGGATCGCGGGCGAACTGGGGCGTGGGCACCTTCCACTCCGAGATCCGGCCCTCGACCTGCGGCCGCGCCCCCGGCGCGATCCCGTAGTTCGACCCCCCGGCCGCCGCGACCCCGGCCGTGAGCACCAGCGCGAGCAGCGCGAGCGCGCGTGTCATCGGTCTCTCCTCGCGAGTCGCCGGACCTCCCGCCACCGGAAGCAGTCCGTCGTGTGATCGTTCACCATCCCCGTCGCCTGCATGAACGCGTAGCAGATCGTCGGCCCCACGAACGTGAACCCGTGGGCCTTCAAGTCCCGGCTGAGCGCCCGCGACGCGTCGGTCTCGGCCGGCACCTGACGCAACGATGCCCACGTGTTCTGGCGCGGCGCGCCGGCGACGGAGCGCCAGAGCCAGACGTCGAAGCTCGCCTGCTCCCGCTGCACGGCAAGGACCGCGCGGGCATTGGCGACCGCCGCCTCGATCTTCGCGCGGTTCCGCACGATGCCCGCGTCCCCGAGGAGCTGCCGGATCCGGCGCGCCCCGAAGCGGGCGACGCGCGCGGGCTCGAAGCCGTCGAAGGCCCGGCGGTACGTCTCACGTTTCTTGAGGATCGTCGCCCAGCTGAGCCCCGCCTGCGCGGACTCGAGGATGAGGAGCTCGAAGAGGCGCCGGTCGTCGTGGACCGGCACCCCCCACTCCTCGTCGTGGTAGCGGAGCATCGCCGCGTCGCCGTTCGCCCACGCGCACCGTCGCCTCATGCGGACCTCGTCGATCGTAGCGTGGCCGTGCGCGCCCTGCAAATCCGGGAGGCGGTCAGCCGGCGACGGACCTGGCGACGAGGCCGAGGACGCCGCCGCCGAGGATCAGCCAGACCGAGTTGACCTTGAGTCGGATGAGTAGGACCGCGGCGACGAGCGCCAGGAGCGCCGTCGGCCAGTCGGTCACCGCCGCCCGCGCGAGCTCCCACGTCACCGCCGCCATCAGGCCGAGCGCGGCGGCGTTGACGCCGTCGAGAAACGCCGCCGTCCAGCGCGACCCTCGAATCTTCGGCAGGAGCGGGCGGCTCGCCGCGACGAACACGAACGACGGCAGGAAGATGCCGACGGTCGCGAGGACGGCCCCGGCACCGCCACCGACGAGATAGCCGACGAACGTGGCGGTCGTGAGCACCGGGCCGGGCGTGAACTGGCCGATCGCGACGGCGTCGAGGAGCTGTTGGTCGGTGAGCCAGTGGAGGCGGTGGACGAAGTCGTTCCGGAGGAACGCGAGGAGCACGTAGCCGCTGCCGTAGAGGACGGAGCCGATCTTGAGGAACGTGACGAACAGCGTGGTGAGGCTCACGGGCCCCGCGGTCGCCGTGCCCTGCGCGACGACGGGCGCGACGCCGGCCAGCACGGTCGCCACCGGCGCGACGGCGGCGGCGACCCACGCGCCTCGGACCGCCCGCGCGAGAGGTACCAC
>WNFT01000863.1_pt1 | contig 28208 bp, 31 predicted proteins | sample 5400191 | NCBI WGS metagenome assembly WNFT01 (sample SAMN13153359, study PRJNA577476) | soil metagenome | isolation source: 80 cm saprolite under Madrone tree | place: USA:California | collected 2016-06-14 | reverse complement strand
CGCGACCGAGATGAGGCCGATCCGCCAGACCTTCCCGGCGTGCTGGGCCTCGGTGGCGAACGGCTGAACGAGGAGGACGAGGGCAAGCGCCGCTCCGAGCGCAGCGCGAAAGCGCGTCATGCCGCTACGGACGCAGGCCGGCTGAGCACGGCCGCGATTCTATTCCGGCCATCGATCCTGCGCAAACCGCCGCGCATGCTCCGCTCCTCTGAAGCGACGACGTTGCCGTCGAGCATCCGATCCGCGCAGGCGTGTCAGCCGGCCGACGACCGTGACAGGCGGTCAGTCAATGACCATCGCTCCGGCCGCTCACGACGGCGGAATCAATGGATTCGGCGTGTGGCACAGGAGTTGCCGCGCTCGGGCGCTCGACGACAATCTCTACGTCGTCGCTCCCAACATGGGCACCTACTACCTCTTCCCCGAGGAGACGACGCCCATCGACACGTTCGGCGGCCGCTCGTTCATCATCAACTACAAGGGCGGTGTGATCGACATCGAGGCCTTGCGTGACCATCGGGCACGCGCCCAGTGGGACAACTGGATGAAGGACCTTCGCACCGAGCTCTACCAGATCCTCTACGAGCAGCCGATCTACCCCAAGAACCTTATCTCAAGCGCGAGCCGATGAAGCACACCGAGTACCGCGAGAAGGTCATCAAGCGGCAGATCAAGCTGATGCACGACCGGGGAATCTGGACGAAGCCGGAGCGCTGAAGGCGGAGTCGATCCTCGTCATCCTCGACGTCGGGGCTCTCGCCGACCTCTCGGCGTTGAGCGCGGCGTCGTTCAGGTGCCACACCTTGTCGTCGCCATCCCAGTCCGAATAAATTTCCGCCCCAATCTTTCATTCGGCACAGCAAATTGTCCTGCTCCGCTGCGGCCTCGAATGCACATTACTTCACTCTCGTCTCGGCAGGGCAACTCCTCCTCGCTCTTCGAGTACCAACGCACCTGGTGAGAAATTTCGACAGGAAAATGAACACCGAAACCCGGCGACAAAGATTGCCAGGGAAACCACTGACGAGTGGTACCGTCGGCGAAGTCCCGTACAAGAAAACAATCAGGAACACCGATGGAGGCCATGGAATGAAATCAATCTGCGTCCTCGTCATTGTGGTGGGTGCGCTCGTCATGAGCCGGCCCGCGATGGCCGGTCCGAACGTCGCTCACTTGAACTGGGGCAGCAACGTCAACGTGTCCCGGTGCCCGAGCGACCAGAACTATCGGGAGCTGAAGATCAACATCACGCACCAGGTCACCAACGACGCAGACTCCGGGGTGACTCGGTTCTGGGCCTTCGACGACTACAACCGGCATATCCAGGTGTGGGAGGTCGGCGTTGCGGCCGGCGGCACGCTCTTTTGCGCGGTGGTTCGCTATCAAGGTGCGTGGACGACCACAGCGGGCAACAGCCCGGGAAACACCGATCCGAATATCGCCGCCGGCATCGAAGGCACGTTTGAGGGCGGCTATCGTGCGGCGATAATCGGTAACCTCAAGACCACACCCGACTTTCGCATCCGCGGCAACATCGGAACATTCGACTATGGATGGGATGGCATCTCGGCCACCGGACCGGCGACGCCGTTCGACTGGACGGCCGCCTATTTTGATATCGTCAACGACTTCACGCTGGAATGGTGGGGTTGGGTGTACCACGGCGGAAGTAACAGCACCTGGAGTAACTCCATCACCGGAAACGCCGGAGATATCACCGATTGATTCACCCGCCACGATTGCGTGAGCGGGGCGGCGACCGCCCCGCTCACGTGTCTGCTCGCGAGTCCTGCCTCGGGGCCGCCGGGGCGCCCTCGCCGCGTAGCTCGCTCGAAGCCAGGCAGTGAGCGACGGAGAATCACTTCACCGTCTGCGCGTCACGCCACGAATGACGACGACGAGCGCCACGGTGAGCGCGACGACGATCCACACCGAGCCCTTGGGAAAACCCAGCCATTCCACGACGGCCACACCGACACCGCCGGCGATGACCACCGCGCCGGCCAGAACCAGTCCGGCTTGCGACCGCGCGTGCCGCGACGGCGCCATCAGCCGAGGATCTCGTCCAGCGCCGACATGACCGCGGCGACGTCGTGGCTCAACCGCCCGGGCTCGACGACGACGACCCGTGTCGTCCTCGCCCACGGTCGCCACGCGAGGCGCTCGGCGCCGAAGAGCGCGACGGTTGGCCTCCCGATCGCTGCCGCGAGATGAGTGACGCCCGAGTCGTTTCCGAGGCATGCCGCGACGTGACACAGGGCTCCGGCCAGATGCGGCAGCGTCGGCTGCTTCAGCACCAGGGCGTCGATCCGCTCGGCGAGCGCCGCAACGGCGTCGCGATCGGCCGGGCCTTCGTGGAGAGCGACGGCCAGGTCGTGATGGCGCGCGACCTGGGCGACGACCTCGGCAAAACCTTCGACGGGCCAGCGCTTGTCGCGCCCACCGGCTCCCGCGTGAACCATCATCACGCGCCGGCGGCCATTCCAGCCCGCCTCGCGTAGAACGTCGCTCCCGGCGGCGCGAAGCTCCGACGTCACCTCCACCGGTGCTCGGACGGCCTCGCCGTCGGCGCCGATGGTCGACATCACGTGCTCCCACACCACGCGCGAGCCGTTGCCGGCCGAGCTGGCGACCACGGCGCTCGGTGCCACCTCGCGCAGTCGCCGAGGGAACGTGGGATCACGTGAGCCGAACCAGCAGACGACCCGCGCCGCCCGGCCGACGGCCGGCACACTGACCGGCTCGCCGTTCTCCACGAACAGCGCCTCGAGCCCGAGCGCTTCGAACGCGCTCGCCGCGTCGACCTCGCCCAGCTCGACGAGCAGTCGCCCGAGATGCGATTGGGCCGCGAGCACGAGCCGTCCGTCGTGATGTCGCGCGCGCAGCATCCGGAGCGCAGGGATGGTGAGGAGCACGTCGCCGAGCGCGCCGGGATGGATGACGAGGACGTCGCCGGCGGCCACCTACCGACGCAGCATCGCGAGCACCGTCTCGTGCAGCCGGCCATTCGTGGCCAGCGCCGTGCCGGTGTAGATCGAGCGCCGGCCGTCGAAGTCCGTGAATCGCCCACCGGCTTCTTCGACGAGGAGCAGGCAGGGCGCCAGATCCCAGGGCTTCAGATCGACCTCGGCGTAGATCTCGGCCTTGCCCTCGGCCACGAGGCCGTAGCCGACGTAGTCGCCGAAGCCGCGCTGGCGATCGGTGGCGTCGACCAGACGGACGAAGCCGTCCCAGTAACCCGCCCGCCGCAGCAGGCCGAGGCCCGCGTGGATCAGATGGGCCTCACCGATGCCGGCCACGTCGGAGACGCGAATGCGCTCGCCGTTGAGGAACGCGCCCCCGCCCCGGCGCGCCGTGTAGAGCTCACCGGTCACCGGATTGTGGACGACACCGGCCGTGATCTCGCCCGCTTCCTCCAGCGCGATCAGGGTCGCCCAGACGGGGATGCGGCGGACGAAGTTCTTGGTCCCGTCGATGGGATCGATGATGAAGCGCCGCTCCCGCGATCCGCGCTCGCCGAATTCCTCGCCCAGGAATCCGTGGTCGGGAAAGGCCCGGCGGAGGATCTCGACGATCACCTGCTCGGCCTCTCGATCCGCCTGGGTGACCGGCGTGAGATCGGGCTTGATCGTCACGTCGAAGCCGCTGCGGTAATACTTGAGCGCGACCTCACCGGCGGCCCGGGCCGCTTCGGTCACCGCGTCGAGTGCGGTCACGTCGCCTCGTCGCCAGGAAACGGCTCGCCGCGCTCGCCCAGCACGCGCGCGTAGACGTCGAGGGCGTCGACGACGACCGGCATGCCGCCGTAGGTCACCTGCTGGAAGATGACCTCCGCCACCTGCTGACGCGTGGCGCCGACGTTGAGCGCGGCGTGGATGTGGGCGTGCAGCTCGTGCGGCCGGTGGAGCACCGTGAGCGACGCCACCGCGCACAGCTCGCGCTGGTGCTGGGAGATGACCTCGCGACTGTAGAGCCGGCCGGTGAAGAACATGCTGAGCTCGCGGGCCAGCGTCTTGTCGAAGCGCCGCCACATCTCGTAGCCGACGCTGCCGGCAGGGAGCGAGTGGAACAGCCGGCGCGCAGTCCGGCGCGTGAGCTCCTTGAGGTCGGCGTCGTCGCTCATATCTTCTCCAGGACCTGCACCAGCTCGTCGACGTGGGACAGCATCGGGCCGTGGTCGGAATCGAGATCGACCGGGGTGACGCCCAGGCGCGCGGCGTACTCGGCGGCCCGCGCCGGAGGGATGGCCGCGTCGCGCAGGCAGCGGATGTACGTCCGCGGGATCGCCAGCGCGTTGAACTGGCTCATGTCCACCCGCTCGCGCCACGGCCGGAGCGGCTGAGGCGTCAGCAGAGCGAGCGCGCGCGTGAGCCGCTCGTCGCCGGCCGGCAAGTCGCCCATCCAGCGCGCGTGCGCCATCGCCGCCGGGTACTGCACGGCGCCGCCGCCGGCCCGTGCGCCCCCCGTGAAGATCGCCCGCGCCGCCAGCGGGAACTGCTGATCGAGACTGGTCCCGCTCGGCAGCACGACCGCGGCCAGGAACACCAGGTGGCCGACGCGGGCCGGGACGAGCTCCGCGACCTTGGGGATGACGATGCCGCCCATGGAGTGACCGACCAGCACGGCGTCCCGCATACCCTCGCGAGCCATCGCGTCGGCGACGGAGTGGGCGTAGCTCTGCACCGATGCGTGCCGCCATTCCGCCGCCCGGCGCCCGTGGCCGGGCAGATCGCGCGCGAAGACGCGATGGCCGTTCTTGACCAGGCGCTCGCTCACGAGCTCCCAGCACCAGGCGCCGTGACTCATGCCGTGCACGAGCACGTAATCGCGTGCCATCAGGAGTCCTCCATCGCGGGCAGGCGCAGCGTGAACCGCGCGCCGCGGCTGGGGCCTTCGCTCTCGCCCGTCAGCGATCCGCCGTGACGCTCGGCCAGGTAGCGCCCGATCGCCAGGCTCACGCCGAGTCCGCCGCGGCGTCCCGCGCCGTGTTGCACCTCCAGGCTGAAATCGAAGACGTGCGACAGGAGCGCGGGCGCGATGCCCTCGCCGGTGTCGCTCACCCGGCACACGACGTCACGACCCTCCCGGACGATCGACACCGTCACGCGGCCCCCGTCGGGCGTGAAGCGCGCCGCGTTGGCGATCAGCGCGGCGAGGATCTGTTCGATGCGCGCGGCGTCGCCGTTCACCGCCAGGGGGCGGTCGGGCAGGTCGAGCTCGATGGGAAGCGATCGCCCCTCGAGCCGGCGCCGCTGGTCGACGACCACCGCGCGGCCGATGTCGGTGACGTCGACGGGCCGTATGACGAGCTCCAGCGTGCCGCGCTGGATGCGGGTGACGTCGAGCATGTCGTCCACCAGGCGGACCTCGATACGCACGTTGCGCTCGATGACTTCGGCGGCGCGGCGCAGCACCGGATCGTCGGGCCGCTGCTGCATGAGCATGCGCGCCCATCCTAGAATGGGCGTAAGCGGCGTGCGGAGCTGGTGGGCGATCAACGCATAGAACTCGTCGGACATCCGTGACGCGCGCGGCAGCGCTTCGTCTCCACCGCAGCTCGACGCATCCTGCATGACGCCGAGAGCGGCGACGATCTGTCCGTTCTCCCGCAGCGGCGCCCAGCTCACGACCAGCATGCGGTTGGGGCCCCCGTGGTTCCATTCGACGAGCGCGCCGGTGACCACCGCGCCGCGCAGGGCCTCGTCGACCAGGCTGGGGCGCGGCAGCGCGGAGACGGCAGCTTCGGAGGGGAGCCCGAGGAGCTGGCGTGCCGCCGGATTGAGCGTGGCGTGGCCGTCCGGAGAGCCGAGCACGATGCCCGCCGCCGCCTGCTCGAACAGGGCGAGGAGGGCAGGAGCCTCGAGCTTCATGTCCCTCATGGTACCCTCGTAAGTATGCTGAATCCCCACATCTTCCGCGCTTACGACGTGCGTGGACGCGTCGGGAGCGACGTCAATCCCGAGGTGTTCGAGCACGTCGGACGCGCGTACGCGACGCTGATCCACCGCAAGGGCGGCCGCGTCGTCGCGGTGGGCCAGGACAACCGGGAGTCGTCGGCCGATCTGCGCGCCGCCTTCGTGAACGGCGTCCGGGCCGCCGGCGTCGACGTCGTGGACATCGGACTGGTGACGACGCCCATCCTGTATTTCGCCACCGCGCACTGGAAGCTCGACGGCGGGGCGAACATCACGGGCAGCCACAATCCGATCGAGTACAACGGCGTCAAGATGGTCCACCGGGGCGCGGCGCCACTGAGCGAGGACGAGATCCAGAGCCTGCGGAAGATGGTCGAGACGCGTGACTGGGACAGCGGCCGGGGAGGCCTCCAGACGCGCAGCCCGCGCGAGGATTACTTCAGCACCGTGCAACGTCTGGTCCGTCTCCCCCGGCGCCTCACCATCGTGACCGACGCCGGGAACGGCATCGCCGGCATCTACGGCCCCGAGCTCTTGCGACGTCTCGGCTGCCAGGTCGTCGAATTGCACTGCGAGTCGGACGGCAGCTTCCCCCATCATCTGCCCGACCCCGAGGATCCGGAAAACGTCGTCGACCTGCAAGAGAAGGTCGTGGAGGTCGGCGCCGACCTCGGTGTCGCCTGGGACGGCGACGCCGACCGCGTCGGCATCATCGACGAGCGCGGCCATCGTCACGAGGCCGACCTGATCCTCGTCCTCCTCGCCCGCGACCTGCTCGCGCGCCGGCCGGGCGAGAAGATCGTCTTCGACGTGAAGTCGTCCCAGTCGCTGGTCGACGACATCCGCGCGCACGGCGGTGTGCCCGTGATGTGGAAGACGGGGCACTCGCACCTCAAGCGCAAGATGCGCGACGACAAGATCCTGCTCGGCGGCGAGGTGAGCGGCCACATGTTCTTCGCCGAGAACTACTACGGCGTGGACGACGGCATCCTGGCCGCGTGCAAGATCATCGAGATCGCCGCCCGCGCGTCGGAGCCGATGTCCCGGCTGTTCGAGTCGGTGCCGCATCTCCGCGCGACGCCCGAGCTGAAGGCCCCCTGCCCCGACGGCGAGAAGTTCCACGTGATCAGCGAGCTCTCCCGCGACCTCAAGCAGCGCTACGAGACCATCGACATCGACGGCGCCCGCGTGCTCTTCCCCGGCGGTGGCTGGGGCCTCGTCCGCGCCTCCAACACGAATCCGTACCTCACGCTGCGCTTCGAGGCGAAGACGGACGCCGAGATCGAGCGGATGAAGCGCGTGATCTACGACGAGCTGAGGCGCTTCCCCTTCGTCACGCTGCCGTCCGACTGACGCGGCCCCACGCTCGCACGTTCCTCACTTTCCGCTCCAGCGCACGGTCTTGAGCGACTGGTAGACGCCCGCGAAGGTCGGGATCGGCACGAAGCCATCGTAGCTCTGGCGGGTCACGTAGACCTGCTGCGGGAAGTACAGGAACACGTAGGGCGCGTCCTCCATCAAGACCCGCGAGAACTCGGCATAGGCCTTCTTGCGCTCGGCGACCACGCCCGTGCGCCTCGCCTGCTCGAGCAGCTCGTCCACGCGCGGGTTCTTGTAGTGGGCGAAGTTTCGGCCCTTCCACTGGCTGGAGTGCCAGATGGTGTAGGCGAAGGGATCGGGGTCGTGGTGATTGGTCCAGTTGACCACGATGGCCTCGAACTCCGAGGCGAAGAGCTTCTTGACGAACGTCGGCCAGTCGAGCGGCTCCATCGTCGCCTCGACGCCGACGCGCTTGAGGTACTCCTGGACGATCACCGCGGTGTCCTTCACGGTCGGGTTGGCCTGGTCGTGGCGGATCGAGAAGCTGAAGCGCTTGCCGTCCTTGACCAGCACGCCGTCGGGGCCGGGCTGAAAACCGGCCTCGGCCAGCAGCGCCTTGGCCCGGTTGGGATCGTAAGCGTACGGCTTGACGCTGGCGTCGTAGGCCCAGCTCGCCGGCGGGAACTGGCCGTTGGCCACCGCGGCGTAGCCCTGCAGGACTTCCTTCACGATGCTGGGCACGTCGATCGCGTGATTCAACGCGCGCCGCACGCGCACGTCGTTGAACGGCGCCAGGTCCTGGCGCCAACCCAGATACGTGTAGGACGTGTTGTCGGCGAGCAGCACCTTGAGCCCGGCCGTCTGCTTGAGCCGCGCGACTTCGGTCAACGGCGGGTTCTCCATGAAGTCCACACCGCCGGCGCGCAGCTCCTGGAGCAGGACCACGCCGTCGGGGATGATGCGGAAGATCAGCCGGTTCAGTCCCGGCCGGCCGCCGTGGTACTGCTCGTTGGCTTCCATGACGATGCGATCGCCGCGCCGCCACTCGACGAACTTGAAGGGCCCGGTCCCCACCGGCTTGCGGTTGAACTCGGCCGTGTTCAGATCCGCGCCCTTGAGCAGATGCTCGGGCACGATGCCGGCGCGCGGGTTGACGAGGACCGCCAGGAACGAGCCCGACGGATAGCGCAGCCGAAAGCGCACGGTGTGATCGTCGACCACCTCGATCGGTCGTACGGCCAGATCCTCGGGGCGCTTGGGATTCTCCTTGGCCGTCAGCTCGGGGAACCCGACCAGCGCGTCGAAGTACGCGCGGTGCGGCGTGGTCACCTTCGGATCGAGGACCGAATAGAACGTGAACGCGACGTCGCGGGCCGTGAACGGCTTGCCGTCGTGCCACTTCACCCCTTTCTTCAGCTTGAACGTATAGGTGAGGCCGTCCTTCGACGTCTCCCACGACTCCGCCAGCAGCGGGCGCACGTTGAGCTTCTGGTCCAGCTCGACGAGGCTGTCGAACACGGGCCACTCGACGGTGTAGGACATGCTGTCGGTGGCGATCACCGGGTTGAGCGACGTGGCATCGCCGCTGAGGCCGATGACGAAGTCCTTGCCGGCGGCCCGGCCGTGGCCCGGCCCTGACAGCGTGAGCGCAACGACGAGGACGGCGAACAGGATGGCGTGGATCACGGTGACTCCTCCCTTGGCGATCACGACGACTCGGAATAGAGCGCGGGATCGAACGCATCCCGCAGTCCGTCCCCGAAGAGATTGAAGCCGAGCACGGTGACGAAGATGGCGAGCCCGGGAAAGGTGGCGATCCACCACGCCGACGCGAGGAACTGGCGCCCCTCGACCACCATGTTGCCCCAGCTCGGCAGCGGCGGCTGCGCGCCCAGCCCGAGATAGCTGAGGCCGGACTCGATGAGGATCGTCTGGCCCAGCAGCAGGCTCGTCTGCACGACGATCACGGGCAGCGCGTTGACGAGGACGTGGCGTCCGAGGACGCGCGCGTGCCCGGCGCCCAGCGCGTGGGCAGCCTGGACGAAATCGCGACCGCGCAGGCTCAGGCATTCGCTGCGGACGATGCGGGCCGCCGGCGCCCACGTGACGAGCGCGATGACCAGCGCGGTGTTGATGAGGCTGGCCCCGAAGAGCGCCACGACGATGAGGATCAAAAAGAGCGCCGGCACCGACAGGAACACGTCGGCCGCCCTCATGATGGCCGTGTCGACCGCGCCGCCGAGGTAGCCAGCGACGCTGCCCACCAGCGTGCCGACCACGAGCGAGAGTGCGGTGGCGAACAGGCCGATCTCGAGCGACACGCGACTCCCCCAGATCGTACGGCTCAGGACGTCGCGTCCGAACCCGTCGGTGCCGAGCCAGTGGGCGGCGCTGGGCGGCTGCAGCCGCTGGAGCAGTGACTGCGTCGAGTAGCTGTAGGGCGCGAGCGTGGGCGCCAGCGATCCGGTGACGACCATGGCCATCACCGCAAGCCCTCCCAAGACGCCACGGCGGTGGCGCAGTAGTCGGCCCAGGCCCGACGTCGGTGCCGGCGCCGATCCGATCATGAATACGAGATCCGCGGGTCGATGACGCAGTAGGCGAGGTCGGTCAGGAGATTGGCGACGATGACGACGGCCGCCACCATCACGTTCACGCCCATGATCACCGGATAGTCGCGCTCGAACACGGCACCGACGGCGAGTCGTCCGATCCCCGGCCACGCGAACACCGTCTCGGTGAGGACGGCGCCGCCCACCAGCGTCGGAAGCGAGAGCCCGACCACCGTGACGACCGGGATCAGCGCGTTGCGGAGGGCGTGACGCCAGATCACGCGCGGGCTGCCCAGGCCCTTGGCGCGCGCTGTCCGGATGTAGTCCTGGCCGAGCACCTCGAGGAGGCTCGAGCGCGTGAAGCGCATGAACGACGCCATCTGGATGAGGCCGAGCGTGAGCGTGGGCAGCACGGCGTGGCGCACGCGCGACGTCACGTCGCCTTCACGCCCGTACTCGCTGAGCCCGGACGGCGGCAAGAGATGCCAACCCTCCGAGAAGAGCAGGATGAGCATGATGCCGAGCCAAAAGCTCGGGAACGAGACCCCGAAGAGCGACACCGCCGATCCGACGGTGTCCCAGACGCTGCCCCGCCGCACCGCGGCCAGCACGCCGAGCGGAACGGCCACGGCGATCGCGAAGAGCAGCGCGCCCGCCGTGAGTTGCAGCGTGGGGCCGAGGCGGTCGACGATGAGCGTCGCCACGGGGTCGTTGGTCTTGAACGATCGTCCGAGATCTCCGCGCAGCGCCGCCCCCGCCCAGCCGGCGTACTGAGCGACGAGCGGACGGTCCAGGCCCAGGCGCTGACGGACGCGCGCGGCCGTCTCCGGCGAGAACTCGCCTCCAACCAGCACCGCTTCGGGTCCACCGGGCGCCACGCGCATGATCGCGAAGAGGATGATCGTGACGCCGACGAGCATGAGCACGGCGAAGCCGAGCCGCTTGAGGACATAGGCGATGAGTCCGCGTGCGCTCACGCCATGACCTCAGAGGTAGTTGCCGCGGCGCTCGGTCTCTTTCACCATGCCTCCCGGAGGTGGCGTCATGGTATCGCACGTGTTCGTCGTCGTTCTCCTGGCGCTCGGTGGAGCGTGGGCGGCGTGGAGAGGTGGCGGGCTCGTCGTCCGCTCGCTCGCGCGAGCGGACGACCCGTCGGCGTCGCTGTGGCTCATCCGTGGCATCCGCGGCGTCGTCGTAGGCGTGGCCGCCGGAGCCCTGGCCAGCGGTCTCCTGTTCGAGCAGACCTGGCTCCTGGTCTTCGGTGGCATCTTCCTCGCCGAGGAGCTCTACGAGACGGGCGTGGTCGCGCTCATCCTGCGCGCCGGGCAAGGATGAGCTTCACGGCCTCCAGCACGTCACGCGCGACGAGGCAGTCGCGCTGGCCCCAGCACCCGCCGGGGTCGAGCAACACCGCGCGGAGGCCGGCTCCGCCGGCGCCCAGCACGTCCACGGAGTAGAGATCGCCCACGTACGCGGCCTCGGCCGGCGCGACGCCCGCTCGCTCCAGCGCCAACCGGAAGATCCGTGCATCCGGCTTCTCGACGCCCACCTCGCCCGAGTCGAGCACGAAATCGAGATGGCGACCGAGCCCGAGTGACTCGAGGATCTGGCGCACCGAGCCGTTGGAGTTCGAGATGACCGCCGTGCGGAGACCGGCGTCACGCGCCAAAGCCAGCGCTTCCGCCGCCAGCGGCTCGGCCGTGTTCCACACGCCGACCGGCGGATTGTACGTTCGCCGCCAGGCCGCCACCGCCGTCACGACCCGTGCGTCAGTGACTCCGGCTCCCTCGAGCACGTAGCGAAGGTAGCGATCCGCCGTCGTCACGCTCTCCGTCGAGGTCCGGTGAGCGTGGAGATCGGCATCCAGGCGGACACGCGCCGACCAGTCGGCCCGCGCCAGCGCCTCGGGCGCCATCGCCACGCCTTCCCGGGCCAGCGCCTGCGCGATCGCGCCGTAATTCATGCGGAGCAGCGTGTTGCCGGCGTCGAAGAAGATCGCCCGCATGAAGAGGAATGCTAACATCGCCTCTGTCGCGTGATCACCTTCGGACTGTTCGTTCGCTGGGCTCACCTGGCCGCCTCCACGCTCGTCGTGGGCGCTTTCGCGATGACGCTGCTCGCGGGCGCGCCCCGCTGGCCCACGGCCCGCGCCTGGCAGGCCAGCGTCCTCATGTGGGCCCGGGCGCTCCTGCTGATGGCCATCGTCTTCGGTCTCGCCAGCCTGGGCTGGCAGACCGCCGTCCTCGAAGGCCGCGCACGCGCCGCGCTCGATCCCGCCGCGCTCCTGCGCGTGCTTCTCGAGACTCAGGCCGGCCACGTGTGGCTCGCCCGTCATGGCCTGCTGATCCTCCTCGCGGCCTGGGTGGCGCTCGTGCCCGAGCGCGACGACGAGACCGACTGGCTCGCCGCGCGCGGGCAAGCGGCGCTGCTCGGTGTGGCGGCGCTGGTCCTGCTCGGCGCGGCCGGCCACGCCGCCGCCGTGGAGCCCGGAACGCTCGGGGCGCTCGTCGTGGACGGCGTGCACCTGCTGGCCGCTTCAATCTGGGTCGGCGCGCTCTTGCCGCTGGCCGCGCTCCTGCGCTGCGCGATGACCGAGGCGGGCGCCGATTCACGACCCTACGCGGTGGTCGCCGCGCGCCGACTCTCGCGAACCGCGCTCCTCGCCGTCGTCGTCCTCGCCGCCACGGGCGCCGCCAATGCGTGGACCTTCGTGGGCAGCGTCGGCGGGCTGCTCGGCACGCCGTACGGTCGGCTGCTCTTGCTCAAGCTCTCCGTCCTCGCGCCGATCCTGGCGCTGGCGATCGCCAATCGCCGGCGCCTCCTTCCCGCGCTGTCGGGTGACGCCGTCAGGGTGGGCCGGCCCGCGCTCAGAACGCTGGCCGGATTCGTCACGATCGAAGCCGTCCTGGCGCTCGCCTTGCTCGCCGTCGTCGCGGCCATGGGCGTCACTGCGCCCGCGCGTCACGAGCAGCCGACGTGGCCGCTTCCGTTCCGATTGACGCTGGCCGCGATCGATGGAGCCGGTGCGCGACTGCCCGTGCTGATCGGCTCGCAGGTCGTGGTCCTCGGGCTCGTGGGCCTGGCGATCGCCGCGCTCGTCAGCGCCGGCCGCCGCCTGATCGTCGTCGCGGCGCTCGCCTTGCTCGTCACCGGGCTGGCGCTCGCGGTGCCGCCGTTGGCCGTGGACGCCTATCCCACGACGTATCGTCGTTCCGATGTTCCCTATTCCGCCACGTCGATCGCTCACGGCGCCGATCGCTTTCGGAGTGACTGCGCGGGCTGCCACGGATCGACCGGCGCCGGTGATGGCCGCGACGCGCGCGGGCTGCCCCGCCCGCCGGCCGATCTCCGCTCGCCGCACACCGGCCAGCACACCGCCGGAGATCTCTACTGGTGGATCACCGCGGGCATCCCGGGCGCCGGCATGCCCGGGTTCGGTCAGCGGCTGGGTGACGAGGAGCGCTGGGACCTGGTGAACTTCGTGCGCGCGCTCGGATCGGCCGAGGCCGCGAAAGCCCTGGGCACGCGTATCGAGCCCGATCGTCCCTGGCTGGTCGCGCCCGATTTCAGCTTCACGGTGGGCCCGATGCCGGCGCGCTCGCTCCGCGACTACCGCGGCCGCAACGTGGTCCTCGTGCTCTACACGCTGCCGGCGTCCCGGCCGCGAATCGAGCGGCTGGCCGCCGCCTACGAGTTCGTGAACAGCCTCGGGAGCGAGCTGATCGCGGTGCCGCGGGACAGCGCGCCCGACGCGATCCGCCAGCTCGCCGGCGACGTGCGCATGTTCTTTCCGATCGTCACCGGCGGCGCCGAGGACATCGTCACGACCTACTCGCTGTTCACGCGGGCGCCCCACGCCGAGTTCGTGATCGACCGCCAGGGTTACCTGCGGGCGCGGTGGGCCGTCGCCGGGACGCCCGAGCGCGACATCGACCTGCTGCTCGCCGACCTGCATCAGCTCAATCAGGAAAAGGTCGCGGTGGCGCCCGCCGACGAGCACGTGCACTGATGCGCCTCTGGAAGGTCGCGCTGCTGCTGAACCTCGCCATCATCGTGACCGGCGCGTGGGGCTGGGTGCAGTGGGGCCGCCACGTCGAGCGCCTTCGAGGGGAGGTGGCCGAGGCACGCGCCTCGGCCGGCGGCGAGCGCGAGTGGCGCGTGGCCGGGGTGGTGCGGGCGATCCTTCCCGAGGTCGGCGTCGTCATCCTAAGCCACGAGGAAATCACGGGATTCATGCCGCCGATGACGATGGGCTTCCGGACCGCATCGCCCAAGATTACCGAAGGCGTTTCGGTCGGCGACGCGGTACGATTTACTTTACGGGGAGCGCCTCCAAACGTCCTCGTGACCGCTATCGACAAGACGGGTTCGCCGTCCGGAAGGGAGAGGAAGTGAGGGCGACCAGGGTCTTCGGCCTCGTGACGCTCCTGATCGTGGCCTGGCTGGCGCCGGCGTCGGCGACCACGCTCCTGATCACCAACACCAAGTCCGACTCCGTCTCGATCATCGACACCTCCACGCTCGAAGTGGTGGGCACCATCCCGCTCGGCCGCGGCAAACCGAACCGGATCGTCTTCCATCCGGACGGGAAGCAGGCGTGGGTGGTCTTCGACAAGAGCCACGATCTCGGCATCGTCGACGTCGAGGGCAAGAAGCTCGTCAAGCGCGTGAAGATCGGCGGAAACCCCTACAACCTGACGTTCAGCCCGGACGGCCGGATCCTCTACGTGCTCGACTGGTCGAGCGACGTCAGCCAGGACGAGGTGATCGCGTACGACCTGCAGGCCGAGAAGATCGCCTGGCGCGTCGAGGTCTCGACGTGGCCGGCTCACGGGATCTTCTCGCGCGATGGCCGGTTACTCTACGTGTCGGGCGAGACCGCCGGCGACGTGACGATCATCGACACGACCACGCACGCCGTGGTGGGCCGCGTCGTCCACGGCGGCGGCGACGCCATGGGCCTGGCGCTCACCGCCGACGGCAAGATCCTGTACGCCGCCGCGGGCGAGAACAAGGCGATCTTAAAAATCGATACCGCCACCAACAAGATCGTCGGTGAGATCGCGTTGCCAGGCGTCGTGCACGAGGCGACCCTGACCCTCGACGGCAAGTTCCTCTATGCCACGCTCCGCAAGACGAACAAGCTGGTCGTCATCCGCACCGCCGACGACAAGATCGCCACCGTCATTCCTCAGCGCGCCTACCCCGATCTCGTCACGATGGAGCCGACCGGCCGGCTCGCGCTCGTCACCAACCGCTACGCCGATTCCGTGGCGGTGATCGACCTCGCCAGCCAGGCCCAGGTTCGGACGATCCCCGTGGGCAAGGCGCCGCACGGCATGGCGCTCAGGCCGCGCTAGTCGCTTCTCGCGCCGTCGAAGGAGACTGTCGATGCGCCTCCTCCTCGCCCTGATCGTCGTCGGTGCCCTCGTGTCGACGCTCTACGCCGAGCACCAGCACAGTGCCCAGCATCAGCACGGCCAGACCCCGGCGAGCCAGACCCCGACGAGCCAGGCCCCGGTGAGCGAGGGCACAGCCGTCACGGCTCCGACGAGCCCGGCACCCCGGCGGGCGACAATGCAGGAGCTGCACGAGATGGGCGGAGTGCCGCGCGGCTGGAAGTTCTCGCTGCCCTCCGGCGGTGACGTCGCGCGCGGTCGCGAGCTCTTCGTGAACCTCGAGTGCTACAAGTGCCACAACGTTCAGGGCGAGGCGTTTCCAGAGGTCACTGGCGACGCCAAGTACGTCGGCCCCGATCTCAGCGGGATGGGCGGCCATCATCCGGCCGAATATTTCGCCGAATCGGTTTTGAGCCCGAACGCGGTGATCATCACCGGTCAGGGATACACCGGCCCCGATGGCCTCTCGATCATGCCGAGCTTTGCCGACAGCGTCTCCGTCGGCGAGCTCCTCGATCTCGTCGCGTACATGAAGAGCCTCACCGACGGCGGGAATCACGACCATCATCACGCGGGCCCGAGAGGCGAGGCCGTGGCCGGGCCGTATCGGGTTCGCCTCGTGTACGCGGGCGGCGGTCATCAGCACGATCACCATCAGGGCCACGATCACCGCGCGGCGAGCAAGGCCTCCGGGCACCTCATGGCCTTCATCACGGACCGCGAGTCCGACGAGCCGCTGCCCTATCTTCCGGTGACCGCGATGATCCAGGGCGCCGGCAAGGCCGCCCGGACCATTCAGCTCGTGCCCATGGTCGGCGGCCGGGGCTTCCACTACGGCGCCGACGTCTCGCTTCCCGCCGACACTCGCAAGGTCACGCTGGCGATCGGCGCGACCACGATGGCCGTCATGGGTGCGAGCGCCGAACGCTACAAGAAGCCGACGAGCGCGGTCTTTGACTGGCGACCCGACAGCAAGTGATCGTGGCGATCGTCGGGCGCGCCTGGGCCGATCACGGCGGCACGCTGACGGCGCCGCTCGCCGGAGCGATGAGGCTCCTGGCGGGCCTCGCCTTCGCCCTGATCCTGGTGGCAGGGCTGCCGGTGAACGCCGGCGCCCACGCCGCGCTGGTGAAATCGTCGCCCGCGCGAGGGACGACGCTCGTCCAGCCTCCTCAGCGCGTGGAGCTCACGTTCAGCGAGCGCCTGGAGCCGGCCTATTCGACGGTCGACGTGGTGGACACTGCAGGCCAGCAGGTCGACCTCCGCGATGCATCGCTGTCGCCCGCCGACAGTCGCCGGCTCACGGTGTCGCTCCCGCACCTGGTCGCCGGCAAGTACACCGTCCGGTTCCGCGTGCTGTCCGTCGACGGCCACGTCGTCCAGTCGGAGTTCGCGTTCACGGTCGGGACGCGGGGTGTCGCCCGCTGAACAAGCGGGCACCGTTCGGTAACCGCGCCAACATCGCCGAGGCGAGCCTGGGAAACTGACGGACCGAATCGATTCCACAGAGACGTTCGGCCGGCGACTTCAAAGACTCAGCCATCTCAGCCGTAGCGCGTTCGCAATGACCGACACCGAGCTCAGGCTCATCGCTGCACTCGCAATCATCGGCGATAGCAGGACGCCGGAGACCGGGTAGAGAACTCCCGCCGCGATCGGCACGCCGAGCGCGTTGTAGATGAACGCCCACCACAGGTTCTGGCGAATGTTCCGCATCGTCGCCCGAGAAAGGCGCCGTGCGCGGACGATGCCGCGCAGATCACCCTTTACCAGCGTTACGTCGGCGCTCTCCATCGCGACGTCGGTGCCGGTGCCCATGGCGATACCGACGTGCGCGCGCGCGAGTGCGGGGGCGTCGTTGATGCCGTCCCCCGCCATTGCAACCACGTGCCCCTCGGCTTGCAGACGCTCGATGACCGCGGCCTTCTCGGCCGGCTGGATGTCGGCGATCACGTCGTCGAGTCCAAGGGCTCGAGCCACCGCTTCGGCGGTCGTAGGGTTGTCCCCAGTCAGCATCACGACGCGAAGGCCTTCAGCGCGAAGCAGCCGGATCGCCTCGGGTGTGGATTCTTTCATCGGGTCGGCCACGCTGATCAGGCCGGCCAACGTGCCGTCGACGGCGAGAAAAACGACGGTCTGGCCTTCCTCGCGCAACGCCTTGGCCCGCCCAGCAAGCGGGCCAAGTTCTACGCCCTGTGCCGCCAGCAGTCGGACGTTTCCCAGCACCACCCGGCGGCCTTCGACCATCCCGGTGACACCCTGCCCGGTGACGGACTGGAACTTCTCGACGCGGGACGGCCTCACACCGCGCTCTTCGGCGCCGGCCATCACCGCCGCGGCCAGCGGATGCTCGCTGCTTTGCTCGAGGCCGGCGGCGAAGGCGAGCACCTCGTCCTCTCGAAAGCCGGCGACAGCAACCACCGTGACGAGCTTGGGTTTGCCTTCGGTCAGCGTGCCCGTCTTGTCGACCACGATCGTGTCGACCTTCCCCATGGTCTCCAGCGCCTCGGCGTTCTTGATGAGCACGCCGGCCTGGGCTGCACGGCCGGTCCCGACCATGATCGACATGGGCGTCGCGAGGCCGAGGGCGCATGGGCAGGCAATGATGAGGACTGCGACGGCGCTGACGACAGCGTACGGCAAACGCGGCTCGGGGCCGAAGAAGCCCCACCCGAACGATGTCGCGGCGGCGATGAGGACCACGGCCGGCACGAACCAGGACGAAACGACATCAGCCAGACGCTGGATGGGTGCACGGCTGCGCTGAGCCTCGCTGACCATACGAACGATCTGTGCTAGTAAGGTGTCGGCGCCGACGCGCTCGGCCCGCATGACGAAGCTACCCGTCGTGTTGACGGTCCCGCCGGTCACGCGACTGCCCGGAACCTTCTCCACGGGAATCGGCTCACCGCTGACCATCGACTCGTCGACAGCGCTCCGGCCCTCGATGACGACGCCATCGACCGGCACGCGCTCGCCCGGCCGTACGCGAAGGCGGTCGCCGACGTGCACGTGAGCAAGCGGGATGTCCTCCTCGCCGCCGTCGTCGCGCAGTCGCCGTGCCGTCTTTGGCTGAAGGCCGAGAAGCGCCCGGATCGCACCGGAGGTCGCGCTGCGAGCGCGGAGCTCCAGGACCTGCCCGAGAAGAACCAGCGTGACGATGACCGCCGCCGCCTCGAAGTAGACGGGCGGCGCACCGTCGTGGCCCATGTTCCGCGGGAGCGTATTGGGGAAGACGACCGCGAACACGCTGAAGCCGAAGGCCGCTGCGGTGCCCAGCGCGATCAGCGTGAACATGTTCAGGCTCCGGTTGACGATGGACTGCCAGCCTCGCACGAAGAATGGCCAACCGCCCCACAACACCACCGGCGCCGCGAGCACGAGCTGACCCCAGAGCCGCAAAGACGTGGCGAGCGACTCAACCAGGGCTGGGGCCAAGGCGAGCGCGAGCAGCGGCAGCGTCAGGACCCCGCTCACCCAGAAGCGGCGCGTCATGTCGACCAGTTCGGCGTTCGGCCCTTCGTCGGTGGTCGGCGCCTCGGGCTCTAGCGCCATTCCGCACTTTGGGCAGAATCCTGGTCCCTTCTGCCGGATCTCCGGGTGCATCGGGCAGGTGTAGATGCGCTCGTCGATGGTCGGTCCCGGCTGGGGGCCTACCGTCTCGTGGTGATCGTGGTGATGTCTCATCGCGCTCATCATCGGCCTCCTTGTCGTCCATGGAGACGGTCGACGCGAGGCATTACCCGTGCCCGGCACTGCGCGTCGTGCCAGGACTTTCCTACATCTGCAATCGGGCAGCCATGCTCGCTCGGTGCGCCATCATCTCGGCCATCCCGCTAAAAGCCGAACGGAAGGCCGGTCACACCGAAGAAACGTGCGCGGCCCGCCGGCCCGACAAAACTCGGTCCCGACCCCGATATCCCAAGACGATTCGGGGTGTCAGCTCGTATCGCATGCCCAGCTCGGTCCCGACGACATTTGACTCACCGCGATGGACCGCTTGCTCGGTGAAGACATCGGCCACCAACGTACCCCTCGCGAACTGGGGCGCGCCGTCGGGGTAACTCGCCCCGAAGGCGAACTTGTACCGGCCGTCGCGCTCATCGTGCCGACTCCCGGTCAAGAACTCGTAGCCGCCGTTGAAATGCAGGCTCAGCCTGTCGATCGACTTGGTGACGATGCCCTTCATCTCTACCGCCACGCCCCGGGAATCGATGTCGGTGGGCGCATCGAGACCGAGCTTGAGGGCGAACGCCGGGAGGCTGAGCGTCTCCGGGTTGAAGTTGTAGAGTGCAGTGGCCGGCTATTGCGCGGCCAGCGCTCAATGGCCGCGATGTCCCGCCGGAGCTCCTGCTGGAGGCTCGAGGCCTTTGAGGAACGCGACCAGATCGATCGCCTCCTGCACGGTCATGGAGTCGTTGAACGACGGCATTTTCGACGATCCGTCCGGTGCCTCGTAGCCTTTGCCCTTCTCGATCACCGCGCGCGGATTGATGATCGACTCCGCGAAGTACTCCGCTTCGTGTAGCGGGCCCATCGCGGCCAGCTCGGGCCCGACCTTGCCCCGCTCGCTCGGCACCGGGAACGCTTGCCCTTTGACTTCGTGGCAGACGTAGCACTCGAATCTCACGAACGCCTCTCGGCCTCGAACCGGGTCGCCTTTCGGCCACGCGAATTTCCACCCTTTCGGCGTGCCGTGCTCGCCGGGGGTGCCAGCCGCTGGCGCCGCCGATCGTCCGCCCCGCTGCTGAGCGTCGCTACCGCTCACGACGAGCGATGCAGTCCACACGAGCGCGGTGGCCGCGATGACGTGGCGACCGATGCTGCGCCTCACTTCTCGAGCACTACTTTCACGATCTCCGCGACTTCCTTGCCGCCCTCGTGCTTGGCCGTGACGCTCACAACCCAGCCGGGCTTGATGTCGGTTAGTGCGAGCGTCTGCTCGACGAACCCCGTCTTCCCCGGCTCCGTCGGTCGTGCGAACTTCACGATCTTCGACTCCGGCTTGAGCACGATCGTCACGTCCCGCGTCTTGCCCTTCGCAGTCGTCTGAAGTGTCAGCGTGTTGGCGGCCGTGTCGACCGCCTTCACCGTGCCGGAGATCGGCGCCTCGTCGGCGGTCACACCCCATGGGAACACGCTGGCGGCGGCAATCACGAGCAGGGCCAATATTGTTCTCATTCACATCCTCCGTGGGCTCGCCTCAGCCGACTTGGTTTCACCGGGTCCCAGCCTCCGCCGTCCGTCCCCGATCCCGCGACAGCGAGAGCACGTAGTAGGCGAGGTCCCACCCCTGGTCCTGGTCGAGCGAGTCCGCGTACGAGGGCATCGGCGTGCCGGCCAGCCCGGTCATCAGAGTCCGGTAAATGTCCTCGGGCCGCGCGCCATTCTTGAAGCGCTCGGGCCGCGCGAGGTCGGTCGCTGCGATCGGCAGATCGCGGTTGTCCTTGAGCGTCGGAGCCGAAGGTCCATCGCCGCGTCCCCGCTCGCCGTGGCAGGCCAGGCATTCGGCGTCGGCGTAGAGTTGCTTGCCGCGCGCGAGGCGCTCGGGCGTCATCGCTGCTGGCGCCGGAACCGCGACCGTTTTGATCTCTTGACGGTCCCAGAACCGGCGATTGAGGCTCTTGACGTACTCGATGACCTCGAGCCGCTGCTCAGCCGGCATATGCCGGAAGCCCGGCATGATGCGGTGACCGCGCAGCCCGATCGTGATCGGGCCACCGGCGCTGCGCACGCCTTCGGTCACGGTCCGGAACAGATCAGCGGTCGTCGGGAGCTGGCCCGAGGGCGTGGAGCGGAACTTGAACTCCCCGCTGGTGAAGTCGCGTGGTTGAGGAGCCCGGCGAGGGGCCAGCATCGGCCCGACCGAGCCGTCACCCTTACCCGCAACACCGTGGCACGTGACGCACGCCATCGCGTAGATGTCACGCCCCACCGCGACGCTCTCTGGGTGCTCCCACGGCACGTGGGGGCCCTGGTGCCCAGAGAAGGTGTGCTGGTAGGCCATGACTGCCCACCGCTCTTGAACGGACAGCTCTCCCTTCCACGGCGGCATGGCTGATCCCTTACCCTTGAACGGCTCGACCTGGCCGCCCTCGCTCACCCGCCAGAACCAGTAGTTGTCGCGCATCTCGGCGACGCCGGCCTTGTCGCGGAAGTCCGAAGGCTTGAGGGGAAGCGCGACGCCAGCCGGCCCTTTACCGTCACCCGCATCACCGTGGCACACCGCACAGCGGGCGGTGTAGATCTCCTTGCCTCGCGCGATCATCGCTGCGTCAGTCCATACGCTCGGCGGGACGTGGACGTCCGCGTACTCGAGCGGAGCCGGGACGTGGGCGTGGCCGCCCTTGTCCTCGTCCTTCTCGCCGTTGGCCCGGGTCGGCGCGGGATCGCTGCTCCAGAAAGCGACGGAGAGCGCCACCATCGCGATCACCGTGAGCAACCAGGATGGGATTCGCATGCTCGTCTCCTCAGAAGTCCCAGTCGATGCCGACGAAGAGCTGGTTGCGCCAGTTCCGAAGCGGGCTCTCCTCGACGAAGCTCCGGACGTTCACGCTGTCGCGGACGAAGAACGCGACGTTCTGCCACGGGTAGAACTTGGCCTGCAGCGACAGCACGCTTCCATCACGCTTCTCTTCTCTGAGCCCGCCTGCCCAGAGCTGGTCGAAGCGGCTCGAGAGGAGAATCTTCTCGTGGAGGAGGTAGTCGACCTCGACGGACAGGCCGGCGGCCGTTCGGTCGACGTCACGCCTTAGCCCACCGGGCAGCCCGTACAGCCGATCCCAGATGAGGGCGCCGTACACGTCGAGTCCCTTCCACCGCACGTTGGCGGCGATCCCATAGCGCAGGCGGTCGAGCCGCTTGTCGCCGGGGTGATCGTGGTCGTCGGGATCGGGCGCCCGGACGACGCCAAAGCCCCAGTTGAAAAGCGCGGAGACGTTGAAGGTGAGCTCCCGGCGATCGAGCAGGTCGAAGCGCAATGCTCCGTAGGTGTTGAAGCCTTCGTTCTCACGGAGGAACCCGACCTGGGCCAGCACGATGTCGTTGATCATCGCGTGGACGTCGGCCCCTGGCGCCCCCTGCACGTTGTACATCACCTGGTCGGTGACGAGCTGCGGCTCGCGCTCGTCCCGATTCTTGAACAGGCCGAAGAACTTCGACGTGAACGCGTAGGGCACGATCGGGAAGCGCTCGACCGCGCCGTACTTGACCTCCAATTCCGTCGGCGCGATGAGCTGGCGGTTCGTCGCGTACGAGAAGTTCGTGTTCGGGTCCACCTTGCCCGCCATCAGCATCGGGCCGTGCATCGAGAACCCACCGTGCTTGCCGACCATCGTCTGGCCACCCATCTCCATGGTCGGCGCCCCCAGCGCGCCCAGCAGGCGGCCGAAATTCAGCATGAAGAAGGCCTCTTTGCCCAGGCCGAGCTGCCCCTTCGTGAAGTACCGGCCCTTTTCGAAGACGACCGCATTCGGCTCCCCTTCGATCTCGACGAAGATGCTCAGCTCGGGCAGCAGTGGGCGGGCAACGAACAGCGTGATCTCGTCTGGCGGGGCGAACTTTGTCTCGGTCTCGCGCGGCGACGCCGTGTACTCGAACAGGCCGCCTTCGATCCGCAGCGCGAGGCTGTCGATGAGCGTCTTGACTGGCCCGTCGTCTCTCAGGCTCCCGACCAGACCGTCAGGGCGGGCCGCGCTCGGGATCTGGAAGCCCATCATGTGGAACTGCTCGCCGAAGCGGTTCAGCCGCGGTGGCCGGGTGTGGCAGGCGTTGCACTGCAGGTCGTATTGACGGGCGAATGCCGGAACCGCCTCTACGGACTTCACCTGCAGGTAGCTGAGCGCCACCGCGCCAGCCGCGATGACGATGAAAGCGCGTCTGAACATGAACCCTCCCCGTCGCGTGCGACATCGGCGAGCTCCTCGAGCGAGATCGGGGACTGATGCGGAACGAAGGGGGAAGGGTTAAATCAGAAAGGACGCGTTCAGCAGGCAGAGCGACCGATCAGGAGCTCGTCTCGGAGCGATCACGCGCCGCGGCTTCGCGCCCCACGCAAGCATGGGAGGCGCCGTGGTGATCGACGGGCTCGAGATGACCGGCGCGCTGTCGAGCAACGGCGACAGGACTGGTGCCGGTTTGGATAGCGTGGCATCACAGGAGGCGATGTCGGTATGAGCGCCGTCCGAGTCGTGCGACTCGGCGCTGGAGGTAGCCCCATGGGAAGCGACCGCGGCCGATTCGGCCCCAGCTGGCAGAGTGCAAATGTGCCCGAGCAGCGTCGAGACCATCAGCACCAGGATCAGTGGCAGCAAACGCCGCGGGAGATTCATCGAGCCGGACGATACACGCCGGTTCTTGAGACTGTCAAGTTATGTGAATTTCGACGCCCGAGTCAGTGTTTCCGCGAAGTGCTACCGTCCGCCGCCGCCTTCCATCATCTTGCCGTACTTCATCATGATCTCGCCCATTGCCTTCATCATCTCGCCGCGCATCTGGACCATTCTAGGTGAGTCGGACTGGCTTCCTTGCATCATTCCCATCATCGGCATCGTCCCGCCCTGCATGCCGCCCATCATGGGGCACATGCCCGATGAACACATCGCACACATGCCGCCTGGCATCGGTGTTTCACTCGTAGTCGGCGGCTCGGTTTTCGGCATCTGCGACCCCATGCCACCTTGCTGGGCATAGGTTGCGGTCCCGAGGACCGAAGCGAGCAGGGCAACTGCAGTGAGGACAACCTTTCGGCGCATGAGCATCCCTCCCCTAGATCTTCGCCAGCTGACCTGACTGTATCAGCTCGACGAGGACGTTCCACTCGTCCTTCCTCAACACGGCCAGGTTTCCGGTCTCACCGATCCGCACCTCGTCACCGTCACCGAGGATCTCAACTTCGGGACAGTTGTTGCACATTGGGCACAGAGACATCTTCATGGTTTCCTCCTTCTGTTCGATCCGTTGGTCTGCTCGATATGGGGGCAAACGAGCGCCTGACTCACCCTCCGCGAAGACCGCGTTTTCAGTATCGTCCTCAGGCGAGCCCGAACCTCCGTCAGATCGCCGAGCTGTTTGTCGAGGTCAGCCGCCTTTCGGCGCACGAGCTCGAGGACATGAGGGCAGGGAGCGCGACCCGACCGCCTGATCGAAACTATCTCCTTGATCTGCTCCAGCGTGAAGCCGAGCCGTCGGGCCTGCATGACAAACGCGATGACCGCAAGCGTGTCATTTCCATAGACACGGTAGCGTGCCGCGGTACGCCGCGGTGCCTGGAGAATGCCTGCCGCCTCGTACAGACGCAACGCTTTGCGGCTGACGCCGCTCCTGGCGGCGACCTCACCGATGAGCAGGCCGTCTCGTGCCATGACCAGAGCCTAAACCCTGCCCCTTGGGGCAAGGTCAAGAGCCTCATCGAGTCTTTCGGCTTCCAACGTCGCGACGCCGACGGTAGGCAACGCCGCCGGGGCGCCCGACGGAATTCTTGCAAGTCCGGCTGGGATGCGTTATGTCTGACCGCGATGGCCAGACGTAACGTGCGCGGGCTTCCCGGCCGATCGTTGGCGCTGTTCCTGCTCGGTGTCTCCGCCGCGGCAACGCTTCTCCTAGGTACCGGCGCTCCCCACCTGCATGTCGATCGGGGCGCAGGGTTCTTCAACGAGGAGCATGACCTCACGCTATTTGCGAGCAGTGCCGTGCATGCACCGTTGCCAGTGGGGCTCCCCGTCATCACCATCGGCAGTGTCGTGGTCCTCTCCGTCACAGTCCTGCCCTCAAGGCCGGTCTCCCGTCCCGGCCGGCTCTCCGATCCCCGAGCTCCTCCCCTCGCTTAGCGCCTCCTAGTTCGGCTGGGGTCAGCACCCGGAGTCTCGCTCCGGGACCTCGTGAACACGGGGGAGGACGACATGCATGCACTCATCGTGATGTGTATCGTGCTGGTCATTGCGCTGATCGCTTCACCGGTGGCTGGTCAGGAAGCGGACGCGCTCCGTCAGGAACTCGACCAGATGCGCAGAAGCTTCGAGACCATGAAGGAGCAATACCAAAAGTCGATCGACGCCCTGAGTGACCGGCTCAAGCGCCTCGAGTCGGCGCCTGCGCCGACCGCAGTCGCGCCGGCGCCGCCGCCCGTGAGTCAGGCTGTTCAGGCGGCTCCCCCCGGAGGCGTACCCGGCTCGCCGATTTCGCCGATGGACCTGCTTCGTCCCCGCCAGCCGTTCTCGCTCTACGGCCGACGCGGATCCGGCCAGCTCCTCTTCGACATGGGTATCGCAGGAGCTGGAACGTTCGGCGCCGAGACCAACCGTTTCTTCCCGCGCGAGGTCGAGGTGGCCCTGTTCGGCCAGGTGGACCCATTTGCTCGGGCCGAGGTTCGCATCGAGGCCAGTGAGACATCACCCGGAACGGACACCCAGGTTTCGCTGGCCGAAGCCAACATGACCCTGCTCACGTTGCCCTACGGCTTCCAGGCCAAGCTCGGCCAGATGCGCAACCGCTACGGCCTCACCAACCCGATCCACGAGCACGACCTGCCCTTCGTCGACCGGCCGAACGTGCTGAGGAATTTCTTCGGCGACGAAGGATTGGTCGAGAAGGGCGTCGAGGTGACGTGGGTGCCCGACTTCCTGCCCTTCTATCTCGAGGCGCTGGCCGGCGTTTTCAACGGCGACAACTCGACGGCATTCGGCTACGGGCGCATCACCCAGCCGCTCGTGACCGGCCGCCTCCGGACGTTCTTCGAGCTCTCCGACACCAGCGCGATCCAGCTCGGGATCTCAGGCGCCACTGGCCAGACTCCCGATCGGCTGAGCAGCACCATCCTCGGGTACGACATGAAGTACAAGTACCGGCCCGAGGGATGGCTGCATCCGCTGCTGACCGTATCCTCCGAGGGGCTCTACTCGATGCGCCGCGTCGAGGAGCTCGTCACAGTCGACGACAACCTCGTGGGCAAGAAGAGCACCCGGGACGCGTTCGGGTGGTACCTGCAGGGCGAAGTACAACCGGTCCGGCGGTGGGCGTTCGGCGCGCGCTACGATGCGTCGCAGTTTCCCACCCAGCCGGGGTTCGAATGGGCGATCGGCCCGTACGTCAGCTTTTTCCCGTCGGAGTTCCTGCGCTTCCGTCTCGGCTACAAGTACACCGAGCGCGACCGCACACAGATCACACCGTTCAACCAGAACGACGCGACGGCACGGGCGGTGAACGAGGTCTTTTTCCAGGCCAGCTTCGTCCTGGGCGCGCACCCCGCGCACCCGTTCTAGAATCGGAGAACGAAATGATCAGCCGAGTCCTCACGTTGCTCCTCGTGCTCGCCGCCGCCTTCAGCGGCGCTGACGTCGTGCAGGCCGCCGACAAGCTCCGTGTGGTGGCGACGATCCCTGATCTGAAGTCGCTGACTGAAGCCGTGGGTGGCGATCTCGTCGACGTCGACTCCCTCGCCCGCGGGACTCAGAACGCACATGAAGCCGAGATCCGACCCACCATGATGCTGAAGCTCCGTCGCGCCGATGCGGTCATCGAAAACGGCCTGGACCTCGATTCCTGGGTCGACGTGGCGGTGAACGGCGCCAACAATCCCAATATCGTCCGGGGAGCCAGGGGACGGATCGACATCTCCCGCGGTCTGCCGATCCTCGACGTGCCGACGATCCGTATCGATCGCTCCATGGGCGACGTCCATCCTCTCGGAAATCCCCATTACTCGATGGACCCCGGGCTGGCGCCGATCATTACCCAGAACATCGTCGATGGCCTCGCCGCGCTCGCGCCTCAGCATCGACAGGCTTTCGAGCGGAACCGTCAAGCGTTCCTCGGCCGGCTCGACGGTGAGATGGCGCGGTGGCTGAAGATGATGGAGCCGGTTCGGGGCAGCAAGGTCGTCGTCTACCATCCTCAATGGATCTATTTCCTGACGCGCTTCGGCCTGGTTCAGGCCGCGACGCTTGAGGATCGCCCAGGGATCCCCGCATCGCCGGGCCATCTTGTGCGGGTCATCGAGCAGATGAAGAACGAGCACATCAAGGTGATCATCGTGGAGCCGTGGAACGACAGGAAGCTGGCCGGCCGCGTCGCCGACGACGCTGGCGCCAAGGCCGTGGTGCTGGCGTCAATGGTCGGCGGTGTGAAAGGGGCCGACAACTACTTCTCGGCCATCGACTTCAACATCAAGACGCTGTCCGAGTGAGGTCGTCTTCGTCGATATCGCCCTGGCCCAGATCGCCGCGCTGGGCGCGACCGCCGCGTTCCTCGTCGGCTACGACATGGACACGTGGGAGTCGTACGCCATCGCTCTCTTCGCGACCCTCGTCGGCGCGCTGGTCTTGTCCTTGACGCGGACGCGACGTCGGAACGTCTCTCAGGAAGCCGTCATCGGTGTCGTCTACGCGGTATCCTCTGCGGGCGCCGTGCTGCTCGCCGACCGCGCCGCCCATGGCATCGAGCACATCCGCGCCATGCTGGTGGGCAGCCTGCTCGCCGTGCGCGGACCCGAGGTGCTCAAGGTCGCACTGCTCTACGCGCTCATCGGCGGGCTGCACTGGCTGTGTCGGAAGCCGTTCTTCCTGATCTCGACCGATCCCGAGGCCGCGTACGCGCATGGCTGGAACGTGCGTCTCTGGGATTTCGTCTTCTACGCGTCGTTCGGTGTCGTGGTGACAAGCTCGGTTCGGATCGGCGGCGTGCTCCTCGTCTTCTCGTATCTCATCGTGCCGGCGCTCGCGGCTACGGTAATGGGCGGAACGGTGGCGACGCGGCTGCTGATCGGCTGGAGTTTCGGCACGCTGGTCAGCGTGATCGGCATGGCGGCCTCCGCGGTGTTCGACCTGCCCACCGGCGCGGCCGTCGTGTGCACGTTCGGCCTGACGCTGCTCGCCTTCGCCGTGGCCGGGCGCCTCTTCGGCTGGCGGCCCGTCGCGGCCCGAGCCGTGCTGCCCACGAGGCCGCTGCACTCGGTGGAAAAACACTAGGTGATGTCAGGCGCGCGTGGCCTGATGCTGTCGAGTGCGCTCCTGCTCTGCAGTTGCGCG
>WNFT01000695.1_pt1 | contig 28217 bp, 19 predicted proteins | sample 5400191 | NCBI WGS metagenome assembly WNFT01 (sample SAMN13153359, study PRJNA577476) | soil metagenome | isolation source: 80 cm saprolite under Madrone tree | place: USA:California | collected 2016-06-14 | reverse complement strand
TCGAGGGCGGCCTGGAGGCGCTGTGCGTGAGCAGCGGGCAAGCGGCGCTCAATTATGCGGCGCTCAACGTCACCGAGCTCGGCAGCAACATCGTGTCGGTGCCGCAGCTGTACGGCACCACGTACACCCTGTTCGCACACGTGTTGCCCAGTCAGGGCGTCACGGTCCAGTTTGCCGAGTCGGACCAGCCGGACGCCATAGAGAAGTTGATCGATGACGACACGCGCGCGGTCTTTTGTGAGAGTGTCGGGAATCCGGCGGGCAACATTTGCGACATCGAGGCGCTTGCGCGCGTGGCCCACGACCACGGCGTGCCGCTGCTCGTCGACAATACGGTCGCCACCCCCATCCTACTGCGGCCGATCGAATACGGCGCCGACATTGTGGTGCATTCGCTGACGAAGTTCCTGGGAGGGCACGGGACGACGCTCGGCGGCGTCATCGTGGACAGCGGCAGGTTCCCGTGGACGGCGCACGCGCCGCGGTTCCCCATGTTCACGCGGCCGGACCCTTCGTATCACGGGCTGGTGTACGTCGACCATTTCAAGGAGGCGGCATACATCGCGCGCTGCCGGAGCGTCTACCAGCGGACGACGGGGGCGGTGTTGGCGCCGCTGAGCGCGTTTCTGCTGCTGCAGGGGATCGAGACGGTGGCGCTGCGGGTCGAGCGCCACGTGGAGAACAGCCGACGGGTCGCGGAGTTTCTGCGGAGCGATCGGCGGGTGGAGTGGGTCAACTACACGGGGTTTCCGGACAGCCCCTATCACGCGCTCGCGCAGAAATATCTCGGGGGCCGGGCCTGCTCGCTGATGACGTTCGGGATCAAGGGCGGGTTCGCGGCCGGTACGAAGTTCTACGACGCGCTGAGGCTGGTCAAACGGCTCGTCAATATGGGTGATGCGAAATCGTTGGCCTGCCATCCCGCCTCGACGACGCATCGCCAGATGTCGGTGGACGAGCAACGCAAGGCCGGGGTGAGCCCCGAGATGATTCGGCTCAGCGTCGGCATCGAACACGTCGACGACATCATCGCCGACCTCGATCAGGCGCTCGAGGCGACGGAATCGCACCACCCACCCATGCGGGCCGCCGAGTAACCCCTTGGTGATCTTGGTGGAGCACCTCTGATGGCGGTCTGCCTGGAGAGAGATCCGTCAGGGCATGGCTCGGACGCGAACTGCCTCGAGATCGGCCTCGTCAACAACATGCCGGACGCGGCGTTGGAAGCGACCGAACGGCAGTTCCGCGCCCTGCTCGAAGCGGCGGCCGACGGCATCGTGGCGCGCCTGACGCTCTACGGGTTGCCCGATGTTCCGCGCACGGAGTGGGGCCGACACCATGTGTCGAGCTTTTATTCCGGCATCGGTGAGCTATTGGACCGCCACCACGACGGCCTCATCGTGACCGGGACCGAGCCGCGGGCGCCGGACCTGAGAGACGAGCCCTACTGGGGGAGCCTGACCAGAGTGCTGGAGTGGGCCGAGCGCAGCACGCACTCGGCGGTCTGGTCCTGCTTGGCCGCGCACGCGGCGCTTCTCCACTTCGATGGCATCGGCCGGCGGGCGCTCAACGACAAGCGCTTCGGCGTCTTCGAATGCGCGCGCGTCTCCGGTCACCCCTTGACGGCCGGCGTGCCGTCTCGACCGCGGATGCCCCATTCCCGGTGGAACGAAATCCCTGAGGACGCCCTGACGTCGTGCGGCTATCGTGTCCTCACGCGGTCGAAGGATGCCGGCGTCGACGCGTTCATCAAACAGAGACGCAGCAGCTTGTTCGTCTTTTTCCAAGGGCATCCGGAATACGAGGCCAATACGTTGCTGCTCGAATATCGCCGCGATATCAAGCGCTTCCTCCGGGGAGAGCGAGAGACCTACCCGCCCATGCCGCGTGGCTACTTTGACGACGAGACCGTCGGGGCATTGACCGCCCTGCGAGCGCGAGCCCTGTCGGAGCGGCGTGAAGAGCTGCTCGAGGAGTTTCCGACTGCCCTCCTGGCAGGAAAAGTGACGAACACGTGGCGTCCGGCAGCGGCGCGCGTCTATCGCAATTGGCTCTTGTACCTGTGCGCGCAGAAGGATCGACGGCTGAGGCGAGGTCGGGTCGAAAGCGGTGCACACGGGTGAAGGCCGCTACGCTCCTTGGCTCGAGCAAGGAAGACACTAAGAAGTTTGAGATCCAACCAGTCTTCGATGCTGCACTGCGCGACGTGTCGAGCTTCCTCCACAGCTGGCATGCCCGCCGGGATCAGGGTTCGTCCGTTCAGCGCCCTGACGATTCGCTGAGCGTTGAACGGCGTCTCCAATGGCTGCAATGGCTTCTCGTAGGGAATCCGCTCAGAGTCGCCGGCTCTTCCCACGGCCTGTGTATTCGCGATGCGTCGGGCGTCATCACGGGACTCCTTCTCTCGTTCCCCGCCGTGTTCCTGGCGGGAGACCAGCGGCTTCTCGGCCTTGGTTCGGGCAGCTTCTTCGTAGAGCCACACGCCCGGACGCTGGGATTCTACCTGTTCAAGCGGTATCTGAATTCCCCAGGCTACGCCGTCTTCTTTTCCACGACGTGTAACGCTAATTCCGGCGCGATGTGGGCGAAGCTCGGCGCCTGCGCCGTTCCGAATTCCGACACGGAGTACATTCTTCCGCTCAAACTCGAAGTCATGCTCCCGTTTTTTCTTGCCGGAAGGACTTCGAGTGCGTTGGCGGCAGGACTCGCGAGTGTCGTTGGTCGGTGTGCCAATCCAGTCCTGCAGCTTCTCGCACGGAAGTCGGCGGAACTGGCCATCGAGCCTTGTCGGGACTGGGAGAAGCTCGCGGAGCTGTCTCGCCGTCACAGGCCCGTACACCGAATTACCACTGACCGATCGGCCGTATTCCTGCAATGGCGATACGGGCCGAGCTCGCAGAATCACCCGTTCGACATCTGTGTGGTCCGCGACAAACTCGGAAACGAGGGATGGTTCTCGTTGGGAAGCATCATCCGCGAACCCCGGAAGCCGATTCGAGGATGCGTCCTGCTGGACGCGATCTGGCCCCGGGAAAAGATGAGCTTCCGAGACATCCTCCCGGCAATCCTTCAGCGCGTTGCGTCCACGGCCGACGCCATCCTCTTTCAGCCTCGGCCCGGTCTTGACTATGGTGAGTGCAGTCGTTGGGTCATCCCGTGCAGATCGGAGGCGCCGAAAGTCTTCGCCATACCCCGAAAGGGCGGCGCGCCGCTGGCGGCTGCCTCGCTGGATCTGGTCCCCGCGGACGGCGATGGATATTTCTGATGCCATTTGATGAACTCCGGAGCGTCGTGACCAAACTCGAATGCGACATCGCGAGTGGTCCGATCGTCCCGACGGTGACAGCGCAAGAGATCCGGAGCTATCTCGCCTCGCGCTATGACTTCACGAAGCCGCTGGCGCTCGACGATGTCGCCGCCGATGTCGAAGGGATGTTACGCACGTGGCAGGTGCAGGTCACCCATCCGCGCTACTTCGGCTTGTTCAATCCGAGCGTGACGCTGGCGTCGATCATCGGAGAGACGCTGGTCGCGATGTACAACCCCCAGCTGGCGACCTGGCGCACCTCGCCCGCGGCGAACGAGATCGAACGCCACACGCTGGCGTGGCTCAGGGGGAAGTTCGGCTTGCCCGCCGGTGCGAGCGCGAGCTTCACGAGCGGCGGGGCGGAGGCGAACCTCTCGGCGGTGATCGTGGCGTTGACTCGGGCCTTTCCGGACTACGGCGAAGGCGGGCTGGGGCGCCTCGCGGCGGCGCCCACGATCTACCTGACGGGCGAGGCGCATCACTCGTTCAACAAGGTCGCGCACATGACGGGTCTCGGGCGCCGGGCGCTGCGCCCGGTCGCGACGGACCGCCAGCTGCAGATGGATCTCGGGGATCTCGCCCGACAGGTCGCCGCGGATCGTCACGACGGGTTGGCGCCTTTCATGGTGGTCGGGACGGTGGGGACGACGGGCGCCGGGGTGATCGATCCCTTACCGGAGCTGGCGCGGTTCTGCCGGTCGGAGGGGCTGTGGCTGCACGTCGATGCGGCGTGGGGTGGGGCCGCGATTCTCTCGCCGCGGCTCCGGGGCTATCTGGCCGGGATCGAGGCCGCGGATTCGATCACGTGCGACGCGCACAAGTGGTTCTCGGTGCCGATGGCGGCCGGGATGTTCTTCTGCCGGCATCCGGAGGCCGTCGGCGCGGCGTTCCGCGCGGAGACCTCCTACATGCCGGGGCCGACGGTCGGGCCGGTCGTGGATCCGTACACGACGACCGTGCAGTGGTCCCGGCGGTTCATCGGCCTGAAGCTCTTCCTGGCGCTCGCGGAGCACGGGGAAGCGGGGTACGTCGAGATGATCGAGCACCAGGCGCGGATGGGCGACGTGCTGCGGGAGGCGCTCCGGCGGGCGGGGTGGCGGGTCGTCAACACGACGCCGCTGCCGGTGGTGTGCTTCACCCGCGACGGCCTCGACCCCGCCACGTTCTTGGCGGCCCTGTATCAGCGGCAGATCGCGTGGATGTCGGCGGTCCGGCTCGGCGCGGGCGCCCCGGTCGTGCGGGCGTGCATCACCAGTTTCCGGACGACCGAGTCGGACATCGAGTGGGTGGTGCGCGAGATGGGCCGGCTCACATCGTGGGAGGCGGCGACGGCCCGATGAGTGCTGTCGCGATGGCAAGGCGGATGAGGATTGGTCGGAGGGTACCACCGGCGGCGGCGCCCCTCTGCTGGAAGGACCTGTGGCACGGCGTCAGCGGGATCTTCTCCCCCGAGCGGTCTCTACGGGCGCTCGAAGCGGAGATCCGCCGGCACTTCGCCGTCCGTCACGTCTTCCTCGTGTCTTCGGGGACCGCGGCGCTGACCTTGACGCTCATGGCCTTGAAGTCCTTGTCGCCCAAGACCGAGGTCGTCATGCCGGCCTACACCTGCCCTGCTGTACCGGCCGCGATTCTGAAAGCCGGGCTACGACCCGCGCTCTGCGACATCAGCCCTGCGACCTTCGACTTTGACCACGCGCTCCTCAAGGAGACGCTCAACGCCAACACGCTCTGCGTGCTCTCTCACCACCTGTTCGGTGTCCCTTCCGACGTCGAGGGGATCCGCACGCTCTGTCAGGGCCGCGGGATCTTCGTGGTGGAGGACGCGGCCCAGGCGATGGGGGTGGAATCCAAGGGCCGCCGACTCGGAACGATTGGCGATGTCGGTATCTTCAGCCTCGGCCGCGGCAAAAACATCACGTGTGGATCGGGTGGCATCATCCTCACGAACTCTGCGCCCATCGCCGAGGCCATCGCCCGGCACTACGGCGAGCTCGAGATTCCCCGTAGCACCGAAGTGTTGAAGGATTTCGTCCGACTTGTCCTCATGACGATCTTCATTCGGCCGCGCCTCTATTGGATTCCCGCCGCCCTTCCTTTTCTTCGGTTGGGCGACACGGTCTTTCCGAAAGAAATTCCGCTCAAGCGAATGTCCGGAACGAAGGCGGGCCTGCTCCGCAGCTGGCGGAGTCGCCTGACCCGGTCCAACCAGGTCCGGTCCGAAACCGCCACATACTTCAGCCAACGGCTGCCGCTTCGACTGGCGCACGGACCGTCACACCCTTACTTGCGCCTGCCGATCCTCGTCGCGACTCCGAACGAAAGGGAGAGGCTCTATTCACGATCGCAGGAGTGTGGGTTGGGACTGAGTCTCGCGTACCCGACCCCCATCAACGAGATCCCCGAGATCCGGGTGGCCTTCAACGGTAAGCGCTTTCCGTCCGCCCGCAGAGTGGCGGAAAGCCTCTTGACCATCCCGACGCATCATTGGCTCTCGGAGAAGGACAAGCGGGCCATCGCCGAATTGTGTCGGGATCTTCCAGTCGCATGATGGCTGAAATCACATTCTGGTCCTCCGTCGCTCTCGTCCTCTACACCCACCTGGGCTATCCCCTCGCATTGATGGCTCTCTCCCTCATCAGAAACCGCCCCGTGGAGAAGGGGAGTGTGACCCCTCGCGTTTCCTTCATCATCGCGGCCCACAACGAGGGAAGTCGCATTCGCGGGAAAGTCGAGAATACGCTGGGTCAAAATTATCCAGCCGCGAGTCTCGAAATTATCGTCGCCTCCGACTGCTCGACCGACAGAACGGATGAAATTGTCAGGTCCTACTCGGATCGAGTCCGACTGGTCCGGGCGCCGGAGCGGAGGGGAAAGGAAGCCGCCCAGCAGCTCGCCGTCGAGGCAGCGTCGGGAGAGATCCTGGTCTTCTCTGATGTCGCGACCGCCTTGGCAGCCGATGGCGTCTCGAGCATCGTCCGGAATTTCGCCGACCCGACGGTCGGATGTGTGAGCAGCGTCGACCGCTTCATCGATCCCGACGGACGGATCACCGGCGAGGGCGCCTACGTCAGATACGAGATGTTTCTTAGGACCGTCGAGACGCGGGTGAACAGCCTGGTGGGCCTCAGTGGCTCCTTCTTTGCCGCGCGGCGGGAGGTTTGCCGCAAGTGGGCCGCGGATCGTCAGAGTGACTTCAGCACGCTCCTCAATGCCGTGGACATGGGCTTGAGGGGTGTCCTGGACCCGGACAGCGCCGGGTATTACCGGAACATCGTCGACGACAGGCGAGAGTTTCAACGAAAAGTCAGAACGGTCGTGCGCGGCATCTCGGTTCTCGCCGCCAACGTGCGCATGCTGAACCCCGTTCGATATGGGCTCTTTTCCTGGCAGCTGTTGAGCCACAAGGTCTGCCGCTGGCTCGTCCCCTTCGCAATGATTGTGGCTTGCCTCAGCAACGCTCTTCTCGTCTCCCGCTCGCCCGTCTATCGAGCCACCTTCGTTCTCCAGCTCGGGTTCTACGCGGCGGCCCTAGGCGGCGTCTGGACGGGGTTCCGGGTGCTGAGGATCCCGTCCTTCCTTCTCATGGTCAACCTCGCCATCCTGACGGCGTGGTTCCGTTACGCTCGCGGGGAACGGATCACGAGCTGGAGCCCATCTGAGCGTATGAGGGCACTCCCTCAGACCGACTCGCGCTAAGTACCCCCGAGTCCGAACGTACTGTCGGGTTCGAATCTCACCCCGTTCGCACAGGATGGCAAGACATGCTAGTGAACGCTCTCAGCGTTGACGTCGAGGAATACTACCACGCGGCGATCTTTCGGAATGGAACGAGGACCTTGGTCACCCACCGTTTTGAGAGTCGCGTCGAGCAGAGCGTCGAGCGGCTCCTTGCGCTCTTGAGCAACCATCACACCCACGCGACGTTCTTCGTCCTGGGCGAGGTCGCCGCGGCCCATCCCTCCGTCGTGCGCGCGATCGCCGGGGATCGCCACGAGATCGCCTGCCACGGGGACCGACACGAAGATGTCTATCGCCAGACTCCTTCGGAGTTCCGCGCCGACGTTCGTCGTGCAAAGGCGCGGCTGGAGGATCTCATCGGCGAATCGGTCATTGGCTATCGGGCGCCCAACTTCTCGATCGGTCGGGCTCAGGCCTGGGCCTATGAGGTCCTGTTTGAGGAAGGGTTCCGCTACGACTCGAGCATGTACCCGATCCTGCACGACCGGTACGGGCAGCCCCTCGCGCCTCGCTTCCCGTATGAAATCTGGCGAGACGGATCCGCTAGGCTCGTGGAGTTCCCTATCAGCACAACCCGACTTCTGGGGGTGAACTTTCCAATCGGGGGAGGTGGCTACTTCCGACTTTTGCCATTTGGGTTGGTCCGACTCGGCATCCAGCGCGTCAATGCTCGGGAGCGACAGCCGGTGATGTTCTACCTTCATCCCTGGGAGCTCGATCCAGACCAGCCCCGTCCGCCGATGGCTTGGCGTCATCGCTTTCGTCTCTCCGTGGGTGTCGCGAAGGAGGCGGTCAAGATCTCTCGCCTGCTTGCCCAGTTCCGGTTCGGCACGGCGCGCGACGTTCTCCGGCTGCGAGGACGCCTGGAACCGACGACTCGCGATGGCGCACGGTCGCGTCTCGAAAGGTCGGCGTAGCCTTTCGTCATGACGATCGTACTGGATCGATCCGACGTTCGGGTGAGCCGCTCCGCACCGGATACTGCCGGCACATGGCGGCAGGTCGTCGACGAGTTCAGCCAGTCGAACCTTGGCCACTCGCCAGAGTGGTTCACGGTGATCCGAAGCGCATACGGACACGACCCGCTCTACTTGAGTGCCGAGGATGGCGAAGGGCGCCACGGCGTTCTCCCCGCCTTCGTTGTACGGAGACCCGTTTTGGGGACCGTCGTCACCTCCATGCCCTTCCTCGACAGTGGAGGCCCGTGCGCCTCTTCGGTTGGGCTCGCCCATCTCCTGGTCGAGCAGTTGATCGGCCAGGCACACCGCGTCGGAGCCCGGGTCGTGGAACTCCGCTGCACGGAGAGATTGGCGCTTGCCGCTCAGCCGATGGAGCAGAAGGTGAACCTCGCCCTCGATCTGCCCGCCGATTCCGATCGCTTGTGGCGACAGCTTGACGCGCGTATCCGGAATCAGGTTCGGAAGGCTGAGCGTTCGGGACTGTCGGTCGAATTCGGCAGGATGGAGAAATTGGCGGCCTTTTACGACATCTTTGCAGCGCGGATGCGGGACCTCGGGTCGCCGGTGCACGCTCCCGGGTTCCTCCGCGCCGTCTTGGATTCTTTTGGAGACCGCGCTCGGATCGCCCTGGTACGGAGCGGCAGCACGCCAGTGGGCGGCCTGGTTGCGCTCGCCTTCAAAGACCGCCTCGCGGTGCCCTGGGCCTCGTGCCTGAAGGACTACCTCTCGTTGTGTCCCAATATGCTCCTGTACTGGGAAATTCTCCGGACTGCATGCGCGGAGGGTTTCCGCCGTTTCGATTTCGGCCGGTCGAGCCGCCATTCGGGTACGTATCGCTTCAAGCGCCAGTGGGGTGCGCGAGAGGAACCACTCTTCTGGTACACGATCCCCGTCACCCCACGACGCAGCCAGCCGATACCGGGTGCCAGCAAGGGAGCGGTTCTCCTCTCGAAGGTGTGGCAACGTTTGCCATTGGCGGTGACCCGACGTCTTGGCCCCCGCATCCGCAAGTACCTTACGCAGTGACGAGAGAATCCATGAGACCACAACCGGGTCGCGACGGACTCACACAACTCGACGAGCAGGTGTGCAATCGCCGATGGGCGAGCGGCGTATGACCGACCGACCGCTCCGCGCCGCATTCATCGGCGCAGGCCAGATGGCTCGCCACCACTTGAACGCCCTCAAACGGCTCGAGACTCCCGCGATCGTGGTCGGCGTGCACGACCATGCGCTCGGCCGGGCGGAGGAGTTCGCTGCGCTCGCGGGCACCAGGGTGTTCGCCTCGACCCAGGCCCTGCTCGCGGAAACGCGGCCGGATGTCGTGCACGTCTGCACGCCCCCGGGAGCGCACTTCGAGGCCGCGTACAGCGCGCTCGAAGGAGGAGCGCACGTGTACGTAGAGAAGCCGTTCGCGCTGACGGCCGGCAACGCGCGGGCGCTGCTCGAGCTGGCGCGTTCCCGTCGCCTGCTCGTGTGCGCGGGCCACCAGCTGCTCCGCGACCGGGCGTTCGAGGCGCTGGTCGCGCGCGCCGCCGATCTGGGAGCGCTCGTGCAGGTGAATAGCCACTTCGCGTTCCGGCCCGTCGGGGCGTCGGTAACCCGGGCGGACACCCGGGCGCTCGTCGAGCAAGTGGTAGACATCTTGCCCCATCCCCTTTACACGCTCGTCGCGGCGCTGGAACGCTTCGCACCCGCGGCCGACGAAATCAGCCTCGCCTGGGTGCACGCCGGGCCGGCGGATCTTCACGCCGTCCTGCGCGCCGGCGAGCTCGTGGGGCACCTGTCGGTCAGCTTGCGGGCCCGGCCGGTGATGTCGTCGCTCACTCTGACCGGCACCCGCGGCTCACTCACGTGCGACTTCGTCCGCTCGATCGCCGTCGGCGCGGCAAACCCCGGCACGGAGGCGCTCGAAAAGATCTTGAATCCAATGGTCGAGGGTGTGCAGCTCCTCTCGCGGACTGCGTTCAGCTTGGCGCGACGCATCCTCTCTGGCGCGAGTTACCCGGGACTGGCCGAACTGATCGGGGCGTTCTACCGCGCCGCGACCACAGGCGGCGCCTCGCCGGTTCCACCCGAGCATCTCCTTCGCGTTACCGATCTCCTCGAACGACTCGTGGCCAAGGTCGAAGCCGTGGCGCGCCAGCCGAAAACCTCCGAACGGAGCGCGCCGTCGTCCGGCGCCGGGCCGCTGGCGGTGGTGACGGGCGCGCGCGGCTTCCTCGGCGCCGAGATCGCGCGAGCGCTCTGCCGCGTCCGAGGCATCGGCCGCGCGGCGAACACCGAGGATCCACACGTGCACGAGTGGGTGGTCGCGGACCTGAGCAACGGCCTGCCCGCCGACGCGGTCGCCGGCGCCGGGGTCGTAGTGCACGCAGCGGCGGAAACCGAGGGCGGCTACGAAGCGCATCAGCGCAACACGATCGACGCGACCCGACATCTCCTGCGCGCGATGCGCACCGCCGGGATCTCCCGTCTCGTCCTCGTGAGCAGTCTCTCGGTGCTCAGGCCTCCGCGCACGCCCTGGGAGTGCCAGGACGAGCGCACGCCGCGGCCGAACGATCCCCGGCCCCTCGGCCCCTACGCCTGGGGCAAGTGCCAACAGGAAGAATTGGTCGAGCGCGAAGCGAAGGCACTCGGGATTGCGACGCGGATTGTACGTCCCGGGGCGCTGGTGAACTGGCACGAGCCTGTGCTGCCCGGTTTGATGGGCCGGCGTCTATTCGGCCGCTGGCACTTGGGGCTGGGCCGCCCCGGGCTGCCGATCGCCGTGTGCGACGTCGAGTGCTGCGCCAAGGCGATCGCGTGGTGCGCGGTGCACTTCGACGAGGCGCCAGCCATCGTCAATTTGTTCGATCCGGCGGTGACCACGCGCAGCACACTCGTTGCGCGCCTGCGAGCCCACGGTTGGACCGGCCGCGTCGTGTGGCTCCCGATCAGTGTCGTCACGCTTGGCATCATAGCGGCCCGCGCGGTCGTCTCGGCGGTTCGCGGCGGGCCGTTCGTCAGGCTCGCGGTGTGGTCGATCCTCCGGCCCCGGCGTTACGACGCTCGCTTGACCGGGGAGGTGCTCGAGGCCACTCGGCGCGACGCCCGCGCTTTCCAGTCCACCGACGTCGCGCCGCACGTCTTAGACCCGTTGTTCGATGGAGCGCCGGACAGCGGATCGCCGGCGCGCGCCGGGTGCGATCTCGTGCCTGGGCCAGGTCAAGCGAAATGAAAGCGTTTGTGACCGACGGCGACCAGAGACCGGCTCTTGCCATTGTGCGATCTCTGGGGCGACGCGGTGTGTCGGTCCTAGTCGGCGAGGAGCACCCAGTCAGCCTGGCGTCGTCGTCAAAGTACTGCGTCCGCCACGTCACCTACCCATCGCCTGAACGGCACCCGGAAGCATTTCAGAGGTTTCTGCTCGAGTTTGTCGCGCGGGAGAGGATGGATGTCATCGTGCCGGTCACGGACGTCACGACGCATTGGATATCCATGAATCAGGACAAACTCAAACGCCACAGCGCGGTCGCGGCTCCGCCCTTCGAGGCGTTCGATTTCGTGACTGACAAGTGGAGCCTCCTCCAATGCGCCGCGAGATGCGGCATCCCGATCCCCCGTACACACTTCGTCGACAGCATCGCTGGATTGAAGGCGCTCGTCGATCGGGTCGAGTATCCAGCTGTGGTCAAACCCGTTCGGTCGAGGATCCCCACCGACCGCGGCTGGTTGCGCGCGAGCGCGCATTATGCCGATTCCGAAATCGATCTATGGCGCCTCTACCAGGAAACCGACTACCTGGCTTCCTATCCATCATTGATTCAGGAGCGCATCGTCGGCCCCGGTCTGGGCGTCTTCGTCCTCTTCGACCACGGCCGACCGCTCGCCACGTTCGCGCACAGGAGACTTCGAGAGAAGCCACCCTCCGGCGGCGTTAGCGTGCTGCGGGAAAGCGTTCCGCTCGATCCGCGGCTGAGAGATTATGCAGTCCGCATGCTTGCTCCACTCGGCTGGCACGGTTTCGCGATGATGGAATACAAGCAGGATCGCCGAACCGGAAATGTCTTCCTCATGGAGGTGAACGGCCGGCCATGGGGATCCTTACAGCTCGCAATCGACGCCGGCGTTGATTTTCCGTACCTCAGCTATCAAATCGCTCTGGGACACCGGCCCGACGTTATCGAGACGTACAGGCTCGGCGTGAAAAGCCGGTGGCTCCTCGGCGATCTCGATCATTTGCTCCTGCGCCTGTTCAACAGTGATCGTGCCTTACACCTTCCTGGCTTCGCGCCGTCAAGGTGGCACACACTCGTCGACTTTCTGAAGTTTGCCGAGCCGGGTCTGCACTACGAGGTGATCAGCGGCGCCGACCCACGCCCCTTCCTCTACGAGTTGTGCCGTTACGGAAGGGACCTGTCGGCAAGCGTGATGCAGCTCGTGTGGAGGCGCGTCGCCCGGGGAGCCACCGTGGTCAAGGATTTGCTCGGCCGTCATCCCCAACGTCACACAACAGAGGCGACAATGCTAGCACGCCCAGGAAACTCGCACATCACGCGGACTCGCTGGTTCAAGGCTCAGGAATGAGAAGGCCACGTTACATCGGACCGGCCGAAATCTGAGAGATGGCGTCGCAAGCTCAACCCCTGCGGGCAGACGCTTTTCCTAGCTCGGTCAGCACGCGACGCGGACTACGCGTCTGCCACATCATGTCAGCCGACTTGTGGGCCGGCGCGGAGGTTCAAGTCGCGACCGTGGCGTCGTATCTGGTCGAGCGATCGGACGTGAACCTCACCGCTGTCCTGCTGAATGAAGGACCGCTGGCCCGTGAGCTGAGACGGCTCGGCGTCTCGGTCACGATCGTGGACGAGACGAGGAACAACGCCGTGAGGATCCTGACCCGCCTGACCCGATTCTTACGTGCTAACGAGTTTGAGGTCGTCCACACCCACCGTTACAAGGACAATGTCCTGGGAGCCATCGCGGCGAAACTGGCGGGTGTCCCGCACGTGATCCGAACGGTGCATGGCCTGAACGAACCGACACGAGGCTGGGCCCGGGCGAAGGCCTGGGCGTATGAGGCACTCGACAAGGCGACACTACGGTGTTTGGCGGACCGCATCATCGCGGTCTCGAAGCGCATGGCCGAAACCCTCAAGGATTCCGGGCACCGACCGACGGCGGTCATTCAGATTCACAATGGCGTGGATCTGCGCAAGGTGAGGGCGACGCGGGCTCGCGAGGAAGTCAGGCGAGAGCTGGGTATCGGCTCCCGCACGCTCCTCGTCGGCGCCGTGGGCAGGCTGTCGCGCGTGAAGGGGCACGCCTACTTTCTCCGGGCCGCAAAGCTGATCCTTCAGAAGGAGCACGGCGCGAGGTTTCTCATTGTAGGGGACGGACCGCTCAGAGACGAGCTGGTCGCCTCAGCCACGCACCTGGGAGTGGATCGCGCGTGCCTCTTCCTCGGTCCTCGGACCGATATCTATGACCTGGTTGCCGCGATGGACATCTTCGTCTTGCCCTCACTGGACGAGGGAATCCCGATGGCTCTCCTGGAAGCGATGGCGCTCAGAACACCAGTGGTCGCCGCTGCCGTGGGTGGCGTCCCTGAGCTCGTCACGCATCGCGCGACCGGCCTGCTCGTCACGCCAAGGGACGAGCGAGCGTTGGCGGACGCCTGTCTGGAGCTGGCGCTCAACCCCAATTGGGCGCAGACACTCGGCGCTCGGGCAAGGCGAGTCGTCGAGGATGAGTTTTCGCACGAGAGGAACGGGCACGCCTTGATGGAGGTGTATCGCAGTGTCACCTCAGGCGAAGGGATCGGTGCGCAGCCGCCTACCGGCGCCGCTGGCCGGGCCTCGGCGGGTCGGGTGAACCGAGCGACGCTCGGACGGTTGACTTTCCCGTGGCGACTCGCCGGGAAAGTCGTGGCATACGGGCAGCGGAAACTGGAGCACGTGATCGAACGACGGAGGATGAATCGGCTCCGTCACGATCCGGCGGTCCTGACGACCGTCTTGAATTCCGCGAAGCGCATTTTGATCGTCTGCCACGGGAACATCATCAGAAGCCCCTTTGCGGCTGGCCTGGTCGCCCAAGCCGTGGGTGACCACGGGCCGGTCTCAATCGCCTCCGCTGGTCTGGAAGCGGTACCCGGAAAGCAGCCCCATCCGACCGCGGTTCTCACCGCGACCGCGCTCCGCGTTGATCTGAGTCGCCACACAGCTGCCCTAGTCGAGCCGGCCACGGTCGCGAACGCCGATGTGATCTTCGTTATGGAAATTCCGCAGCTGGTCGCGATGCGAAAGCGTTTCCCAAACGCTCGCGCAAGGACGTTTCTGCTGACGTGCCTCGCTCCCGAGGTGCCACTAGAAATTCCTGACCCGGTCGACGGTGACGGATCAGTGTTCCAGATATGCTTCGATCACATTTCGCGTGCCGTGCGCCCCATCGTGCGCATCCTCTCAGACACCCCGCAGTCTGGGTGCGTTGCCGATCCATTCCCCCCCCACGCGACGGAACAGGCGCGCGAATGAAGAAGTTCGTCAAGGGTCTTCTCGGCCGAATCGTCTTCGATTCTCGTCTCACCGCGATTCTGCTGAAGAACGCCGCGGTCATCGTCGCGTTTCATCGTGTCCAGGACACGACGGTTGCTGACGGGCTGACGATCGACGTCGCCATGTTCGAACGCTACTGTAGATTTTTCATGCGTCACTTCCGGGTGGTCTCGCTGCAGGACCTCGTGCCCAGGCTCGAGCGCGGCCTCGGCCTCAACCGTGAGCTCGCCATTACATTTGATGACGGCTATCGAGACAATTTCGAAAATGCGGTTCCCGTGCTCGAAGAGCTCTCGTTGCCTGCGACCTTCTTCGTCGTCACCCAGTGGATCGGAACGGACTACGTGCCGTGGTGGGACAGACAGCTGGGCGTTCGTCATCCCTGGATGACGTGGGATCAGGTTCGGTCGCTCCACCGAAAGGGCTTCGACGTCGGTGCTCATACACGAACCCACGTCGATCTCGGCAGGATCTCCGAGGCCGAGGCGAGAGAGGAGATTTTCAGCGCTCGGCTCGAGCTGCAGAGGCAGCTCGAGGCACCCGTTGAGTTGTTTGCCTACCCATATGGTGGGCCGAATCACCTCGCCGAGGCGAATAGAGATGTCGTGAAGGCGGCCGGGTTTCGCTGTTGCTGCTCGTGCTTCGGCGGACTCAATGCCGCCGGAACCGATCCGTTTCATCTGCGGAGAGTCCCGATCTCGCCCTGGTATGCGTCCCCTCACCAGTTTGGTCTCGAGCTCGCCCTCGGGATGAGCGTCCAATCCCCGTAACGTCGGCCGGCGCCTCCGCCGGCCCCTCAGGAGACGAACATTGCTGCGCAACGTTGGAAGCAACTGGGTGCTGACACTGGTGACCATATCGGCCACCTACGCGCTCACGCCCTTCGTCATCCACGTCCTCGGGCCAGAGGGTTACGGGACCTGGACCCTGATCACGTCCATGACAGGCTACATCGGCCTGCTGGCCCTGGGAGTTCCGATGGCGTCCGTTCGGTACGTCGCGCAGTATGTGGCCGAAGGGGATCGACAGAAGACAAACCAGGCGATCGGGAGCTGCGCCGGTCTCTATCTGATGATTGGTGTCGCCGCCGCCTCGATCGGCACGGCGTCAATGGCGTTGTTCAGCGTCTACGAGATCCCCTCCAGCCTTCAGGAGACGGCGCATCTCGCCTTCGGCCTGATGGTGCTCCAGGTCTCGGCGGGTTTCATCGGGCTCCTTCCAGAGGGCATCATGTTCGCGCACCACGACTTCGTGGTCCGGAATCTTGTCCGGATCAGCGGAGTTCTCCTGCGGCTGAGCCTGACGCTGAGTCTTCTGAAGCTCGACGCCCCGCTCGTCATCCTGGCCCTGATCCAGATCGCCTGTCTGGGGTTCGATTTCGGCGTCTCGTGGCTCCTCGTCCTTCGGCGCTACCCCGGGGTTCGGCTGAGCCTGGCCGACTTCGACGGCGCGATGCTGCGGCGGATCTTAGCCTTCAGCCTGTACGCGTTGTTGCTGCACACGGGACTGCGTCTGAGCTTTGAGACGGACGCACTCGTGATCGGCGCATTCATGAACGTGGGATCGATCGCCTTCTACGCCGTCGCCAACAGCCTCGTCGTCTACCTGATGGACTTCATCGGCTCGATCGCGTCGGTCGTCTCACCGATGGCCACCAAGCTGAATACCGAAGGGAAGGTGGCGGAACTCCGAGAGATCTTCCTGAAATGGTCGAAAGCCGCGTTGTCGCTGACCATCATGGCGGGCCTCTTTCTGATCGTTCTCGGGCCGAGATTCATCGGGTGGTGGATCGGTCCTTCGTTCGAGCACCCGGCCGGCGAGGTGCTCCAGATCCTCATGGTCTCGAGCCTCGTGTTTCTCCCGGTCAGGGGCGTGGCCGTGCCCGTCCTGATGGGCCTCGGGAAGCCGAGGGTGCCCGCGGTGGCCTTACTCGCGGCCGGCCTGCTGAATCTGGGGCTCAGCACGCTTCTCATACGACCGCTCGGGTTGTCGGGGGTTGCTCTGGGGACGGCCATCCCCAACGTCCTCTTTGCGCTGGTGGTCGTGACCGTCGCGTGCCGGGAGCTCGAGATCCCTCTGCCGCACTACCTGCAATACGTCATTCCTCGAGCGGCGGTAGGGGCGCTACCGGTCCTGGCATTGCTGCTGTGGTTCAGGCTCGGCCTGGAGGTCCAGAGCATTACCGGGTTGATCGCGGCGGGGTCAGCAATGGTCCTGCTGTTCGGCGTGACCTGGGTCGGCTTCGTGTACCGCAACGATCCCTACTTTGATTTGCGGCCTCATCTGGTTCGTCTCCGTGCGTGGAGTAGGGCGTGAGCGCCCCTTCTCGGGGCCGCGGCGACCGACGGGCGTAACGGAGAGCGCGAGCCTACGGGAGAGTCGATGGGGGTCAGAGCAGTTCGTCACCTCGTAGTCGGCATGCTGCTATTCGCGGTGACCGTGTTGTTGGTCCGCTTCCTCCAGCCGGCGGAGAATGAGACAATCTCTGCCGCGGTGACAGTGACAGCCGCTAACACTGCGCCGGCTGGCGGCATCGCGACCCTTTACCCCGGCGATGTGGGCATTGAGAGCCACCCCGGTGTCCTCTTCGTCGAGAGATTCGAGGACGCCACGCCCACCGAGCTCTTCGCCCGGTGGACGGGTATCCGTAATGGCTCCGCCATGGCGTTCAGCGCCGATGTGCCGCCCGGAAGCCCCGGCTCGCGCTCGCTCACCATTCTCTGGGTCGGGGGCGTCAGTGACGGCGGCCATCTCTACAAGCGGTTGAGCCCCGGCGTGGAGACGCTCCATGTCCGCTACTACATCAAATACCCCACGAGCGGCACGTATAGCCACACGGGCATCTGGATGGGCGGGTACAGCCCCCCGCTCGCCTGGCCGAACCCTCAGGCCGGGGTGAAACCGGCCGGCGACGACCGCTTCATCGCCGCCGCTGAACAGAACCCCCTCACAGCGCGCTTTGACCACTACAACTATTGGGTGGGTATGCATCAATCGGCCGACGGCAACTACTGGGGGAACCTGCTCCTCAATGATCGCCATGTACAGGCCAAGACCGGGCAATGGACGTGCGTGGAGCATATGGTCAGGCTCAATAGTCCAGTCACCGCCTCGAACGGCGAGCATGCGATCTGGCTTGATGGCGTCAAAATCAGCCACCTTGGCCAAGGGTTTCCGAAGGGCGGTTGGTCGGCAGGAATTTTCACCCAGGATGCGGCTGGTAGCCCCTTCGAGGGCTTCCGTTGGCGGACCGATTCGAACGTCAAGCTGAACTGGATCTGGCTGCAGGTGTATGCCCCCAACGAAGCGGTAGGGGTCACCGGGAGCATCAAGTTCGATCACGTGGTGGTGGCGAAGAGCTACGTTGGGTGTCTGCGTGCCGCCCAGCCGACCGGGCCGACTGCGACGCTCGAGCGGCAACGAATCCCTGACCGAACGAGCCGATAATGGGTCCACTTACGTGGAGCTCACCGTGACTAGCCTGTTGTGGGTCGTCGCTCCTGCCATCCTCCTGTTTCTTGCCGTGACGGCCGAGCTTGCCGTCCGGTCCTGGCTCCGTCGTCGAGGCGCCTATTACGTGTTCCCTCCAGGACTGCGCCTCCGCCTCCACCCGGATCCAGAGGTATTCCCCCAGTGCGAGCCGTTGGTGCGGTTCGACATCAACAGCGACGGCGAGCGGGGAGGCGAGGTGCCGCGCGTGCGTTCGGGCGACAGACTCTACCGGGCGCTCGTCGTCGGCGGGAGTCAGCCTGAGGGCTATCTTCTGGACCAGGACACGAGCTGGCCCGGCGCCCTCCAGCGCCTGCTCCAGATGCCGGAGCACATCCAGCGACTGGGCGCCTCCAAGATGCATGTGGGAAGTGTCGGCCGCTCCGGCGCTGGATCGGAGGCTGTGGATTTGATCCTCGAACGGGTGCTGCCTCGTTACCCGCGCCTCCAAGCGATCATCATCTTGGTAGGCGTGAGCGACGTCTTCCGGTGGTTGGAGCACGGGGCGCCGCCGTCTCCGCCCCCTCCGATGCGGACGTCGGAGATCTTCATGTGCCATCCGGAGGGGCCGTTCGGCTGGAAGCCCAGGGAGCTCGCGCTCGTCGAGCTGCTGCTCAGGACGCGTCGGCGCTGGTTCCGGCCCGTAAACGTGCAAGAGCATGTCTGTAGGTGGGTGGGACGGGCCAGGGCCATGAGGGCTCGGGCCAAGGAGATTCGAACGAGCATGCCAGACCCGGCACCGATGCTGCAGCACTTCGAGATCCACTTCGCGCGGCTCCTCCAGAGGGCCAAGGCGCATGCCGATCGGGTCCTCGTAGTGCGACAGCCCTGGTTCGACAAGGACTACTCGCTGGAAGAGGCGGCCCACATGTGGCACGGTGGGGTGGGACAGGCCTGGCGCGAGGAGGTCACGACCTACTATTCCTTCGAGGTCGTTTCCAGGCTCATGGCCCTCCTGGACGCCAGAGCCGCCCGCGTGGCGAAGGATCTCGATGTCGAGCAGCTCGATCTCATGCCGATTCTGGAGCGGAGTCTCAACACCTACTACGACTGGCTCCACCTCGCTCCAGGGGGGGCGCGGGTCGTTGCGGCCGCCGTGGCTGCTGCCATCCTTCGCCAGCCGCTACCGTCGCTACGGAACGGGCTCGCGTCCCCCCGAACCCCCCTGGGAGATCCAACGAGATGTGCGGCTTCGCCGGTATCCTGACAACGGCTGGACTCAGGAGCGACGAGCTCGCTGATCGGGCCCGACGCATGATCGCGCCGATCGCGCACCGGGGCCCGGATGACAGCGGAATCTGCGTGGACGAGCAAGCGGGGCTCGCCTTTGGGTTTCGCCGGCTCGCGATCGTCGACCTGTCAGCCAACGGTCACCAGCCGATGTGGTCGCCCTCGCGCCGATTCGTCATGGTCTTCAACGGACAGGTCTACAACTTCAAGGATCTCCGCGGCGAGCTGGAGCAGTACGGATATCGCTTTCGGGGGCACTCGGACACCGAGGTGATCCTCGCCGCCTTTGAGCGGTGGGGAATCCACGAGGGCGTCCGCCGCTTTGTCGGGATGTTCGCCATCGCCGTGTGGGACGCTCATCGCAGAGAGCTGTCGCTCTTCCGAGACCGAATCGGCAAGAAACCGCTGTACGTGTATAGCGAGCCGGGTCTGATCACCTTCGGCTCGGAGCTCAAGGCGCTGCTGGCCGGCCCCTCCTTCGACCGCTCGATCGACCGCACGGCGCTCGCGTCCTATTTGCGATACCTGTACGTCCCGGCGCCGAAGAGCATCTTCCAGCGTGCCATCAAGCTGCCGCCGGGACACATCCTCACCGTTTCGGACCCAAAGGTCGCGCTCCCCCCTCCGCAACCGTACTGGTCGTTGCGCGAGGTCGTGCTCGCCGGCCTGGCCAAGCCCTTTCCTGGCTCGGATGCCGAGGCGATCGACGAGCTCGACGCGCTCCTCGCGGACGCGGTCAGGTGTCGACTGTATGCGGACGTTCCGCTCGGCGCGCTCCTGTCCGGCGGAATCGATTCCTCCGCGGTCGTGGCGCTCATGCAGGAGATGACCACTCAGCCCGTCAAGACGTACACGATCGGATTCGCCGAGGAAGAATTCGACGAGGCGCCGCACGCGGCCCGGGTCGCGCGCCACCTCGGGACCGACCACACGGAATTGTTGCTCACGGGCGAGGGCGCGCGCGCGGTGATCCCGCGCCTGCCGGAGATCTTTGATGAGCCGCTCGCGGACCCATCACAGCTTCCGACGTTTCTCGTCTCGCAGCTGGCTCGCCAGCATGTCACCGTGGCGCTGTCGGGGGACGGTGGGGACGAGCTGTTTGCCGGCTACAACCGGTACCTCTACGGCACGCGCGTGCTCTCGGGCGTGAACCGTCTTCCTCGGGGGGTACGGCGACTTGTGGCCGCGGGTATCGGGAGCGTGCCGCAGCCGACGTGGGATCGCCTGCACCGGGTGACGACGGCTCTGCTTCCCGGAGTCTCGAACCAGCATCTGCCCGGGGAGCGGATGCATAAGCTGGGCAATCTCATGCGCGCTGCCTCAGTAGGAGACATGTATCGCGCTCTCCTCTCGGCGTGGCAACAACCCGACAGCCTCCTGGTGGACCGGGGCGCAATCGAGGACCCGAACCGAGGGATCCTGGACGGCGGCCAGCCGGCACACTTGCTGGACCGGATGATGCTCGTCGATCAACTGACCTACCTTCCGGATGATCTCTTGGCCAAGGTCGATCGAGCGAGCATGGCCGTGAGCCTGGAAGTCCGCACGCCGCTTCTGGATCACCGAGTGGTGGAGTTCTCGTGGCGATTGGCGCACTCCCTCAAGGTGCGAGGGAGCCTGGGAAAATGGGCGCTGCGTCAGGTGCTGTATCGTCGATTGCCGCGGCACCTGGTGGAACGCCCCAAGATGGGATTCTCGGTGCCCATCGATCGATGGCTGCGAGGACCTCTTCGGAAGTGGGCCGAGGGCCTGCTCTCCTACGACGAGCTTGGTCGGAGCGGATTGCTGGACCCCGCGCCCATCATCGGCGCGTGGAGAGAGCTGCGGGAAGGTCGACGGCCGGCCGGCCCGGCCCTGTGGGCTGTCATCATGTTTCAGGCCTGGAGGGCGCGGTGGGGGATCTGAAACTCCTCTTCCTGTGCCAGACGCTGCCCTACCCGCCGGATGGCGGCGTGTGGATCAGGACGTACCATGTCCTCCGTCTCTTGGCTCGCGCGTTCGACATCACGGCGCTCTGTTTCGAGCGCTCGGCGACATCTGGCAAAGGCGCAGCTTGGGATATCGCCGCGAGTCGCGACGCGTTGGGCCGGTTCGCAGCCGTCGAGGTGTTTCCCATTCCACAAAGGCATAACCGGCTCAGATATGTATGGGATCACCTCCGGAGCGTCGCGTTGCGGCGGGTCTATACGGCATACAGGTACGATTCGCATGCCTATCACACGAGGCTCACCGACCTGCTGAGATCGGAGGCTTTCGATCTCGTCCACGTCGACAGCCTGGGGGACCTGGCCGGTTCCTTGCCCGCGTGCCGTGGCATTCCCGTCGTCTGCGTGCACCACGACGTGGAATCGGCCCTTCTCCAGCGGCGCGCGGCCGTCGAGCGGAGCGAGTGGCGGAGCGCGTATCTTCGGTACCAGGCCCGGCGAGCGGAAGAAGTGGAGCGCCGCTGGTGTGGGCGCGTTACCCTGAACGTCGCTGTCTCCGAGCAAGATCGCGCCTTGCTGAAGCGTATTGCTCCGGCTGCGCGCATCGCCATCGTACCGAACGGGGTCGATATCGAGGAGTTTCAGCCCGATGGCACGAGGGGAACCGGCGTGGCATTCGTGGGTGGGACGAGTCCGTTCCCGAACCGCGACGCGCTCGACTTTTTCTGCGAACAGATCCTGCCCCAGGTGCGGGCGGCGGGAGCACATGTCGCCGCTCGTTGGGTCGGCAGGGCATCGACCGAGGAACAGCGATACTACCGCGAGCGATATGGCGTCGACTTGACTGGCTACGTCGAGGATGCGCGGCCGCACATGCGCGAAGCGGCCTGCCACATCGTACCGCTCAGAGTGGGCGGTGGCACTCGATTGAAGGTTCTCAACTCGTGGGCAATGGGCAAGGCGGTCGTGAGTACGTCGGTCGGGTGTGAAGGGCTCGCGGCCGTGGACGGTGACAACATCCTGATCCGAGACGACCCGAAGAGTTTCGCCGAGGCCGTTCTGGCCGTGCTCAACGACGATCAATTGCGTCGTCGCTTGGCCCACCACGGCCGTGCGACCGTCGAGCGACTGTACAGCTGGGAGAGCATCGGCCGAGAGATGATCGAGATCTATCGACGTGTTGCAAACGGCAGGCAATGCGAGCCCGCTGCCTCCCCGACCTTGTCGGGCGACCGTGCGCGGTGACCGTGGCTAGCTCGGTGGATGTCTCCGCTCCGCCGGCGGACTCTGTCGCACGTCCCGCCGACGAACCGGACCTGAAGTGGGACCTGCTCCTCGTCTGCCTTGCGGGCTACATCCTGACCTCGGTGGGCCGCATCCACCAGTTGTTCCCGGCGCTGGAACTACTCAGGCCCGCGATCGTTACGGGTGCCCTCGCCATCGTGCTTTATCTGCGCGATCCACGGGTGGAGCGACGGTCGAGTCGCCTGTTCGTCCCTACGACCAAGTACCTCATAGCGTTTCTCATCTGGATGGTCCTGTCCGTGCCTGACGCCCTGGTGCCCGGTACCAGCTTCGACCTGGTCGTCGGCGATTTCATCAAGACCTTGCTGATGTACCTCGTCATCGTCGGAACCGTACGAGGGATTCGCGACGCGGAGCGTCTGGCGGCCGTGTACCTGATCGCCGCAGCGGTCTATGCCAGTGTGGTCCTCTCCCGGTTCGATCTCGGTGGCGGGAAGGACTGGCGGCTCGGCCGCCTGTACTATTATGACGCGAACGATTTTGCCACCTTCGCCGTGACGGCCATGCCGCTCGGACTCTACTTCCTCCATGCCGGACGCCGAACGCTGACGCGCGTGCTCGCGGCGGTCGGCCTCGCGGTGCTCACCGTAGCGTTCGTCCGTGCAGGATCCCGGGGCGGCTTCATTGCCCTCCTCGCCGTCGCCGGCTTCATTGGGCTGCGATACACCGGAATGGCTCTCCGCTGGCGCCTCTCCGCTACGGCGCTCGTCGCGCTGCTTCTTCTCGGGACGGCGAGTGACCGATATTGGCAACAGATGAGCACGATCCTGTCTGATCGGGATTACAACTTCACGGAGGAGAACGGACGCATCCAGGTCTGGCGCCGTGGCGTGGGATACATGCTGCAGTATCCGATTCTCGGCGTCGGGCCGAACAACTTCCCGGTGGCCGAGGGCAAGCTGTCGCCCTTTGCTGCTCGCCAACAGCTCGGGATCGGCGTCCGATGGAGTGCCGCTCATAACAGCTTCATACAGGTCGGAGCTGAGCTTGGTATTCCAGGCCTCGTCTTGTTCCTCGGCATCATCGCCAGCGCCTTCGGCGCACTCCGCCGATCGAGTAGAAGCGCTCTGGCCGACCCACAACAGACCCGGCCACAACTGACGCACGCGCTGACAGCGTCATTGATCGGCTTCGTCGTGGGCTCATTCTTTCTGTCGCTCGGCTACCACGAGATCTTGTACACGCTGGTGGCTCTGGCAGTCGGTCTCGAGAAGGTGACCGCCGGGCAGGCGCGTCCTTGGTCCTGAGAGGGAGACCCGCGTTGCGCCCTCTTCCAATGGTGCGCCTCGGGAGTGCGATCTACTACGGCGGCCTCCGAGCGCTTGGCGTCGCAGCCGTCAACCGCCGGCTGCGAGACGCCGGACTGGTCCTCTGTTATCACAACGTCGTGCCGACAGACGGTCACAGGGTCGGCGATCCTGGCCTCCACGTTCCGCGTGACCGCTTCGAGAGGCAGATGCGCTGGCTCGCCACCCATTACGACGTCGTTCCCCTGCGCGAATTGATCGACATGGTGGGGGCTTGCGCCTCTCTGCGCTCGGTCGCGGCCGTCACGTTCGACGACGGGTATGCTGGCGTGTTCGAGCATGGCGTGCCGATTCTTGACGCACTCGGCATTCCCGCCACCGTGCTCCTCGTCGCCGAGGCGCTGGGCCGTTCCGAGGGGTTCTGGTGGGACCAACCGGAGATCGTTGAATCTGCCACTCGAGGCCGCCGGGAAAGGTGGCTCAAGGAGCTGCGGGGAGACGGCGAGGCAATATTGTCCGGGATCCAGCCCGTGGGAGGCCTTCCGGCGTCACATCGGCCGGCGGACTGGACCACGATCCAAGCCGCGCTCGGCGGTGGAGTCGAGATCGGCGTGCACTCCGCCACGCATCGCTCGTTGCCCACCCTCAACGACGCGGAGCTCGAGTATGAGGTCGTCGGAAGCCGGGCGATCGTGCACCGGGCCACGGGAATCTGGCCGGAGGTCTTCGCCTATCCGTACGGTCATTGGGATGCACGCGTCCGTGCGCTGGTCCGCTCCGCCGGCTATCGCGCAGGCCTCACGCTGGACTACGGCCTGAACGGCGCATTTGCCGATCCTTGGGCCCTCCGTAGGGTCAATGTCCCTGCCCTGATTTCCGACGCTGCATTCGAAGCCTGGGCGGGCGGCGTCCATAGGCTCCGGAGGGCGTGATGAGCCGGCCCGTTCGCGACGTCACCGGACTGCGGATTGCGCACGTGATAGAGACGGACGGACCGGGAGGGGCGGAACGAGTGCTGGCACATCTGTCGACGGCCTTGCAGGCTGCCGGGGCCTACAACGTGGCATTCCTTCCTGCGGATGGCGAGGGCTGGCTCGCCCGTCAATTGGAAGGGTCGGGCGTGACGATCGAGTACTTCCGAGAGGAGGGGCGGGTGTCACCGGCGTGTGCGCGGTCGCTGGAAGCGGGGTTCCGTCGGCATCGGATCGTCGTCGCCCACAGCCATGAGTTCATGATGGCGGTCTACGGCGCCTGGGCCGCGTGGCGTGCCGGGGTACCGCACGTCATCACGATGCACGGCAGCTCCTACTATGCGGCCCGTCTCCGTCGTCGCCTGGCCCTGCGCGCCGCCATCGCCCTCAGCGGGCACACGGTCGCCGTGTCGAGCCACCTGGCCCGCCAACTCAGCCGGGACCTGTGGATGCCGCGGTCGCGGATTGCGACGATTCCCAATGGTGTGCCCTCCGTGCGGCCAGCGCGGACGACCCTCCGCGACGAATTACGACTCGCACCGGACGATCGTCTTGTGGTGTCCGTCGGCAATCTCTATCCGGTGAAGGGGCACCATCATCTGATCGACGCGCTCGCGCTCCTCACGGGTCGCCACCCGACCCTGCACCTCGCGGTCAGCGGCCGCGGTCAAATGGTAGATGCGCTCTCGGCACGCGCCCGCGGCCTCGGTCTCGCGGATCGGGTTCACCTCCTGGGTCTTCGCTCGGATGTGGCGGCGATCCTGGCAGTGGCGGACGTCTTCGCGCTGCCATCCTTGTCCGAGGGGCTGCCCCTGGCGCTTCTCGAGGCCATGTTTGCAGGCTGTCCCATCGTGGCGAGTGACGTGGGTGAAGTGGGCGTGGCCTTGGCCCACGGCGAGGCCGGAGTCCTCGTGGAGCCCGGCAATCCTCAGGCGCTGGCCGCCGCCCTCGACCGCCTGCTCAGTGACCCGCATCGAGCCCGCGAGCTGGGTGAACGTGCCGTCCGTCGGGCCACCGCCGAGTATGGCGTCTCCCAGATGGTCCACCGGTACGCCGGCGCCTACGAAGAGCTACTTGGGCGCCGCCCTCCCTCGCCAGTCTCTCGGCCAGCTGACGCCAGCCTCCCAGGGGCGCGATGACCGGGGCACACCGCGCCGCCCTCCTTTGATCAGCCTCAAGAATGTCCCGGACCCTCGTTCAGGGACTTCCCTCCCCGGTTTCGGGTTTTTGCCCTCTGTTGGGGAGTGTCTCCTGGCGTTCAAATGGCTTCCAAGGGGTCACGGCGTGGATTTGAAAGTAAGGATCACGGATGAAAAACGGTGTGTCCGAGGAGATGCCGCGATGACCATTACTGACAGAAAAAACGTGAAGCTCTTCGCGTCAGGTCTGTGCGGTCTTTGGCTCAGTCTGGGGTGGCAGGTCACTCCGGCCCCCGCCTTCACGGTCACGCCAGCCAATCCCACCATTCGCGTCGGCCAGACGCAGCAGTTCACGGCGAGTGGAGTCCGCACTCCCACGGCCGTTTCAGCCGGCGCATTCTTTACCTGTGTGAGTTTTTCCGACGGGACGGCGCAGTGCACGGGGCGGAACCAGTTCGGGCAGCTCGGCAACGGCGATGGGACCTTCACCAACTCCTCCGTTCCGGTCGCCGTCAGCGGCCTCACCACACCGAACCCCGTTGTCACTGGGGCCGAGCACGCGTGCGCGCTCCTTGGGGACAGCACGGTGAGGTGCTGGGGGGCGGGCGACTCGGGGCAGCGCGGCGACGGGACCTTCAACAACAGCTCGACCGTGCCGATCGCGGTGGTCGGCAGCAACGGGGCCGGGGCCTTCACAGGGGCCGTCACTGTGGTCACTGGGGGCTATCACACCTGTGCGCTCCTTGGGGACGGGACGATGTGGTGCTGGGGACGGAACGCCCAAGGGCAGCTCGGCGACGGGACCGCTGGCACTCAATGCGCTCAGACCACTGGGCTCTGTTCGCCCATTCCCGTGCGGGTGGGCGGCATCACGAGCCCCCTCGCCATCACCGCTGGGGGCTATCACACCTGCGCGCTCCTTGGGGACGGCACGGTGTGGTGCTGGGGACGGAACGGCCAAGGGGAGCTCGGCGACGGGACCATTACGGATTCGCCGACTCCCGTGCGGGTGGCTGGCATCACCGGGGCCATCGCCGTCACCGCCGGGTGGGAACACACCTGTGCGGTCCTTGGGGACCACACAGTGCAGTGCTGGGGAGAGAACATCGAGGGGCAGCTCGGGGACGGGACGAGCGGGAGGAGTTCGTCTCCCCCCGTGCGGGTGGGCGGCAGTGGGTCGCCACTCACCGGCGCCGTCGCCGTCAGCGGCGGATATCGTCACACCTGTGCGCTCCTTGTGGACCACACGGTGCAGTGCTGGGGGCGGAACCTCGAGGGGCAGCTCGGCGACGGGACCACCACGAGTTCGAGCACTCCCGTGCGCGTGGGCGGGATCACCAGCAGCGCCGTCGCCATTGCCGCGGGCCATGGGGGCTTGCACACCTGCGCGCTCCTGTCGGACGGCTCCGTGAAGTGCTGGGGGGCGCTGGGGCCCGGCAACGACGTCGGCCAGTTGGGGAACGGGGCCACGGCTGGCTCCGCCACTCCGGTCACGATGACCGGGACCGGAGGGACCGCAGTGACGTGGACGGAGAGCAGCAACGGCGCAGTCGCTACCATTGATGCAACCGGGCTGGCCACGGGCCGAGGTCCGGGAACCACGACGATCACGGCGACCGCTGGCTCCGGGGCGAGCGCGAGCACGACGCTCACCGTCAACCCGGCGCCGGTGGCGCCCACGATCACGACGCAGCCGGCCGGCCAGACGGTCACGGCGGGTCAGACGGCGACCTTCGCGGTGACGGCCATCGGGACCGCACCGCTCAACTATCAGTGGCAGAAGGCCGGGGCGCCGATCAGCGGGGCGGTGGCGGCGAGCTACACGACGCCGCCCACGACGACGGCGGACAATGGGGCGCAGTTCACCGTGGTGGTGAGCAACACGGCGGGTAGTGTGCCGAGCAGCGTCGCGACGCTGACGGTGAACCCGGCGCCGGTGGCGCCCACGATCACGAGCCAGCCGGCGAGCCAGACGGTGACGGCGGGTCAGACGGCGACCTTCTCGGTGACGGCGACGGGGACCGCGCCGCTCAGCTACCAGTGGCAGAAGGCCGGGGTGCCGATCAGCGGGGCGACGCAGGCGAGTTACATCACGCCGCCTACGACGAGCGCGGACAACGGGGCGCAGTTCACGGTGGTGGTGAGCAATACGGCGGGCAGTGTGCCGAGCAGCGTTGCGACGCTGACGGTCAACTCTCCGCCGACGATCACGACCCAGCCGGCGAGCCGGACGGTGACGGCGGGCCAGACAGCGACCTTCTCGGTGACGGCGACGGGGACCGCGCCGCTCAGCTACCAGTGGCAGAAGGCCGGGGTGCCGATCAGCGGGGCGACGCAGGCGAGCTACATCACGCCGCCTACGACGAGC
>WNFT01001586.1_pt1 | contig 28235 bp, 26 predicted proteins | sample 5400191 | NCBI WGS metagenome assembly WNFT01 (sample SAMN13153359, study PRJNA577476) | soil metagenome | isolation source: 80 cm saprolite under Madrone tree | place: USA:California | collected 2016-06-14 | reverse complement strand
GTTACCTGGGTGAGCGGGAACCCTTTGATAATTCCGCGGTGACGCACGGCCTCTGCGCGCCTCACACGGAGCTGCTCCTCGAGTCCATTCCATCGAAGTCATTTCCGGATGTCGAAGTGCTCATCGTCGTGGGCCCAAACGACACCGCGCTCTACGAATATCTCCAGCGGTCTTTCGCGGGCGTGCATCGCGTGAAGGTGATTGCGGACCGTCGGGGGGGTGACCGCCGTCGCGGGCAGCGCCTCATCGCGGACGACCGGCGGCAGAAGAAGACGCGGCGGATTCGACAGGGCAAGGTCTCTCCGCTCGGCTACACCGTTGTGCGATTCAAACGGGAGTCAGGGCATCGATAACCTGATCCGCGCCCAGCAGCAGCGACGGGCTTGGCGCCCTTCAGGATCCTCCGCCTGCCGTGATGAACCGTCGGGCGATGGCGAGTTCTGGGCGATCGTGATCCGCGTGCTTCCAGAGTTCGAGGAACTGCGTGTACCTCGCCAGAGCCGTCGACGTGTCGCCGAGGGCCTCCGCGGCGCGCGCGATCCTGTAGACCGCCATCGGCCGGCCTGGGGTACGCTTCAAAGCCTCAGCGAGGTGCTTTGCGGCCTCGGCGGGTCGTTTCAGCTCCAGGAGGATCGTGCCGTAGAGCTCGTGCGCAGGAATGATCGGATACGGCGGCTGCGAGAGCGCCTCAATCGAGTCTTCGATCTCGACCGCATTTGTCATCATCGCGATGACACGCGGCTCGTCTCCGGCGGCGTGCGCTGCCACGGCCTGAGCCTCTTTGGCCTGGAGGGTGATGATCGTCTGCGCAAGCGGGTGTTGTCCGGGTTCGCTGGCGAGTCGCTACAGCTCATCCGCGGCCGTTTTTGCTGTCGCTGGATCACCGAGCAGCGCGAGGGCTCGATCGAAGTCGGCCGAGACTTCGGGCGAGCACGAGGTGTCCATGTGCGCGTGGCCCAGGCCGGCGATCGGGCGTTCGGAGGCGGGCGTGGATTGCGCGTAGAGCGCATGAGGTGCTAGGAAGAGCACGAGTGCGCATGCCGCGAGGAATATTCTCATTGGCCACCTCACGTAACCGCGCGCTGGCGGTACTCGGTACCGGGCCATGACCTCGACCCCCAGACACGATCCTGAGGAAATGCGCGACGCGTCATGCCGCGACCGAGTGCTGGTTGATCTACTACGTGGACAGCTCGCGACTCCTGCCGACCGGCCCAGCCCCGATGATGCGGTGGCGGAAGCGTCTATTCAGCTTCATGGCGCGCAACGCGAATGCGGCGACCGACTTCTTCAGCATCCCGCCAAACCGGGTCGTCGAGCTCGGCGCGCGCGTCGAGCTCTGAGTCTTCGCCAACTGGCCCCGATGTTCGGCCATTAGCATTCGAGACCGTCTCCCCGCCACGCTAGGATGCGCTTCCGCGACGCCGCCAGGGCCTAGCTTTTCCGAGCTCGACCTCTCGAGGTCGAGCATCTCCGGCACCGGCAGCGCCGCGTCCATCAGCTCGAGCCGGTTGATGTGCTTCAGCTGGTCGACGATCCCCTGGATCCGCCGCACGGCCTCGAGGATCTTTTCGATCCGCGGGCGCCCTGCAGCGTCGACCTCCTCGGCGAGCAGCTGCGCGTTGCCCACGACGACGGCCAGCGGATTGTTGATTTCGTGCGCGGCCGCGGCGGCGAGGCTGGCGACATACCGGAGGGCGTTCCGTTCGCGGAGGGCGGCCACGATCTGCTTGCGGTGCGTGATGTCACGGACGATCGACGACACGCCGACCATGCTCCTGATGAGGAGTCCAGTTTTATGTTCGAACATCTCCACCTCGGTAGCTTGCCGGCTCGGCCTGCGACCGTCCGGACGCCGCGCTTTGGTTGCGCTATAAGTTAGATCTCTTATATAACATATAACGTTAAATATATCAAGGCAGATGAGCTATCGCGGAGGCCGGAGCGCGGCCCGACGGGCTAGCGGGCGGCCCAGGACGAACCGGACAGCCATGAGCCAGCTCAACGCGAAGAAACGGTCGCAGTTGCCTAAGAGCGCCTTCGCGTACGTGGACTCCAAGGGACGACGGCGACTGCCGATCAACGACGAGCCACACGTCCGAAATGCACTTGCGCGCTTCAACCAGGTGGCGTTCGAGGATGACGCGGCCAGAGAGCGGGCGCGCAAGAGACTCCTCAGCGCCGCCAAGAAGTACGGGATCGTGCCCATCGGCTTCATGACCGGCCAGTTGCGGTCTCAGATGAGCGAGGCGGCGGCAGGTCGATTCGTAATCGAACTGGGACAGGTCGACACGCCGAGCGAGTTCGAACGGCGGCTGCGCACGGCCCTCCGTGACCCCTCGCTCTCGGTCTTGCACTGGTCCGATTCTGCCGGCGCTTATCTTGACGGCGCCGGTCAGCCAGCCGCCCTGCCGGCTGATGGAGAGAGCCGTGTCGTGACTCTCCTCGAGCGCCACGGCCAGCCAATGACCGCCCTCGTGCACGACCGCGCCGTGCTGGACAATCCGGACCTCGTGAAGACCGTGACCGCAGCGGTCAGGCTGGCTGTCGAGAACGAGCGACTTCGCGGCCAGGTCGAAGCCCGGGCCAGTGAAGTGCGAACGCTGCCGACCGGGTACGTGACGTTCCTCTTGACCGATATCGAAGGGTCAACCAACCTTCTCCAGCGACTCGGCGATCGGTACGCCGCCCTCTTGGCTGAGGTCCGCGCCATCATCCGGAGCTCCGTGCATCGGGTGGGTGGCCGCGAGGTCGACGCTCGCGCGGATGAGTTCTTCGCGGTCTTCGATCGCGCTCCAGCGGCGCTCGAGGCGGCCCTTGCGATCGAGCGGACCTTGCAGGGACGGGCCTGGCCCGATGGTGTCGATGTCAGGGTCCGAACCGGCATCCACAGCGGGCGCCCCACGCTGACCGACGCCGGCTACGTCGGTCTGGCGGTGCACGCCGTCGCGCGGATCTGCTCGGCTGCTCACGGCGGTCAGATCTTGCTCTCGGCCGCGACCCGGGATGCCGTGGGCCGGTCGCGGCCAGCCGGCATCCGCTTCCGGGGCCTGGGCTCGCATCGGTTCCGCGGCTTGCGCGAGGCGCAGGCTCTCTTCCAGGTAGAGGCCGCAGACCTGCCGGCCCACTTCCCGCCGCTCCAGACCCACGCCGCAGACACGGCGGGTAAGCGGTGAGGAGACCGCGTGACTACGTGCCGATATCTTCCGCCCACAGGGAAGGGTGGGCTCGAATGAACTGTGCCATCAGCTCGTGGCACCGAGGGTCTTGAAGCACTTCCACCGCCACCCCTCGGCTGCGAAGCAGGTCTTCCTCGCCCCGGAACGTTCGATTCTCGCCAACCACCACGCGCGGAATGCCATACAGGAGAATCGCGCCGCTGCACATCGCGCATGGCGAGAGCGTGGTGTATATCGTGCAGCCGCGATAAATGCGGGCCGACTGACGACCGGCATTCTCGAGCGCGTCCATCTCACCGTGCAGAACGACACTGCCTCGCTGCACCCGCCGATTGTGGCCACGGCCGAGAATCTGCCCGTCGTGCACGACCACCGAGCCGATCGGGATGCCGCTCTCCGCGAAGCCCAGCTCCGCTTCTTGGATCGCCGCTCGTAAGAATTCGTCCATGGAGCGCTCCTGTCGGTGAGTGGCCTGACGCCATTTACCGGCGGGCGTCACCCATCGGTCGCGGGACAGCGGCGGCCACCACGCGCGTGCCGATGGCCAGGTAGACCGCCCCGGCGACGACGATTCCGACCAGCCAACTCAGGTCAGCTCCGCTGAGCAAGCTGGTCGAGATGGGACCTTGCAGGGCGGGGACGAGGCCGTCTTCAACGGTCCACCCGGCGATCAGACCCACGAGGAAGGCCGCGATCGCGCCCCAGTTGATGTCGCCATATGCGCTGCGCTCCGGCGTCTGATAGAGTGCGCCGACGTCGATGTGACCCTTCCGCTTGATGAAGAAGTCGGCGAGAATCACCCCGGCCCAGGGACTCATCCACAGGAGCAGGCTGATCATCCAGTTGTCAAAGGCCTTGGCGAACGAGGGCTGGAAGACGAAGTAGATCGTGACCAGATAGCCGACGACGCCGGCAATCAGGGCCACGGCCGTCCGGGAGAGGCGAAGGCCCATGCTCAGCGCGGCCAGCGCCGCCGAGTAGACGTTCAGGATATTCGTGGCGATGGGGCCGTGCAGGACCATCAAGAGCACCAGGATGCTCGTGATCCCGCCGAACACCGCGCTGACCATCTTGGCCGGATCGGTGTCCTTGGTCACGCTGGCGACGGTCGCGCCGAGAATGGCGAGCCACACCGTGGGGACGAACATCCCCACGTAGCTGTACCAGAAGACGGCGGTCGAGGACACGGTTCGCGGGACGAAGCGGGAATAGTCCGAGGCCCAGGTGACCCAGGAGATCCCCCAGCCGACCCCGATCGCGGTCATGAGCAGGGTGATCATCGCCAGATGGGCTGCCGGCGGGAGCGTACTGGTGAGCCCCCAGTCGACCACCCCTGGCCGGGTCCAGGCGAGGATGCTCATCAGCACCATGATGGCGGCGGTCACGGGAACCGTGTACTTCTCGAAGGTGCGGATCGCGTAGAAGCCGTAGAGGCCGATGAGCACCTGGATCACCATCACGACGGTCACGACGATAAAATTGGTCAGCCAGGTGTCGCCGATCCCGAACTGACCGAGGATCGCGACCGCGATCTTGACGGGGAAGTAGGTGTTGACCCCGATCCAGCCAAGGGTCATGAGGAACATCAACGCGCTCGGCAGGTACGCCCCTCGGCGACCGAACGCGGAGCGACCGAGGACCATCTGATTGACGCCGGTCTTGTGGCCCATCACGGTGAAGGCCGCGAAGATCGCGCACCCCACGATGTTGCCCAGCACGATGACCGCGATCGTCTCCCAGAGTCCGAGCTTGAGGACGATGCCCAGCGCGCCGAGGGCCCAGTTGATCGGCGCGATGTTCGCCCCGGCCCAGATCCACATCTGCTGCAGTCCGGTGGAGTCCTTGTCCGCTTCTGGGATGGGTTCGATGTTGTGGACATCAACCCTGAGTTCGGCTCCGGCGTCGGTCGCCATGCTTGCCCCCCTGGCCTCCTGTGGGTGTCCGCTCGCGTCGCGTCGTCAGAACGGAGTCAAAGGCGGCGCGTCATCCCGCCTCGGAGCGCACGACATCACCATCACCGGCGCGATACTGCGCCGGCGATGGTGATGCTGTCAAGACGGGCAGTCGGGCGCTGACGGCAGAGCGTGGTCAGGGCGACAGGTCTGGCGACGTGCCGTACAGGCGGTCGCCGAAGTCGCCGAGGCCTGGCAGGATGTACTTGCGGTCGTTCAGGCACCGGTCCAGGGCCGCCGTGAAGACCCCTTCGGGCGCCGCCACGATCGAGAGCCGGCGGACCTCCTGGGCGCCGCCGAGCTCGATCGCCATGGCCGCCGACCCGCCCGTGGCCACCATCGGGTCGTGACGTCCTGCAAGGGCAGGTCGCGGGTGGCTTCAGCCACGAGGAGCAGCGCCACCCGGTGGGTGAGAGCTGGCGGAACTCCTCGGACGGCGTCGTCTTGTCGCGCAGCCGGGCGAGGACGTCTTCGACGAGAGGATGCTGGACGACGCGGACGGGCATGACGCCGCGAGGGTACCCCAGCGCGGCAGACGTGTTTCACGGTTCCTCACGGCGACCTGACTCGCCGTATGATGGCGAGAGCAAGAGGAACCCTGCGGAGGCCTCAATCTTCGACGCGTTCAGCGTCCTGCGTCGGTGCATTGCAGTGGTCGGGTCGCTCGCCCTGGGCTACGGCGCGGCGATGGCCGAGCAAAGTCATCGGGTGTATTTGCCGCTGACGTTTGATACCGAGGCTCGGGCCATCCGGACGACCGCATGCCTGCAAGTCAACGAGCGTCTCTATCCCGACTCCGCCTGGTGGGAAGACGGGAGTGGCAATGCCGCCGCGCCTGATCGAGCTCTGAAGGCTGTGATCGCGGCCATGAAACGCAAGGATCGAACGGCCCTGTTTCAGCTCTCCGACCCGGGTGAGGGGAGAGATCCCAAGCGTTTCGACGAGCAAGCGGAAGCGTTTTTTCGACAGCTCGAGGTGATTCAACTGGTGGCGGTGCCGCGAGCGTATGAATTCGACGGATTAGTCGTCTTTTTCGGGAAGTTTCGCTCCAAGAAAGAGATGGCCTTCGTGCCCCTTGCGTTTGCGCACGAAGACGATGGATCGTTCGGATTCCTGCCCTATCGAACGGAACGGCTGACCTATCGCCTCGTGAACCACTGGTTCGACGCAACGTGGCGCCAGGCCGCAACGGCCAATCCGACGTACTGTACCGGGCAGGACGTCAAGCGCGCCACACACCGCATCTCGCTCGCGTCGTCCGCGGGCCCTCAGAAGCACGCGTGGTCCCCGAGCTCGTTGTTCCTCGCGGGTGCCTCCTTCGAAAAGCCAGGGGAGCATACCGACCTCGTCGTCCGGGCCAAATCAGCGATCACGGAAATGAAGTCTCGGCTCGTCAACGACGACGTCGATGGCTTCGTCAAACACCTGACTCCCGAAGGTGGAGCACGCCTGAAACAGTGGTTTGCCTCGGCTGACCAGACCGACCGGAGCAGATACAGGGGAGCACTCACGGAGCAAGAGCCGTTCTTCCTGTTCGACGCGTCCCCCTTGGTGGTCGTGTATACCAGATCACCCCGTGGGATCGTCCAGGTGATGTATTTCACGCTCCACCCGACGAACCGGCTGCTGTGGACGAACTCGTCTCACCTCACGACGTCGGATCGCGTTTTCAAACAGGGTCCGTTGCACGACGCAGCCTTGCTGGATACGCCCTTCAAGAGCATTGCGATCAAGTGAGTGCAAGGACCCTGGAGCGCCTAGCCCACGATGACCGCCCGGGTCGCTTCGAGCTGCGACAGGTGTTCGAGGTCATGCTCGGCGAGGTAACGCGCGTAGTCCTCAATCGTCAGCGTGCCCCTGGTGGGCGTTGTCCCGATCCGCCGCCAGTCGTGCTGACCGAGACTTTTCAGGAACGCGATGGTCCGGCTTCGCACCTCGCGGAAGGCGCCGAGATCCTCGCCGAAGTCCCGCAGCGCGGGCGCCGCCGCGAAACCGGTTCGACCGGTGGCTGAGGATGGAAACGTCGGCGCCCCCTCGAGGAGCATCCGCTGAAGCCGGGGGAAGATCACGTCCCGCTCACCCAGGAGCAAGTGAGTCAGAATCTCGGTCATGGACCACTCGCCCTCCCTGGGCGGGCGCGTCAGCCGAGTTGGCGACAGGCCGTGTGCAAGGCTCTCCACCCGGTCAGGCGTACCACCGAGCGTCTCCAGCAGTTCATGGTGGGTCATCGGCAGGCGCAGTTGGAGGGTATCACGCGTGCCAAGCCCCCGTGGGCGCCTACGCCTCGTGGCCCAGGTAGGCGGTCTGTACCTGGGGGTGGTGCAGGAGCGTCGCGGCCGAGCCCTCAAGGATGACACGTCCGCGCTCGAGCACGTAGGCGCGGTCGGAGACTTCGAGGGCGAGGTGCGCGTTCTGCTCGACGAGGAGCGTCGTCACACCCTCGGCCCCGAGCTGACGGACCACCTGGAAGAGGTGCTCCACGACGAGGGGCGCGAGGCCGGTGGACGGTTCGTCGAGCAGGACGAGGTGCGGCTCCGACATCAGCGCGCGGCCGATCGCGAGCATCTGCTGCTCGCCGCCGCTGAGCGTGACCGCGAGCTGTCGCGCGCGCTCGGCGAGCCGCGGGAACAGCGTGTAGACGCGCTCCAGCCGCGCGGCGACGCTGCGGCCCGCGCGCCGCCCGCCGAGGCGCAGGTTCTCGTAGACCGTCATGTGCGGGAACAGCTCGCGCCCCTCGGGCACGAGCGCCACGCCGAGCGTCGCGACGACTGGCGCCGCGAGCCCGACGATCTCGCGCCCCCGGAAGGCGATCCGGCCGCCCGTGGGACGGAGCAGCCCCGCCACCGCGCGGAGGATCGTCGTCTTGCCGGCGCCGTTGGCCCCGATGATCGTGACGATTTCGCCCGCTTCGACGCGGACGGACACGTCCCAGACGACCGTGGCCTTGCCGTAGCCGACCTCGAGGCGCTCAACCGTGAGCATCGGACCCTCCGCGCTGGCGGCCGAGGTACGCCCGGATGACCTCCGGGTTCCGCCCGATCTCGGCCGGCGCCCCCTCGGCGATCTTGCGGCCGAAGTCGAGCACGACGATCCGGTCGCACACGCTCATGATGAGCCGCACGAGGTGCTCGACCATCAGGATCGTGGCGCCGCGGTCGCGGACACGCTGGATCAGCCGGATCGCCTGCACGATCTCCGACGGGGTCAGCCCCGTGTTGATCTCGTCGAGGAGCAGCAGCCGCGCGCCGGTCGCGAGCGCGCGCGCCAGCTCGAGGCGTCGGAGCTCCACGATCGTGAGGCTCTGCGGCGACGCCAGCGCCTTGCCGGCGAGCCCGACGACATCGAGGGTCGCGCGGGCCTCGTCCGCCGCAGCCTCGACGCCGGCGACACGGCGGCCGAAGAGCGCGGCGACGGCGACGTTGTCGAGACAGGAGAGGCTGCCGAGGGGCTGCGGGATCTGGAACGTGCGGCCGATGCCGAGCCGCGTGATGCGGTCGGGCGGCAGCCCGGCGAGGTCACGGCCGTCGAAGCGGATGGTCCCCGCGTCGGGCGGGTGGACGCCCGTGATCGCGTTGATCAGGGTGCTCTTGCCGGCGCCGTTGGGCCCGATGAGCCCGACGATCTCGCCCGGCGCGATCTCGAAGTCCACGTCGCTCAGCGCCCGGAGCCCGCCGAAGTGCTTGGAGAGGCGCCGCACCTCGAGCAAGCTCACGGCCGCCCCGCCGCGCGCGGCCGCACGCGCACGCCGACCGTGGCGACGGCGCGCGCGAGGACGGGATAGACCCCGCGCGGCAGCGCCGTCACGACCAGCGCGAGGCTCAGCCCGATCAGGATCAGGCTGTCGAAGCCGCCGACGTGTCGGATCGACCACTCCCAGAAGACGCGCACGACGAGGGTGCCGAGTCCTCGATCCCGAAGACCCCGGGCGAGATGTGGCGCGTGAGCGTGTGGCCGTTGATCGCGCCGGCGAGCCCCGCGATGTACCCGCCGGCCGTCATCGCGAGCAGTCGGTATCTCACGACGCTCACGCCGGCGGCCGCCGCGACGGTTTCGTTGTCGTGGATCGCGACGAACGCCAGCCCGGTCCGCGAACGCATGATGGACGCGACGCCGACGTACGTCGCGACCATGAGGGCGAGGCCGACCAGATAATTGAAGACCGCCGCACGCTCGATCGCGAGCCCCTCGGGCGCCAGGCGCGGCGCGTCGAGACCGTCCCAGCGATTCGTGAGCCAGCCGAACTGCTCAACGACGAGGACCTGGATGATCGTGCTGCAGCCGAACGTCACCATGCCGAAGTACGCCTCGCGCAGTCGGCGGCACAGCGCGCCGATGCCGAGACCGGCGAGCGCCGGCAGGAGCGGGCCGAGGAAGAGGGCGACGGCGGGCGGCACGCCGAGCCGGGTGGCGAGGAGGATGGAGCCGTACGAGCCGAGGCCGAGGAAGGTGGCGTGGCCGAGGGAGTGCTGGCCCGAGTGGGCGGCGAGGTTCCACGACTGCGCGTAGATCGCGAAGATGAAGACGAAGCTCAGCACCTGCAGCACGAACAGCTCGCGGACCGCCGCCAGGAAGGCGAGCGCTCCGGCGAGCATCAGCGCGGCGACGACCAGCTCGCGGCGCAGGCGTCGGGCCCAGGCGCGCACGGCGTCGCCCCTACGTGCCTTCGCGGAAGAGCCCCTGCGGGCGGGTCAGGAGCACGAGGATCAGGAGGACGAAGGCGGTCGCGTCGCGCCAGGAGCCGCCCAGGAAGAAGGTGGCCGCGCTCTCGATGCAGCCGTAGAGGAGCCCGCCGACGACCGCGCCGCGCACGCTGCCGAGCCCGCCGAGGATGATGACGGCGAACGCCTTGATGGACGGCAGCGTGCCCGTGTAGGGGCTGAAGGGGTTGACGATGCCGTAGAGCGAGCCGGCGAGGGCGCCGAGCGCGGCGCCGATTCCGAAGGTCAGCATGTCCATGCGCTCGACGCGGATGCCCATGAGCATCGCGGCGACCCGGTTCTGGCTCGTCGCGCGCACGTCCCGCCCGAGGCCCGTCCGATGGAGCACCACCCAGAGCCCGGCGATGATCGCCCAGGCCAGCACGAGCAGGACGATGAAGTCGTAGCGCAGCGTGATGAGCCCGAGGTCCACGACCTCGGTCGCATACGGCGTCTTGATCTGGACGTGCTCGCGGAAGCGCGGCACGAACACCCGCGCGAGCGCGTTCTGGAGGATCAGGATCAGCGCGATCGAGAAGAAGACCTCGTTGATCTTCTCGCCGCCCCGGAGCCACCGAAAGCCGAAGCGCTCGATGACGACGCCGACCAGGCCGACCGCGGCCATCGAGAGGAAGATGGCCAGGTAGGGGCTGAGCCCGGCCGAGTGCGCGAGGATGAAGGTCACGAACGCGCCGAGCATCATCAGCTCGCCGTGGGCGAAGTTGACCACCTTCATCACGCCGAAGATGAGCGTGATGCCCGTCGCCAGCAGCATGTAGACGCTGCCGGTGACGAACCCCCAGGTGAGGACGCGCGCGAGGGTGCCGAGATCCGGCGTGGGAGCCGCCTTCGGCCCTAGGGCTGCTTGTACCGGGCCTCGGCGAGCTCACCCGGCCAGACGATCGTCGGCCGCAGCTCCTTGACCTTGTCGTCCCAGGCCATCTGCTGCACGAAGAGGACGAACGCAGCCTCGCGGTACTTGGGGTCGAAGCGGATCTTGCCGCCCTGCATCGCCAGCACCATCTGGTCCATCTCGACCTTGCCGAGCGCCTCGATGATCTTCTTCCGGTCGAGGCTCCCCGCCCGCTCGATCGCCCCGGCCGCGATGTGGACGACGTCGTACGCCGACACGCCGAGGAGGCCGGGGAGCGTGCCGTACCGGTCCTGGTAGGCCTTGCGGAACGCGGCCCACTTTGCGAAGCCGGCCCCTTTCGGGATCGCGTACGTGCTGTAGAGGCTGAGGATCGTCGTGCCGTGTCCGACCTTCCCGAGGTCCTTGTAGTAGAGCGGGTCGTCGGCGCACGCGCACACCGGTCCGAGGTGCGTCTTCTTGAGGTCGAAGCCCACGTCCACGACGGCCTGCTGCACGGCGGCCACGGTCTCGCCGCGGAAGCCCTGCGGCACGAGAACGTCGGGACCGAGCCCCTTGATCTTCGTCAGCAGCGAGCGATAGTCCGTCTCGCCCACCCTGAAGCGCTCGGCGGCGACCGCCTCGATCGGCAGGGTCGCGTCCTTCACCCGTTCCGCGAAGCCACGGTAGAGCTCGGCGCCGAACGGTGAGTCCTGGTACATCCAGGCCACGCGGAGCGCGCGGCGCCCGGCCATCAGCGGCTTGAGCTCCCTGACGAGGAAGTCGGCGATCGTCGCTCCCTGCATCAGGCCCGTCGCCTGGTAGTGGAAGACCATGGACTTCGTCGGGTCGGGCCCCATCTCCGGCGTGCGCGTGAAGAGGGGTGTGGACGGCGTCGGGATGTACGGCACGCCGTGCTCGCGGATCTGCGGCAGCGCCGCCATGCCGAAGGCGCTGCCGAGCCCGCCGAAGACCACCTGCACCTTGTCCTCGACGAGAAGCCGCGTCACGGCGGACACCGCGCCCTCGCGCGAGGTCTGGTCGTCGCCGATCACGAGCTGGAGCTTCAGCTTCGCGTTCGCCTCCCTCACCAGGACGCCGCCCGCGGCGTTGACCTCGTCCACGGCGAGCGCGGCGGCGCGCCGCTGGTCCTCGCCGGTCGAGGCCGCCGGGCCCGTCATCGAGGTGAGCAGGCCGAGCGTGATCGCGGTCTGGGCGGCGGCCGGGGCCGCGGCGCCGAGCGCCGCGAAGACGAGCGCTCCCACGGCGAGAATCGCTCCAAGGAAAGCTCTCTTCATGAGGTGACCTCTCCCTGCGTGGTGCCGGGAGGATAACCGAAACGCCGACGTTCTGCTCGGATGGCTTAATTTCCGGAACTCCAAACGTCGTCACGTCGGGATTGCTTGACACGTGGAGTCGTGCAGTGTATCTCGTCGCCATGCCGTTCCGGCGTCGTCTGACCCTGCTCGTGGTCGGCGCGATCGCGTTGCTGGCGCCCCTGGCCCATGCCAGTCCACCCGATCCCGTGTGGATCGCCGGCTTCTGGGACAACGCTGACTACGACGACGTGGTGCTGCTGGTGACTTCCGCAGTCGGCACAGCTGACTCTGGTCCGCCTTACGTCACGGTGTCCGCCCCGGTCGTCATCGCCTCTGTCGCCTCGCCAGACGAGAGCCCCCTCTCCACCCACCCGCTCTCGTCGTGGAACACACGCGCCCCTCCGACCGCCTCCGCCTGAGATAGCCGCTCCCCGAGCTTCGCGTCCGCTTCGCCTGCACGGAGCTGAGCCGACCGACCCGACTCGGGTTCGCTCGAGGAGGAGGGGAAGTCGACTCTCGCCAAATATCGAGGAAGGGGGCGTGAGGACAAGGATGTGCCGATCGAGAGAATGCCTCTTGACGATCTGAACTCCAGACGAAGGTTCGCAAAGGAGACCCTGCAATGATGCGGAGGGACTCGTTAACGCTTTTGCTGCTTGTCATCATCGTCCCCGTCTTTCTCCTGACGGCTGGATCGGGCGGCGCCGGCGACGTGGACAGCATCAAGAATTTCAGGCTCCGCGCCACCATCGAGATCCCCCTGGCCGACAAAACGGTAAATCCGCTCCAAGTGTTCCGGTTCTTCGACATCAGCTGGGTGGATGAGCCAACCGAGCGGTACTTCATCGCCGACCGGTCCAACGCTGGAGTGGACATCATTGACGCCGAAACCAACACGTGGGTGCACCGGATCGGCGGGTTTGCCGGACAAAAGTTCACCGCAACCGGCGCCGCCGACAACGCCCACTCCGGCCCTGACGGCGTCCTGGTGATCCACAGGGCCAAACAGCTGTGGGCCGGCGATGGCGACAGCACGGTCAAGGTCTTCGACCTCAGCACAAATGGCCACGTTGCGACCATCAGCACTTGCGGCCCCCCTGGGGGTCCCAAGGGGGAGGATCCGGTCAAGTGCGCGCGGGCCGACGAAATGGCCTACGACCCACGGGATCATGTCGTGGCCGCCGCCAACAACGCGGCCGATCCCACTCCGTTCGTGACACTCATCTCGACCGAGACCTACTCCGTCCTGGCGCGGATCACGTTCGATTCGGCGCTCGCAAAGAGCGTGGGCCACATCTCCTTCTTCGATTCCACGGGTGCCCCGGGCGGCATCGAACAGCCGGTGTGGGACCCGGTCACCCGGCGGTTCTATATCTCGGTGCCCACGATAGATGGCAGCGACACGAAGGGTGCCATCGCCGTCATCAACCCCCGCACGATGACCGTTGAGCGCTTGTTCGAGGTCGATGACTGCAATCCCGCAGGACTCTCCCTGGGACCGCACCAGCATCTCTTGCTGGGATGCAGCCTTTCGAATGCACAGTCGGTGATCATGGACGCTCGGGACGGCCACATTGTGAAGCGCGTCTTCGGGGTGGGCGGGTCTGACGAGGTGTGGTTCAACCGCGGCGACGGCAATTATTATCTGGCCGCGCGAAACAATGTCGATGCGAGCGGGAAGCTCGCGCCTGCCCTGGGCATCATCGATGCCGCGAGGAACACGCTGCTCGGCATCGTACCGACGGGACCGACAAACGGCAATCATTCGGTCGCGGCGGATCGAAGGAACAACCACGTCTTCGTCCCGCTGAGGGATACCACCGTCACCGGCAGCCTGCCCTGTGCGAAGGGCTGCATCGGCGTCTACTGGAGCGACGAGGACGAAGACGAAAGGTAACGCAGCCTTCCGGGAGCCCGGGCGGAGCGGATCGCCCGGGCGCCCGCGGTCCACTGCGTCCGCCCGGGCATCGAAATGAAACCGTGGGCCATTCTGGCTTCGACCCTCCTCGTCGGCCTCGCCATCGGCGTCGGCGGCACACTCCTCTTGCCGCCCGCGATCGAGCCGTATCTTGTGTCGGCGCTCCGCGCGCCTCGGCGCCCGGTCGAGGGCCAGGTCATCGGGAAGCAACGGGAGGAGGGCCACGTCCTCTTGAAGGTGCAAACCGACGACGCACTCATCCTCGCGACATTCACGAAGAAGGTGCCGGAGATCGACCTGCTGGTTGAACAGGGCGACTCGATCATCCTCGCGTTGCCGAACACCGGCCCGTTCGTGGACGATCCGGTCATCGAACGGGTGACCCATCCCCGCTCGAGTCAACCGTCGGACAGTGGGCGCCCCGCTCCCCGCAAGTGAGGGGAGCCGAACACCGTAGAGGAGATGAGACATGGGAACCGCATCCAAGCCTGCCGCAGAGAGTCGGGCGTCTGCCAGCGCCCGGTGGGTGCAATTGGTGCTCGGTATTGTCGGGATGGTGGCGATCGCCAATCTCCAGTACGGCTGGACGCTCTTCGTCAATCCGATCGATAGCAGGTTTCACTGGGGGAAGGCGGCAATCCAAGTCGCCTTCACCGTGTTCGTGTTGGCCGAGACGTGGCTCGTGCCGTTTGAGGGCTACCTCGTCGATCGCTTCGGCCCGCGATGGCTGGTCGCCGCCGGAGGCATCCTCGTCGGCCTCGCCTGGTCGGTCAACGCCAACGCGAGCTCGCTCCTCACGCTGTACGCGGGCAGCCTGATCGGCGGCGTTGGCGCCGGCATCGTCTATGGCACGAGCGTAGGCAACGCGCTGAAGTGGTTCCCGGAGCACCGAGGGCTGGCCGCCGGTCTCACGGCGGCCGCGTTTGGCGCGGGCTCAGCGCTCACGATTGTGCCGATCGCGAACGTCATCAATACCCGAGGCTATGAGACCGCCTTCATCTATTTCGGGCTCGCGCAAGGTCTCGTCGTCGTCCTGTGCGCGCTGCTGCTCCGCGCTCCCCAGACGGGCGACGTGCCCGACGTCACGACACCCAAGGTTCAGCAATCGGTCGGAGATTTCACGCCGCTGGAGATGCTGAAGGCTCCGGTGTTCTGGCTCTTGTACGCGATGATGACGATGCTGGCCAACTGGGTCCGATTGCCGCGGACTACAAGGTTGCCCAGGTCCCAGTGTCCCTGCTTGGGATTACGATGGCTGCCCTTCCGTTCGCGCTCTCCTTGGACCGCATTCTCAACGGGCTGACGCGGCCATTCTTTGGTTGGGTCTCGGATCACATCGGCCGTGAAAACACGATGCTCATCGCCTTCGGCTTGGAGGGTGTCGGGATCTTGCTCCTCATCACCTTTGCGCACATCCCGAGCCTGTTCGTCGTGTTCTCGGGTCTGGTGTTCTTCGCCTGGGGTGAGATCTACAGCCTGTTCCCCGCCGTGTGTGGCGACCTCTTTGGCCGGAAGTTCGCCACGGCAAACTACGGTCTGCTGTACACGGCGAAGGGCACGGCGTCGTTGCTCGTCCCGCTGGGGAACGTCCTCAGGGCCGCCACGGGGAGCTGGATGCCCATCTTCGTCGCGGCGATCGCGCTCGACTGGATCGGCGCACTCCTGGCGTTTTTCGTCTTGAAGCCGCTGCGCATCGGCTGGGTGTCCGCTCACGCCGGTGTTTCTCCCCGAGCGGTTGGGCCGACGGCGACGCCGATCCGACATTGACGGAGACTCAGCCGCGGGGCGAGCGCTCCGAGACGTTGGCCGCCGTTATCGTGGCGATCGCCCCACCCCTGTATGACTATCGGTCACGGATCGTCTCCTGGCTTCGACGTCGGCCGTCGCAGAAGGAGCTTTGAGAGACGAGACGACCAGCTCGTACCGGCTCGGCGTCCGGTCGAGTCGACTCACCGGGATCTTGCAGTGGTCGTACAGCGCCAGCAGAGTCCCCTCCGTGTAGCGGAAGACGTGAACGCGGCCGTCGGCCGTCCGCGTGAGAGCACGGGCGAGCCAGCGGACGGAGCGGCGTCGGGACTGGGAGAGGTTGCGGACGGGCTCGGCGATCACGAGGAGACGTCGCGCGGCCGCATACAGGCGTGGAAGCAACGTGTCCGCGATGTCGTGGAACTGATACAAACTCGCCTGCATGATCACGGTGTCGGCCGTGGGGACCGGATCGCCCGAGCGCACGTCGAAGGCGCGGACGTCGACGCCGTGACGGCGCGCCAGCTTCAGCATCGCGCCCGAGTGCTCGAGGCCGATATACGATTTCAGGAGCCCTCGCGCCTCGAGATGCCGGTGGAGCGCGAGGTCACCGCAGCAGAGTTCCAGCACGTCGCCCGGTGCCCGGATGACGTCGGCGATCAACGTATAGCGCGCAGCGTAATCCGGCCCGTACCCGATGCGCGTCGTGAGCCGGTAGAGCGTGGGGGAGTGGTAGATCGTCACCATGGCCAGAGCGGGCGCGCCTGCATGGTGCGCCGCATTGTAGCGTATCGGGAACACTGATGGGCGAGCGCGAGCTCCCGCGTGGGACGCGCGGACCCCGATCACCGACGTCGAGAACTCGAGGTCGTGTTCTGCTACACGATCTCGTCGTCCGCGGCCTCGAGGAGCTTCTGTAAGATGAAGACGCAGTTGATCTCGCCCGGCATCGACTGTGACGGCCGGTCCACTACGAGCCCCCCGATTCCTTGTCCGGTGGACGTCGAGAAGGGTCTTCGCCATGCCGGAACGCGAGTGGGGGCGGCCGGTTTGTCACCAGCATGGAGCGTGGTCCCGCGGCGAGGAGGATGGCGCCGGGAATGTCGAGGCCGCGGTCACCGACGACGAAGACGCGGCCGTTCGAGGCCCACAGGCGCTCGAACCCCTCGCGTGTCAGGAAAAGACCCGACGCGTCGCCCCTCCTGTAGCCGAAGAGGAGGTCGCCGCGCGCACTATCGAGCATTCGGGTCGGGTAGCCCGTGTAGAGCGATACGCCGCAGTAGTCCTCGTAGGTCCCCCAGACGACGAGCTCCGCCGTCGGCTCCCAGAGCGCGCGGATGATCGGCGCGAGATCACGCTGCGAGCGATCCGGAGCTACCAGGCGATGGCCGAGCTCGGCGAACCACACGAGCCCGACCGCCCCGAGCACCCAGATCGTGAATGCCAGACGCGCGCGAGAGAGGCGCGACGCGAGCAGGGCCGCGCCTCCGAAGAGAAGGATGAACACTGCGAAGGGGCGGATGAGCCTCAGGCATCGCTCGACCACGGCGAACGACACGTCTGGATGAGCGACGAGGTAGTCGCGATAGACACCGTCGAGCAGCGTGATGAGCGAGGTCAGGAACTCCGCGGTGCTCTCCCGGGAAGCAACGAGCCACGGAACGAGCGCGACACCGATGCCGAGCACGATCCACGCGGCGACGCGAGCGCCGGCCGGCGCGGGTCGGGCGTCGATCGCGCGTCGCCAGTACGCTGCGACGATCACGGCGAGGGCCGGGAAGGCGGGCAACGCGTAATACTCAAGCCGCGACGCGCTCGTGGTGAAGAACGCCAGCACCCACACCGACCAAGCGAGCGGGAGCGCGAGACCCCTCCTGAGATCGGGTGAAGCGATCGCGGCGGGGAGGAAGAGCGACCACGGGAGGAGCCAGAGGGCGGTCGCGAGCCAGAAGCCGCCGATCGAAAGCGGCGTGTAGTCGACCGGCTCTCGTGCGTTGAAGAACCGGAGGACGTGCTCGTTCACGAAATAGAAGCGCATGAAAGCAGGGTCGCGCGCGGCGAGGAGGAGGTGCCAGGGGACAAGGACGAGCGAAACGATCGCCGCTCCAAGGAGCGGGCGGAGGTCGTGCGGAAGGCGCTTCCGGCCGAAGAGCAGCCAGCAGGTGCTGGCGGTCCCGAGCGGCAAGACAATGCCCACGAGGCCCTTGGTGAGTCCGGCGAGCGAGAGACCACTCCAGAACAAGAGGGGGCCAAGCAGGCCGCGGCGTCCTCGCACGGTGAGCACGAGGCCGAGGAACGAAACGGCAAGCCAGAGACCGAACAGGGTGTCCGTGAAAAGGGACCGGCCGTAAAGGAGGGGGCCTGCTGAAGTCGCCAGGACGAGCGCCGCGAGCGGTGCCGCCGAGGCGCCGAGAAGCTCGTGAGCGAGGAAGAACGTGACCGCCACCGTGGCGATGTACGACACCGCGCTTGGCAGGCGCGACGCCATCTCGTTCTGGCCGAACAGGCGGTAGGAAGCAGCCACACTCCAGTAGAGCAACGGCGGCTTCTCATAGTAGCGGACGCCGTTCAAGCGCGGCTGCACCCAGTCGCCCCTCTCGAGCATCTCGCGCGCGATCAATGCGTACCGGGCCTCGGCAGGGCTTGAGAGCGGCCGCTCGCCGAGTTGGTAAAGGGCAAGAAGGACCGACAGGGCCAGGCAGCCGGCCAGATGCAGAGCCGTCCGGTCACTCATCAGCCAGAACGCGCTTCGCCTCGGAAGAAGGCGATCGTCCGCCCGAGCCCCTCGTCGAGAGACACCTTCGGTGCAACCCCGAGGATGACACGCATCCGCCGGATGTCTGGGACTCGCCGTGGGATGTCCTCGTAGCTCGACCCGTACACGTCTTCCTGGCGGACGTTTTGGATCTCCGACCTCGATCCGGAGATCGCGATGATGCGCTCGGCCAACGTTCGGATCGACACCTCCTCGTCGGTGCCGACATTGAACGTCCCGCCGACCGCCTGCGGGCTGAGTCCCGCTGCGACCGTCGCGAGGATCGCGTCGCTCACATACGTGAAACAGCGCGTCTGGCGGCCGTCGCCGATCACCGTGAGCGGCCGGTCGCGCAGCGCCTGCCCGAGGAGGATCGTGACCACGCGCCCGATGTCGATCGCGTCAAGCCGCGGACCGTACACGTTGAAGTAGCGGAGCACCGTGACGGGGAGACCCATCTTCGCGAAGGCGAAGCAGAAGTGCTCGCCGACCGCCTTTGAGGTTGAGTAGCACCAGCGGTCGGTGGCGGTCGATCCGAGGATGCGGTCATCCTCCTCCCTCCAGGGGATCCTGGGGTTCCGGCCGTAGACCTCTGATGTGGAGGAGAAGACCAGGCGCTTACCGTGCCTGAAGGCGAGCCTCAGCACATTCTGCGTCCCGTTGATGTTGACGTTCAGCACTTCGTGCGGGTCGCCGACGTAGTGCTCGACGCCGACGACCGCGGCGAGGTGGTAGACGAGGTCGACCCGGGCGATGAGCCCGTCGAGGATCGTCTCGTTGAAGAGGCTGTCGTGGACGAAGTGGAGCGCGTGATGCCCGAGCAAGTGGCGGATTTTGAGGGTCGGTCCGCGGTCGAGGATGAACACCTCGTCGCCGCGCTCGAGGAACGCGTCGGCAAGGTGCGAGCCGAGGAAACCAGCGCCTCCGGTGATCAGAACCTTCATAAAGTCTCCTGGAGCTTCGGGGCTTCGTCCGAATGACGCACCGACACGACGCCGCAAGGCGCACGGACTCCGCGCCCTTGCTCGCGGGTGATCCCGCGGCGACGTTAGCTGGCGGGACTTAGGTGGTTGGAGGGGCGCGCGTCTGCCACGACGAGAGCGCGCGAGCCGGCGGCGGACTCTCGACGGACAGGGACAGCACGGCGATGACAACCGCGACGGATTCCGGTTCGTAAGATGGCCGAGGGTCCGCGATACTCACCCCAGACGTCGCCAGCAGCACGACGTCGTCATAGTCGCCATCGTCCCAGAAACCGGCGATCCACGCGGGATCGGGCGGACTGGCGTATGCCAGGGGCCCTGCCGAGGCGAGCGCGCCGATGAGGAGGAGAACGAGGAGACGCCGAACGCTCACGGGTGGACGCATACCATTGCGCTGCTGCGTGTGTCAAGCGATTGGGGTTGTTGCGGGAGACGACTTCGCTCGCGATCTCGTCGACGACCGCGTCGACTCACGCGTCGCTACGCCACCTCCAGCGGGCGTGCCACCATGATGCCCGTGTGCGTCGGCACGCGCGCGAGGTACGTCGCGAGCTCCTCGTCGAGGAGGACGGCTTTCTGGGTGGTCGACGCGTGCAGCAATCTCACGGTCCCGCCCTCGTCCCTGTAGCAGAACCCCGCGTGCGCGCAATCGAGACCGTCGATCGTCGTGGTCACCCCGACGATGTCGCCCGTCATCAAGCGCGGCTGGGCGGCCGCCACCTTCTCTCTCGGCACATACTGGAGCTCACGGGCGTTGATCTCGGCCTCGACGCGCGCGATCTTCCGGACCAGGTCGGGATTCGCCGTGAGCTGTCGGTAGGCCTCGGGATGCGCGCTCATGAAGTTGACCCGCTTGATGAAGCGCGTGGCTCCCGGAAGCTCGCGCGTGGTCAGACGGACGACTCCCTTGTGCGCGTTGTCGAAGAACCAGTCGCTGAGGTAGTGCAGCCGCGACACATAGTCGGTGAGCCGGCCGCCCCGGTACCGGGTGAAGGCGACCTCCGCCAGCAGCGCCTCGGATGTGCGCCCACCGCGCCTCAGCATTCGCGCGAAGGCGAGCGAGCTTTCCAGGAACGTGACGCAGTCCAGGCCGCGGAGGTTGACCGAGCAGACCTCGCGATCCTCGTAGAGCTCGAGCGTCGCGGCGACGTATGGCGTCTGCCGGAGGGCCATGCCGATGGCGCCGATGCGTTCGCCGATCGGCAGCTCGCGCCAGGCGCGCTCGCGCCCCAGCACCAACAACTGCTCGAACGTCTCCTGTCCTGCGAAGACGTTCGGATCTCGGTCGCGCGCCGGCACGGGATCCGGGCGCGAGATCGCGAGGACCCCGGCCCCCACCAGGGCCTGCCCCATCAGCGTCACGAACGCTCGCCGTTCCAGCGTCGAACCACGCATCGCTCTTAGCATCGCACGGTGGAGGCGGCCGGCTCAACCGGGCGCGGGAAAGGACCACCGCGCGCGCTGAGCCACTTCCTCCGCGAGGGCGCGATGCTCGGCGCAGCCGATCACCGAAACGTCGGGCCGTGGTCCGGCGGTCGCGATGAGCCGGCGGACTGCCTGGCGGCGCTGCACGGCCGGAGCGAGGTCGAGCGCGCCCCGGTCGATGTCTCGGCCAATCGCCGCCGCCGCCTCGTGTCGCGCCTCGGCACTGCGGCAGACGAGCGCAAGATCGCCGCCGGCGGCCAGGAACCGTCGAGCCGCGCCAGCGACGCCCCAGGTGCTGGCGACCGCGGCCATCTCGAGGTCGTCACTGAGGACGAGGCCGGAGAAGCCGAGACGCCGCCGGAGCAGGCCGCCGATGACCTCGGCGGAGAGCGACGCCGGGAGGGCCGGGTCGAGAACGCGATACCGCACGTGGGCGACCATCACCGCCGGGCAGCCGGCTCCGAGGGCGGCGCGGAATGGAACGAGATCCCAGCGCTCCAGCTCGTCGATGGTCGCGTCGACATCCGGCAAGGCGAGATGCGAGTCGACCGAGGTGCGTCCGTGCCCCGGGAAGTGCTTGGCGACGGGAACCAGCCCTTCGGAGAGCAGGGCCTCGACGAACGCGACGCCGCACGCGGCGATGATATCGGGGGCCGTCCCAAACGCGCGGTCATCGATCACCGTGTTCGCCGGATTGAGCAGGCAGTCGAGCACCGGCGCCAGCCCGGAGTCGAACCCGGCGGCGCGGAGTTCGCGAGCCATTGCCCTCGCGACAGCGACCGCCAGGTGAGGATCGCCCGAGCGTCCAACCGCTGCCGCAGGCGGAAACCGGGTGAAGGGAGGGGGCAGGCGGTGAACCCGTCCGCCTTCGTGATCCACGAGGACGAGGACATCGGGGCCGAGCTTCCGCGCGGCCGCCGTGAGCGCGAGCACCGTCTCGAGGTTGGGGCAGTTCCGCGCAAACAGGACGACGCCGCCCAGCCCGGCGTGCTCCGCCAGGGCCACGAGATCGTCGGGGACGCGCGTGCCCTCGAAGCCGACGGCCAGGGCGCGTCCGGGTCCCATCGGCACGGGCCGTCACCTCTTCGGTCCTGGCCGAAGGTCACTCGGCACAGTCTCTTCGGCGAGCGATGCACGCAGGGCGAGCGGAACACCCTCGGCGGTCCGAGCCTCCTCGGCGTGACGGGCCACGCCCTTCAGTACCTGGTCCGGGGTGCGGAAGAGGACGCCGACACAAAAGACGACGAGCGCGCCGATCATGGGCCACCAGGTGAACGAGACTTCGGGAATCGCGAGGGGCTGCTGAAACGTCCGGTGGATGCCGAACAAGGGGGCCGCCGTGTTCAGGAGGGTGATGTTCAGCTTGCCAGCGACAACAGTCGCGAGGAGCCCCGCCGGGATGGCGACGATGTTTCCGGCGTCGGAACCGCGCCGTTGGGTGAGCATGCCGATGAGGAAGACACCGAGCATGGGGCCGAGGATGAATCCGGCGATTCCGAGCACGACCGGAATGATTCTCAAATCCGGGTTCGTCACCTTCGCATAGGCGAATCCGCCGGCGATGACGATCATGAGCACGGCGAAGAGGACCGTGAACCAGCGCGCGGCCTTGACGTAGTGCGCCTCGCTCTTGCCCGGAACCCACCGGAGGTACCAGTCGTTCGTGGCGGCGGTCGCCAGAGCGTTGAGCGCCGCGGAAAAGGAGCCCATGGCGGTGGCGAAGATGCCCGCCAGCACAAGACCGCGGACGCCCACGGGCATGACGTTGAGGATATACGAGCCAAAGACGTCCGCAGCGGCCGTGGGCTGGAAGGTGGGGTCCTTCTGGTAGTAGGCGACGAGCAGGATTCCGATGAAGACGAAGGCGGAGGCGATCGGCAGGTCCAGGAAGGCGGCCGTCACCAGGCTGCGGCGCGCCCTCTGGTGGGTCTCGGCTGTCAGCATCCGCTGAACCATGTCCTGATCGGTGCCGAAGGCGGCCATGTTGCCGAGTGTCGCCCCGATGAGCGCAGAGAAGAGGGTGTAGTCGCTCGCGAGAATCAGCTTGATGGAGTCCCACAGGCCCATCGCCGCAAGCTGGTGGCTCTCCTTCCACTTCGCGACGATGCTCGGTTCGAACCCGTGGAGGAAGTAGCCTTCGTGGGTGGTCAGCTGCGGGACGGCCCGGATGACCTCGTGGAGTCCGCCGACGTGATTGAGCAGCGTGCCAATGGCAATCAGCGCGCCGCCGAACATCAGGCAGGCCTGAATCAGGTCCGTCCAGATGACGGCCTTGATTCCGCCGAGCGCCGTATAGAAGCAGGTGACGAGGGTGAGGGCGATGATCGCGATGAGATAGGGACCGACCGTCGTGACCGCCTGCTGGCTGAACTGCACCTGTCCGCCCGAGACGAACATGCGGTACGCCAGCACCATCACGAGCGAGGGGATGAAGAGCCGCGTTCCCGACGCCAGCGTCCGCATGAACAGGAAGAGGGCGGAGACGTAGCCCTTGGTCCACGGCCCGAAGCGAACGCCCAGGTAATCGTAGACCGTGTACACCTTGAAGGTGTAGTAGGGCTTGAGGAAGACATTGCCGACGATGACGCGCCCGATGATGAGGCCCAGCACGAGCTGCACGTAGGCGAAGCTCTTGTTGGTGTAGCCCTCGACGGGCGCGCCGAGGAAGGTCGCCGCGCTGGTTTCCGCCGCGATGATGGACGCCATCGCGGCCCACCACGGCACGCGACGCCCTCCGAGCGCATAGTCATTCAGGCTCTTCTCCCGCCGCCCCGCATACAGCCCGATGGCGGTGATGGCGACGAAATAGAAGAGGATGATGAGTCCGTCGACCAGAAGCCGCCCGTCCGTGGCTCTCTCCCCTCGTGCGACTCAGGCGCTCCGCGGACCTCGTTGACACTCCTCTTCCCAGATTCGGTGGCATCGGCCGTGGAACCTGAGGACTCGGCCGTCCGGGAACCGGTATGCGACCTGCGCCCCCGGCTCATCGCATGCCGCGCACCTCGCCACGCCGATCGCGGTATCCACGGTCATGTGCCCCGTCGGTGCAGTTCGCCGCCCTGGCTCCGTCGTGAGTGGCGCGACGGCCCGAGGCAAGGCGCCGGCGTCGAGCCGTTCACGGATCCTCTGTGTGACCGCTGTCTTATCCAAGTCGCGTTCCCTCGAATCGATCGTCCGCTAAGACGCGCCGCCGAGTCAAACTTCCCGTGGGCAGCTTTCGCCTACGCCGATCCCCGCGCGGTCGCGAACCGCGGCTATCTCCTGGAGACGGGGGCGGTTATCCTGGGGGCATGCGGCGCTCGCCCTCGGCGCCCGGATCGAGATCGACTTTGTCGCGCGGCGTTCCTGAGCCTGGTGGAAGGATGGCTGGCGCCGCGCGCAGCGACGGATAAAGGTGGCGAACGGGTGAGGTGGGCGTGGACGATCGCCACCATGGTCGCCCTGGGCGGCGGGTGGAGCGCGGCGAGCGGTATGGATGATCGGCCGGTGATCGATCCCGGCGTCCGTGCCGTGGTCAGCGGAGGCACGCTGCGCGTCCTCGTGGAGCTTCGCGTTCCTCGTCGCGATCCCGTTGCCCTCAGGAACGCCCAGGATGAGGTCTTGCGCCGCCTGGCCGGCACCGGCGGCCGCCTCGCGCGCCGCTACGCGACGGTACCCCTTCTCGCGCTCGAGATCGACGCCGCCGCGCTGGTTCGGCTCGAGGAGATGCCCGCCCTCGTGATCCGCGTACGAGCGGACGATATCTCTCCTCCGTACGAGGGTCCCGCGCCTTCTCGCTGACCACCCTCTCGGGGTGACTTTTCTCTCCGAGTGACGTCTTGGGTCACCAGGACTGCCAAGCCGTCACTCGACCTTGCCGAAAGCCCTTCTCTTCAAGGGGCTTGCGTATGGCACGTTCGTTGCCCACTATGACGGCCCATGGCCGGCCGGGCGCTTTCGTTCCTCGCCACGAGTCTGTTGCTGCTCGGGGTCCTCCTACCCACGAATGTGGTCGCGGCACCTGCCGACAAAGACGGTCACGTGGTGCCGACGGCGATCCACGACCGCGCGCGGGCCGAAGGCGAGGTGCGCGTCCTCGTCGAGCTCTTGCTTCCCTCCGGCCGCGTTGCCGAGGGTGCCGTGCCGAATCAGGCGAGGGCCCTCTACCGCCAAGAGATCACCGACGCCGCCTCGCGTTTGCTGAGCCGGCTCACACAGCACCCGCACCGTGTCCTTCGCCGATACGTGACGGCGCCACTGATCGCGCTCGAGGCTGGCCCGACGGCGTTGCAAGCGCTGGATGCATCGAGCTCGCTGGTCAAGCGGGTGACGGAAGACAGGATTCACACGCCGGTCCTGCTGGATAGTGTCCCGCTCATCGGCGCCGACAAGGCGTGGGCTCAGGGCTTCGACGGCACCGGCCTCGTGGTGGCGCTGATCGACACCGGTGTCGACTCGGCTCATCAGTTCCTCGCCGGCAAGGTCGTGGAGGAGGCGTGCTACTCGACCACGTCCGCGCAGCGGAGCACGACGCTCTGCCCGAACGGCGCCGACGAGCAGATCGGTACCGGGGCCGGGGCGTACTGCCCGCTCGAGCTCGAAGGCTGCTGGCACGGCACCCACGTCGCGGGCATCGCCGCCGGGAACGGGACGCCGTCCGGCCTGCCGATCTGGGGTGTCGGGCGGGGCGCCAGCATCATGTCGGTCCAGGTCTTCTCACGGTTCGACGGGTTCTTCGACTGCGGCGGCTCGCCACCCTGCATCGGAGCGTACACGTCCGATATCCTCGCCGCCCTCGAGCGTGTCTATGCCCTGCGTACCAAGCACCCCTTTGCCGCGGTCAACATGAGCCTGGGCGGCGGGCTCTTCAGCTCGACCTGCGACGACCAACCCTACAAGCCGTTCATCGACAACCTGCGCGCAGCCGGCATCGCGACCGTCGTGGCCTCCGGAAACAACGGGGCGATCGACCGGCTCAGCGCGCCGGCGTGCGTCTCCACCGCTGTGAGCGTCGGCGCGACGACCAAGGACGACCAGGTCGCGGACTTCTCGAACGTGGCCCCCTTCCTGTCCCTGTTCGCCCCCGGCGTCAGCATCATCTCGTCGTTCGCCGGTGGCGGGTTCGCGATCGCGAGCGGGACGTCGATGGCGGCCCCGCACGTCGCCGGCACCTGGGCGGTGCTCAAGCAGGCCAAGCCGACCGCGAACGTCGACGAGATCCTCCAGGCCCTGACCGGCACAGGAGTCATGATCGAGGACACTCTCGCCGGAACGGGCACCACCCGGCCGCGGATTCAAGTCGACCTCGCGCTGAGCGCCCTCCTCAACCCGGGCGTGCCGATCATTTCCGGCATCTCTCCCAAGCGAGGGACGCTGGGCACAAGCCTCACCGTGACGGTCAACGGGATCAACTTCGAGCCCGGGGCGACCGCCTCGTTCGGCGCCGACGTCACGGTGACGTCGATGACGGTGGTCTCGTCCACTCAGCTCTCGGTCGCCCTCGCCATCGCCGCCACGGCGAATCCCGGTCCGCGCGACGTCACGGTGACGAACCCCGGCGGGCAGACCGTGACCCGCGCGGGCGGCTTTACGGTCCTGCCGCCGCCGCCGGCGCTCAGCCTGGCGTTTCTGGGGAAGCTACGCGACAAGGTGGGGCAGGGCAATTCGGCCTTCAGCGCGGACGGCGCGCTCGACGGCAGCTTCCGGGTGACCGTCCAGGGCGGGGTCTGGCCTCGGACGGTGACGCGGCTCGAGCTGCGCTCCAGCGGCGGTGTCTGGGACACCGACCCCGCGACCGCGCACTGGGCCCTCGGGGCCTCAGCGAGCCTCGACGGCGCGCTGCTCAACACCGGGACCGGGACGGTGAGCTTCGGCGTCGCCGACGGCGGCGCCTTCTTCGCATTCGCTTCCGATCTGAACCCCACCGTGTTCAATAGCGGGACGGGCTTCACGCTCACCGCCAACTTCGCCGACGGTACCTCCGCCGTCGCGACCTTGAGCCTGCCGATCGTCCCCACGATCTCGAGCGTGTCGCCGAGCACCGGGCTTCAGGGAGCGAACCTCACCGTGACGGTAACGGGCACGAACTTCAAGGCGGGGGCGAGCGCCGGGTTCGGCGCCGGCATCACGGTCGGCTCGACGACGGTGGTCTCGTCCACCCAGCTCTCGGTCGCCCTCGCGATCGAGGCCACGGCGGCGATGGGCCCGCGTGACGTGACGGTCTCGAATCCCGACGGCCAGTCAGTGGTGCTGACGGGCGGCTTCACGGTCACCCCGCCACCGCCGACACTCAGCCTGGCGTTTCTCGGCAAGCTGCGGGACAGGGTGGGGCAGAGCAACTCGGCCTTCAGCGCGGACGGCGCGCTCGATGGCACCTTCCGGGTGACCGTCCAGGCGGGGAGTTTCGCCCGGACAGTGACACGGCTCGAGCTGCGGACCGGCGGCGGGGTCTGGGACACCGATCCCGCGACGGCGCACTGGGCTCTCGGGGCCTCGACCAGTCTCGACGGCGCCCTGCTCAACGCCGGGAACGGGACGGTGAGCTTCGGCGTCGCCGACGGCGGGGCGTTCTTCGTGTTCGCGTCCGATCTGAACCTCACGGCGTTCAGTAGCGGAGCCAGCTTCACGCTGACTGCTAACTTCGGCGACGGCACCTCGGCCAGCGCGACCGTCAGCGTGCCGCTCACGCCGACGATCGCCAGCGTGTCGCCGAGCAGCGGGGTTCAGGGAGCGAGCCTCACCGTCACGGTGGCCGGCACGAACTTCCAGGCCGGGGCAAGCGCCTCGTTCGGCGCCGGCATCACGGTCGGCTCGACGACGGTGGCGTCGTCCACCCAGCTCTCGGTGGCCCTCGCGATCGGGGCCACGGCGGCGATGGGCGCGCGCGACGTGGCGGTGTCGAATCCCGACGGCCAGTCGGTGGTGCTGACGGGCGGCTTCACGGTGACCCCGCCGCCGCCGACGCTCGGCCTGGCGTTTCTCGGCAAGCTGCGGGACAAGGTGGGGCAGGGCAATGGGGCCTTCAGCGCGGACGGCGCGCTCGACGGCAGCTTCCGGGTGACCATCCAGGCGGGGAGCGGCGCGCGGACGGTGACGCGGCTCGAGCTGCGCCGGACCGGCGGCGGCGGGGTCTGGGACACCGACCCCGCGACGGCGCACTGGGCGCTTGGGGCCGCGGGGAGTCTCGACGGGGTGCTGCTCAACACCGGCACCGGGACGGTGAGCTTCGGCGTCGCCGACGGCGGGGCGTTCTTCGTGTTCGCGTCCGATCTGAACCCGACGGTATTCGGTAGCGGGGCGGGCTTCACGCTGACTGCCAATTTCGGCGACGGCACCTCGGCCGGCGCGACTGTCAGCTTGCCGCTCATGCCGACGATCGGGAGCGTGTCGCCGAGCAGCGGGGTTCAGGGAGCGAGCCTCACCGTCACGGTGA
>WNFT01000694.1_pt1 | contig 28264 bp, 28 predicted proteins | sample 5400191 | NCBI WGS metagenome assembly WNFT01 (sample SAMN13153359, study PRJNA577476) | soil metagenome | isolation source: 80 cm saprolite under Madrone tree | place: USA:California | collected 2016-06-14 | reverse complement strand
GAGAAAGCCGGGACCAGTGTCAAGCAGAAAGAATTTATCCGACGCATCGGCAAAGCGCCTGCGGCCTCCCCACTTGCGCATCAGCGAAGTGGCCCGCCGCGTGGGCATTTCTTCCTCCGCTTTGCGCGCCTGGGAAGCCTTGGGCCTGGTTAAGCCGCAGCGCACGCAAAGCCGTTACCGCCTCTATACTGAATCCGATGTGCGCCTGTTGCAACGAGCGATTTTTCTGCGGCGCGCTCGCGGCCTCAATCCCGCCGCCATCGTTCACGTGCTCAAGCGTCAGGGAGTTGTCTCCAATTCAGCAGAAAGACCGCTTCATCCGGGGCAGCGCTTCCGCCGGTTACGCACGCGACGCGGACTCTCGCTCGCCCAAGTGGCTCGCGCCACCGGTGTCTCCATTGGTTTTCTCAGCGCCCTGGAGCGCGGCCAAATGCGCTCTTCGATCGCCACCCTCCGGCGCATCGCACGTTTCTATCGCACCAACATTCTCTCACTCTTCGAAACCGCCGGCGACAATCCGCGCCTGGTTCGCCCGCATCAGCGAAAAGTCCTCGAGACCACTCCTGACGTTCGCATGGAGCTGCTTGCCTGGGGACAAACGGTAATGGAACCGCACCTTTTCCGCATCAAACCTGGTGGCGGCAGCGGAGAATCCTATTCGCACGAAGGTGAAGAATTTCTGCACGTTCTTCGCGGAAGTTTTGAAATCTGGCTTGACGCCAAGGAGCATTATCAGCTAAAGGCTGGCGACAGCCTTTATTTCGAGAGTTCGACTCCGCATCGCTGGAAGAATCCCGGCCGCGTGGAGACGTGGCTGTTGTGGATCAACACGCCACCGACATTCTAATTTCCCGGAAAAGGTGCCGATGAAAGTTCAACCGCTCTGCGTCGCTCTTCAATCGTTGCTGTTTTTGCTCTGCGCCGCTTCGATGCCACAGGCGCAAGAGAAGATCGTCGAACCGGCGGAGATCATCGTCGTTCACGGCCGGGTCTACACGGAAAACGCCAAGCAGCCGTGGGCCCGAGCCGTGGCCATTCGAAACGGAAAGATCGTCGCTGTCGGTGACGACGCCGAAATCGAGCGCACGCGCGGCGCGAGCACAAAAGTGATCGACGCGGGCGGAAAACTGGTGCTCCCCGGTTTCGTTGATTGTCACATCCATTTTCTCGACGGCTCTTTCAGTCTCGGGCGAGTAAATCTCGAAGGCGCAAAAGACGCCGCCGACATTCAAAAACGCCTGCGCGAATATGCCACCGGGCATCCCGGGGACGGCTGGATTCTTGGCCGTGGCTGGAATTACGCCATGTTCGGTCCCGAGGCGCTGCCTCACAAGAAGTATTTGGACGAACTTTTCCCCAATCGTCCGGTTTTCCTCGAAGGCTATGACGGGCATACCTACTGGGCCAATTCGAAAGCTCTTGCTCTTGCCGGAATCGCCCGCGACACACCCAATCCTTCCAACGGTTCGATTGTCCGGGACCCTAAGACCGGTGACGCAACGGGTGCGTTAAAAGAGTCGGCTCAGGACCTGGTCGCCAAAATCATACCCAAGCCCTCGCGCGCCGAAAAACTCTTGGCGCTGCGCGCGGGAATAAAATGGACGAACGAACACGGCATCACCCGCGTCCACAGCGCCGGCGGCGATTTTGAGGCGCTCGATCTTTTCGACGAATTGCGCCGCCAAGGCGCTCTCACCGTGCGGATGTATATCGCTTACTTCCTCAATCCTCCCGAGCTCCGGCCTCAAGACCTCGAAGCCATTGAACTGGCCAGCCATAAATTCCATGACGACTGGATAGACGCCGGCGCCGTCAAGTTCATGGTGGACGGCGTCGTCGAATCCCACACCGCGGCAATGCTCGAGCCCTACGGCGACGATCCCTCTTTGAGAGGCAAGCTTTTCTGGGAGCCATCAAAATATAAGGCAGCGGTCGCGGAGCTAGACAAGCGCGGTTTGCAGCTTTTCACGCATGCGATCGGCGACTATGGAGTGCGGACTGCCTTGGATGCCTATGAAAATGCTGAAACGCGGAACAACACTCGCGATGGCCGGCCACGCATCGAACACATTGAAACCATCGCCGTTTCCGACATTCCGCGGTTCGGCAAGCTCGGGGTCATCGCCAGCATGCAGCCGCTCCATTCTTACCCGGATACAAATGCGTTGGACGTCTGGGCGCGGAATGCCGGCCCCGATCGCGCTTCCCGCGCGTGGGCCTGGAAAAGTATCTCTGATGCAGGCGGCCGCCTGGCATTCGGCAGCGATTGGCCTGTTGTTACGCTGAATCCGTGGGAAGGGGTGCAGACCGCTGTTACGCGTCAGACGTCTGAAGGTCTACCTGAAGCAGGTTTTGTCCCCGGGCAGCGATTGACTGTGGCACAGGTGATAGAAGGCTATACGCTCGGAGCGGCGTTTGCCGGCCGCCGCGAAAAATCAGAGGGTTCGATCGAGATCGGTAAGCTCGCGGACCTCATCATCCTATCGGAGAATATCTTCGAAATAGATGCGCATAAGATTGGAGCCACCAGGGTTGTCACCACCATCGTGGGCGGGCGGCTGGTCTATCAAGCGGATTCAAAGTAGCCGGGAGGAGCAATGAGATCGCGCGCGATTCTTCTGGGAATTCTGACCATCGCCGTGGCATGCGGCGCCTGCAAGAAAAAAGAAGAATCGCTGAGCCTGCTGGTCTGGGAAGGCTACGCCGATCCCTCCTTCATACATGCCTTCGAGGAGAGTCATCACTGCAAGGTCAGCGCGTCCTATATGGGCTCAAGCGACGAACTGGTCGCCAAGCTGCGCGGCGGCAGTGCGGCAAACTACGACGTCATTTCGCCTTCGAGCGACGTGGCTGCGTCAATCGCCCGCACGGGTCTCGCTGCGCCGCTCGATCTATCAAAGCTGCTGGCTTACTCGCAGCTCTCAGCAAGACTCCGGGAATTGCCGCTCGTGAAAGCAAACGGACAATTATACGGCGTCCCTTTCATGTGGGGGCCGGACCCGTTGCTCTATGACACCACCGCGTTCGCCCAGCCCCCGGATTCGTGGGCGGTCTTCTGGGATCCGAAATACAAAGGAAAGTTGTCTGTTTGGGACGATCTTTCCACCGTCTATATGGCCGCGCAGGTTCTTGGTTACGACAAACCCGACCCGTCGCAACTCTATAATCTGAGTGACGATCAACTCGCCGCCGTTAAGAAAAAACTGATCGAATTGAAACCCAACATTCGCAAAATGTGGGCTACCGGCGGCGAACTCACAAATCTTTTTCAAAACCATGAAGTGGTGGCCGCCATGGGCTGGCCGTTGATGACCAATCAACTGCGCCAGCTTCATTTTCCTATTGGCGAAACCATTCCGAGGGAAAACACCACCGGCTGGATTGATCACCTGATGATTTCCGCCGCGAGCTCGCGGAAAGAACTTGCCACGGAATTCTTGGAATACATGATCGAGGCGCAGACCCAGAAGAAAATTACCGACGTGACCCACTACACTCCCGCGAATCCTGGCGCTTCCCAGTTTCTCACTGCTGACGAAATCAAGGGGCTGCACCTCGATAATCCCGATGCGTACATGCGGCGGATTTATTTCTGGCAGGATGTTGCTCGCCGGGCGAAGTACAACGAAATTTGGAATGAGGTCAAAGCCGCTCAGTGAGTTCGTCCGCCGTGAACGCGCAGCATGAGCTCTCGGCCGCGCCGGGAACACTCCTCGAAGTGCGCGGCGTGGCCAAACGCTTCGGTGCGCGCGATGTGTTGAAAAGGATATCGCTGAATATCGCCTCGGGTGAATTTCTTACGCTGCTCGGTGAAAGCGGCTCCGGCAAAACCACTCTTCTTCGTCTGATCGCCGGATTCGAGCAGCCCACGGCGGGAGAAATTTGGATGAGCGGAGAACGGCTGGACCCGCTTCCACCTTACAGGCGCCGCGTGAACACCGTGTTCCAGCACTACGCGCTATTTCCTCATCTGAGTGTGCGCGAGAACGTCGCCTACGGTCTGCGGGTCAAGAAAACTTCCGCCACAAAGATCGGCGGCCGCGTGGAGGAAGCTTTGCGCATGGTGAAGATGCAGGAATACGCCGATTCCCGCCCCTCCAAATTAAGCGGTGGCCAGCAGCAACGAATCGCCCTCGCGCGAGCGCTGATTAACCGACCGCAACTTCTCTTGCTCGATGAGCCGCTTTCCGCGCTCGATGCCAATCTTCGCAAAGAGATGCAGAGCGAATTGAAGGCCCTGCAGCGCGAGATCGGCATCACCTTTCTTTTTGTCACCCACGATCAGGAAGAAGCCATGGCGCTTTCCGACCGCATTGCTCTGTTGCGCGATGGCGCGCTGGAGCAAGTCGCTTCCGCACGCGAGATTTATGCGCATCCCGCCACGGCGTACACCGCACAGTTCATCGGCCAGACCAATCTGCTTCGCGGTGAAGTTCGCGGTGGATCGGCAACCTGCGGAACGATTCGCATCTTCCCCGTTGTTGGCCCGGACGGCCCCGCGACTTTTTCACTGCGACCGGAGTGCATCAAACACGGCATGGACGCGGAGACGCAGGTATCGCACGTGAGATTCAAGGGGAACATCCGCCAGCAGACCTATTCGGGCGCAACCGAATTGCTTGAATTGGATTGCGGCGACGGCCAAGTGCTGCGCGTGCGTATTTCCGCGCGAGGGCCGATGTCTGGCGAACACGAATTTGTTTTTTCAAGCGAGGACGCCATCCGCGTGCGGGAGTAATCGCTTTCGCTGCAGCTCATGTACTCACGCGCCTACAAGTCGATTGTTTCGCTTCCGCCGCTGCTGTGGGTCGGTGTGTTCCTCCTGCTTCCCTACGCACTGATGCTCGCGCACAGCCTCTGGGCCGTGCGCGAAGGATTTGTGGTCCACGAATGGAACCTGAGCAATTACCGTAAACTCTTGTCGAATGCCGTGTACGCGGGAGTTCTTTTCCGCACCATGCGCATCGCCGCATCGGTGACACTGTGCTCGCTTCTTCTCGGCTATCCACTGGCTTACTACCTCTCGTTCCATGCTGGCGCGCGCAAAGATTTGCTCTACCAGCTTGTCATCGTGCCGTTGTGGGTGAGCTACCTGGTCCGCGGTTATGCCTGGAAAACCATTCTCGGTAGCGAAGGCGTGCTGAATGGCTTCTTGCAATACCTGCATCTCACCCATGAGCCCGTCGCTTTCCTTCTTTACAGCCCGTTCGCCGTTGTGCTCATGCTCACGCACATCTATACACCGTTTGTTTTTCTCCCCATTTACGCCGCGCTCGAGCACATTCCTCGCCCTCTCGTCGAAGCCTCGCAGGACCTCGGTGCCAGCTCAGCTCAAACATTTCTGCGCGTCATTCTGCCCCTTTCGATTCCCGGCCTGCTCGCCGGGGCCACCTTCGCTTTCGTTCTTTCGCTCGGAGATTTCCTCGCGCCGCTGCTTGTCGGCGGGGCTTCTAGCACCATGATCGCCAACGTGGTGCAGAGCCTCTTTGGCGCAGCCTACGATTGGCCGCTCGGTGCGGCGATTTCCGTGTGCATCCTGATCATCACCATCTCGCTGCTCTTCCTCAGCGAACGTTTGGAAAGACGGTGGTCCTTCAAATGAGCGGCCACGCGCCAGCTCGCCGTGCTCCCCTGCTCGCCATTTATGCAGCGCTCGTCTTTGTCTTTATCTATCTGCCCATCGTTGTCCTCATTCTTTATTCCTTCAATCGCGACGGCGTCGGTGGATTCCCGCCACGGCATCTTACAATCGATTGGTACCGCCAGCTTTTCGCCGACGGCCCCATCTGGGATGCCGTCCTGAACAGCCTGATCGTCGCCGCGGGGAGCGTGGTCCTCTCTCTTGCTCTCGGTCTTTTAGCCGCCCTGGCGCTCGATCGCGCCACTTTCCCCGGAAAAGCGCTCTTCCGCCGCTTGGTGCTCTTGCCGCTGATTCTGCCCGGCATCATCACCGGGCTTTCCTTGTTGATGTTTGCCGTCTTCGCGGGTGCGCAGCTCAGCCTGTTCACCGTTTTTCTTGGCCACGGTACCGCTCTCATTTCCGTAGCTGCCACAGAGCTCTTCGCTGGCCTTCAAAAAATGGACCGCGCTCAGGAAGAAGCTTCGCTCGACCTCGGCGCAACGCCCTGGCAGACCTTCTGGCGCGTCACTCTGCCAAATCTCAAATTGTCGTTGATCGCCGCCGGTCTGCTCATCTTCACCCTCTCCATGGACGAGATCGCCGTCACTTTTTTCCTCATCGGCCGGGACAATACTCTGCCTCTCGAAATCTGGGGCCGTCTGCGCCGCGGCATCACGCCGGAGATCAACGCCGTCTCCACTCTGATTTTTGCCGTCTCCGTGGCCCTCATCATTGTCTGGTACCGAGTGCGTACGCGCGGCCTCGGCGCCAACTCTCAAGAACTTCTCGAAAGACCCTAGGAGGATTCATGGCGTCGTCGCGCCGCGATTTCATCAAGTTCGTCGTTGCTGGTTCCGTCGCCGCCTGCTGTCCCATCGATAAAGCATTTCTCGGCGCGTCAGACTCGAAATCATCTGGCGCTCCGCTCGTTCATGGCGAACATTTTGAAGTCTGCCATCAGGTTCGCGACGGCCATGCTTTCGACCGCCCGGACGCCACGCGAAAAACCGATATTGTCATCGTTGGCGGCGGCGTTGCGGGGCTTTCCGCTGCCTATTTTCTGCGTGGCAAGGATTGGCTGCTCCTCGAAAAGGAGCCTCAGTTCGGCGGCAACGCTCTGCAGGAAGAATTCCATGGCCAGGTTTACGGCACCGGCTCGGCCTACGCCTATCACGGCGATGAAGGCGATCAGCTTGCTTCCGAAATCGGCCTGAAACTGCCTTTTGTCAACATGCCCGATCCCACCATCGTCAACAAGACTTACGTCCCCGATACCTGGAAGAGCGGACTCGACCAGCTTCCCTACCAGAAAGAAGTGCGCGAAAGCTTTAAGAAATTTCGCGACGACATGATGAAAATCAACGTCCGCGAAAAAATGGCCGAACTGGACGCGCAGCCCTTCTCAGATTTCACCTCCGCTTACGCCCAGGAAGTTAAGCAATGGTGGGACGCCTTTGGCCCTTCGAATTGGGGCGCGGCCACGGAGGAAAGCTCCGCCCTTGTCGGGATCGGCAACGCGCAGGATCTCATCAGCGGTGGCGACGCCAACCGCGCGATTCTTCCCGGCGGCCTTGGCTGTATCACGCACAAACTAGTCGAAGTTCTGTCGCCGAAATACCAAGAACGCATGCTGGACAATGCTGCCGTCGTCGCGGTCGTTCAAGACAAAAAGGCAGTGCGTGTGACCTATCTCCATCAGGAAAAACTCATTACCGTTGCCGCAACGGTTGTTTTGATGTGCACGCCAAAGCACATCACCTCGCGCATCGTCATGGGCTTGCCCTCTGAACAGAAAACCGCGATGCGCCGCTACCGTTATGCGCCATATCCCGTCGTGAACGTCATCTTCGACAAACCGGTCTACAATCGCGGCTACGACAATTGGTGCCCCGGAAGTACCTTCACGGATTTCATCGTCGCCGACTGGACCATCCGCAACGATCCTGGCTACAAGCAAAAGTACAACATTCTTTCTTTCTACACGCCATTGCGCGAGTTCCAGCGATCCACACTTCTCGAAGAAAACCGCTGTAAGTCCCTTGCCGCCCTGGTTCTCACCGATTTTCAAAAGCTGCTTCCCGAATTCAATGTTGACCCGGTGGAAGTGCGCATCTACCGCCGCGGCCATCCGATGTTCATGGCCGTCCCCGGCCATTACACCAAGAATCGGCTGGCCGCCTCCCATCCGATGAAGCGCATTTTCTTTGGCAATGCGGATTCCGGCGGACCTGAATCGCTTACCAGCGAAGCCGTCCGCCTCTCGAAAGTTGGCGCAGAGTGGGCAGAACTTGTTCTCGCCGGCAAGCCCGGAGCAAGAAACTTGGCGGAGAAGGCTTTGATGGCTGTTCCAGAGTAGAATGCCGGCTGCGTCCGGAGCTTGTAGCAATTTGCGTTGTCCACGGAGCGGGAAGCAACTCATGACCATCGAAAATCTTCAGCGTTGGAAATCCGTGCTTTTGTCCTTGCTTCTGCTCGCCGGCATTGCTCCCCTTCAGTCTCGGGAACCAGCGCAGCCTTTCGATATCGTCATCACCAATGGGCACATCATTGACGGCACTGGCTCTCCCTGGTATTCAGGCGATATTGGAGTTCGCGATGGCAAGATCGCCTTCATCGGCATTCTCAGCGAGGCGTCGCGCAATCGCACCATTGATGCGCGCGGCATGGTTGTCGCTCCCGGTTTCATCGACATGCTCGGACAATCGGAGGTCACCATCCTTGTGGATCCTCGCCTCCCATCGAAGATCTACCAGGGAATCACCACGGAAATCACGGGCGAAGGCGAATCAATAGCCCCGCTGAACGACGCCATTCTGCGCGCCGATCAAGAACAGTTCGAGCACTATCGCATTCACCCCGACTGGCGCACGTTTCGCGAGTATTTTTCCCGGCTCGAAAAGCAGCGCATGGCGATCAATCTGGCCAGCTATGTAGGCGCCACGCGCGTCCGGCGTGTGGTGCTCGGCGATAACGATGTGCAGCCCACGCCTTCGCAGATTGAGCAAATGAAAGAGCTCGTTCGTCAGGCCATGCGCGACGGCGCCGTCGGCGTCTCCACTTCTCTGGAGTACGCCCCCGCTCCCTACGCCAAGACCGAGGAGCTCATCGCTCTCGCTGCCGAAGCCTCCAAGTTCGGCGGCATTTACGCCACCCACATGCGCAATGAAGGCACTGGCATTCTGACCGCCATCGACGAGGCGGTGCGCATCGGCCGCGAAGCCCATATCCCCGTCGAAATCTGGCATTTCAAGGTTGGCGGCAAACCAAGTTGGGGACGCATGCCGGAAGCTATAGCGAAGGTGAACGCCGCAAGGGCTGAGGGACTCGACGTGTCCGCGGACACCTACGCCTACACGGCATGGTTCAACGATTTCTCCGCTTTCATTCCTGCCTGGGCGCACGACGGCGGCAACGTGAAGTTGATCGAGCGCTTGAAAGATCCGGCAACCCGCGAGCGCATCCGCAAGGATATGCTCACGCCTTCAGACCAGTGGGACAACGAATGGCAAGAAATCCCTGGCCCTGAGGCGGTCCTCGTCGGCGTCGTACACAATCCCAAGTTGCTTCCGCTGCAGGGCAAGACTCTTGCGGAGATCGCAAAACTCTGGAACAAAGACTCCATGGACGCCCTCTTCGACCTCCTCATCGAAGATCACGCCCTCACTTCCGTCGCTGTCTTCGGCATGTCCGAGCCCGACGTTTCCCTCGCGCTCCAGCAGCCGTGGGTCTCCGTCGATAACGATTCCTCCGGCACTTCGCCTGACGGCATCCTCGGACAGGAACATCCCCATCCCCGCGCGTACGGGACCTTTCCTCGCATCCTGCGTAAATACGTTCGCGAAGAGCACAAGCTCACTCTCGAAGACGCCATCCGCAAATTCTCAGCACTGCCCGCTCAACGCATGCGCTTCGTGGACCGTGGCGTCCTGAAGGCGGGCATGTGCGCTGACATCGTTATCTTCGATCCTGCAACGATTCACGATGCCGCCACCTTTGACAAACCCAACCAATTGTCCCAGGGCATGGAATACGTTCTCGTCAATGGAGTTCTTGTCATCGACCAGGCTAAGATGACCGGCGCTCTTCCCGGAAAAGTCCTACGCGGCCCGGGTTACGTGCGTTGACACGTGCACTGAATTCTCTAAGCGCGTTCCCTCTCAGCCGGCAAATCGTTCATAATAACGGCCATGGTCGTCGACGAGTTCGACGCCCTGACATTTCCCGGGGAGAACTCATGGCCGATCGCCTGGAAGATTTTGAGAAATTTCGCGCTGACCTCAATGAAGAAATCCTCGGCTGCGGCCACCTCGGCATCAAGCGCTTCTTCGCTCTCGACCACCAGGCTTACGAACCCGGCCCTCTTGGCACCAAGCAGAAGGAATTGCTCGGCCTGGTCGCCTCGGCCGTGCTGCGCTGCGATGACTGCATCACCTATCACCTGGTCCGCTGCGGCGAGGAAGGCTGGAAGCGCGAAGAGCTGATCGACGCGCTCAACGTGGCGTTGATCGTTGGCGGCTCCATCACCATTCCCCACGTGCGGCGCGCTTTTGCACGTATGCGCGAAATCGGCGGCTTGCAACCATGAGAGACCACCCTTGAAAGATCGATCATGAAAGATCGATCATGACATATCAAAGATGAGCGCGACCTCCACTCCCTCGCTTGCCCCAGACAGTTTCGGCAAGAAGCTCCGCCATCTTGCGGTCGGAGCTTTGTTCGTCCTGGTGTTGCTTATCCCTAACATATTGCATCTGCGCCGCAACCCGCGCTCTTGGATGCTCTTTCGCATTTTCCTGGCGATTGCCGGCGTCGCACTGGTCATCGTCCCTCTGGGCGCCTGGAGCAGTTACGTTCCGGCCATCCTCGGTTTGGCCATGTTCGTCAGCGCCATTCTTCTGCCTGCTGCCAAATCCTTCACCGGCGTCGGCGACAAGGCCAGCGAATTGGGAGCTCTCATTGTCGTCAATGGCGGACGCTTCAAGGTGGGAGATTCGCCGTCGTTTGCCGCGCAACTTTTCGTCGGCGCCGATCATGTTTGGGTGCTCGACTCGGATCTACAATCCTGTTTGGAGATTCCCGTCGGCGAAATCACCTCAGCGCGCGCCGAGGAATCCCATGGTCGGTGGTTTCTGCGCATCAACTGGGCTAACAAAACCGCCGCTTTTCTCTATCGTGGTGTTTTCGCCGAACATCTCGCGCGCGTTTCCGAGTCCACCATCCAGAGCGTCATGCGGCCCGCTCTCCCCGTTCTACCTCAGCGCCGCGCCGCCGGAGCCTGATTTTGCTTTCGCAACTTTCCCAATTGAATCACTAACTCTGTGCCGAAATTGTGTCACACTCTAGGCATGGCACGCGGCTGGGAAAGCAAGGACGTCGAATCGCAGGTGGAAGCTGCCGAAGCTCCGAAGCACAAAACAAGTTCGGGGCCCAAAACTCCCGAACAGCTCATGCGCGAGCAATCGCGAAAGGATTTGCAACTCTCGCGCACCCGCATCGCCAACGATCTCACCTCCGCCACTCATCCCCACCATCGCAAATCCCTTGAAGCCGCCCTCACCCACCTCGACAAAAAAATCGCCGATTTGAGTTAGCCCCCCGAATAATTTGTCGATCATCATCGAATCGCGCGCGGATTCGAATGCGGGAGTCACTCCCTCAACGCGCGGGCCGGATCGGTCCGCGTGGCGCGCCAGGCGGGGAGGAAGCATGCGGCGACGGAGACCAGCATCATTACCGCGAGGGCGGAGCCAAACGTAAGTGGATCGCGCGGGCTGACTTTGTACAGCAGATTGCCGAGCAGGCGCGTCAGGAGCAGTGCGGCGGCGGCTCCGAGCAGGACGCCTGCGCCGGTGAGCGCGAGGCCGCGCGAGAGCACGAAGCGCAGCAGGTTCGATGTGCTGGCGCCGAGCGCCATGCGCAGGCCGAGTTCGCGAGTGCTCTGCGACACCGCATACGACATCACCCCGTACAATCCGATGGCCGCCAGCAGCAGCGCCAAGCCACCCAAAATCGCGACCAGCGTCACGGCCACCATTTGCGGCGACGTGGAGCGCTCGAGTTCTTCCTGCAAGGTGATCACTTCGTAGGGCGCGAGATTAGCGTCCAGCGCACGCACGTCGCGCGCAATCGCCGCGCCCATCACCTCCGGAGTCAGCGGCGTGCGCACAAAGAGGGCACTGCCGCGGCGATTGTTCTGGCGCAGCGGAAGAAAGAAGAACGGCTTGGGATTTTCGCGCACGCTCGAATACTTGGAGTCCTTCGCCACGCCCACCACTTGCATCCATCGTCCCTTGACTTGCAAGCGTTCGCCGATGGTGTTGCGGCCTTTCCAGTAGCGATTGGCCATGGTTTCATTCACCATTGCCACCAGCGCGGCCTTCTCATCGTCCGCGCGCGTGAATTCGCGTCCCTCGACCAGCGGAATCCCCAGGGTGACGAAATAGTTCGGGCCGACTTCGTTGTACTCCACCACGGGCGATTCTTCCGGCGGAGGCTGATAGCCGTCGACGACGATCGGCGTTTCGGAAGAACTAACGTAGCTCAGCGGCGTCATGCGCGCGAATGCTGCGGATTCCACGCCGGGCAGCGCGCGGATGCGCTCGAGCAGCGCGTCTTGAAAGGTCTGCGCGCGCACGGGGTCGTATCCCGCGGACACCAAGTCGACCGCGGTGGACTGCACTCCGCGGGTGGTGAAGCCGGGACTGGTGGTGCGTACCCGCAACAGGCTCTGGAGCAGCAGGCCCGCGCCAACCAGCAAAATGAAACTAAGCGAGACTTGCACGAGCACCAGCGCGGAGCGCACCCATGCTCGACCACGGCCGCCGACGACTCCGGCGGATTCCATTTTCAATGCGGTGGCGAGATCAATCTTGCTTGTTTGCAAAGCGGGGACGACGCCCATCAGGAGCGTGGTCAGTAAGCAGACGGCGGCGCTCAAGGCCAATACGCGCCAGTCGATCTCGCCGGGCAAATGCATCTGCACGCCGCCGCGAGCAGGGAAGAGCAGCACCAGCGCGTGCCGACACCAATGCGCGAGGAGCAGACCACCCGTCGCGCCGAACAGCGACAGCACCAGACCTTCGGTGAGCAACTGCTTCCACAAGCGCGCTTGACCTGCACCGATGGCGAGCCGCACGCTCATCTCATGCCGCCTGGCGAACGAGCGTACCAGCAGCAAGTTGCCGACGTTGGCGCAGGCAATCAGCAGAACGAAAACCACGACGGCCAGCATGATTTCCAGTGTCGGCAACAAAGTGCCGGCGTTGTTGAATGGCGTTTGCCACAGCGGCCAGAGCTGGATGGCCCGCCCGCGATTTGTTGTGGGATACTCCGCCGCAAGGCGACCGGAGATTGCCGCCACTTCTTGCTGCGCCTGCTGCAGCGTTACTCCCGGCTTCAGTCGCGCATAGGACTCAATCCAGCGCGCGCCGCGATCTTCCAACTTGTAGCCGCCGGATTCAAAAATATCTTCCATCGAAGCGGGCACCCAAAATTGCATGCCCCAGCCGACAAAAGTTCCGAAGAAGTCTTCCGGCGCGACGCCCACGATGGTGTGCACGACTCCGTTCAGTCGCTGCGTTTTGCCGATGATTTGCGGATCGCCTTTGAATCTTCCTTGCCAGAGCTGATAACTGATCACCGCAACCGGATGCGCGCTTTGACCTACATCTTCTCCCGGCAGAAATCCGCGGCCGAGAATCGGGTGCACGCCGATGGCATCAAAATAATTCGCGGATACGATGCTGCCAGTAGTGCGCTCGGCGCGCTCGCCGATGCTCAGCGTAGTGCCGGTAATTTTGCTGACGAATAGCGTTTCGCAGAGCGTGCAGCTGCGTTGCAGATCCAGGAAATCGGGCCAGGAAAGCGGGTTGCCTCCGGCTTCGCCTCGTGCGGTTCCACCTACGGCCACCAGCCGGTCCTGGTGCGTAACCGCCGGATAGGGTCGGAACAGGATGCCCTCAATCCAACTGAAGACGGCGGCGTTTGCGCCGATGCCCAGCGTGAGGCACAGAATCGCGAGCAGGGAAAAGCCCGGGCTGCGCCGTAGAATCCGGAAGCCGAAGCGGAGGTCTTGTAGAGTGGTATCGATCATGGGCAGTCCTCTTTGGTCGCGATAACTTTCCTTAGTCTGCTCGACCCCGCCGAAGCTCTTCAGCGCCTCGCGGCGCGCGTCCTCCGCGCTCATGCCTTTGCGCAGGTTCAGTTCCACCGCCATTTCCAGGTGCGAACGCAGTTCGTCGTCCAGGTCGTTTTCGAGACGGCGGCGGCGGAAAAGCGCGGCCAGACGCTGAAAGAGCGTGCGGAGAAGTTCACGCATAGGCTAGGTCGTCCTTAGCACTCGATTGATCATGGCCGACATGCGATCCCAGTTTTCGGCCTCTTGCTCGAGCTGCTTGCGTCCGGTGCGCGTCAAGCTGTAGTACTTCGCCTTGCGGTTGTTTTCCGAAACGCCCCACTTGGATGCGATCCAGCCCCGTTGCTCCAACCGCAGCAGCGCTGGATAAAGCGTTCCCTGGTTTAATTGCAGCAAGTCTTCGGAGACTTGCTGGATGCGCAGGGCGATTCCGAAGCCGTGCATCGGCCCCATGGAATCGAGCGTCTTCAGCACCAGCAAATCGAGAGTTCCTTGCAGCACTTCGCTCTTGGAAGTAGGCATACGTTCCTTTAGACGGTCAACAGGAGAAAAGGAGAGCCTACCACATTCCTTTTGGCCGTCAACAGGAGTTTTCGAGGAGCGAGGCAGATTTACTCACAAAATCCTCAGGCCTTGGGCAAGTTCAGGGTACTTGGGCAGGGTCACGGGAAAGATGTCATCCTGAGCGAAGCGAAGGATCTCACCTTATCGACGCTTAGGTCCGTTCAACTTGCTGAGATTCGGGCGGCGACTGAAAAATATCCTAACGGATAAAATCCCCAGCCAGCCCCCAAAAATCATTCACGTAATAATGCGACAGGACGTTTCCGAATAGGTAGCAGATCCCCTGGCAAGGCGGAATATCTCCATAAATTTTCTTTCCGCGCGCGAAGATTTTCGTCAGCGAGCCGTCCCGCCGCAAATTACCGGCAACCTTGCGCAGCGGCTCGCAAGGATAAAAAACATCGCCGTTCGGATACACCCGCGGAAACATCGTCGGATAACATTGAAAATCTCCAAACCGCAGCAGCGTCTCGATGGTCCGCGGCGTCCCGTTGATAGGCTGCATCCCGCTCCGCCGCCGTTCGATGATTTTGTCCACCAGCGCTTGATACTTCGGGTCTTGTAGCAGCGCCAGATTCGGCATTTTCTCCATCTGCGCCGATTGGGCCGCAAAGACAAATCCTTGCTCCCCGCACCAATCCAGCAGCCGCTCCACTTCACCAATATTCCATTGTTCGATCACCGTGCTGATGGTGATGCCCCGCGGGCTGCCCAACTGCTCCTTCGCGAGCTCCAGGTTTTCCAGCACTTTCGGCAGCGCCGCCGGTTTCGAGAGCGGATTCGTCGGATCGGCCGCCAGCGCATCCAGGCTCACCACCAGACCCGTCACTGCGCGCAGAATCCGCGGCTTGCGGTCCAGCAACGTCCCGTTGGTGATCAGTAGCAGGGAGCGGTATTTGCATTCGAACCGCGCCGCTTCCACTAATTCCTCGATGTCGGGCCGCAGCGTCGGCTCCCCGCCCGTAATCACGATCGAGTCGGTTTCTTTTCGTATACGCTTCAGCAGCTGGATGGTTTCCGCCGTCGGCAACTCTTCGCTGAAAACGTCCGGCTCTTTTTGCGTGCAGTAACTGCAAGCCAGATTGCATTTGTGCGTCACGTAAAACGTAACTGCGTACGGCGCCACCACTTTCGTCCGCAAAACATGCCGCCGCCATGTGTTTCGAAAGTAAAGCTGAAAATTCTTGGCCACAAACGGCGCCTGCCGCACCATCCCTCGCAAAAGTTCGCGCCTTGTCGGCGCCCGCTTGTCCAGCGTACTCACCGGAACGAAATTCGCTTTATTCTCAGCCATAGCCACCCACTTCAGCCTACAGCAGCCCCTCGGGCATGCCAAGAAAACAGTAAGGGCGTCCCGATCGGATCGGCGTGCCATTACTGTAGGAAATCTGCTGATCTGGAGATATGAAATTAGTCCGTAAAAACCACTCCCACCGCGCTGTGCCCTTTTTCTGCTCCGGCATCGATGCGCACCACGTAACCTCGCAGCTTCATCGTTTGCAGGCCGTCCGCTCCCGGCGCTTCCATGGTGACTTGCAGCTCCGATTGCAGCCGCGGCAGATGCTTCAGCGAAATCAGCGCGCCCTGCAGCGAAATGTCTCGCACCATGGTCTCTTCCTCGAAATCCTTGCCGCCTTCCGTTACACCGCAGACTTTCGCATGGAATTGTGCTTCGCGCCGCAACGCCGTTCGCGTTCCTGGCATGTGCGCTTGCACGCGGTCCCCCGGCGCTCCTAGCGTCACCACCATGCCCTCGCTCGCCGCAAACACGGAATCGAACTCTTCTCGCGCTTGCCGCAGAATCGCATCCACCATGCGGTCGGTCGAATCCGGGTCGTGATGAAAAAGCACCAGCGTCTTCGCCTCGGCCTGCCGCGCCACCTTCGCCCCCTCCAGCCACGAGGAATGCCCCCAGCCCTTCCGCGTCGTCTCGAGCTGTTCGGGTGTAAATTGCGCGTCGTTGATGAAGATATCCGCGCCAGCCGCCAACTCGCGCAGGTTCTCGTCCAGTTTCGCGTCGCCCGGCTCGTTGTCCGTGGCATAAGCCACGGTACCCGCGGGCGTTTCGATTCGAAAGCCCAGGCATCCCTGCGGATGATTCAACCACCGCGCCGTAATTTTGTTCTCTCCAACCTTCAGCGAATCGCCGCCGTCTACTTCCTTGAACTTCCGCTTGGCGCTCATCGCCGACATATCCACGGGAAAATACGGCATGGCCATCTGTGCTTCAAAGACTTGTTTCAGGCTGTCACGCCCCAGAAATTTCGAGCGGAAGCTGTAGAAATGAAATTCGTTGTTCTCCACATAGAGCGGCGAGAAAAACGGAATGCCCTGGATGTGATCCCAATGATAGTGTGTCACCAGGATGTGCGTCTCCCGGGCTTTTCCGCCGCTTGGCGCGGCCCAGCGGTTCCCCAGCATGCGCAAACCCGTGCCGCAATCAAGAATGAATTGCGTGCCGTCTGGCGCGATGAGCTCCAGGCAAGGCGTGTTTCCGCCGTAGCGCCACGTCGCCGGATCTACCGTCGGCGTTGATCCGCGCACTCCCCAGAAGCTCAATTTAGCGATGGGAACCGTCATTGCTCTGCGCGCAAAACCCCTGTGCGAAGGCTCGCTCCGCGCCAACACGCGCGGAACGCTAAGCTCGTTTCATGGTCGCAGCCGTCGCAAGGAGCGTCAATCTATTACCAGAGACTGAGTGTCATACTGCCTAATAAGCGCTGGAAAGGGCTGCAAGCCCTTCATCGAGCGGGTAGAATGGTGCGGATGGCCGCTCATTCCCATCCTCATGAACACAGTCACGCCGGTCATTCGCATTCCCTTGACCACGGTCACGCCGGCCACTCCCATCCCGCGTTGCGACCTTCTGTACTTGGCTGGGCCATGGCTGCCACTCTTGGTTTGGTTGTAGCGGAAATTTTTGGCGGCATCCTCGGCCGCAGCGTCGCTTTGCTAAACGATGCTGTTCACAATCTTTCCGACGTCCCTGCCCTCGGCATCTCGTACCTCGCCATGCGCTGGGCCCAGCGCCCTGCTGATACCGAAAAGACCTACGGCTACCATCGCGCCGGCACGCTGGCTGCTTTCACCAACGCCTTTGTCCTGGTTCTGCTTTCGCTCTGGCTGGGCTATGAAGCTTTCGAACGCTTCCGCTCACCCGTGGAAGTGGTCGAAAGCTGGATGATCTGGACTTCCGTCGGCGCGCTCGCGGTGAATGGCGGCATCACTCTCGCTCTCGTCCGCGGGCGCGGCGACCTCAATCTCCGCAGCATCCTCGTTCACAATTTTGGGGACGCCCTCTCGAATATCGCCATTATCGCGGGCGCGATAATCATCCATGCCACCGGCGCTCGTTGGATCGATCCGCTTCTCGGCCTGGCCATCGGCTTGCTCGTGCTGTGGTCCAGCATCGGCATTCTGCGCGAATCGTCACACATCCTGCTTGAAGGCCGCCCGCTCGATTTGCGCGTCGAAGACGTCGCCCGGGCTATCCTGAGAATCGAAGGCATCCAGGAAGTGCACGACGTCCATCTCTGGTCTCTCGGCGGCGGCCACCATGCGCTCAGCCTTCATGCGCGCGTCCCGGATATGCACCTCGACGAGTGCGAGCGCCTGCTCGCTTCCATTAAACAAGTAGCCATGAAGGAATTTAGTGTTGAGCACACTACCGTGCAGTTGGAGCGCGCCGGCCTTCCCGCGCAGTCGGGTTATGTCATGCCGGAACCCGTGAAAAAATAGTTTCAGGCTGGCGATCGAAAATTCAATCCGCGTTGTTCGTTGAACTGTTGCGTCGCGCCCATATCCAGCGCATCCTGTTTAACGGTGCGGCGCAAACCTTGGTTGGTGACGTAGCGCAGCGTGCCGCCTTCCCAGGAGTAGGCCACTGCAAAAAATACCGTTCCATCCCGGCGCACAAAAACAAATTCATCGTTGCTGGGGAGCGCGGAACCGGCCGTTTCAGCCGCCGGCGCGGGCGCTGCCGCGGCTTGCGAAGCTCGCGTCCGCCGGTGGGTCTCTCTAGCTTCCGTATCTGTCTCTTCCGGTTGTGCAGTCTCGGCTGCCGAACTTTCTTCTGTGGTCACTGCGGAGCCCGGCAGAAAAAATCCGCCGTCAAAAAACGGAAAGAATAAGGGAGCCTGAAACCCGCGGCTTCCAAAGCTAGTTGATCCGCACACCGCCGCCTGATGCACCGCGTCGAATCCCAATCCCGGCGCCGAGTTGCAATCTGGTCGGAGTCCACGATTGTTGGCCACCGCACGTCTTCGCGTGGAAACTGGCCCCGACGTGATCCGCGCTGTAGGCGTCCCAGTACGCGGGCGCGTGCCCCCGCTCCTAACCACCACCCGTGCTCCGGGCATCAATTGGGCAGTTCCGGCGCGTGGAGCCTGCAACACCACCCTGGGTGCCACCGCCACGCTTCGCGAAGCCGGCGCCATCATTCCGCGGGCTTGGGCCCGCACACCTGTAGGGAGAAAAACTACAAACCCTGCGAGGATGATTTGGCGGACCATGGTAATCACCTGAAGGCCCAGCCGGGCCTTTCCCTGACAAGCCGTCTTCATTTACAAAGATGCGCCCAACCCATCATAGGTTTCAATACTTTTCCACCGTGTCCGCCGAATATCCGCGTTCGCCCATGTCTTGTCGCGCAGCGCCATGTCTCGTAGCACTCCGTTGTAGCGAAAGGATGTTCGGCCGCTATTCCCATCCCCTACTCCCTATCCCCTTTCCTTTTCCCCATCCCCTATTCCCTCCCACTGTGCTATAACCGTCGAGCCGTGGAAAGCGCCGCGAAACAGGTGTTCGCACAGGTTCAGTCCGAGCCGGCACAGGCCGCAGCCCAATCCGCTGCGCCATCGCAGGGTCAGCGGAATCCAGCCACTCGGACCGAAGATCCCTCGCGGTATTGTCCCGTCTGCTCGCAACGGTTGGAGTCGCGCCGCTGCAAGCTCATTTGTTGTGTCTGCGGTTACTACATGTCCTGCTCGGACTATTATTAGCCGCCGGTGATTTGACCCTTGCCCGGTCTTCGATTACGATTCATCGCTCTGGGATTAGCCCTTTTGATAAGCTTTACGGCTCCGGCCCGGGTTGCCGCCGGAACCGCTTTCCGATGAGGAGGAAAATAACGTGGCTTTGAAGATGACGAACCGCGAAGTGGATGGCGTGTCCGTGGTGGCTTTGGACGGGCGCATTGTGCTCGGTGAGGAAAGCAACGCCTTGCGCGAAAAAGTTAAAAGCTTGATCGCCGAAGGAAAAAAGAAACTTGTCCTCAATATGGACAACATCACTTTCATTGACAGTGCCGGGCTCGGCACGCTCGTTGCCGCTCATCACAGTGTAAAGTCGCAGGGCGCTTCCTTGCGCCTCTGCCACCTCGGCAGCAAGTTCCAGGAAGTGCTCCAGATCACCAAGTTGCTGACCGTCTTCGATGTCTTCAACACCGAAGCCGAAGCCGTCGCCAGCTTCTCCAAAGGCGCCGGAGCATAAGCGTCCAAGTCAGATGGCAAGCGCCGCACACGCTGCTTTTGTGCGTGTGCCATTTGCCGGCGGGCATGCCCTTGCGTGCCCGTTCTTGTTTTCTGAAGTTCTCGTCCCGCTAAATCCCCTTCATGAAGCCCAAGCCCAAACTAGTCGCAAAGTCCTTCAAAGCCACTCTTGAACGCATGGCTTCGAACCTGGGTTGGGTGATCGTCCGCATCCCCTTCGACGTCCCAAAAGTCTGGGGAACCCGCGGCATGCTCAGGGTACAAGGCGAAATCAACGGCTTCGCTTTTCGCACTTCGCTCTTCCCCACCGGCAAGGGCTATCACTACTTGCTCGTCAACAAACGCATGCAGACCGGCGCGAACTCCGCCCCCGGCGATACTGCTCTCTTCCGCCTCGAACCCGACACCGCAAAACGCAACGTCACCGTCCCCGCGGAACTCCAGCGCATCCTCAACGAAGACCGCTCCTTCCGCCGCTGGTTCGACCATTTCAACTACTCCACCCGCAAGTGGATCTGCGATCAGGTCGCCAATGTAAAAAATCCCGCAGCCCGAGTCCGCCGTGCCGAACAAGTCGCCGAACAGTTGCTCTCCACCATGGAAGCCGAGCTCGACCTTCCCCCCGTTTTAAAACTCGCCTTCGCCCGCGATCCTCGCGCCTACAAAGGCTGGCAGTCCATGTCTCCCCTGCAACGCCGCGGCTACCTGCTCGCCATCTTTTATTACCGCTCCCCCGAAGCCCGCGACCGCCGCATCGCCAAAATGCTGGAAGCCGCCCTCACCCACGCCGACCGCAAACCAAGAACCAAAGCAGCGTCGAACGACATTGCTGACGAAGGATTCTTGTAGAGGCCGGACTTTAGTCCGGCCTTTCTCCATCTCATGTAGTGGCCGGTCTTCAGACCGGTGACTTTGTACCCATGTTCTACAGCCAGTTCGGTCGGAGGCCAGACCTGAAAGTGCTATAATCGTGCTTCACAGCTTAGAATTGTGAGCGGGTACCGGACATGAACGGAAGAAAAGTGGAAGAACTCCAGCGCGCGATTGGATCGCTGACGCAAGAGGAGTTGGAGGAACTGCGGCTGTGGCTCGATGAGTACGCAGGTCCGGCGCCGCTCGATCGCCGCATCAAAGCGGACCTGGCGACGGGCCGGCTGGACAAAGCCGTCCAAAACGCGCTCGACGATGAGAAGCGCGGAAGAGTCCGGCCGCTATAGATGAATGCAACATCTCCGGCTTGGGGTCCGGCTCACGTAGCGGCGACCTTTAGGTCGCCATCTTGCCTTTGACTTTCTGCTTTTGACTTTGACGCTTTCTATCTTCGATTTTCCAATTTCGAATTTCTGCTTTCTAGTTTCTGCCTTCTAGTTTCGCCTTTCCCGCCTTCTGTTTTCTAGTTTCTGCCTTCTAGTTTCTAGTTTCCTTTCCCCGTCTGTCATCCCGAGCCCGCCACCGCGGGAGGGATCTGCTTCTCACTTCGAACCTCTTTTCCAGCCCCTCGCCACTACTCACTCGCCACCGCGCATTCCGAGCGAAGCAGGCCACCTTTCTCGGCCACAGAACGGGTGCTACAATTCGCATGAGCGATTCGGCAGGGGGCTTGAGAATGTTATTGAAAATTAAGAACTTTCGCGCAATTCAAAACCAAGAACTTGCATTGGCCCCAATCACGGTTGTTTACGGTGCGAATGGTGCAGGTAAATCAAGCCTACTGTATGCGCTCCTAACGCTCAAGGCCGCTGTCCTTAACTCCAACTCCGCAACCAGCGGTTTCTTCAATTTTGGTTTTACTAGTTTAGGGGGTTTCGATGCCGTTGTTTTCGATCATTTAAAGAGAAACAACATCGATCTGAGTCTGCAGGTCGACACGGATTCCGGAACCGTCGAGCATGCGGTCAGCTTTGGAGAGACGCAAGGAATATTCAAGCTTAAGGTTGAATATCCAAGAAATAAACTCAGTGTCGAGACTGTAGTAACCTTTCCCTATCCCGGCAATCTGCCGGTCACGGTTAACGTGTCCTTGAATGAGGAGAGCACATCACTCACGTGGAACGGCATTACTGCGCAATTGCCGGCAGGGCAACAAAATGGGCCGGAAACTCTCGAAATGCTGAGTCGCTTGGTAACGCAGATCAACACTCCTGCTGAAGTGCTGAGAAAAGTAGCGATGGTACCCTTAAGAAGAGGCTTTTCTAAGCCCGTCTACCAATCTCAACCCGTTTCCGCCGCACTCATAACAGAGGAAGAAGTTGCGACTTTTCTTTCTACCAACAAATATCTGGTGTCAAAGGTCAGTCATTATCTCGAAGCAGTTCTGAATCAAGATTTTAGAGTCAATGTTCAGCCTGGAACGGCAATTTTCTCCCTGGACGCAACCGACAAGAAGACTGGCGTTGCGACTGAGCTTGTGAACGAAGGATTCGGCGTAAATCAGATGGTGTATTTCCTGGCCAAAGCCCTAAGTCCAGATGCCGGATGGACGTGTGTGGAGGAACCAGAAATACACCTTCACCCAACTGCGGTACGAGGATTTGCAAGAGTCCTGAGGGACATTGTCACCGATGAGGGTAAGAATTTCCTTGTCTCGACTCATAGCGAAGCTTTTGTGCTGGCGCTACTTTCTCTCGTTGCTGAGCACAGGCTTAGTCCCAAACAACTAGCATTCTACTTTGTCCAAAAAGAGGGCAAGAAGGCGGTCTTTGAGCCCCAACGGATATACGAAGATGGGCGTATTGAAGGTGGTTTGACAAGCTTCATGGGTGGGGAATTAGAGGATTTGAGAAGTCTTCTTAAGCGCGACGGGTAACGCCCTAAGGTGAAAATAAGGTGCCCCCCGACCCGATCGTGGTCAACGAGTGGCTATTTCACGACATAAGAGGCGACAACGGTTTGCTTGCCCAGCAGCGCGTTGAAGTTTTCTTGGAGGCTCTCAAAAGGGGAGCCGACCCAATCATTGTCCCGCAAGGGACCCCGTGGACTAATAAGGCCTGGCAATTATGGGAAGAACGCGATATACGCGTGCAAGTACTGAGCAAGCTACTTTACCTCGGCATCTTGATCGACCCACTCAAATGTAGGCGTTTGAGGCCCAACCAACTTGAACCGCTTCCCGACGATTTGGCCACTCAGGTACCAGCCAAAGATGTCTATCTATTTCAAGCCGCGCTCGCCGGTGGTGCGAACATTATTGTCACCACGGACCAAAGACTCATCGATATGGTTACGAATGCAAACCACCACGGAATTCAACTGCGCTTACGTGACGACTACTACGTGGGTTACCTGGGGCTGTCGTGACAGTGACTTTCGCGCGGCAGAACCTTGTGACGAGTGGGACCGCCTTTATCTCTTCGCACGATTTGGAAAAGTGACTGACAGGCTTCTAGTCGTCGGCACGAGTCGAGAGTGCAGGTCGGCTCTTACGTTCACCACCTCTCTACTTAAGGATAGGTATTGACATCCATGGTTATACTCATCTATAAAAATCCATACTCAGTTCTGGTCCCACAAGCAATTGAGGTGGGTAAGTGTGGTCTAAGAAGTCATTAGCACCTGGTGCCGTCCTGCTCGTGATGCTTTCATTCCTGCTGTTCGATTTCTCTTGTTGGGAACGTCGAGTGAACATCAATAAACAACTAGCAATTGGAACCCATCCCGAGGACTTCCGGGGGAGGGTAACTGTTTCAAACCTAAACTACGATGATCGATCCAGATCGGCGAATGCAACACTCGAGCTGGAGGTAACTGGTGTACACAAAGATCAGGAAATTCTAGCCGTCTCCTTTTCATACCAAATCAACCCCGATGGCTCCAAGGAACTACTGAACTGCACCAAAGAAACGAAAAGTTGTTTCACGTCCTACGAAGAGATACAGGGACCCAAAGGCCCCGGCCTAAGCTCGGCAAAGATTCGTCTTGAGCAACAGTTAATTCGTTTTGACGAGGAGCCATCCGAGATCTGGTATCCATTTGACAAACTCTCTTTTCACTTAGATTTTGACGGAACCGTTAATCCAGACCCTGCCGAGGCCCCACCTGCCGCTAACCTGCTTTTAGAAAAGCTAGCGATAGAGGATTCTGAACCCAACTACATACTGCGCGAGGACCACAACAGCTACATCCTCAAGAGGAAACCATTCATTCGCATTGTGAGTTTCATCTTCTTTGTTCTTTCGATTGTTTTTCTTTTTGGTCTGATCCGAATTTCTGACGCCAAAGACCTACTGACTAAGTCGCTTGGTTTTTTCGGTGCACTCTGGGGCTTACGTTCGTTGCTCCTGCCGTCCACGGTTAAGGTGTTTCCTACTTTGATCGACTACGTGATTCTCACGGAATTCTGCATACTTTTTACGATTATTATATCTAAAGTTACTTTAACCAAGGAGGCGCAAAGTCCACCATGAAGCGAATCTGGATGGTGCTGGCTATGTTGCTTGCCGCGCCTCCCCAAAGTTTTCATCAGCAACCGGACGTACGCAAGTCAACGGCCATGCTCGGCGATAACAAGGAGCAAGCGAGCGAGGCCCTCAAGACGGGGACCCTGATTCTGTCCCCAACGAAAACAGAGTATTTTCTTGCACCAACGAAGCCTTTGTGGGGCACTCAAACTGGCTTGACTTGGAGTTTTGGAAATCGAGCGCCGCGGCCAGAGGAAACCCTGAGCGTCGACGTCCAAGTCGGGGAGTATAAGGGCAGCCCGGTGTTCTTACGTCTCGCCGTGCCAAAAGATGGTGGCGAACAAGTCGTGAAAGATTCCGTCAAGCTCCTCAGCGACGCGACTGGCGAAAGCAAAAAACTGCCAGGCCAGCCCGAAGTTCAATCTTGTTCGGGCAAGAAGGTGTGTGTAAAGATGTGTCCCGACGGCAAAGGGAACAAGTATTGTTGCAAATATGAATGCGTGACCCAATCACCGGCTGGCAATCTGCCGAAAAACTAGTCTTAGCACACAAGGCGCTCATCTTTTCAAGCGACACAAAAGGCGCGGCCTTGCCTTTTCCACACTTTTCCACAATTCTTTCGAATCCCACCCCTCCCGCAAACCCTTTCCCTCATTCAACTTGAACCCCACTGTGTCAACCTGGTGGGTGGGACACGCTAAATCATCGCGAAAACCAGCTTGACAAGTGTTACGTTACAGGCTACACTCAATCATGTGAGAATTCGGAACTTCGCTCACAAGGGCCTGAGAACTCTCTCTACTCCGATAACAGCGCAAAGGGTGTTCCGCCCGATTCGGCCGACAAGCTCCGCAAGATGCTTGCTTTTCTCGACGCCATGCAGGACCCGGAAGAATTGCGCGCGCTCCCATCCTGGAAGCCGCACACCCTGACCGGCGACCGCAAAGGTACCTGGAGCCTGACCGTAACACGCAACCGGCGTCTGACGTTCCGCATTCACGCTGCGGATCTCGAAATTTGCGACTTGAATTTGGAAGACTATCACTAGCATCGAAGGAGCAATGCCCATGGCCATGAAGAACCCGCCGCATCCCGGCGATTTCATCCGCACGGAAATCATCGAGCCCGCCGGCCTCTCCGTGACTGCCGCCGCAGCCGCTTTGCAGATTTCCCGCCCCGCCTTGTCCAGTCTCTTGAACGGCAAGGCCGCGCTCTCCGGTAATATGGCTCTGCGGATTGAAAAGGCTTTCGGCGTTAAGATGGATACCCTCATGCGCATGCAATCCGCTTACGACATCGCGCAAACTCGTCTCCGCGAAAAACAAATCCGCGTCCGCCGCCTTCACCCCGCTGCCGATGTTCACGCTTAGCCATTTTGATTTTCGCGTCGAGGTTCTTCAGGTGTCTTTACTTTCAACCTTAAACTTTCAACCTTCCGTGTCCCCTGACTTTTCCACGGATTTCCACAATTCTTTCGAATCCCACGCTCCCGCAAGCCCTTTCCCTCGGCCAACTTGTACTCCACTGTGTCAGCGCTGCCACAATCATTCGAATCACTAACAAGTTATCCTTGACAAGCATTAACTATCGTGCTACCCTGTCCTTTGATAGTTCGAGCCCATTCTCGCCTATGGAGTGCGGTGGCTTGCCACCGCCTTTCTTCCTGCCACACCACCCCGTTTACCCTGAGTGTCGTAGGGTCGCCCTCCATCCTTCAACGTTCGGACGTTCCAACCTTCAAGCGTTCAAACGATCTTCTTTTCATTACCTCCCTGCTTTCCTACAATTTTCCCTCCTGCTCGCCTCACCGCATCGCGCGCCGTCACAGTCACGCCTGTGACGAAAAGCAGCCTCTCGTAACCTACTCAAAAACAAGGCCTTACAGCGCGCCTCAGATCGGTGACGCCCGTAACTCCTTTAGAATCCGCTCTTACGCAAACTGCCGGGTGTCACCCGCTCTTTCTCTAATTTCATTCTCCTTTAAGTTCTTTAGATGCAACACTTATGGACCTCCCCGCAAGTGTTGCAAACAAAAGACTTACTGCACAGCTAAAAGTACAGCTAAGCCCTTTAGATGCAACATTTACAAAAAACAGGGGGGAGGGGTCCCGGTTATGGTTAACCAGATTTCCGATGAGGAAATCTGTCCTGAGGAGCATCGTGACGAAGGACCTCTCTGCATTTCCGATGAGGAAATCTGTCCTGAGAGCATCGTGACGAAGGACCTCTCTGCATTTCCGATGAGCATTCCTGTCCGGAACGACCACTTGTCCCGAGCGTAGTCGAGGGATCGGGAGTAAAGGATCTCTCTTTAACGTTCCAACCTGCAAACCTTCCAACGTGCAAACGGTGTTCACTCCGCCCGATACATCGTGATCCCGCTCATCATCTTGGGATAAAAATCCGTCGACTTCTGCGGCATCACTTCGCCTGCCGTCGCGATTTTCATAACCTGCTCGACGTCGCAAGGATTCAGCAAAAACGAAATCTGCGCGCGCCCGCTGTCCACTGCGTCCAGCGCAGCCCCGGCTTCTCTCTCATACGTCAAATTCGCCTCCGCCTTCACCGCATGCGGTGTAATCCCCAGCGCCGGCTCCAGGATTCCTTCGTGCAGCAGCACCACGTCCAGCTCGCGTTGCAGCGGCGAAACATTTGGCAAGAGCTGCGTCAGGTCCGCGCCGTCGCGCAGCGTCAGCACGTAGAACGCGCGCTTCTGCCCCTCCCCCGCCACGGGGTAAACGCCGATGGCCCGTTTCTTCCGCGCGCTCGTGAGCTTCGCGAGAAAATTCTTCCGCGCCTCCGCCTTCTTCTCCTCGTCCGAAAACGAAAATGTCTGCGCCTTGAACCACGGCTCCAGGTAGCGCCGCACGGCAATCCACGAAAAATCGTGCACGTGCGCCGCCACGCGGTGCCCCGGCAAAATCATCAGCCCTTCGCTCTGCGTATTCACGAACGTCATCATCACCCGCTCGTACGCCGCTTCCGGATCAACCTTGCCAACGCGCGCGCGGCATTCGTTCCGGTAACTCAGCGCCGTCTCGTAGCGGTGATGCCCGTCGGCAATCACCAGCTTCTGGTCTTCCATCGCTTTGTGGATCGCCGCCACGCGCTGCGGCTCCGCAATCACCCACAGCCGGTGCACCACGCCGTATTCGTCGCGCATCTCCGTGGCGGGCGCCGCAGCCGCTTCGGATTCCGCAAGAATCGCGTCAACGCGCTTCTCCGCGTCCGTATACAGCATGAAAAGTTGCCCCGTGTGCATCTTCGTATGCCGCAGCAATTCCAGACGGTCGGCCTTCGGCCCGGAGAGCGTATGCTCGTGCCGGAACACGACGCCTGCCGAGTATTCCTCCAGTTTTCCCGCGCCGATAAATCCGCGCCGCGTGCGCCGCTCTTCAATTCCGGGCACCGTAAATTCCTGCGTGTAAGCGTAAAAAGAGGGTGCGGCGTCCTGCACTACGACGTCGTCGCGAATCCAATCCTCGATCGCCGTTTTCGCACGCGTGTAAACATTGTTCTGTGCCGTGTCACCGGGGTGCGCGCGGCCCTTCTCCACCGCGATGAGGTTATGCGGATCCGCCGCATAATATTTTTCCTGCATCTCCGGAGAAATCTTGTCGTACGGCTGCGTCAGGACGCGGTCGAATGGCGCGCACTCTGGGTTGTAGCGAAATGCGCGGAAGGGATAAACCAGGGTCACGAAATCTCCGGACTTGTCTTGTACTTCCCGTTGAACCCTTTATTTTACGCGAACAGGCCGGAATTCCGAAAAAGCGGCAAGGTTAATTTTCAGTTGGAATTTGTCGCCAGATGCGTGACTGTCGAAAAAGCGCGTCCATATTACAATTGTACCGCTCATGACCGCCCCGAATTTTTCTTCCGTGCGCGCCCTGATTTTCGATCTGGATGGCACGCTCATCGATTCCAAGCGCGATTTGATCCGCTCCGTAAACGCCATGCTGCACGAATTGGGCCGCGAGCAACTGCACGAAGACACCATCTCCGGCTACATCGGTCACGGCGCGCCGCAACTTGTCGGCCGCGCCCTGGGCAATGGCGC